>Ga0209066_10000511_pt1 | contig 56470 bp, 45 predicted proteins | sample All_14_2_FD_187198 | JGI IMG/M metagenome (GOLD analysis project Ga0209066, IMG submission 187198) | Freshwater microbial communities in response to fracking from Pennsylvania, USA - Allegheny Zone_MetaG_DW_15 (SPAdes) (version 2) ...
TCCGTTCATCACGACGAATGTCATGGCGATAGAATTCTGGCTGCTGTGCGCGACGATCACCGCGACCATCATAGCCCCCACGATTCTGGCGTGAGTCATTGCCTACCCATTGCGCCGGACGATTGTCGCCGCGATTGTCATCACGCTGGCGACGGCCTTCATGGCCCTGCTGCTGGCGCTGCTGTTCCATCTGCTGCTGACGCTGGGCATCACGCTGGCGACGGCCTTCATTGTCCTGTTGCTGGCGCTGCTGTTCCATCTGCTGCTGGCGGTCGGCATCGCGCTGTCGACGGCCTTCATTGTCCTGCTGCTGGCGCTGAGCATCGCGTTGCTGGCGCTGCTGTTCCATCTGCTGCTGACGGTCGGCATCGCGCTGGCGACGGCCTTCATTGTCCTGTTGCTGGCGCTGGGCACCGCGTTGCTGGCGCAGCTGTTCCATCTGCTGCTGGCGGTCGGCATCGCGCTGGCGACGGCCTTCATTGTCCTGCTGCTGGCGCTGGGCACCGCGTTGCTGGCGCAGCTGTTCCATCTGCTGCTGGCGCTGGGCATCGCGCTGGCGACGGCCTTCATTGTCGCGTTGCTGGCGCTGCTGTTCCATCTGCTGCTGGCGCTGGGCATCACGCTGCTGGCGCTGCTGTTCCATCTGCTGCTGGCGTTCAGCCTGGCGCGCAGCGCGTTCGGCTTCGCGCGCGCTCTGGTCGTTCTGGGGTTGATTGGCCTGCGGCTGACTGTCTGGCTGTTGATCGCCCTGGTTGTGGCGACCCCACCCGCCTGCGGCAAGGGCAGGCGATGCTTCCAACGCAATTACACTGACACTGAGCAAGGCTGCCAGCCCGACCCGCAAGGTTTTTGAACCCCTATGCACCATTTTGGTGCCTCCTCATATTTGGCCGGGATTCCGCTTCCGGCCTTCTGAGGGTGGAGATTTGCATTTGCTAGCTGAACGGCATCTGAACCAAAAGTCAGGAACTGTGGCGAAATCAGGGCAAGACGTTTTGCCCTGCGGCCTATGCCCCCACGCGAGAAGAGCAGGTGTCATCTGTCGGGCGGGGATGCTAAAAGCGCAACAATTGCCAATGGTTGCCACTTCGTTCAAGGAGATGTCATGGGTCCGAATCCGACCGCCACTTCCGCTTTTGAAGGCGCTTTGCAAGCCGCCTGCGCACGTCTTGGATATAGCGGCGCGGTTTACCGATTGCTGGCATCGGCCACGCGCGAGATCAGGATCGAGATTCCGATTCTTCTGGATAATGACGAACTGGCCGTTTTTACCGGCTATCGCGTGCAGCATCAAAACGCACTCGGACCCTATAAGGGCGGCTTGCGCTATCACCCCAGCGTCGATATTGGCGAAGTGCGTGAACTGGCAAGCCTGATGACACTCAAAACCTCGCTGATGAACTTGCCGCTTGGCGGCGGCAAGGGCGGCATCGAATGCAATCCGCGTGAACTCAGCCTCCATGAACTGGAGCGACTGACGCGCAAGTTCGTACAACTGATGGGACATAATATCGGGCCTGAGACGGACATCATGGCGCCCGATGTCGGTACCAATGCGCAGGTGATGGGCTGGATCTATGGCGAATATGGTGCGATTAACGGTCCGCATTTTGGCGTTGTCACCGGCAAGCCATTGACACTGGGCGGCTCTCCCGGTCGCGACAAGGCGACAGGCTATGGCGTTGCGCTCACCTTGGCGGCCTATGCCGATTTCCACGGGATCAATCTGCAAGGGGCGCGCATTGCCGTTCAGGGCTTTGGCAATGTCGGTCATCATGCGGCGCTTTGCCTGCGCGATCTTGGCCTCAAGATTGTCGCCGTCAGTGATTCTCACAGCACGATCTATTGCCCCGATGGCATTGATCTTGACGCTGTCGTGACACAAAAACGCAACCACAGTCGCTTTGCCTTCCTGCCCGGCCATGAGCTGCTTGAAGCCGATGCTGTGTTGGGATTGCCATGCGACTATCTCGTACCCGCCGCCTTGGGTGGCGCTCTCCACAAGGACAATGTGAGCAAGGTGCAAGCAAGCGTGGTCGTGGAAGCGGCCAACGCCCCCTGCACACTGGAAGCAGAGGCCGATTTGAACGCGCGCGGCATCATCATTATTCCCGATATTCTGGCCAATGCGGGCGGCGTCGTTGTCAGCTATTTTGAATGGGTGCAAAACCTTCAAAGCATGCGCTGGAGCGGGGCGAAGGTGGATAACGAACTCGAGACCATTCAACGCCATGCGGCCATGAAAGTTTTTGAAGAAGCCAGAAGTCGTGCCATCACGCTGCGCGATGCCAGCTATGACATTGCCGTGCGGCGCGTGAAGGAAGCCATCGACGCTGCAGGTTTCTGACGACGACGCCTCAAATGACGTGCTAGATTCTCTCACCCGAGACACCACCAAACGGCAGTCAAATCCATGTCACTCCTCCTCGCCCTTCAAGCAATCATTCTTGGCATCATTGAAGGGGTGACGGAGTTCTTGCCGATTTCCTCAACCGGTCATCTGATCGTGGCGGGCGACCTTATCGGCTTCCAGGGTGAAAGCGCCAATGTCTTTGAGGTGGTGATCCAGCTTGGTGCCATTCTCGCCATTTGCGTCCTCTATTTTCAACGGCTTCTGAAGGTTGTTATCGGCCTGCCGAGCGACCCGGGCGCGCGGCGCTTCGTGCTCGCCGTCCTCATCGCCTTTTTGCCTGCCGTTGTTTTGGGATTGGCATTGCATGACTATATCAAGGCGGTGCTGTTTTCGCCTTATGTAGTCTGCATCTCGCTCATTGTTGGTGGTATCGCCATTTTGCTGATCGAGCGGCACGAACCCAAAGCCATCATTCACGAGGTTGAAGATTTCACATTCGCAACCGCCCTCAAGGTCGGCCTGTTTCAATGTTTGGCGCTGGTGCCTGGCGTGTCGCGCTCCGGCGCAACCATCCTTGGATCGCTGCTGATCGGTGTGGACCGGAAAACGGCTGCCGAGTTTTCCTTTTTCCTTGCCATACCAACCATGTTTGGCGCCTCCGCGCTTGATCTCTATAAAGCGCGCGACTATCTGAGTACGGATGACAGCGCCATGATCGCGGTCGGCTTTATCGCTGCCTTCCTTTCCGCATTGGTGGTGGTGCGCTGGCTTGTCGGCTTTGTCAGTCGCCATGATTTTTCGGTCTTTGGCTGGTACCGGATTGTCTTTGGCACCTTGCTGCTGGCCTATTTTATGGTGCGCTAGCTCCTGCCAGGCCGGGCAAGCAAGCGTTAACAAATCATTGCCTTTCGTACACTGATGATGCGCGACAAACGCACGACTCATCCATATCCACAACCAAAGTAAGGGGCACTTAACCAAGCGTTAGACGTTTGGTCCTATTCCTGTCCCAAAGCGGAAAAGGGTTCCGCAATGCGCCCGGGTCAAAATGGCGGAAGCAGAAAAAATCGCGAGCAGACACCGGAGTGCAGGCGCCACCGCCAATGCGCGGATTAACGCGCATCTGGACCCTTCCGACATCCTGCCCAAGCCGACGCTGGATTACAGCATACACTCGCTGACGCTGCATTTTTGCGACCCGGTGCTTGAAGACAAATATGCGCGTGAGAACTATGCCAAGCAGATTGATCTGACACGGTTCTCCGTTGCCATGGGTGCCGTAATCTTCGCGATCTATGCGCTGCTCGATCCCTATATCATTCCTGACATCACCTACGAGGCCTGGCTGATCCGTTTTGGCATCGCCTGTCCCTTGCTGATGCTGATTGTCGCCATTTCCTACGCGCCGCAGTTCAATTATCGCCACCAATGGCTTTTGTCATTCGCAATGGTGATCCCCGGCCTTGCCGTTGTCGGCATGATTGCGATGGCAAAAGAGCCGGGTAATGCGCTTTATTATGCCGGCCTCATCATCATTATCTGCTATGTGAACTGTCTCTGGCGCTTCAGCTATTTCTATTCCGGCGCGATGTCTCTGGCGACATTCGCGCTTTATGAGTTTGTCGTGTTGGCCGTCAATCCACTGCCGAACGAAGTGCTCATCAACAATAATGCCTTCCTCGTCTTCGGCATCAGCGTCAGCATTTTCATCAGCTTCGTGCAGGATTATCAGCACCGCCGCAGCTTCGTTGACAAGGAACATCTGCGTTTTGAACGCACACGTTCAGAACGCCTGCTGAGCCGTTCAGAAGCGGCTAATCGCGCCAAGAATGACTTCCTGGCCATTATGAGCCATGAGCTGCGCACGCCACTCAACGCCATTATCGGTTTCTCGGAAATCATCGCCAACCAGATGTTTGGTCCGGTCGGACAGGACAAGTATGTCGATTATGCCTGTGATATCCGGTCGAGTGGCGCGCATCTGCTGAGCATCATCAATGATATTCTCGACATATCAAAAGCCGAGAGCGGCAAGCTGCAACTTGAGGAAGAGCCGATTGACCCGGTCGAGTCGCTCAACCGCACCATGCGCATGTTCCGTCAGCGCGCCAGCGAACTTGGCGTCGAGCTTGTGTTCCGTGTGCGTGACGATATTCCATGGATCATCGCCGATCCGCGCCTGTTCAATCAGGTCGCCATCAATCTGACATCAAATGCGCTGAAATTCACGCCGGAAGGCGGCAATGTCTGGGTTGATCTCGGCCTGGATCAGAATGGCGATCTGACCCTCGCCATCAAGGATACAGGCATCGGCATCAAAGGCTCGGATATACCGCGCGTGTTCGAGCCCTTCGTACAGGTCGAAGGCGCGATGTCGCGCACCCATCAGGGAACGGGCCTTGGCCTGCCGCTGGTGCGCAAGATCATGGGTCTGCATGGCGGCACTGTGGAGCTTGAAAGCGTGATCGGGGAAGGCACGCTTGTGACAGCCACCTTCCCCCGCAGTCGATTTGTCGCCGCCGGCGCGGGCGATGATTTGACCCGGAACCACAGCATCTGATCGAAAGATCAGAGCGGCTTGTCCACTTCCATCAGATAGATGCACTGGGTTGGATCAACCTCGATACGCACATTCGTGTAGTCGAGACCCGAAATCATATCGAGCATGTCCTGCTCGGTGCGATAGATCAGGCTCCAGTCGGTCACAAATTCCAGCGGCCATTCGCACGACTCACGACCCTTTTTCACATTGGCCAAAATGAGCTTTCCGCCCGGCGCCACCTGGGCATAAAGATCATGAGTCAGGGCGCGGGCGCGGCGAGCCGAGAGATAGTCGTATAGGCCGAGGCTGTAGATGATGTCCTGCGGCGGCAGTGTCTTGAATAACGCACCTGCTTTCAGGAGCTGCGCGAAAGAGGCCTGAATGCACTGCACCTTGGCCATGCCGCCATGGCGGACGACCTCGGGATAGGCATGTTCATAGGCATGCGTGAGGGCGCGCTGGTCCTGATCGATGAGCGTGAAGTTTGCCGCACGCGGCAACCTGTCAATGCGGAGATAGTCATAGACTTCATAGGCCGAACCGCAACCGAGATTGGCAATGTTCATGGGTTTCTGCGAGGGGCGCGCGGCCAGCGTCTCGGCAAGGATCTTCTGTGTCATGCGCAGACGCGTGCCCACGCATTCGCCGGTCACAATACCAATGCGATGCAAGAGCTTTTCATAAGGCGTATTGCCGACGCGGGCCCATTCATAAACATAGTTCATGATCTGATAGTCACCGGGATAGCCGAGCGGCTTTTCATAGCAACGCGCCATGACGGGGCCCGGCATGAAGTCGGGCGTCAGCACACGTTCGGCGTAGCGCTTGTGGCGAGCGAGCATTTTGGGATCAGCCCAAACCGGCTCCAGCACATCGCTGCCGCGATACCAAAGCTCTTTCCACTGCGGCACGATGCGCTCTTCGCAAGCGATCAATGCCTCCAGCAGAAGCTGTTCACGTGCCGGTCCCCGGGCCGTGAGGCGCGCTTCAAAGTTTTCGAGAAGCTGCTTGTAGGAGCGAAAGCAATTGACGATCTCGGTGCAGAGTTGCTGAAACTCCGGCAGGATGCCGTCCGACAGACCGAATTGCGGATCCGCCAGCGCCTGGGCCAGCAAGAGATTGTCATGACGCGTGACGATGGAGGGAATATCGACATAGCCGGTGGTGAATTCGAGCGCCACTATCGTGCGCGGGCCATTGGGCTCCACGCGGCAAACGCGACCTGATCCGCCAAACAGCGTGTCGTTGCCCACGCGCATCTCAAAGGGAAACTCGGCGCCGATCTGGTCGCGCCAGCTTTCCTGATGCGCACTTTGAACCGCCAGCCCCGTCATGCTCAGATTTTTAAGGGATGTCCTCTCTTCATCGAGCAAAACAGCCGGCATCACGTCCTTGAACAGGTCCTCCGGGCGATAACGCTCGGCCCGGTAGTACATTTGCCGACCCGTCGCACCTGTCAATTCTTCGTAGGTATTCATTAGCACCCGCCCTCAAGCACACAACACGATGCTGAAAAGAATAACAGGCATTAACGAATATAAAGGTTAATGAATGGTTAACAATACTTTTTTGATATGTTCCAGAATACAGATAAAGCCGAATACAGAATTACTGTAAAAATCGACGTTTTTTGAAAATGTCTTTGCCGTCATTTTTGTCAACTGTGTGACACATCTGCGGACAGAGTCATTCAGCGTCGTGTCCTGTCCATGATTCGCATGACAGGCGGCAACATCAGCCAGTCGATGAAGAGATTGGACATGATGACGATGGCTGTCATGGCACCGAGCGAGCGGTTCACCTCAAAACCGGAGAACACCAGCGTGCCAAAGCCGATGGTCAGCGACGCCGTGATGACGAGCATGGCGACGCCGACCGTCGAGAAGACGTGGTTGATCGCTTCTTCCGCACTCTGCCCCTGCTGACGGGCGGCCTGATACATGATGAGGAAGTAAATCGTGTCATCAACCACAAGACCGATGGTCATGGCGGTGACGACAGAGGCTGCAAGCCCGATCTGCTGATAGAGCAACCCCCACAGACCAAAGCCGACAACGGAGGGCAGAATGTTGAGCAGGATGCTCAGGGCCCCATAGACGGGGCTGCGCAGGGCGACGCCGACAACGACCGCGATGATGAGGATCGAGACAATCGTGCTCAGGATCATCGAGCGGATATTGACACCTGAGAGATTGGCAAAGAGCACGTTGAGGCTGATGCCGCTTGTGTGCATCTCGGGAGGGGTGTTGTCCGCAATCCATTTTGTCGCCGCGTCGTTCAACTCGCGAATATCGCTGGAAGTGACATTACGCAAGATGGCTGTCACGCGGCTGGAGCTGCGCGCCACATTCACCTGATCGTTGAGTGATGTCCCATATGGAAGCGACAGCTCATAGAGCAGAAAATACTGCGCAATCCTGTCGGCATCATCGGGGATGATGCCTGCATCCGATGGCCCTGTCCTGCTGCCCGGCTGCATGGCTTTGTCGATGCGCTGCGTGATGTCGCTGATGGCAAGGGCACTAACGACTTCGGGGCGGGCGCGTAGCCAATCCACAAAAGCGGCAAGATGGCGCTGATAGGACGGTTCATAGATGCCGCTTTCGCGGCCCGCACCCAGATCAAACTCAATTGTGTTAAGGCCTGTGAGATGCTTTTCGGTGAAGTCTGAATCGCGACGATACTCAAAACGATTATCGAAATAGCGTGCAAAATCATCATCCAGACGGATCCTGTCGAGCCACCAACCGCAGGAAAGCACGATTGCCGTGCACAGAAGGAACAGATGCTTGTAGTAGCGGTTCACAAAATGGCCAAGACCCACCATGACATTTTGCGATCGTTGTACGGCAGGTTTCAATTCCATCAGCACCAGCATGGCCGGCAGCCATGTGAAGGTGAAGATGAATGAAATGACGATGCCGATGACGACAATGTTTCCCTGCTCGCGCAGCGGCGGCGCATCCGCCAGATTCATCGACAAAAAACCGACAATCGTTGTCGCATTGGTCAACAGGACAGGCCAAAGGTTCAAGTTGATTGCCTCGCTGATGGCCGCCTTCTTGTCGAGGCCACGGGCAAGTGCTCCCAGTGCGGTCGTCACAATGCGCACGGCTGCCGCCATGCTGACCGTCATGATGATGACAGGACAGGCCACCGTTGCCGTGTTGACGATATGCCCATACCAGCCCGCCAGCCCCATCGCCGCCGCACTGGACAGGCCGAGCAGTGTAAGAATGGCAATGCTTGGCAGGATGGCGCGCACAAACAGCATCATGACGATGGACGTGATGATGAGACTTGCCGGGATGACCCAGGTGATGTCGCTGAGCGCGGCTTCGGCAAAGGTGCCCATCAAAATGACATTGCCTGTCAGATGCACCTCAAGATCGGGATGCGTCTTCTCAAATGCGCGGGCAAGACCGCGCGTCGCGGCAATGATCTGACGCACCTCGGGCGAGGCTTCCTGGGGCAGCTTGAAATTGATGAGGATACCGGCTGCGCGCCCGTCGGCTGAAATCAGCCGGTTGACGAGCAGTTTGTCACTCAGCGCTGTCTGCAAGATGTTTGCCGCATCCTGCTCGTTCAGCCCGGCCGGATCAGGCACCAGATCTTCCACCGAAAATGAATCGGCATCCGAGACGACATGGGGAAAATTCGTTACCGAGGCAACATGGGTTGAGAGCGGTAATTTCCAGGAACTCGCCGTCAGTTCCGCCAGCGCCTTGAGAAAGCCCGCATCCGCCTTGCGGCCATCCTTGGCGGCAACCACGAGCAGCACGGAATTGTCCTGCCCATATTTGGATTCAAAAGCCTGAAGCTGTTGGAGCGAGCGCCCTTCGGGGGCAAAAAAGACGCGCGTGTCCGAAGACAGGCTCAGGCGCCCCAGTCCCGCAGCCGCGAGCACAAGCAGTCCCAGACACAGCACCATGGTTGTGCGGGGAAAGCGAAGGAAAGGATTGGCGAATCTGGTCATGGGCGGTCGCTACTCTGGGGCAATTCCAGAGTCCTGAAAAGCCCGTGTCGGCATATGACGTCAATTGGTTAATCAACCTGATATTAAGAACGCGCATGTGAGATTGGATGCTGGTTCGGCAAATCGCCGATTGGGGCAGGTGATCACGCGCATGGGCTCAGAAACGCTCATCAATCTCGCGACGGTTGGCGGCGATGAACTGGCCGATATGCCGTTGCCGCTGTTTGTGTCCTCGCTGGAGGGCATGTCGGGCGAGGCTATCGCGCGCTTTCGGGCCATGCGTAAACTCAGCACCAGGCACCGCACGGCGCTTGAGCGCTATCTGCTGGAGCATCCGGAAAAACGCGTCGGTGGCGAAAGCGTCACGCCGCCAGTGGCCGCTGGTCAGCCTCGCAAGAAACCAGCCTTAGCCGTCTCCAAACCCGCCATGGCGGCAGCGCCGCAACGTGACAGATTTGAGCGCGCCGGTCTTGGACGCGTCTTCCTGAAACTCAAAGCCTGGTGGCATGGCGAGCCATTTGACTATGTGCTCAAGTCCGATGCCGAGCTGCGACGTCGCGCAAGCCACATGCTGATCCTGAAAAAACATATGCGTGAAGCCTCGCAAGTGGCGATCCCTGAGCCAAGCAAGGCGGAACTCGCCAAAGCCAGGATTTTCGAGATGCTGTGGGGTGAAGGCTATCACCTGCCCGGCGGCACCTCTTTTGCGCTGCACCTTGTCAAACCTGTCGACTTTTCGCTGCATCGCCCCTGTCTGGACCTCTCGGCAGGCCTGGGCGGTGGCACGCGGGCCGTCGCCAAGGTTTATCAGCTGGTCATCGAGGGTGTCGAAACCGACAAGGCGCTCGCCCATACCGGGCAAATGCTCTCGGCCAAACTGGGCTTTGCTGACACGGCCCCCATCCTGAACGTATCGCCGCGGGATATGACCATTCCGCCCGGTCAGTATGGGGCCATCATTTCGCGCGAAAGCCTCTTTGCGGAGGCCGATCAGGCGGGTCTTCTGGCGCATCTTTCGCAAGGTCTTGCGCAGGGGGGTTCGCTGGTTTTGACCGACTTTGTTCTGGCCGATCAAACCATCCCTGATGACGTCGAGGCGCCCGATGGTGCCGATCCAGACGGGTCAGAACACCCCGAAATGAATGTCATGAAGGCATGGCAGGATGCTGAGGACCGAAAAACAAATCCGCTCCGTTTTTCGGATTATTACGATTTGTTAACCAAGTTCGGTCTCCAAATAGTGCAGTTGGATGACATAACCGAAACCTACCTGCCTATGGTGCGGGAGGGCTGGCAGAAATTTCATAACTGCCTCCAAACCGTCAAACTTCCGCCGGAAAGCACGCGCATACTGGAGCGCGAAGGAAATCTTTGGTTAGCGCGCAGCAGAGCACTTGAATCCGGTTGCCTTCGTGTTGTTTATATCCACGCCGTCATGGCGGGCCTGCCAAGTCAGTGTGACGGCAGCGAACATGATGCGAAAGAAATTGTGAATTGACGGGAAGAACGGCGTGGAGCCTCCTGTCGATGTCACTTCCAGGAGGGGCGAATGCCCGACGACAAGAAAAACAGCCTGCAGCCAGGTCAAGTCCGTATCGAGCCGATCTTTGACGCTTCCGGCGCCCTGCGCCGCTCTTCGATGGCACCCGCCCGTCAGATGGAAGCCTCAGCGCCGGCTTCGCCGCTGCGCAATCGCACCGATCACAAATAAGCTGTCAACTCAGTCGAGCGCGACATCAACGTCCGTCGATGGCGTGACGCGCAGGGTGCGCTTTTTGTGAAAGTTGTAGCGCCAGACGCTGACCGGGATGAGCGCGAGATAGACCGCGCCGAGCACGGTGAAGGCCTCCCACGGATAGCTCATGACCACAGCCGCTGCGAAGGCGACAAGCAGCAGGATCGGCATGACCATTTCGCGCTTGATGCGCAGACCTGTGCGCTTGCCTGAAAAGGTCGGCACTTGCGAGACCATCAGGAAAGCCACAGCAACGCAGTGGAGCGCGATGAGCAGCGGATATTGCGCGAGCTGTTCCAGTCCCACAAAACTCAGATAAAGCGGCAGCATGACGAGCCCGGCGCCTGCGGGCGCTGGCACACCAACAAAATAGTTTGCTGTCCAGGCTGGTTTGTCCGGATCTTCCAGCGCGACATTGAAGCGCGCCAGACGCAGCGCACAGCAAATGGCAAAACCCAGAACGGCAATCCAGCCAATGCCGCCAATGTCATGCAGCGACCAGAGATAAATCAGGATGACAGGCGCGACACCAAAATTGACAAAGTCGGTGAGCGAGTCGAGTTCGGCGCCGAAGCGCGTCGAACCTTGCAGCAGGCGCGCGACGCGGCCATCCAGCCCGTCCAGGACCGAGGCGACGAGAATGGCGGCAACTGCCAGTTCAAACCTGTTTTCCAGGCCAAAGCGAATAGCCGTCAATCCGGCGCAAAGCGCCAGCACGGTCAGTGCATTGGGGATCAGCGTGCGGATATGCACCGGACCAAAAGTGCGCGTGCGACGATTGGCAAAGCCCCGCTTGAAATATTGTTCGGGATCAATATTGCGCTTGTTGGCACGTGGTGTTGGATTTGGCATGAGCTGCCTCCAGCGAGAAATAATTCTCATATATGGTGGGGTTCGACAGAAATCGAGTCCGCCAGAACTGTTTCGCCGGAAATCGCGGTCTGGCCGAGCGCGACAAGCGGGATCGCGCCTTCGGGCAGATAAACGTCCAACCGGCTGCCAAAGCGGATGATGCCATAGCGTTCACCGGCCTTGAGTTCCGCGCCCTCCTTCACATCGCAAACGATACGGCGCGCCACAAGCCCGGCAATCTGCACGACGACAATCGACTGACCATCGGCGCGTTCGATCACCATTGAATTGCGCTCATTGTCATCGCTCGCCTTGTCGAGGCTGGCATTGAGAAACTGGCCGGGACGATAGGCAACGCGCGTCACCTTGCCCGCAACGGGGGCGCGGTTCACATGGCAATTGAAGACATTCATGAAAATGCTGACGCGGGTGCGCTGCCAATCGCCCAATCCAAGTTCGGCGGGTGGGGTGGCTTGCGTGATCATGTTGACGACACCATCGGCGGGGCTGATGACCAGCCCCTCGCGGCTCGGCGTCACACGATCGGGATCGCGGAAGAAATACAGACACCACAGCGTCAGCACAACGCCGATCCAGCCCAATGGATTCCAGATCAGGAACAGGACAACCGTGACGGCCGCGAAAATCACGACGAATTTGTGCCCTTCACGATGGATCGGGACGAGGATGGAGGTCAGGTTATGCATCTTGTTCCTTTGGATCTCGGGATCGCTTCAGGGGCAACGGCGATCAGTCTATGACTTTGCAGGCAGAAGGTTAAGCCTCTCCTGCGCGCGCCAGCGTCAATGCCTCGGCTTCTTCCTCGGATTCGGTCTGTTTCAGCTTTTCGCGCGCCGCGTCCGCCTCACGCTGGCGGTTCCACATGGCGGCATATTTGCCGTTTCGGGCGAGAAGTTCGTCATGCTTGCCGCGTTCGGCAATATGACCCTTGTCGAGGACGATGATTTCATCGGCATCAACCACGGTGGAAAGCCGATGCGCGATGATGAGTGTCGTGCGGTTTTTCGAGATGCCCTTGAGGGCCTGCTGGATTTCTTTTTCGGTATGCGTATCAAGCGCCGAGGTCGCCTCGTCGAGCAACAGGATCGGCGGGTTTTTGAGAATGGTCCGCGCAATCGCCACACGCTGCTTTTCGCCACCTGAAAGTTTCAGGCCGCGTTCGCCAACCATGGTGTCATAGCCCTTGGGGAGCGAGGCGATAAAATCGCCGATCTGAGCGTGCGCGGCGGCGGCTTCGACTTCGGCATCGGTTGCCGAAGGTTTGCCATAGCGGATGTTGTAGCGGATCGTGTCGTTGAAGAGCACGGTGTCCTGCGGCACCATGCCGATGGCGGCCCGCAGGCTGGCCTGTGTCACATTGCGTATGTCCTGACCGTCAATCAGCACCCGGCCCTGCGCAATATCATAGAAGCGATAGAGGATGCGCGAGATGGTCGATTTGCCAGCGCCGGAAGGGCCGACAATCGCCAGCGTATGACCCGCCGGCACGCGGAATGAGACGTCTTTCAGAATGCCGCGATCCTTGTCGTAACTGAAGCTCACATTCTCAAACACGATTTCGCCGCCTGTAGTGGCAAGCGGTGGTGCGTTGGGCATATCCACAATTTCAGCAGGTACTTCAATCAGATCGAACATGGTTTCCATGTCGATCAGCGCCTGGCGGATTTCGCGATAGACCGTGCCGAGCATGTTGAGGGGCTGATAAAGCTGGATCAGATAGGCATTGACCATGACGAAGGCGCCGATGGTCATGACCCCGGCGGCGATGTCATAGGCCGCCATGATCATCAGGATTGTCAGGCCGATTGTGAAGATCAGTGTCTGGCCGAAATTGAGCCATGACAGCGAGGTCGTCGTTTTGACGGCGGCTTTTTCGTAGCCTGCCATCGAGCGATCAAAGCGCCTGGCTTCATGTTCTTCATTGCCGAAATATTTGACCGTCTCATAGTTGAGGAGACTATCAACCGCCTTGGTATTGGCCTCGGTATCGAGGTCATTCATTTCGCGGCGAAAGCGTGTTCGCCATTCGGTGATCGCGAAGGTGAAAACTATGTAGATGACCACCATCGTAAAGGTGACAACAGCGTACCAGATGTTGAAGGCATAGGCGAAAATCACGCTGACAAGCACGAGTTCAATGATTGTCGGGATGATGTTGAAAAGGCTGAAGCGCAGCAGAAAGTCCACGCCCTTGGTACCGCGCTCGATCACTCGCGAGAGACCGCCTGTGCGCCGCTCCAAATGGAAACGCAACGAGAGGGCATGAAGATGGCGAAAGGTGCGCAGCGCCAGTTCGCGCACGGCGTTCTGACCAACTTCAGCAAAAATGCCGTCGCGGATCTGGGCGAAGGCAACCATCAGCACGCGGCCCACGCCATAGGCGATGAGCAGCGCCAGCGGCACGAAAACGACTGCCGAGGACCCCGCCTTGGGCGAAAGTGCATCGACGGCATATTTGTAGAGAAAGGGCACATAGACCGTGATCGCCTTCGACACGATCAGGGCGAGCAGCGCCGCCACCACGCGAAGGCGCAGGTCGAGCCGTCCCTTGGGCCAAAGGAGTGGCGCAATTGACATGAGTGTCTGTCGATGATGCGCGCTTTTGGGCGGGTTGTTGCCCGTGACCGGATGCGCGCCGCCCGTCGGGGCGGGCTTTAAATGTCTTGCCATGCGCTCAGATTCTCCGGTTTCGCGACGCTGCGCAAGGCGACAGTCACGCCGCCAAAATCAACAGCCCCGCCCGGAACCCGGACGGGGCTGATTTGCTTGATAAATGGGGCTTCAAAGGCCTTTCGGCAAGGATTTTCAGCCGCCGTTTTTGGGTGTCTCAAAGACCTGACCGGGGTAAATCAGGTTCGGATCGCGAATCTGATCCTTATTGGCCTGATAAATGACCGTATAGCTGAAGCCGGAGCCATAGATGCGGCGGGCGATATTCCAGAGATTGTTGCCGGGCTGGATGACGACTTTACCCTCCTTCATGGCTGCGATAATGGCGGAAGGCTCGCCCCGCTCGAATGGCACTTCCACACGCGCCACCACCTTGCCGTCGGCGCCAAGCTGGTCAATGCGCAGAGCATAGGTTCCCGGTGCGATATCATTGCCGGGGCGCAGTTCCCAATGGCCCTTGGCATCGGCAATGGCATCACCAATTTGTCTGGTTCCGAGATAAACACGAACCGTCGCCCCGGCATCAGCCTTGCCGGAGAGAATCACGCTGCCATTCCCGTCATAGTCGACGGTTTCCAGCACCAGATTGCCGCTGTCGGAAGCAACACCTGGTCCCTGCAACACTTTGCTGGCCTTGCCGGGTTCGCTGAGAACGACCAGCGCTGGCGCATCCTTGCCTTCCGGCACGGAGACGGCAACCACCTGAATGGAGGGTTTGATCGAACCATCCGGATTGCTGGCCGAGAGCGTCAGTTCAATGTTGCCGGGTGCCAGCGGCTCATCAAGCACGACCACCCATTCGCCCTTGTCGTCAGCCTTGACGGTCGCGATGACCTTGTCATTGGCGAGAATATCCACCGAGGCGCCGGGCATGGCGCGGCCGGCAATGACGGCTGATCCGTCGCGTTCGACGCGCACAATATCGAATGTGGGAACGGAGGGGTCTCGAACTTCTTCTGGCGAGGCTGGACGTGTGACTTCGGTTGTGGCGGTATCCGCGACGGGTGTTGAAGCTGTCTTACCGCCCAACAGGAAATACCAGGCACCGATCAGGGCGGCGATGACCACCAGAATGCCAGCTGCTATTGCGCCAATTCTCATACCCTTAACCCCACTGTCACAGTGCCCCGGCAGATTGACCTGCTGCGAGACGAATCCGGTTAACATCGTTCCAGAGCGAAACAAACAAGCCATGCCCTTGCCCTGAGGGAGTAACTTGCAATTGCGGCACCAATATGAAAATTGCCTGCCTGTCCCCAACTTTCCGCAAAGCACAACTAAAAGCACAACTATATGCCTCTGAAGCTCGATAATGTCTGCGTCTATTGCGGCTCCAGCACCGGCTCGGAGCCGGGTTTTGTGGCCGCGGCCGACCGGTTTGGCCGCATCCTCGCCCGCGAGAAAGTCGGGTTGGTTTATGGTGGGGGCGGCATTGGCATTATGGGTGTGATCGCCCGGGCCGTGATGGCAGATGGCGGCCGTGTCACCGGCATCATCCCCGAATTCCTGATGAAGCGCGAAATGCGATTTGATGATGTGAGCGAGCTCGTCATCACGCAGTCCATGCATGAGCGCAAGCAGCTGATGTTTGAGCGGGCGAACGCTTTCGTCGTCCTGCCCGGCGGCATTGGCACATTGGAAGAAACCGTCGAAATGCTGACCTGGGCGCAGCTTGGGCGTCACAATATGCCGATTATCATTGCCAATCTCGATGGTTTTTGGGATCCATTGATCGAACTCTTCGATCACATCATCAAGGCGGATTTTGCCCGATCGAATATTCGCGGGATTTATGCCGTCGTCGACAAGGTGGAAGACATCCTGCCGCGTATCAGGGCAGCACTCTAGCGGTGTGCGACATTTCGCCTTAGGCTCGTGCCTCTCGCAACTGGAACCGTCTGATGGCCAGCATATTTTTCGTCAGCGACACGCGCGCCCGCTACCATGCCGGGCTATTGAATGTTCAGCCCCTGGGCGGCATTGAATCCACCAATATCGAGCTTGGGGCGGCGCTTGCCGCGCGCGGTCATAAAGTGACGCTGGCGACACCTACCGATGAAACGGTGGAAGCCCATGGCATATGCAATATTCCGCTCGCACAGATAAAAGATGTTGCAGCCGATATCGTCATCACCAGCAACAATCTGAAGCCGCTGGATCAGGTGACGAAATCAGCCGCCAAGGTCCTTTGGGTCCACAATCCCCTTGTCATTGAAAAACTGATCCGCAAGGGGCAAATGGGTCCGCTCCTCCGGCATCGTCCGCATGCTGTGTTCTTGTCGCAATATTCACGGAGAACAACGAGCGGGCTTTTGCCCCTTCGCTCCCGTCATGTCATTCATCACGGTATTGGCCCGGCCTTTCTGACGCCCGCCCCCAGCAATGGGGCCATGCCCTATGCGGTCTGGGCTTCCGAACCGCAGCGTGGATTGCCGCATGCCATCGAGGTGTGGAAAACCCATGTGCATCCTCACGCGCCGCAAGCACAGTTCCGTATCTTTGGGAAGGCCGCTGAATATCTCGGCGACAAGGCCAAGGGGCTTGAAGCGTTCGGCATTGTGCTTGAGGGCCGTCAGCCGCGCGAGAAACTGATCGCGCTCTATCAGCAGGCGCGGCTTTTCTTCTATCCGGGCCATATGCGTGGCGGCGAAACATTTTGTCTGGCGGTGGCGGAAGCCGAATGCATGGGCCTGCCGGTCGTGACCTCCGGCATTGCCTGTCTCAGCGAAAGAGTGACGCATAACGTCGATGGCCTGATCTCGTCGGACGATGCTGAACTCGGCGCCTTCATCCGTTCGCTTCTCGGCGACGATGCGGCATGGCATCGCCTGCATGAAGGCGCCCTTGCCCAGCGGCAAAAACTCACCTGGGAAAATGCCGCCATCCAATGGGAAAAGACGTTCGGACTTTCCTGACGATCACGCCTTGCGAGCCATCGGCGCGGGCGCGCCGTCGCGCAGTAGTTTGTAGGTGATCGAGTCGACGAGTGCCTGGAAGGAAGCATCCACGATGTTGGGCGACACGCCGACAGTGAACCATCGGTTGCCTTTGTCATCGACGCTTTCAATCATGACGCGGGTCACGGCTTCGGTACCGCTTGTCAGGATACGGACCTTGAAATCCGCCAGGCGCAGGTCTTCGATGAAGGGTGAATATTTGCCAAGGTCCTTGCGCAATGCCTGATCAAGGGCATTGACAGGGCCATTGCCCTCACCCACGGAGATCAGCATTTCGCCATCGACATTCACTTTGACGGTTGCTTCAGACACGGTGACGAGATCGCCCTGCGCATTGTAGCGGCGCTCGACAAGCACGCGGAAGGATTCGACGAGGAAAAAATCCGGCACCTGATCAAGCAGGCGGCGGGCGAGCAATTCGAACGAGGCTTCGGCACCGTCATAGGAATAGCCGAGAAACTCGCGCTCCTTGACATCCTCCAGCAGTCGGCCGATGCGCTTGTCCCCGGGATCGATTTCAATGCCCGCTTCTTCAAGACGCGCCAGAATGTTTGATCGTCCGGCCTGATCGGAGACGGCGATCTTGCGCTTGTTGCCCACCGATTCGGGCGGCACATGCTCATAGGTGCGCGGGTCCTTGAGAATCGCGGAGACATGGATGCCCGCCTTGGAGGCGAAGGCACTTTCGCCGACATAGGGCGCATAGCGATTGGGTGCGCGGTTCAAAACCTCTTCAAGCACGCGCGACACATGCGTCAGGCTCTTGAGACTTTCAAGTGACACGCCGATTTCAAAGCGGTCGGCAAAATCAGGCTTGAGCAGAAGTGTCGGGATGATCGACACCATATTGGCATTGCCGCAACGCTCGCCGAGACCGTTCAGCGTTCCCTGCACCTGACGCACACCGGCATTGATAGCGGCAAGCGAATTGGCAACGGCATTCTCGGTATCGTTATGGGCATGGATGCCCAACCTGTCGCCTGGCACACCAGAGGCGATCAGCTCGCGCACGATGCGATCGACCTCATGCGGCAGCGTGCCGCCATTGGTATCGCAGAGCACAGCCCAGCGCGCGCCAGCGTCAAGCGCGGTACAAACACAAGCTATCGCATAATCGCGATTGGCCTTGTAACCGTCGAAGAAATGTTCGCAGTCAATCATCGGCTCGCGTCCACGGTCGGCAATGGCCTTCACGCTTTGCGCAATCGATTCCAGATTTTCTTCATTGGTGATGCCGAGTGCGACCGCGACATGGAAGTCCCATGACTTTGCCACCAGACAAACCGCATCCGCTGTTGAATCGAGAATGGCCGAAAGGCCCGGATCATTGGAAGCGCTGCGGCCTGCCCGCTTGGTCATGCCGAAGGCTGTGAACCTGGCGTGCTTGAGAGCGGGCTTCTCGCTGAAAAAAGCCGTATCCGTGGGATTGGCGCCCGGATAGCCGCCTTCGACATAATCAACACCGAGCTTGTCGAGCAGCTCCGCAATCAGGCGCTTGTCTTCAACGCTGAAATCAACACCCGTCGTCTGCGCGCCGTCGCGCAGCGTGGTGTCAAACAGGTAGAGGCGCTCTTTGCTCGATGTCGTTGTCATTTGTTCAGTTCCAAAGGCACAGAAATGCAAGGGGTCAGGAAGCGCCCGCTACCGGCCAGTCCGTTTCTCACATTCCGTGTCTTGGTCTTGGGAATCTTAAGCGAGTGGGTACGGCGGCGGCGAGCATAACTCAGCCGCTAATAATGAGAGCTTTCATCGCGTGAAGTTTCGACCGCATGGCCGTCTTCCTCTCGTCATACCGTAAAAACCGTTACCCATCAAAGGGTTAGGCCGCGCAGTCGGGCCTCGGCCCGTTCGCGCCCGATGAGAGGTAACAGGTTTTTCAGCTCTGGTCCATGGGGCAGGCCGGTGAGCGCCAGACGCAAGGGCATGAAAAGCGCCTTGCCCTTGCGGTCAATCCGGCTTTTCAGGGCCTCCGTCAGCATGCCCCATGTGGCCTGCGACCAGGGTTCGGGCGGCAACAAAGTGGCGGCGAGTGTTGTCAGCTCGGCATCCTCAATCACAGGATCAATCGGCCCGCTGACGATTTTGGCCCAAAGCGCCACATCGGCATATTTTGCGAGATTGGGCTTCACGGCATCCCAGAAATCCGCCCCAAGATCGAAGCCCGAGGCCCCAAGTCGCCCACGGATCGCCTCGTAAGGCAGGAGGTGCAGGAGCGCGGCATTCATCTTGTCGAGGTCGAGAGGATCAAAGCGGATATCGGCACGGCCCAGTGTTTCGATGTGAAAGGCGGCGGCAAGTTCGTCCATGCCGATGCGGGGCTCGACCGGTTCAGAGGTGCCAAGACGCGCCAGCAGCGAATTGATCGCCATGGGTTCGTATCCCTCGGCGCGCAATGCGGCGAGCGAGAAGTCGGCATCCTCGCGCTTGGAAAGCGGGCGGCCCTCGGGTCCCTGCAACAGGGAGTAATGGGCGAAAATGGGTGGCGTTGCGCCAAGCGCTTCAAATATCTGGATCTGCACGCCGGTATTCGTCAGATGGTCGGCGCCACGAATGACATGGGTGATGGCGAAGTCGATGTCATCGACCACGCTTGGCAATGTGTAGAGGAAGCGACCATCCTCGCGCACCAATACGGGATCGGAGAGCGAGTCCGAGTTCACATCAAATGTGCCGAAGATCATGTCGTCGAAGCTGGTCTTCTCGCCCGAAAGTCTGAAGCGCCAATGGGCTTTGCGTCCTTCAGCCTCCAGCCTGGCGCGGTCTTCGTCGCTCAAGGCCAAGGCGGCGCGATCATAGATCGGCGGCTTGCCGCGAGCCTGCTGACGCTTGCGTTTGCGCTCCAGCTCATCGGCGGTTTCATAGCAAGGATAGAGATGACCGGAGGCTTTGAGCTTTTCAGCGGCTTTCACATATTCTGCGATGCGATCTGACTGGCGCGCAAAAAGGTCATGGCACAGACCCAGCCAGGCGAGGTCTTCCTCGATGCCAGCCGCAAAGGCGGCGGTGGAACGCTCATCATCCGTATCATCCATGCGCAACAGGAACTGGCCGCCCGCATGTTTGGCAAACAGCCAATTGAACAGCGCGGCGCGCGCATTGCCGACATGCAATGAACCTGTGGGGCTTGGTGCGAAGCGGACCGTGATCGAAGTCATGTCTGATACGTCGTCATGCTGAGCCTCAGCCCTCCCCCCTTGAGGGGGAGGGTTGGGAGGGGGGGATGCTGCAAGTGAGGTGTTCCTGAAAGAAATCCCCCCACCCGATCCGCGTCGCGGATCGACCTCCCCCTCAAGGGGGGAGGCAAGAATGTTTTGTCATTCGGCATCGCGCCAGCCATTCACAATCGGATAGCGGCGGTCGCGGCCAAAATTGCGCGATGTCAGCTTGACGCCGGGGGCTGCCTGACGACGCTTATATTCGGAGACGTAAACGAGATGCTCGATGCGTTTGACCAGCGCATAGTCATAGCCACGCGCCACGATGTCGCGCACCGCCATTTCCTTTTCGATCAGACATTCAAGAATGTCATCGAGCACCGGATAGGGCGGCAGAGAGTCTTCGTCCTTCTGATCGGGACGCAGTTCGGCTGAGGGGGGCCGCGTGATGATGCGCTCGGGAATGACAACGCCACCTGCGCCCAGGCACCCCTTGGGACGATGTGCATTGCGCCAGCGCGACAACTCAAACACCTTGACCTTGTAGAGATCCTTGATCGGATTATAGCCGCCATTCATGTCGCCATAGATGGTGGCATAGCCTGCCGAAACTTCCGACTTGTTGCCGGTGGTCAGCAGCATCGAACCAAACTTGTTGGAAATTGCCATGAGGATGACGCCACGCGAGCGCGACTGAAGATTTTCCTCCGTCGTGTCGCTCTGCGTGCCTTCAAACATTTTGCCGAGCGTGTCGAGAAACCCCGAGACTGGCGCTTCAATCGGCACGACATCGTAACGCACGCCCAGCGCCCTGGCGCAGGCTTGCGCATCAATCAGGCTTTCGCTCGATGTGTAGCGGTAAGGCAGCATGATGCAATGAACCTTGTCGGGACCGAGCGCATCGCAGGCAATGGCGGCGACCAGAGCCGAGTCGATGCCGCCCGACAATCCCAGCACGACACCGGGGAAGCGGTTTTTCTGCACATAGTCGCGCAGGCCCTGAACGACGGCGAGATAGATCGACTCCAGACCTTCCTCGACAGGCGCACGCAGCGAAGTGGCGCAGACCCAGCCGTTCGGTTCCTTCGTCCAGTCAGTGACCAACACCTGCTCTTCCCAGGCGCTCATCTGCACGGCGAGGCTCAGATCGGCATTGAGCACAAAGCTCGCCCCGTCAAAGACGAGTTCGTCCTGCCCGCCGATCTGGTTGACATAAGCGAGAGGCAAACCGCTCTCGTTGATGCGCGCAATGGCGAGCTGCTGGCGCGCTTCAAACTTGGCGGCATCGAAGGGCGAACCATTGGGCACGAGCAACAATTCGGCGCCACTCTCTTCGAGGCATTCGATCACATCGGGATACCAGATATCCTCGCAGATCGGCACGCCGATGCGGACACCGCGCAGGCTGAAGGGGCCGGGCATGGCGCCGGCGGCAAAAACGCGCGGCTCGTCAAAGACGCCATAATTTGGCAAATGCACCTTGTAGCGCAGACCCTTGATTTCGCCGCCATCAAGGCAGGCGACCGCATTATAGAGCTTGCCTTCTTCCACCCATGGCGTGCCGATGAGCATGGCGGGGCCGCCATCGGCGGTGAGCTTTGCCAGATCGGTCGTTGCGGCCATGGCGGCGCGCTGAAAGGCCGGCTTGAGCACCAGGTCTTCAGGCGGATAGCCCGTCAAAAAGAGCTCGCTGAAGACAATGATATCCGCGCCATCCAGCGCCGCGCTGCGGCGGGCTTCGACGGCTTTGGCAAAATTGCCCCTGATATCGCCCACAACGGGGTTCATCTGGGCAAGCGCAATGCGGAGTTTGGCAGTCATGAGATCCGGCCGCTCTTGAGGGTCTGAACGGTGTTTCTAGCGGCTGGCGGGGTTCGTCACAATAGGCGCGTCAGTCAGGGGGAGCCGAGCCCTGCAAGTTCAGGCCAGGCTCGACGCCATAAAAGCAAAAATGGGTCAGGGAGAAAAATCATGAAGGGTCTTGAAAACACACCCAAAGCCCTGATTGGATTACTTGCCGGTCACAATGTCGGGAAAAGGATTGTGCGCGTCGCCTGAACACAAAATGAATGCAATTCGATGAAATTATTTGCCATCGGTGACGGAAACCGAGGCATTCTTCGTAGAATGTCAGGACGCAAGAGATGGACAAAACAGAATGGCATTCGACGGCGCGGGCGCGATGACAGGCAACTTACCGGCAAGGGTACGCGAGCAACTCTCCCGGCGGCCTGTGCAGATCGGCCTGGCTGTCCTGCTTCTATTGGCGGGCAGTTGGTTCTATTTCGACGGCTCGTCGGAAAGTCAAACTCCCACGATCCAGACGGCAAACGTCTCCAAGGGCGATATTGAAGACAATGTGACCGCGCTTGGCTCGCTGCAACCGCTGGAATATGTGGATGTCGGCGCTCAGGTCTCCGGCCAGCTCAAGCATGTCCATGTCGATATTGGCGATCAGGTCGAAAAGGGAAAGCTGCTCGCCGAGATTGATCCGCTGGTCTATCAATCGCAGGTTGATTCAGACAATGCCCGCATTGCCGATCTCGAAGCGCAGCTGAAAAGCAAGCAGGCTGATCTGCATCTTTATCAGTCGCAATATGTTCGCTACCGCGATTTGCTGAAGGGCAATGCCGTCAGCCGCGATCTTTACGATCAGGCGCTGAACAAGCTCGAAACAACCAAGGCGGGCATCGACTCGCTCAAAGCGCAAATCTCGCAGCAGAAAGCCACCTTGTCTGGCAACATGGCGAACCTCAGCTATACCAAGATCTATGCGCCCATGTCCGGTACGGTTGTCTCGCAGACAACGCAGGAAGGCCAGACAGTTGTTGCCAACCAGTCCGCGCCGACGATTGTGCGTATTGCCAATCTGGAAACCATGACTGCGGAAGCGCAGGTCGCGGAAGCAGATGTGAACAAGCTCAAAGTCGGCATGGATGCCTATTTTACGACACTTGGCATGTCGGACAAGAAATGGCGCTCGACAGTGCGGCAGATACAGCCGACACCGACCATCGAGAACAATGTCGTGCTCTATAATGTGCTGCTTGATGTGAAGAATGAAAATAACCTGCTGCTGCCCGACATGACAGCACAGGTATTCTTCGTTGCCGGTGCCGCCAAGGATGCCCTGCTCGTGCCTATCGCCGCATTGCATGGTTCTTCGGGCAGGGGCTATAGCGTCACCGTCATCAAGGCTGGTGTCAGTGAAGAACGCAGCGTGACTGTTGGCGTCAAAAATCGCGTAAACGCTCAAATCCTCACAGGTTTGAGTGAAGGCGAGAGCATTGCAATAAGCGGGGGCAATCAATTGGCCAAGAAGAGCGGCTCAGGCGGCTCACGCGCCACGCGCATACCTATGCCCTTCTGATGGATGCTCAAATCATGACAGCGTCCCTCCCGCTGATCTCCATTGAAAATGTCAGCAAGGTCTATCACACAGGTGGCAGTGATGTGCGCGCGCTGGATGGCGTGAGCCTCACAATCCAGCGCGGTGAGTTTGTCGCCATTATCGGCCAGTCTGGTTCCGGAAAATCCACCCTCATGAATGTGCTTGGTTGTCTTGACCGCCCATCCTCCGGTAGCTATCGCGTGGCTGGCGTTGAGGTTGGTGATCTCACCAGTGATGAACTGGCGGCCTTGCGCTGCGATGTGTTCGGCTTTGTTTTCCAGCGTTACAATTTGCTGAGCGAAATGACGGCAATCGAAAATGTCGAATTGCCCGCCATCTATGCCGGGACATCGCGTGCTGCAAGATTGGCGCGCGCCAAGTCGCTCATTGCCCGTCTTGGGCTGGCATCACGAGGCGAGCATCGCCCGGGTGAACTTTCCGGCGGTCAGCAGCAACGTGTGTCGATTGCGCGTGCCTTGATGAATGGCGCCGAAGTCATTCTGGCGGACGAACCGACGGGTGCGCTGGACAGCCAGAGCGGTCGCGACGTCCTGGCGCTGCTCAAAGAACTGCATGATGAAGGCAACACCATTATTCTCATCACGCATGATGCCGAAGTGGCCGCTCATGCCGAACGCGTGATCCAGCTGAGTGATGGCAAAGTCATCAGCGATCCCGGCACGCCTGCCCAATATCACGACAGTCACGTTTCCCCCATAGCCCGGTCGCATGGTGCAACGGTGTCGTCTGATATTTCCGAGGCCATGAAAATGGCCTTCCGCTCATTGCGTTCCAATATTTTCAGGACCGCCCTGACACTGCTCGGTGTTGTCATCGGTGTTGCGGCTGTGGTTGCCATGCTTGCGATTGGCAATGGCAGCAAAAACAACATCATGACAAGCATTGAGTCGATGGGAACCAATCTCCTGATTGTGAGGCCCGGCGCGCCTGGCGTTCGCGGCTCGGGCGATATCGCAACCCTTACAGCGGAGGATGCATCGGCTATCGGCGAACTGCCGCATGTCGCCTCCCTCTCGCCAGAGCGCAGCGCGGCTGTCACCATGCGCTATGGCAATGCCGATTATGCCAGCCAGATCATCGGCACATGGTCGAGCTATGCCAATGTCAAGGAATGGCCAGCCCAGTCCGGTAGCTGGTTCACGGATGATGACGTGAGGGGCTATGCGCCCGTCGTCATGCTGGGACAGACAGTGGTGAATGGTCTTTTTCCTGATGGCGAAAATCCGATCGGCAGATATGTCCTGCTGAAAAACATTCCATTCGAGGTCATCGGTGTCCTGGAGAGCAAGGGTGCCACGGCTTTTGGCAGCGATCAGGACAGTGTCGCGCTGGTGCCGCTGACGACAGGTTTCATGCGGATATTCGGCCAGCAATATCTGGGCACAATATCCGTCAAGGTCGACGCGGCTGAAAATGTGGCTTCGACACAGGATGCCATTCGGTCGCTCTTGCTCAAGCGTCACAAAACAGAAGATTTCCAGATCCGAAATACCAGCTCCATGATGGAAATGGCTGAGACGGCATCGAACACGCTCACCATCCTTCTGGGTTCGGTTGCCGCCATTTCGCTCCTTGTCGGTGGTATTGGCGTCATGAATATCATGCTTGTCAGCGTGACAGAGCGCACAAGAGAAATCGGCATTCGCATGGCCACGGGCGCACGCGAGATGAACATTCTTCTGCAGTTCAATACCGAAGCCCTGGTGGTTTGCGGCATTGGCGGCGTGATCGGCATCATGCTGGGCATCATCACAGCGCTCGGCGTGACGATGTTTGATGTCAAGGTGGCCATCACGCCTGCCCCGTCCGTCCTTGCCTTCTTTTGTGCGTTTGTTACGGGCTTGCTCTTTGGTTATTTGCCAGCGCGCAAGGCGGCCAAGCTCGACCCCGTCGTCGCTTTGTCGAGCGAATAGGATTTGCCATGAAAATGATCATCCCCCGCCTTGGCGCCCTGCTGTTAGCCGTGTCACTCTCAGCCTGCTCGATGGTTCCTGAATATGCCGCACCCAATCCTGCCCTGCCCGCCAGTTATCAGGGCCCGGCTTCGATGTCGGGTGCCGATGCCGCCAGCGCGACGTGGTGGACCAGCTTCAAAAGCCCTGAACTTGACACCTTGATGACAAGTGCGCTCAAGGACAATCTCGATATTGCCGCTGCGCTTGCCCGTATCGAACAATCGCGCGGGGCGTTGCGCAGTACGCGGGCTGATTATTATCCGCAGGCTGATCTATCAGGAAGTGCTTCTCGCGATCACAGCACGGCGAGCGGCAGTTCGCGCAGTGCCGGCGCATCGGCTTCACTCAGCTATGCACTGGACCCCTGGGGCCTGACACGGGCGCAATCACAATCGGCTTCGGCTTTACTGGATGCGAGTGTCTATGACGCACATGCGACCTCGCTTCTCATCCAGTCGAATGTGGCAAGTACATATTTCACGCTGCTTAATCTCAAGGATCGTCTGGCCATTGCGCAAAACTCCCTGAAGGCGTCGCGGGACACGCTGAACCTGGTACAAAAGCGCTTTGATGCCGGGCTGGATAGTGGTCTCACGCTTGCCCAGCAACGCAGCAACATTGCATCCATTGAGGCCACCATTCCGGGCTTGCAGTCCTCGCTCAACAGCAGCCGAACCGCGCTCGCCATTCTGCTCGGTCTTGCACCGGAAGGCTTTGACGTGAAGGCCAAGGGTCTTGGGGACATTGTCATGCCGCAGATAGCAACCGGACAGCCTTCGCTTCTGCTGACGCGGCGTCCTGACATTCTGAAGGCGGAAGCCGATCTGCGTGCCGCCAATGCCGATATTGGCGCGGCGCGGGCCGCGTTTTTCCCGACAATCGATCTGGGTGCCACCATTGGCGAGCTGGCAACATTTGGCGCTGCGCCTGTCACCAGCAATGGCCTGTCGGCGTCGCTTCTGGGCACGATTTTTTCGGCGGGCCGACTGGAAGGCAATCTTTCTGCCTCAAAAGCGCGGTATCAGGAACTCGCCGCCAATTATCAAAGTGCCGTGCTGACATCCCTCAAGGATGTTGAGGACGCTCTGGTCGATACTGATGCCACTCAGCGCCAGGAAACCGCGCAAGCGATGTCGGCAGAGGAAGCCTTCAAGGCCTATTGGCTGTCTCAGGAGAGTTTCAAGGCCGGACTGTCTGATTTCCTGTCCGTGCTGGACGCCCAGCGGAGTTGGCTCAGCGCACGCGACAGTGCCGCACAAGCTGCCCTTGGCAAATATGATGCTGCCGTCACGCTTTTTGTAGCCTTGGGCGGCGGCTGGGAGTCCTGAACAGCCGCGCTCAACGGCTTTTCCACACCTGAACCGCAATAGCGTGCTTACTCTCTCCCAAAGCAACAAACGCGACAGACAACAGCGCAGGGAGAAAACAATGCGCGATATTGTCTTGAAGGAAATCCGACTGAAGGCGCGCCCTCAGGGCATGCGAAACGTTCCGACTTTGAGGTCGCCGACCTTGAGCGCGGGATCATTTGACGCAACAACCTGACCGACAGCGCCATCTGAACTGGTATAGGATCGACCTGATCGACTTCCATGTGGCGGCAGGATTGCCTGCCGGGCGTTGTGAGGGTGTCTCGTGGAAAAGTTCTGGAGTCTTGCGCCTGATCTGGTTTTAGAAAAACTGTCAGGCGCGTCAGATGGCCTGGCCTCCCAGGAGGCCGAAGCCAGGCTGGCTGGATACGGACCCAATGCGCTGGATAAAAAGGACAAGGCTCATGCCGTCAAACTTTTCCTCCGGCAATTCAGCAGCCCTCTCGTCCTGATCCTGGTATTTGCCGCCGTCGTCGCCATCGCGATGAATGATTGGCTGGACGGCGGCGTCATCATTTTCATTCTCATCATTTCGGCAGCACTCGGCTTTGTTCAGGAATATCGTGCTGCCAACCTGATCGAGGCGCTGCAAACCCGGTTGGCGCGCTATGCGCAGGTCATGCGTGATGGCGTTCAACAAAAGATCATGGTCCAGTTGCTGGTGCCAGGCGACATCGTCCTGCTGAGTGCCGGCAGCCTCGTCCCTGCGGATGGTCTGATCCTTGAGGCGAAAGACTTCTTTGTCAGTGAAGCCATCCTGACGGGCGAATCCCTGCCTGTCGAGAAACTGCCTGGCCCGTGTCCGGAATCGGCTCCGATCAGTCAGCGGACCAATGCCGTTTTCATGGGGACATCCGTGCGCAGCGGCACGGCGCGGATGCTCGTCGTCCATACGGGCAAGCACAGTCTTTATGGCGATATTTCGACCCGGCTAAGCCAACGCGCGCCCGAGACGGAATTTGAAAGGGGATTGCGCGACTTTGGCTATCTGCTGATGCAGGTCATGTTCGCCATGACCGTGGTGGTGTTTTCCGCCAATATCATTCTCGCGCGCCCTGCCCTCGAATCCATCCTGTTTGCCATTGCGCTTGCTGTCGGCCTGTCGCCAGAGCTTTTGCCCGCCATCATCAGCATCATGCTGGCCAGCGGGGCCCGGCGCATGGCCGCCAAGGGATTGCTCGTCCGCCATCTCAGCGCCATCGAAAATCTCGGTGGCGTCAGCGTGTTCTGCACCGACAAGACCGGCACATTGACGACCGGCGAGATGCAGCTGTCAGCTGCCATCGGGTTTGAGGGCAGCGTCTCGGATCGCACCCGCAGCCTCGCTATCCTCAATGCAAAATTCCAGACCGGCATGGTCAATCCGCTCGATGAAGCCCTTCTGGCTGCCGAACCCGGCCAGACGAACGTGCTCGATCAGGCTGTGAAGCTGGACGAGATCCCTTATGATTTTTCACGCAAGCGGCTCGGCATTGTTGTCGGCCAGGCGCAGCAACGACTGCTGATCGTGAAAGGGGCGCTTGCATCCGTACTCGATGTCTGTGACCAGGTTCGCCTGACCCAAGGCGGGACAGCCCCGCTTGATACCGCGCGCGCCGACATTGAAACAAGATTTGCAAATTGGGGACGTGAAGGTTACCGGGTGCTTGGCGTGGCCAGCCGCCCTGTCGATGCCAGGCCGCGATATGACATCGCTGATGAAACCGGTCTGATTTTTGAGGGTTTTCTGCTTTTCCAGGACCCGCCAAAACCTGGCATTGAGACAACCCTTGATCGACTTCGCCAGCTTGGCATTTCGATCAAGATCATTACCGGCGACAACCGGCATGTGTCACGGCATCTGGCCGAAGCCGTCGGCATCGCTTCACCCGTGATCGTTACCGGGGCCGAACTGGACGAAATGAATGAAGCGGCGCTCTGGAAACGTGCGCCTGAAATCGATCTCTTTGTGGAAGTGGATCCGCAACAGAAAGAGCGCATCGTTCTGGCGCTGCGCAAGTCCCGTCTTGGCGTTGCCTATATGGGCGATGGGATCAATGACGCACCGGCCCTGCATGCAGCCGATGCCGCCATATCGGTTGAGGGCGCCGTTGATATAGCCAAGGAGGCGGCCGACTTTGTGATGCTTGAACATGATCTCAATGTGATCCTGGCAGGCATTGAACTCAGCCGCACCACTTTTGCCAATTCCATGAAATATGTGCTGGCAACAATCAGCGCCAATTTCGGCAATATGCTGAGCATGGCTATTGCCACATTGTTTCTGCCATTTCTGCCCATGCTTGCCTCGCAGATCCTGCTCAATAATCTGCTCGCAGACTTTCCGGCGATGACACTGACCAGCGACAGCGTGGATCGCGACCAGGTTGAGCGGCCGCATCGATGGGACATCAAATCCATCCGGAAATTCATGGTCAGTTTTGGACTCCTCAGTACGGTTTTTGATCTTTTGACATTTGCCGTCCTGCTCTGGATGACCGGCTCGGATGCCGCCCCTTTCCGCACCGGCTGGTTCCTGGAGTCGCTCGCCACGCAGCTACTCGTGTTCCTGATCCTGCGAACGCGCGGATTTGCCCTGAAAAGTCGTCCCGGCACATTGCTGCTGATATCCACCCTCGCCGTGATCGGCTTTGCCTTCGCGCTGCCCTATCTGCCCCTTGCCGATCTGTTCGGGTTTGTGCCGCTGAACGCATCCGTCATCGGCTTCATTGCGGCCATCACGCTTGCCTATATTGCTTCGACGGAAGTGATGAAGTTGTGGTTCTTCCGCTCATTGGCCAGGCAACAGGCCACGTAACCGTCGTGTGTCAAAACAAAAGCCCGGCATTGCTGCCGGGCTTTTTTCTTCAATCGGCGCCAGCCTCAGGCGGAAGCGGCGAGCCGCTGGGCGTCCATGCGTTCCTTCTTCAAGCCCTCGGCGATGAGGAAGGCCAGTTCCAGCGACTGGCTGGCATTCAGGCGCGGATCGCAATGGGTGTGGTAACGATCCCCCAATTCGGTTTCCGTGATGGCCTGTGCGCCGCCGATGCATTCGGTGACGTTCTGGCCCGTCATCTCAAAATGCACGCCACCGGCATGCGTGCCTTCGGCGCGGTGCACAGCCATGAAGGCCTGGACTTCAGCCAGAATGCGATCAACCGGCCTGGTCTTGTAGCCGGACGATGCCTTGATCGTGTTGCCATGCATCGGATCGCAGGACCACACGACCTTCCTGCCTTCGCGTTCGATGGCGCGAATGAGCGCTGGCAGATGCTTCTCGACATTTTCCGAGCCGAAACGGCAGATGAGCGTCAGACGCCCGGCTTCGTTTTTCGGATTGAGAATGTCGGTCAGGCGCAGCAATTCCTCGGGATCAAGCGAGGGGCCGCATTTCATGCCGATCGGATTCTTGATGCCGCGCATGAATTCGACGTGACCATGATCGGGCTGGCGTGTGCGGTCGCCAATCCAGAGCATGTGGGCCGAGGTGTCGTACCAGTCGCCCGTGGTTGAATCGATGCGCGTCATCGCCTGCTCATAGCCGAGCAGCAAAGCCTCATGGCTTGTATAGAACTCGGTCGTATGGAGCTGCGGCTGTGTCGCACTGTCGATGCCGCAGGCGCGCATGAAGTCCAGCGCCTCGGTGATGCGATTGGCGAGTTCTTCATAGCGCGCACCTTCAGCGCTGTCGGAAACGAAGCCCAGATTCCAGCGATGCACGAAATCGAGATCGGCATAGCCGCCGGTCGCGAAGGCGCGGATGAGATTGAGCGTGGACGCCGACTGGCTATAGGCGCGCAGCAGACGGTTTGGATCGGGCACACGTGACACCGCATCAAACTCGATGCCATTGATGTTGTCGCCAAGATAGGACGGCAGCGTCACGCCATTGATGGTTTCTTCCGGCGCCGAGCGCGGCTTGGCGAACTGACCGGCAATGCGGCCCACCTTCACGATCGGCGAAGCCGCGGCAAAGGTCAGTGCGACCGCCATTTGCAGCAGCACGCGGAAAGTGTCGCGAATATTGTCGGCCGAGAATTCGGCGAAGCTCTCCGCGCAATCGCCGCCCTGAAGCAGAAAGGCGCGCCCTTCACAGACTTCCGCAAGATCAGCCTTCAGCTTGCGGGCCTCGCCTGCAAAAACCAGCGGCGGATAAGAGCGAAGCTGCGCCTCGACAGCCTTCAAGGCTGCTTCATCCGGGTAAGTCGGAAGATGCTTGGCAGGCTTTGCGCGCCAGCTATCCGGTTTCCAGTTCTCCGCCATTTTGTCCTCTTGTCCTTAACATCCTGGCGGCTTTGGCCTTTCCAGCTCGAAGCGCCGCCAATGATTGAACCCGGTATATAAGCCCTAATTGACCAAACCGGAAGACCGGGGGCCGCTTTGCTTGCTAAATCCTTCATGGAAAAGAGGTATTTACCATGATGTCCGGTTCGGGCAGGCTGGGGTCCATCCTGAGGGGGGTGTGAATGCGATTTTCGGCTCTGGATGCCTTCAGAGGCATCTGCGCGGTGCTTGTGGCCCTTTTCCATGTCCGATTGCAGAGCGATCTGAACGGACAATTTCTCGTCCACAATGCTTTTTTGCTGGTCGATTTCTTTTTTGTGCTATCCGGCTTCGTCATGGTTGAAGCCTATGGCAGGCAGCTTGATACGCCGCGCGAGGCAATGGCTTTCCTGCTGCGTCGCTTTGGCCGGCTTTACCCGCTGCATCTCTTTACACTTGGTTGCATGGTCGCCATCGCGCTTGGCGCCCTTCTCACGCAGTATCTGACGGGCATTCCCCTCAGCCGTGCCGTCTTTGAGGGGCGGCAATCGCTGCCGTCGCTCGCGACCAATCTGGCGATGCTGCAAGCCTATGGGTTGCATGATGGCCTGACCTGGAATGCGCCAGGCTGGAGTATTGCGGCCGAGTTTTTCGCCTATGTGCTTTTCGCCATCGTGCTGTTGTTCCCCCGGCGCTTTCTCGCCCCGCTCGCTGGTGCGCTGGTGCTGGGCTCAGGGCTTATTCTCTTCATCCGGTCGCCAGCCTATCTCGCGGGCAGCTATGACTTCGGGTTCCTGCGCGCCGTTTGCGGGTTTTTTGCAGGTGTCATCGCCTGGCATGTCAGCCATCGCTTTGGCGCCGCGCTGGATGGACGAAGACTGACTGGCACGCTTCTGGAAATCCTGTTTGTGGCGCTTGTCTGCCTGTTCGTCGCAAGGGCTGGCACATCCATTTGGACGATGACAGGGCCCCTGCTCTACGGCCTGACAGTCGCCCTTTTTTCACGTGAAGCCGGATTCGTTTCCGCCGCCTTGCGACGCCCCTCCCTCGAGCGCCTCGGCGCCTGGTCCTACTCGATCTACATGATCCATTACAGCGTGGTGACGTTGCTCAAAACCATTGTCGAATTTAGCGAAAAGCGCTGGGGCATGGACATGACGTCGCCGTTACCCGGCATTCCGGAACCGGGTCTTATCAGCTTTGGCGATCACTGGCTCATGGATGGCGTGTCGGTCGCATATGTGGGTGTCGTCATATTCTTTGCCTGGCTCACCTATCGCCATGTCGAGCAGCCAGCACGGCGATATGTCAACAGCTTGACCAACCCGCCTATCACGCCGCCGCCATCGCAGGCGCCAGCCACTTCTCCTTGAGCGTCACAAGTTCTTCAGCGGCGGTCGGGTGAACGGCGACTGTCTGGTCGAACTGGGCCTTGGTCGCGCCCATGCCAAGCGCGACGCCAACAAGCTGGATCATCTCGCCTGAACCCGGGCCGATGAGATGCACGCCCAGTACCTTGTCGGTTTCGGCATCCACCACGAGCTTCATGAAGGTCTTTTCTTCCGAGCCTGAGAGCGTCGCCTTCATTGGACGAAAGGTCGTTTTGTAAATGTCGAGGGCCGCATATTTCTGTCGCGCTACCGTCTCCGTCAGACCGACTGTGCCGATTTCAGGTTGCGAGAAAACCGCTGTCGGAATAAGTGCGTGATCGACCGCTATCGGATTGTCGTTGAAGACCGTCTCGGCAAAAGCCTGGCCTTCACGAATGGCAATGGGTGTCAGCGCCGCGCGATCGGTCACATCACCGACGGCATAAATATTTTCGATACTGGTTTTCGACCAGGCATCGACCAGCACCTGACCATTTGCACCAAGTTCAACGCCAACCGATTCAAGGCCAAGGCCCTTGGTGTTGGGCACGCGACCAGTTGCATACATCACTGCATCCACCTTGAGCTTGCTGCCGTTCTGCAATGTCAGTTGCAGACAGTCATCAAGTTTTTCAATGCTGGCCACATCGGTTTCAAGACGCAGATCAACGCCCTTCTTGCCAATTTCTTCGGCGAGAATACTGCGCAGATCATTGTCGAAATTGCGCAGGAAGGCGGTGCCGCGATAAAGCAGATGCGTGTGAACGCCCAGACCGTTGAAGATGCCGGCAAACTCGATGGCGATATAGCCGCCGCCAACAACCGCGATACGGTTTGGCAGTTCTTCCAGATGAAAGGCTTCATTGGAGGAGAAGGCATGTTCAATGCCGGGAACAGGCGGCATGAAGGGCGTAGCACCCGTCGCGATCAGGATCCTGTCGGCTGTGATGTCGCGGCCCTGATTGACGAGATGCACCGTATGGGCGTCTTTCAGCACGGCGCGATCTTCGATGATCTTGACGCCGGCCTTGTCGAGATTGCGGATATAGATGCCGTTCAGGCGATCAATCTCGCGGTCCTTGTTGGCAACGAGTTTTTTCCAGTCGAAGCTGCGTTCGCCGACACTCCAGCCAAAGCCCGCGGCATCTTCAAATTCCTCGGCAAAGTGGCTGGCGTAAACGAAGAGCTTTTTTGGCACGCAGCCGCGAATGACACAGGTACCGCCAACACGAAACTCCTCGGCAACAGCGACGCGCGCGCCGTGACCGGCGGCGATGCGGCTGGCGCGCACACCGCCCGATCCCGCGCCAATGACAAAAAGATCATAATCATAGGTCGCGGACATGGGCATTCCCCGTTTCATCAGTTTCAGTTCCGTTCGACTATATCGGCACCCTTGTCCGTTCCGACAATAGCCAGCGAGGCAATGCCGATAAACAATCCGTTATCGACAACGCCTGCGATGCTGTTAAGGGCGATGGCAAGACCATCGGGATCCGGCAAGGCGCCGAAATGACAGTCATAGATGAAGTTGTTGCTATCCGTCAGGAAGGGCACGTCATAGTCGTCAGCACGACGTTTGATCATGCCCGTACAGCCAAAGGACTTGGCGATTTCGATGATTTTGCGCGCGGTCACAGCACAGCCAAAGGGGATGACTTCGATGGGCAAGGGAAACGCGCCCAGCGTTTTGACGAGCTTGGACGCATCGGCAATCACGATCATGCGATCAGATGCCGTCGCCACGATCTTTTCACGCAACAGCGCCCCGCCCCCGCCCTTGATCAATCGCAACCTGAAATCAAGCTCATCTGCCCCGTCAATCGTCAGATCGAGATGCGGTGTCGCATCGAGGTGTGTGAGCTTCAAGCCGAGCCTGGTCGCGAGTGCGGCTGTGCGCTCGGATGTCGGTATACCAACAACATCCAGCCTGCCTTGCGTCACGCGCTCAGCCAGGAAACGGACAAAATGTTCAGCGGTCGAGCCCGTACCAAGACCGAGCTTCATGCCGCTTTCAACAAAGTCGAGGGCACGGCGCGCGGCTGCCTGTTTCTGTTCGTCGGCTGTCATCGACATCAAAGTCCGGCCATGGCGACATATTTGACTTCAAGAAACTCTTCGATACCCCATGGTCCGCCTTCGCGACCAAGACCCGATTCCTTATAGCCCCCAAAGGGTGCCACTTCGGTCGAGATCAGTCCGGCATTAACGCCAACAAGCCCATATTCCAGCGCCTCGGCCATGCGCCAGACGCGACCAATATCGCGGCTGTAAAAATAGGACGCCAGACCAAAGGGCGTGTCATTGGCGAGCGCCACGGCCTCAGCCTCATCCTTGAAGCGGAAGATCGGTGACAGCGGCCCAAAGGTTTCTTCCTGCGCCACTTTCATATTTGCCGTTGCATCCGCAATGATGGTCGGCTCGAAGAAGGAGCCGCCGCGCGCGTGACGCTTGCCACCGAGGAGAATGCGCCCACCTTTTTCAACAGCGTCGGCGACATGTTCTTCAATTTTTTCAACCGCAGCCATGTCGATCAACGGACCTTGCGTGACATCGGGCTCGAAACCGGAACCGACCTTCAACCCCTTGACGCGGGCAACGAGCTTTTCGAGAAAGGCATCATAGACCGACTCCTGAACCAGAAAACGATTGGTGCAGATGCAGGTCTGGCCGGTGTTGCGATATTTGGAGGCGACGGCGCCTTCGACGGCGGCATCGAGATCAGCATCATCGAAAACGATGAAGGGCGCATTGCCGCCAAGCTCAAGCGAAATCTTTTTGACGGTGGAGGCACTCTGCTCCATCAGCGCCTTGCCGATTTCGGTTGAGCCCGTGAAGGTCACTTTGCGCACGATGGTGCTTGATGTCATCTCGCCGCCAATCGCCCCGGCCTTGCCGGTGACGATGCTGAGAAGTCCGGCCGGCAATCCGGCGCGCGTGGCGAGTTCGGCCAGCGCGAAGGCTGAGAGCGGTGTTGCCGTGGCAGGCTTCACGACCATGGCGCAGCCCGCCGCAAGTGCGGGACCTGCCTTGCGCGTGATCATGGCGGCAGGAAAGTTCCACGGCGTGATCGCGGCGCATACACCAATCGGCTGCTTCAAGACCACAATGCGGCGATCGGAGGTCGGGGCCGGCACGATGGCGCCATAAACACGCTTGGCCTCCTCCGCGTAATATTCGATGAAGGAAGCCGCATAGGCGATTTCACCTTTGGCCTCGGCCAGCGGCTTGCCCTGCTCGGCTGTGAGAATGGCGCCAAGGTCGTCCTGATTGGCCATCATGAGATCAAACCAGCAGCGCAAAATGGCGCTGCGCTCTTTGGCCGGACGCGCTGCCCAGGCCTTCTGGGCGCGCTGAGCGGCTTCAAGGGCCGCACGCGTTTCAGATGCGCCCAGTGATGGAACCGTTGTGATCAGCTCGCCTGTTGCCGGGTCCGTCACATTGATTTGCGGTGCATCGGCACCCACCCATTTGCCATCAATAAAGCAAAGTGCTTTTAAGAGGCTTGGATCTTTCAGACGGCTTGCGAGAGACATGGGGGGCTCCAATCGGTCGGTTTCTGAACAGGGCAGCAACAGACAGTCCTGCGTGCTTGCGTTCCTTGCGTTTCCGGCCCGCGCCGCGTCAAATGGCATTCAAGACGAGCGAGCCTGCTCTTGTTAGCACACCCCGCATGGGGGGCGAAAGTCGGGCGAGAAGATCCGGATTTTGGAACGTCAGGTCATGAAGGCTGCTGCCTATTTTTCAGATAGCTATGCGCAGGCGCGGGCGCGATTTGTCGCAGCGGCACAAGCGGCCGGGGCACAGATCTGCAGTTATGCCCATCCCGAAGCACGGGGCCCGGATGGAGCGCCGCTCTTCATGGATACCGCCTGGTTTGGACCGGCTGACGCTGAAACGGTGCTGCTCAATACATCCGGCACGCATGGCGCGGAAGGATTTGGCGGCTCGGCGGCGCAGCTTGCCTGGATCGGCGAGGGGCATGCGCGGGATCTGCCGCAGGGTGTGGCCGTGCTGATGGTGCATGCGGTCAATCCTTTCGGCTTTGCCTGGGTGCTGCGCGGCACGGAAAACAATGTCGATCTCAATCGCAATTTTGTCGATCACCGGATGCCCTATCCGGAAAACAAACTTTATGGCGAGATCCACCCGTTTCTTTGCCCCAAGACCATTGATGAAGCCTCGATTGCGCGCATGCTCAAGGGCGGGGCGCTGTTTGTGGCACGTCATGGGCAATGGGTGCTCGAAGATGCGATCAGTCGCGGGCAATATTCCCATGCCGACGGCTATCATTTCGGGGGCCACGCGCCTGAATGGTCGAACCTCACATTGCGCCACATCGTCCGTCGCTCGCTGGGCGGCGCGCGGCGCGTTGGATTTATCGACTGGCATACGGGGCCAGCGGGTAATGGCGAATTGATCCATCTGTGTTTTTCTGATCCCAAGGGACCGGAATTCGCGCGGGCGGCACGTTGGTGGGGACGCCAGTCACTTGACCCCAAAATGATTGAAGCGATGTGGGGCTCCAGGCGTCCCTCGCGGCGCGGCATTCTTTTCTGGGGGCTTGAATCCGAACTGGCCGGTCGGGCGCGCGTGACGGGCGCTGTCGTCGAGATACGCTCCGCGCAACCCAAAACCAATGCGGCTGACGCGTTGCGTGTGCCGATGCTGGAGCGATGGCTGCGTTTTGAAGGGGGGCTCCATGCACCAGAGGCCGCGCGCTATACTGAAGAAATCCGCGAGGATTACGCCCCTCGCCGTGTCCGCTGGCAGGAAAATGCCATCACCCACGCACTGGATTGCTATGCGCGAACACTTGATGGCATGCGCCAATGGGGCGCTGAAGATTTGCGCGCGGCTGATTGAGGATCAATCGTCGAGGCGGAAGTCGTAACGCACTTCCCTGATCTCGGGCCAGCGCAGGAAACCGACAGAGCGGCGGCCCGCCGCGACGCCGCCCATGCGGGCATAAAAGGCGCGGGCCTTGTAATTGTTTTCAAGCACCCAGAGATGGGCGTGGCGAAAGCCAAGGCAGCTCACCTCATCGAAGAGATGCAGCAGCAGTTCGCAGCCGACGCCGCGGCCATGATCGTGCTGGCGCACATAAAGCATCGTGATTTCATCGCCCCGCATATGGCCAAATCCGGCGGCCTCGCCCGATTGTTCGGCAATCCAGGCAATGCCCTCGCCGAGCGAACGGCGCCACTCGACATGGGCGCGGGGGACGCTCAAGCCATCAAGCAACGCCTTTGGCAAAATATCGCGATAGGCTTCGCGCCAGCAATCGACCTTGAGGCGGGCGAGGAGCGCCTCGTCCTTGCCCGGTATCGCCATTCGGGTCATGTATCTGGTCGCGATCAACATGACGGAATTGTCGCTCCATTGGCGACAAAAGGAAAGTGCCATCCGCTTGCCAAAGGCGTCCGTCCATGCGACGAAACGCTGATGACCACACGCCCTGCCCTGTTATTTGACCTTGATGGGACGCTTGCCGACACGGCGGCGGATCTTTGCGAAACCATGAATGTCATCCTGGCGTTGCATGGCCGCGAGCGTGTGCCGGAAGCCCGCGTTCGCCATCTGGTTGGCGGCGGCGCGAGGCTTCTGATGGAGCGCGGATTTGCTGAAACCGGCGTGGCGGCGAGCGAGGCCCTGCTCGACCAGAGTTTTCGCGAGTTCCTGGATTATTATGCCCGCCATATTGCCGACCACACGCGGCTCTTTCCCGGTGTTCATGATCTGCTGGAACGCCTGAGCGAGGCCGATGTGGGGCTTGCCGTTTGCACCAACAAGGTCGAGAGCCTGTCGCGGCATTTGCTTGAAACGCTGGGCATCGCCAGATATTTCCCGGTGGTCATTGGCGGCGACACGCTGCCGGTCAAGAAGCCCGATCCCGCGCATCTGTGGGAAGCTGTGCGGCAGCTCGGCAGCGCCCGGGGCGATGCCGTCATGGTGGGGGACAGCGAAACCGACACGGCGGCCGCCCAGAATGCCGCCATCCCCTGTATTTGCGTCAGCTTCGGCTATCGTCGTGTCGGGCTTGATGAATTGGGCGCTGATCTTGTGATCGACCATTATCGGGAGTTTCCTGCGGCGCTGGCCAGGCTCATGCCCCGGCATTTCGGGCATTGGAGCTGAGAGCGGGCCGCCACGGCGCGGCAGGCGGCTTCGGCTTGACTTGAGAGGCCCCCTGCCCCTATATCCGGGCCTTCGAGCGGCGCCACCCATGCCGCCCGATTTGCCCGGGCGTGACGCGACGCCTCTGGTGCGGATGGTTAGCTCAGTTGGTAGAGCACTGTGTTCACATCGCAGGGGTCACTGGTTCGAGTCCAGTACCGTCCACCATGTTTTTTAAAACAACCTCAAAGACTTATCAAAAGCGCCAAAATGTGACTTTTCGGACTTGCCACAGGTTGCGCCACAGAAACCCCCGCTACGGCCTGAGATGGGGAAATTTGGTCGGTGCGCCACCGCCGAGCGAATGACCGTCGAAGGCATCTTGATAGATGCCTTCGATACGCTGTGCTTCCTCGTCGGTCAGCGCTTCGAACTCACATTCGCGGGCACGTTTCGACAATTGCCCTTCATTCTGTTGCAAGAAGCGGAACAGAAAGTCGATCAGCCGATCCGGCATGTCGATGAAACCCGTCACCTGTTGCCGGAACTGGTCGTAGCGGCGCAGAAAGTCCGTCTCGTATGGCAGGTCTTCCTCGATGGTCTTGCGCACGCAGGCATAGAGAAATTCAGCGTGGGGTGTCGCATCGAAGAACCGGTAAAAATCGCCGGTATTGTTCAAAACATGCACATTGAAATCTTCGGTCGGCTCCCAATCGATCAGGGGCAATAGCCGCGTCGAATAACTTTCCAAGACACGCCGGTACTCGTCGATCTGCTCCAGAATGGCCGCAGAAACCGGGAACACGACACCGGGCGGATTAAATTCGCGCTGCGCCAGAACGTGATGAATAAGGTAGCGGTGAATACGGCCGTTGCCGTCAACAAAGGGGTGGATATAGACGAAGCCGAAGGCGAGGATGGTCGCCGCAATCACGGGGTCGAGGTCGCGCGCAGCCCCCCTGTCGAAAGCGACCATGCCGTCGATCAGACCCGGCAGGTCCTCCGGTCTGGCGCTGATATGATCTGGCAGGGGCATGCGCATATCGCGGTCATGCGCTCCGATGAATCCCCCCTCATCACGCAAGCCGAGCTTGATAAAGCGAGCATCGCCAATGACGATCCGCTGCAAGCGTAGCAGTTCTTCCAGGTCCAGCTCGTGCTGGCCTGCTTCGCCAATGGCGCGTCCCCATCGCTGGATGCGATCCTGCGGTGCGCGTTCTCCCTCAATCGCATAGCTGGATTTGGAATCTTTGAGCAAGAGAAAGGCGGCGGTACGCGCCAGCAGGTCGCGCGAGACATTCGCGACAATCTCTTGCGCGCGCGCCGACAGATTCGACGCAACGAAATGCTCCAGCGTTTCAGTGCGAAAAACCAAGGGGCAAAAGTCCGGCGTGCCAGGCAGATTGTTCTTCACGCGATGCCGAGGCGAAGTCTCCCCCTTCACTGCCCATTGCTGCTCCGGATCGACCACCGGGGCATAACGGCCCGCCTGGGCATCGGGCAAATCAAGCCTTTCACCGATCAGCCATTCATAGAGAAACCAGAGACGGCGTGCGTATGTGCCGGTAGGCGTCTGCCGCACCAAAACCTCAATGGGAGCGGCACCGACTGTCAGGAAAATTCGCTTCAGGACTGCAAGGTCGAGCCCTTCATATTTGAGGGCAAAGGTGAGGTGCCCCTCCAAAGTCGGATGCGGCGCATGTCGCGGCGTCAGGATACGCCAGCCGCCTTCCTCCAACACGCGATGGCGCTCGCCAATGGCGGAGAGCGTTCGCGGCAGAGGCACGGACAATCCGCAGGCCTCGATCAATGCGCTGTACCCGGCAGGGGTCGCCCTCTCCGGAAGACGCCTCTCCTGAAAAACAGGCACCGGCCCTGAAAAATGTAATCCTGCCCCATTACCCATGAAAAACGATTCTCACTTATGAATTTTGATATAAAAAATACAAATACCATGAAAAATGAGTATGATTGGCGAAAACAGCTTCGTCAAGAACACAACTCATGAAATATCATCCGATGCCCGACAATCGTTCTTAAGGGGCGAAAACGCCATACCGCCCGGTGACTTCGGGCGGATGCCCGCCTCCGGCATCAACTCACCCTGGGAGGTCAACGCGCCGCAAAGCAGGCGCACCAAAACAAAAAGCCGGTCACTCGTGACCGACTCCGCCGGAGCGTTGCAGGGTGTATGAACCGCCCCGGAGGGCATAATCAGACCAAGACTCTAATCTCCGATGGGGGAAACTTCAGTGGTAGGTCACGGTACTTCATGACGTCTAGCTCAGTTCAAAGATTGCTTCATATAATCTCGCGCCCCAACAAATGACGCCTCGCCCTCTGGCGTGAAGCGGGCATGTGCATCAACAACGGCGATGCCGTCCACAAATCCACTGCGGACAAATGCCATCAGTTTTTGAGCTTCCTCGCGCTCGGAGCGTTCCAGACAATTGGAAGATTCCAAATGCACGAGGCCATAAAACATGCGCGCCAGAACGTATGTGGCATGGACGATCCCGTCCATTGGCCGAAGATCAGAACGCAAGGGCGAAGGATAGCGCTCTTCGGCATCATTCGTGACAAGTGGCGCGCCAAGGTTCAATCCGAACAGTAGCGAATGCCCTGTCTCGTGTATGAGCCCTTCAGCGGCCTTGATGCGCGCGTGATGAACGCCTGCATTCAAAAAAACAGCGCCCCAAAGATAAAAACTGGATGAGCCATGAAAAATCAAATCGCTGTCAGAACGCGGATCAACAAGAATGATTTCACGCGCCAAGGTATCAATTTCGGCACCCAAATCTGGAATGGCCTCAGCACAAAGCGCCCTTGCCGCAAGCACCGATTGATGCGCCGTCGTAAACGCCTCGACACTGACAGGGGAAATTCTGATTTGATCTATGGGATCATCATTGACGATCCGCGCAAATCGATCCGACTGACCAGGCCCTAGATCCTCGTCGCGCAGCGTGACGATGCGGGGCGTGGCCGGGGCAAGCCAGCGTTTGTCGGAAAGTTCGTTCAGAAGCGACAGGGTGAGTGTTTCGTCTTCAGAGAAGAGCGCTTCAACACTGTCGGTATAGAGCGCCATAACAGCCGACGAGACGGGTTGCCGACGGACGACTGCGGACAGTTCCCCTAACGCAGGCAGGTTTATCGGCAAATGGGGGGATACAGCACGGGAAAGCTTGTCCAGACTGTCGGCGAGACGGGATCGCACCCTTTGATCAAGCGCGACGACGCGTTCGGCAGAAGGCTCAAAGCCACAAAGTTTGTGAAGCGCCGCATCTTCTGGCATCAAATACAACACACTGGCCAATAGGAGACGCGCGACTCCGCCCTTACGGCATGACGGGTGGCTTGACCCCGCCCGGCTTTGAGATTCCGACCTTGCTTGCACCCAATTTACTGGAGGCTCTCCTGGAGGACGCATAGGAAGCTGCGTTCTTGTCCGAGACATCTTCATTTGCAACAAGCGTCTTGAATCCCAGCAAGCTGACACCAGCCAGATTCGATTTGATTGCGTCAAATTTCATTTGCAATTGCCCCTTGGTCAAAATCGCATCTAGGATCATCTTCAAACTTGTTTCCCTCAAGTGCAAGCCGGAAAGCAGCCAAGCCTTGATTATCTTCATTACCACGACGGGACATGGTCGAACTGTCGACAGTCTCGTGCGGAAAACCTTTGGCTGCGTCACGCCCGATGTGCGCCATGTGACCTATGACCAGGCTTTCCGCTGGGACAAGGCGCCTATCGCCACCTATATTTTTACGGATATTGAGCGCCTCTACCCATGGGAACGATTTCTCGCGGGCCAGCTTCATCGTCTGCTCGGGCGGCAAGGCTGCCGCTGCCTCAATGACCCGGCGCTTGTCATGACCCGCTATCCGCTGCTCCTATCACTCCATCGGGCGGGGCTCAATCCCTTCAATGCCTATCGCGCAGACGCTTATCCAGAGCCGGAGCGTTTTCCTGTATTTGTGCGCATGGACTTCAATCACAAACACCCTGTGAGCGACCTCCTTCACTCACAAGGTGAGCTCAATACAAGATTGGAGCAGAGTCAGAAGAATGGCATGAGCCTCTCCAATCTTCTTGTCATCGAGTTTTTTGGCGAACCGATTGCGGAAGGCGCATGGCGACGCTGGGGAACATTCCGAATTGGCGAGGCGACACAGACAGATCATTGCGTGGTCGAGAATAACTGGATTGTCAAATATGGGACACTCGGTCTGTCAACGAATGAGATGTTTGAAGAAGAACAACAGGCGGTGATCACAAACCGCTTCGCCGATGATTTGACGCCCGCTTTCAAGATCGGTCATATCGACTATGGGCGTGCGGATCACGCTGTCGTCAATGGCAAAACCGTGACCTATGAAATCAACACCAATCCCTATCTCGGTGCCTTCGCGCCGCATCCGCGCTCAGCGTTGCGAACCCAGACCATTCGTCTGGGTCGTGAAAAATATGCTGCCAATCTGGACCGCATCGACACACGCGAAGGCGGTCATGTAGCCCTTGAGAAGTCACCCGCCATGATGAATTACGTGGCGACCAATGGTGATCGACGACCGGTTCTTCGTCCCTGAATGCCTTTGCCGATGCGACGAGGTCAGAAAATTTTCATAACCCATTGTTTTAGCTGCCCTTTTGTTATGCTTCTCGCCTGCCTGTACTGATGATCACATTATCGAAGCTCCATTGGAGCCTGACGCGCGGCGCATTAAAGTGGGTCACGAACTGATTCCGGACAGGGCGGCCCATGAAAGAAAAAGAACTGCGGCTGGCGCTGGTTTGTTATGGCGGCGTTTCTCTTGCCGTTTACATGCATGGCGTAACCAAGGAAATCCACAAGCTGGTTCGCGCGTCACGCGCCTATCACGCCGGCGGCTCGCGCGAGAAGCGCCAGAACGCGACCTATCAAGAGTTGGTCGATGCCTCGGCCAATGAATGCGACACCGAGCCGCTTTATCTCGAACTGTTGCAGGCAATTGGCGAGAATGTGGAACTGCGCGTCATCGTGGACACGATTGCTGGCGCGTCGGCAGGCGGCATCAATGCTGTGTCGCTGGCGCGCGCGCTTGCCCATGATCTCTCGCTCGACAGCCATCGCAAGATGTGGCTCGAACAGGCCGATATTCTGGCGCTCATGGATGAGGAACATCTCGCTGGCAAGTGGGACAAGCTCTTCATGAAGCCGATCTTCTGGGGACTGACGGATAAATGGCTCGCCCGCTTCGCACCTGATTTGGAGATGCGCCAGAAGCTGCTACTGTTCACGCGTTCGCGCTGGTTTCAGCCGCCATTCTCGGGTCGCCTGATGAGCGGCATGCTGCTTGATGCCTTTTCCAGCATGGGCACAAGTGCGAAAAAAACGGACTCGCTCCTGCCGCTGGAGCATCGGCTCGACCTCATTGTTTCGGTCACGGATTTCCACGGCTACAGCCAGAACATCCCCCTGCATGATCCGGTTTCGATCCGCGAGCGTGAGCATCGCCATGTCATCAAGTTCAGCTACACGCAACATGCCTCGGGGCAGGTTCGCACGGGTTTTGATGAGGCGCATATTCCCGGTCTGGTTTTTGCGGCGCGGGCGACTTCGTCCTTTCCCGGCGCTTTCCCGCCTGTGCAAGTTGGCGAGATTGATGCGCTGCTGAATGAGCGCAAACTTGAATGGCCGACACGCGGCGAGTTTTTGCGTCACAGTTTTGCGCCGCTGATTGCGGCGGGCGCCGATCCGGCACAAGCCTCCTTCATTGATGGCAGCGTTCTGAACAACAAGCCCTTTGCCGAAGCCATCACCTCCATTCGCGGCCGCCCGGCCTATCGCGAAGTGGATCGGCGCATTGTCTATATCGAACCTGACCCGAAAGGCGGGCGCATCGAAAATGCCGGGGCAGCGCCGGGCTTTTTCCAGACCATTCGCGGCGCGCTTTCCGACATTCCACGCAACCAGCCTGTGCGTGACGAACTGGAATCGCTGCATGATTTTTCCGAGCGTGTGCGCCGCTATCGCCAGATTGTGGCGGCGACACGTCCGCATGTCGCGGCACGCATCACCAAACTGTTTGATGTGAGCCAAGGCATTGCGCCGACACCACATGCGCTTGCCAACTTGCGCGACCAGGCCAACAGCACGGCAGCGGTGGAGGCGGGCTATGCCTATGACGCCTATGTGCAGCTCAAGGTCAGCTCGGTGCTGGATCAGATCACGACATTTCTGGGCAATGTCAGTGGCGCGATCCACCACCCGAGCGAGCGGCTGAAACTGTCGCGCTCGGTCGATACATGGGCCAAGGAGCGCGATGTTTTCCCGGTGCGCTGGTCGAGCGATGCCGCCAACCACACACAACCCTCGCAGGCCGATGCCTGGGTGCAGTTTTTGCGCGACTTCGATTTGAACTTTCGCATTCGGCGCATGCGGTTTGTCATTCGCCGCCTCAACGAACTTTATGAGGAAGGTCCGAGGTCGTTTGACATCCCCTTTGAGGCCGATGCACTTGATGAATTCAAGGCGAGCCTTTATTCCTGCCTCGACATGCTGCAAACGCAGTCGGTTTCCCGTTTGCAAGAACCCCGCATCGTCAAAGCCTGTCGGGACATGTTCAAGAATGGCCTGGCGGAACCGAATGAGATTGATGGCCTGATCAAACTCGTGGCACCCGAGCTTGATCTTGTGGGCATGGACCGGATCATTGACCAGACCTTCGCTGTCATGGCGGCGAATTATCTGCCCGTCCCGGCGCGTCTGGAATTGATGCAGGCCTATATCGGCTTTCCGTTTTTCGATGTGCTGACCTTGCCGCTCAACAAATGGCAGGATATTGACGACGTTGACACGGTGCTTGTGGATCGCATCAGCCCGGACGATGCCAAAGCCTTGCGCGAGGGTGGCGCGGCGGCGACGCTGATGGGCCGCGATCTTGGCTATTTCGCGGCCTTCTTCAGTCGCCGCGCCCGCGAAAATGATTATCTTTGGGGCCGCCTGCATTCGGCCGACCGGCTTGTCGACATTGTCGTGAGCGCGGCCTCAGGCACACTCAAGAAGGAACGGTTCGACAAGGACATGCTCAAGGGTCGCCTGCTCAGCGCCATCCTCAAGGCGGAGAGACCCCACCTTCCCAATGTGCAGGATCTGATTTCCGATCTCGAACATGAAGTGAAGCTGCGTTATGGCATTGATGCGGATCAGGCAGAAAGCAGCGTTGCAGGCGTTGCCGAAGCACCGCCTGCCGACTGACATCTACGCGCTCATGCCTTGGTGATTTCAATGCGACGACCAGATGGCTTGGCGTTCTGGCTTTTGGGCATTGTAAGTCGCAACAGGCCTTTTTCAAACTGAGCCTTGATTTTGGCCTCGTCCACATGCGGGGGCAGGGTGAAGCTACGGGCAAAGCTGCCATAACGGCGTTCGATGAGACGCGCCTTGCCTTCGCCCTGTTCCTTTTCTTCCCGCTTCGTGCCCCGAATGGTCAAGGTCCTGTTCTCAACAATGACCTCGACATCCTTTTCATCAAGACCGGGCAATTCCGCCGTCAGGGTGATTTCATTATCCGTCTCGCGGACATCGACATTGGGACTCAGGATACCCATGCCGAGGCGACCGAAAGACATGTTGTCGAAGACATCAAGCGAGCGGCCAAATGCGCGCTCCATCATGCTGCCGAAGTCTTCGTGAAAATGCTGGAAGGGATCGCGCCAGTGACCGAAAGGCGCGATTTCGCCTGGCGACTTGTTTTCTGTTTTTTCTGAATCCGAACTGGCCATTTCTTCCTCCTGAAATTTAAGAAGCCAAAAAGGGCCGGGCATCACGGCCCGCTTGGATTCTATGAAATGGATTTGGCAATTCAAGTGGGCTGGCAGAGTTCGAGACGCTTTGTCGCGCCGGAGGGAAGGTCAGGATGACTGTCCCTTGTCCATGCAACGACATCACGCCAAACAGTTTCGCGCTGCAAGTCACGCGTCAGCATGTGCCAGCCATTGGCATAGCAGGCGTATGTCACATGGCCGTCATGCTTCATCATTTCGTCACGGATTTCGGCAATAGCCTCAGCCGGAATGATCTGGTCATGCGCGCCATAAAGCAGCAGGACGGGCGCCCGCAATTTCGGCGCGGCGAGATAGGCCTCATCCATCAGTCCGACAAGGCCATACATGGCGGAAACACGCGTCGCCTTGATGAAGACCGGATCGCGCCCATTGGCCCGCAGCATCTCGATATTGTCAGAGGCGCGAATGCCCAAACCGCTGCCGGTAAAGGTCTTGTCAGGCATGACACGCGCCGCGCTCCATAAGATTGTCTTTAGCGCCGGATTCATGGCCCGCCAGCCCCAAACGGCAGGCGCGGCAAGGATCAGCCCATCAACCCTGGGCGCATCGGGTTTGGCCATCATGTCCATGATGACGGCGCCGCCCATGCTTTCGCCCATGAGAAAAAGCGGCAGGTTCGGGTGCCGCGCCTTCACGAGCTTGGTGATGGTATTCAGATCAGCCGCCATGGCATCGCCACCGGCGAAATAGCCATGCCCCGGCGCGTGGCCAAAGCCGCGCTGATCATAGGCATAGAGAGTGATGTCATGGGCCTTGAACCATGGACCGGGTCCTGGATCTGCATAGGCATTGGCATAGTCATTGAACCCATGCAGGCCGATGATGATCGCTCGGGGATGTTCGGCGGCATAGACCGTCATTGGCAGGCGCGTCGCATCCGCCATCACGGCGGCGCCCGGCTCCAGACGCGGCGCATAGACCGGATCGCCGACTGTCAGTCCGCGCGGTGTGCATGCCGCAAGCGTGATCAAGAGGGCGAGGACGGCAACACGCAATGACTAACTCACATCCTTCAACAGATTGCGGGCGATTATGACCTGCTGCACCTGACTTGTGCCTTCATAAATGCGGAAGATGCGCACGTCACGATAAAGCCGCTCGATGCCATAGTCAGCGACATAACCCGCACCACCATGCACCTGCACGGCGCGATCAGCAATGCGACCAACAGCTTCCGAGCAGAAGAGTTTGCAGCAGGACGATTCCGTTGCCACATCCTCACCGAGATCGCGGCGGCGCGCGGCGTCGAGCACCATGCAGCGACCGGCATAGGCTTCCATCTTGCTGTCGGCGAGCATCGCCTGCACAAGCTGAAGATTGCCGATGGGTGCGCCGAATTGCCTGCGCTCGGCGGCATATTTGACCGAGTCTTCGACGAGACGATCAGCCACGCCCATGCAGACGGCGGAAATGTGCAAACGGCCACGTTCCAGAACCTGCATGGCCGTGACAAAGCCCCTACCCTCCTTGTCGCCCAACAGGCAGTCGGTCGGGATGCGGGCATTGTCGAAAATGACGTCGCAAATATGTGCGCCCTGCTGGCCCATTTTCTTTTCTGGCTTGCCGATATGGACGCCGGGAATGTCGCGCGGGACGATGAAGGCTGAAACGCCCTTGGCGCCCGGCGTCTTGGGATCGGTGCGCGCCATCAGCGTGAAGACACCTGCCTTGTTGGCATTGGTGATATAGCGCTTGGTGCCATTGACGACATAGTGATCGCCATCGCGAATGGCGGTGGTGCGCAGCGAAGCGGCATCCGATCCGGCTTCAGGTTCGGTCAGCGCAAAACTGGAAATCACCTCCCCACTGGCAATTTTCGGAAGCCAGTAATCCTTCTGATCCTGGCGGCCATGCATGACAATGCCCTGGCTGCCAATACCGACATTGGTGCCGAAGACGGAGCGGAAAGCCGGTGATGTGCGGCCCATTTCAAACATGAGGAGGCATTCCTCCTCCATATTGAGGCCGAGGCCGCCATATTCCACCGGCACGGACAGGCCGAACAAGCCGAGATCGCGCATTTCCTGCACGATTTCCTCAGGCACGAGGTCGTTTTCGGCAACCTCATTTTCGATGGGACGCAGCCTCTCATCGACAAAACGACGGACGGATGAAATGAGCTGTTCGCGTGTCTCGAGATCGAGCGCCATGGCCTTCCCTTCATGTTCTTGTTGCTTGGGAGGGAATTTAGGCGAGCGGCCCCTGCGGGTCAAAGAAGTAAGTTCATGCCTGGGCGGCAAGCATGGGATCTGAGCGTGATTTCAGCTCCAACATGCCGGCTGTCTGCAAGCCAGCATTATCCACCAATTTCTGGTAATCCATGGATGACTGCCCTTGCCACAACGAATAAGTTTGGCCGACTCAGGACAGGAAGAGTTCGCTAATGCGTCGTAAACCCATGATCATCCGCCGCGCGCCAAGCAGACATTCGGGATGGCGGTGGTCTGATGCGTAATAAAAACGATAATACCGGGGAACAAGCATGAAGAAGCCCACCGGGAGGCTTGCAGAATACCAGAGCTGGGACGGGACGGATCCATTCGAGGATCATGTCGGCCCTTACTACTTTAAGCGCGTCGAAAGTGGCGACATATTGTGTGCCTTTGAGGCGAAGCCCCATCACTGCAATGGTGGCGGGTTCCTGCATGGCGGGTCGCTGATGACTTTTGCCGATTACTCGCTTTTTGCCATTGCCAGGGATGTGCTGCATGGGCCGGGCGTGACCGTATCCTTCAATTCGGAATTCATTGCCGCCGGTCAGGCTGGCGATCTCATCCAGTCGCGTGGCAAGGTTGTGAAATCGACGGGCAGCATGGTTTTCATGCGCGGCGAGGTTTTTGTCGAAACGGATGGCAAGGAGCATGTGTTGCTCAACTTCAGCGGCATCATCAAACGTCTCAAGCCAAGGACCTGATTCATGGTGACACTGAGCATTCTTGACCAGTCACCCATTCGCGCTGGCGGTAGCGCGGCCGAGGCGCTTGCCAATACGATCGATCTGGCCAAGCGTGCCGAAGCCTTTGGCTATCACCGATACTGGCTCGCCGAGCATCACAACACGCAAAGTTTTGCAGGGTCGGCACCTGAAATCATGATTGCTGCCGTCGCGGCTGCGACCAGGCAAATTCATGTCGGTTCGGCGGGCGTCATGCTGCCGCATTATTCGCCGCTGAAAGTGGCGGAACTCTTCCGCGTGCTTGAATCACTTTATCCCGGTCGTGTTGATCTGGGCCTTGGCCGCGCGCCGGGTTCAGACCAGCGCACGGCGCGGGCCTTGCAGCCAGGTCCGCAGGCCTATCCGATTGATGTCTTTCCCCAGCAAATCGAATTGCTGATCCAGTTTCTGGAAGATTCAAGCGGTCTGACCGGCGCGGCCGGCGGTTTCCCGGCGGATCATCCCTATCGTGGCATTCATGCGACGCCGCGCGGGCCGGGCATGCCGGAGCTCTGGATGCTGGGATCGGGCGGCGATGGCGCCATCTATGCCGCGCAATTCGGCATGGCTTACTGCTTTGCCCATTTCATCAATCAGGATGCTGGAACCCAACCGATTGATGCCTATCGTCAGACTTTCCGTCCGTCGTCGCGACTGGCAGCCCCCCATGCCGCGATTGCCGTTTCCGTCACCGTCGCCGAGAGCGAGGCGGAAGCCGAACGCCTCGCCGCGCCACGTAATCTCTGGGTCATGCATCTCCTGCAAAACCGGGCCGGTGCATTTCCGTCAGTCGATGAGGCGCTCAATTATCCCTATACGGATGAAGAGCGCGTGATGCTGCAAACAATCCGTCAGCGTGGTATTGTTGGCACGCCTGCCCATGTTCGTTCGCGTCTCCTCGCCATGGGCGAAGAATATGGTGTCGATGACTTTGTCATACTGACCATTACGCATGACCAGGCCGACCGGGTGAAGTCCTATGAACTTCTGGCTGATGCCTTCAGCCTGAAAACGTCAGCCGCCACCTGAATCCTCTCAAAAACGGTTCAGCTTCCGTTCAGCTTCAAAACGCCATTCTGATCCTAGCCGATGGGTCTTGTGGGTCGTCGGTCGCGTTTCCACCCGGGACTGTAACGGGTGTGGGTGGAACGGAGGGCGGCGTCCATTCCGTACCCCGTGGACGTCGCCCTTTCGTGCGCGAAGGCGGCTCAGGTAATGAGACCGATGACGGCGCCCGTCATGCTGGTCGCCAATGTGCCGGAAATGATGGCGCGGGTGGCGAGTTCGACAATCTCAGAGCGTCGCGATGGCACCATGGCGCTCAAGCCGCCGATCAGAATGCCGACGCTGCCAAAATTGGCAAAGCCGCAAAGCGCGTAAACCATGATGAGGGATGAGCGCGGGCTGAGCGTGTCCGGCGGCAGACGGGCAAGATCAAGATAAGCGATGAACTCGTTCAGCATGGTTTTGGTGCCCATCAACTGACCGGCGCTTGAGGCTTCAGAAAGTGGCACCCCCATAAGCCAGACGAGGGGCGCAAATATCCAGCCCATGATGCGCTGTGCCGTGATCGGCGCACCATCCAGGGGTGGCAAGGCCGAGAGCATGATGTTGACCAGAGCCACGAGGGCCACCATGACGATCAGCATGGCGATGATGTTGAGCCAGAGCTGCAGGCCGTCCATGGTGCCGCGCGTCACGGCATCCATGCTGCTTTCATAATCCGTCAGCCGCTCGCCCTTGACGAGTTCGGTTCCGGGCCGGCCCATCTCCTCGGGCACCATGAGACGGGCGACCGTGATGGCGGCTGGCAGGGAGATGAGGGAGGCCACAAGGATTTGTCCGAGCGCACCCTCCACCACGCCCTGCAGAACGCTGGCATAGAGCACCAGCACCGTGCCGGAAACCGTGGCGAGGCCCACCGTCATCATCATGAACATTTCCGAGCGGCTCAAGCGCACGAGATAAGGCCGCACGAGAAGCGGCGCTTCGACCATGCCGACAAAGACATTGGCTGCGGAGGAAAGACCCACCGCGCCGGAAAGGCCCATGGATTTTTGCAGGAGGAAGGCAAAAAAGCGCGTCACATAATCCAGCACGCGCCAATGCCAGAGAAGGGCCGAGAGGGCCGACATGACCAGCACCAGGGGGAGGGCCTGAAACGCCAGATTGAAGCCTGCGACCGGATTTTTGATTTCATAAGGCGTGTCACCGCCCCCCAGATAGCCAAAGACAAAGCCGGTGCCGGCCCTTGTCGCCTCGGTCAAGGCATCCACAACCACATTCAGACCCAGGAGGGCATGTGCCGCAGCCGGGATTTTGAGCAGCAGGACCGCCAAAATGAGCTGAATCAGAAGACCAATGGCCACGTGCAGCAGGGAAAAGGCCCTTCTGTTCTCACTCAAACTCCAGGCGATAGCTGTTATGGCCAGAAGCCCGAAGGCACTCTGGAGCGTTAAAAGCGGGAATGAGGACATGAGGTTAGCGCTCCAGACGGGTCAAATCAGCCGTCATCATAATGGCCGGGCGATCCTGCGCAATTGACGCAACTGAAATGCACAAAGAGGTCACTTGACCGCAGGCCAAGGGCTGTGCAGAAAGACACACAACTTTCTCCTTTGTCAGCACATGCCGTGACCGGATATGTCTTCTCAAGGGGCACCCCGGGGCACCGCTTCCCATAACAAAAACAAGAGGCAATTCGATGAGCATTCGTTTTGATGGAAAAGTCGCCATCGTGACCGGCGCTGGCGGCGGTCTGGGTCGCAGCCATGCCCTTGAGCTGGCTCGTCGCGGCGCGAAGGTTGTGATCAATGATCTGGGCGGTTCGCGCGACGGCTCTGGCGGCTCGTCCGATGCCGCCAACAAGGTGGTTGAGGAAATCAAGGCAATGGGCGGCGAAGCCATCGCCAATGGCTCAAGCGTGACGGATGATGCGGGCGTGGCCCACATGGTCAAACAGACCATGGACAAATGGGGCCGCATCGACATCCTGATCAACAATGCCGGCATTCTGCGCGACAAGAGCTTCTCCAAGATGGAAATGGCCGATTTCCAGCTCGTTGTTGACGTGCATCTGATGGGCACCGTGAAGCCGACCAAGGCGGTCTGGGCAATCATGAAAGAACAGGGCTATGGCCGCATCATGGTCACGACCTCGACCTCCGGCCTTTATGGCAATTTCGGCCAGACAAATTACGGCGCGGCGAAGCTCGGCGTTGTCGGCTTCATCAATACGCTGAAGATCGAAGGCCAGAAGGACAATATCCGCTGCAACGCTCTGGCGCCTGTTGCCTATACGCGCATGACATCGGATCTGATGCCGCCGGAAGCTGAAAAGATGCTGACCCCTGACTCGGTTTCGCAGGGCGTGATGGTGCTGGTTTCGGAAGATGCGCCGACAGGCGTGATCCTGCTGGCGGGTGCTGGTGTCTTCTCGACGGCTTCGATCATGGAATCGGAAGGCATGTTTGTTGGCCGCGAAGGCCTGACAGCGGAAATGGTTGTCGCCAACTGGGACAAGATTTCCGACATGTCCAACGCCAAGCCCTATTTCCAGGGCGGCGAGCAGACCGGCAAGGTCTTCAAGATGGCATCGGGCGGCAAGTAGGCCCCGGCGCCTTTCTGAAATGATGAGGGAGAGTGTGACAGCTCTCCCTTTTTCATGTCAGCCTTGCTTTTCGTAGCAGCGCCGCGATCTGCGTTTCGAGACAGGCGACCTTGTTGCGGAACCCGGGTTCATCAGTCGGCGTATGATCGCCGACCTTCTGATCCCTGGCCATTTTCTTGACCCTGGTGAGCGCCTTGGTGAGTCCGGTCGAAGGGAATGGTGTGCGCGAAGAAGTCGCTGACTTCCTGTCGGAAGGCTTCATCTTTCCTTGCTGAAAGAGATATCCATTCATTCCTCCGTATGCGTTCTATTCGACGACCTTGTCGAGGAAGAGCATTGTCGGTGCGCCGGCAAGCGTCGCGCCGAGGGCGGGCTGTGCCGCCGTGAAATAATGCGTCTTGCTATGCAGGTCGAGTGCTTCAGCCGAGGCATATTGTTCGGTGATGATGTAGGTGCCCGACTCTTGCCTGGAGCGGAAGAAGTCATATTGCAGGCAACCGGCTTCGTTCGCCTTCACTTCGGCACGCAGCTTCGTGAAAACGGCTTCAAATTCAGATTCTTTACCGGGTTGGATTTTAAGGGTCACAACGAGACCAATGACGCTCATGGAGCAGCTCCCTGTTTTTTGTTGTTGGTAATTCCGGGGCGCGCCCGGCCCCTCTTCAATGCGGGCGGGTGCGCGAATTTGGATAGAACTCATTCACCTGTGTAGAAGGGCGCCCTTTTCTCCATGAAAGCGGCCAGAGCCTCCTTATGGTCGCTGGTGTGGTGGGCCAAGGCCTGCATGGAGGCCGACATTTCCATGATGTTGTCGAAACTGGTCATCATGCCGTGACGCATGAGCTGTTTGGTCATGCGCAAGACATCGGGGGCCTGAACGCAGATGCGGTCAGCCAACGCCCTGGCGCTGTCCATGAGTTGATCTGCAGGCACCACCCCGGAGATCAGGCCCCAGTTTTTAGCCGTTTCCGCGTTGATGACATCGCCGGTGAAGAAAAGTTCGGAAGCACGCGCCATGCCGATGATGCGGGGCAAGAGCCAAGCGCCGCCATCGCCGGGGATGAGGCCGATTTTGAGAAATGTGGCCCCGAAGACGGCGCTATCGGCTGCAATGCGGGTGTCGCAGAGGCAGGCGACATCATTTCCCAGACCAATGGCGGGACCGTTGATCGCCGCGATGACAGGCACTTCGATACCCCAGACCGATTTGACGATGCGATGAATGCCCTGACGATAGCTCTCGCGCAGATGCACACCGGGACCGGCAAAGGCCCCGCCAGTCGACTGCATGGCCTTGATATTGCCGCCCGCCGAGAAGGCCTTGCCCGCCCCGGTCAGGATTACGCAACGCACATCGCGATCAGCATTGATCCGGCTCATGGCGGCGTAAAAATTGTCGCCATCCCCCGGCTCGCCCAACGGATTGCGACTTTCCGGGCGGTTGATCGTCAGGGTGACTAAGTGACCCTGTTTTTCAAAGATCAAAGCATCGCTCATGGTCTGGCTCCATTTCCCCAGGATTATGCGCCCGATTGCACGCAGGCCGCGATTTTATTGTCGATTATGCGGTCTTAACCAAGCCTCGGAAATCCTTATTAAGACTTTTCTTCCATTCTGAGAATGGATGAGGCGGGGTTGTCCCTGCGGAATGACTATATCAGGACGTGCGCGATGGATCTGGGCAAATCAGTGCTAGTGGCCCGGCGACTCTGGCTCGAAGGGTGGAAATCCCCGGCAAGCCAATCCGGAACGTTGTCCGAGACATTATTTGAACGCTTCGAAAAGCTGCTGAGCGGGGGAATGGTGCCCAATGGTGCGGCCCGGCTTGAGCAGCTTCGCATTCTGGCAGACGGCCAGGACATCAAACCACCTTATGCCTTCCCCATCTTGATCGGCCTCTTTGCCCTCGCCTTCGTCTCAAAGACCTCTCCCTTCTATTTGATGGTTCCGGTCATCGCGAATTTCTTCACCTGTTGGCTCAACCGACGCCTGATCGCGCAATTCAGAATGGCCAAACCGGAAGCAGAAAGCTCCCTCGATTGGGCGCGCCGCTTCACCTGGGTCTGCTTTGTCTATTCCTGCGGCGTTGCCAGCATGGGTTATTTTTTCTGGATCCCCGGCGATACGCAGAGCCAGACGGTCGTTCTGGCCGCGCTCGTGATCTCCCTTGCCACTGGCGTGCTGGTGACTGGCAGCTATATGCCGGCGCTGGCCCTTACCATTCTTCCCATTCTTGTCATCATCGTTACGGCGATGGCGAGCTATGCCGATCTGTTTCACTCGATCATCATCCTGGTCGTGGTCATGCTGGTGGGACTTTTGTCTCAACTGGCACATCGCGGGCTCAAGGCGGTTCTCAGCGCCTCATCATTGCGCGAAGACAAGAACCAATTGATTGAGCAACTGTTCCGCGCCAAGCGCGACTCCGACGTGGCGCGATCAAGGGCGGAAGAAGCCAATCGGGCAAAATCCAATTTCCTGGCCAATATGAGCCATGAGCTGCGCACGCCGCTCAATGCGATTATCGGCTTTTCGGAAGTGATGGGCAGCGAGATATTCGGGCCCCATGCCAATCCATCGTACAAGGAGTATTCAGAAGACATTCATCGCTCCGGCCAGCATCTTCTTGGCCTCATCAATGACATTCTGGATCTCTCGCGTATCGAGGCAGGTCGCTATCAGATCACCGAAGAGTTGGTGGATATTGTGGGCGCTGCGGAAGACAGCCGCCGCATTCTCGACATACGCGCCCAAGGCCAGCGCATCACGATCACGACTGAGTTTGCCGAGAACCTGCCCATGGTCTTTGGCGATGCGCGTGCGCTGCGTCAGACATGGATCAATCTCTTGACCAATGCGGTCAAGTTCTCACCACCCGGATCAACCGTGAAGATGCTGGCGCATATGGACAAGAATGGCAGTCTGCGCTTTGGCGTTCATGACGAAGGCCCCGGCATTGCAGACCATGAAATCGAGAAGGTCATGGAGGCCTTCACGCAGGGCGCGACGGGCATGTCACAACCTGGCAAGGGTTCAGGACTTGGCCTCTCCATCGTGCGCGGGCTGATCAGTGTGCATGATGGCAAGTTCGAGCTGAAAAGCGTTCTGGGCAAAGGCACGCAGGCCGAGGCTGTCATTCCGGCTGACCGACTTCGCTGGCCCGATGAACCCGCGGCTTTGCGCGATGCCGTATGAAAAAACCGCGAAGCTGTTCAAGCCCCGCGGTTCCATCATCTTAAAGCCAAACCTTCAGGCTCAGGCGGCCTGCGAATAGCGCTTGAGCTGGTGGTCGATATTGCCGAACTGGGTGTCGATCATGGTGAGGCGCTTGAAGTAGTGACCAACGCTGAGTTCGTCGGTCATGCCC
>Ga0209066_10000512_pt1 | contig 56375 bp, 53 predicted proteins | sample All_14_2_FD_187198 | JGI IMG/M metagenome (GOLD analysis project Ga0209066, IMG submission 187198) | Freshwater microbial communities in response to fracking from Pennsylvania, USA - Allegheny Zone_MetaG_DW_15 (SPAdes) (version 2) ...
GTGGAACTTGTCGAACAGGATCGCTGCCTGCGGCGCGGCTGCCACGCTGGCATTGCGGAATGGCTTCCACATGTCCATGACGGCGAGGCGGACCTGACCGCACTTTTTCGGCCCCAATTCGGCGTAGAACTGCGCCAGGCTGGCTTCCGAGCGATCCTCGACGCCGAACCAGATGGCCCGTCGGGTAAGCAGATCGCTGACGACGATGCGATAGGTGTGGCGCTTCCTGACCGCGATCTCGTCGATCCCGATCACTACCGGCGACGGCGCGCCGGCCTTCGCCAGCTGCGCCCGCATGTACTGCTTCTCCAGGTCCTTGACCGTGTGCCAGTGGAGCCCCAGTTCGCGCGCCACATCCCGCACCGAGGCCCGACTGCACCGCCGCCCGACATCCATCGCAAACCGCTCCGTGTAGCGCGGATTGTCGGCCAGGAAGTCCAGCCGCTCCAGCTTCACCCCGCCGCAACGCCGGCAATTCACACGTCGCGTCTCGAGTTCCAGAACAATCCGGTATCCGCCGCAGCTCAGATCGCGCACCCGCCGTTGCCCGCTGTCGTACCAGACCCGGCAGACCTCGCCGCAGCTGCCGCAGCGACTTTTTTGAGCGCCAGTCGAGGCTGACGATCAGCGTGCCGCCATCGCCCGCAGCCTCGCGGATCGTCGCCCGCGGCCGAAAGCCCGGGTACTTGTACGCCTCCGACAGCCGCCGCTTCGGCTTCGTTCGATTGCCCATGCCAAAGCGTGCCAGATTCGCCGCCCAGCCCGACCCTCGAAAAGCTCAGTATCCACAGGCATTCGACCCGCTATGATGCCCCCACATCGCCCACTCGAATCCGCGAAGAGCCTTTATCATTTAGGCCTCACATGGGTATTATGTCATTTCCAAAATGGCGCATCGCCTGCCTAATCCGGCGGCAAATGCCGCAGTCTTGTTGCGTTGGAGCCAATCCATGCTGGCCCAAAATGGGGGTTTTTAGTGAGTCAAGGAGTGTCGGCCCGGTCTCGTCGTGCGTCCCATCCGAAATCGGCGATCACCAAGCAGCGCATCCTCGATGCAGCAGCACGTGCATTCAGTCTCAACGGATATGCTGGGACGACCATTAACGACATTGCGATGACTGCAGGAATGCAAGGCGGTAGCATCTACTATTACTTCGAGTCAAAAGACGACATCCTGCAGGAAGTGCTCGATGTCGGTATAACTCGCGTGTTTTCCGCTGCCCGTCTCGCCGTCGGGTCTTTGCCCGCTTCCTCTGCATTCAGCGAAAAGCTTGAAGCCGCAGTGACGGCTCACCTTACGATGCTTTTGCAGCAAGGCGACTATACATCGGCGAACATACGCGTGTTCGAGCAGGCACCCCCGGCTGTGAAACGCCAGAACCGGAAGCTTCGCGCCGCGTATGGCGAATACTGGGGGCAGCTTCTTTCCGAGGGACAGCGCTCTGGAGCGATTCGCAAGAATGTCGACCTGACTATTCTACGTTTGATGATTCTCGGTTCAATGAACTGGGCGGTTACGTGGTATCGATCAGATCGTATGCCTATTCCCGAGCTAGCTCGGAAATTCTGCGAAGTCGTCCTAAAGGGTGTTGGATTGAGCGATGATCAGCCCGAAAGCTCCTCGAGAGGGCGGCGCGCTCGTTCCTGAGCGATTGGGCCCACGGTACCTTGCATTGACCTGGCAGTTCGCGTTGAAGGCTCGCGTTGTACGTTGTCCAAGACTTTCACAACGCGCAACAGAATGTCACGACAGCCAGCGCTTGCGCCTCTTGTAATGCTTGGTGTCGCGGTAGGATTTGCGCGCCCCGCCTTCGTTCAGGCCGAGGTAGAATTCCTTGATGTCGGAATTGTCGCGTAGCTTGTCGGCCGGCCCCTCGAGCACGATGCGACCGTTCTCCATGACGTAGCCGTGGTCGGCCACGGACAGCGCCATGGTAGCGTTCTGCTCGACCAGGAGAACCGAGAGTTTCTCCTGCTGCACCAGGCGGCTAACGATGCCGAAGATCTCTTCGACCAGCATGGGCGCCAGGCCGAGCGACGGCTCGTCCAGCAGCACGACCTTGGGCCGGCTCATCAATGCCCGGCCGATCGCCAGCATTTGCTGCTCACCGCCCGACAGATAGCCGGACTGCTGGTGCCGCCGCTCCCTCAGCCGTGGGAAGTAGGTGTAGACCATGTCGATCCCCTGCTTTACCGAGCCGCCGTCCTTCTGGACGTGGCCACCGGCGATCAGATTCTCCTCCGTGGTCAGATGTTCGAACACGCGCCGACCCTCGAACACCTGGGCAAGGCCGAGCCGCGTGACGTCGTGGGCCCGCATGCCGTCGATGCGACGGTCGCCGATCTGGATCGTGCCCTTGGTGACCTCGCCGCGCTCGCTGCGCAGCACCCCCGAGATCGCCTTGAGCGTCGTCGTCTTGCCGGCGCCGTTGGCGCCCAGCAACGTCGTGATGGCACCTTCGCGCACGTCGATCGACACGCCCTTGAGGACGAGGATGACGCGGTCGTAGACGACTTCGATATTGTTGATCGAGAGCATGGGATGTCAGGCGGCGGTTTCCCGCCGCCCGCCCGTTCCTTGGTTCAGGACTTCGAGGCTTCTGCCGCCAGATGCTTCTTGATGATCTCGCGATAACCCTGGAACCAGTCCTTGTCCCTGACGAGCTTGCCGCCCTTGACCGTCCAGATCTGGACCCAGCCGCCGCCCTCGTGATCGGCCGCGGTGATCTCCATCGGTGGCACCAGGCCACCCAGGGTGAAGCCCTTGATCGCCTCCATGCCTTTCTTGACCTCTTCCGAGGTCGGCGCCGCACCGCCCTTGACCTTGATGGCGTTGCGCACGGCCTCGGTATGCATCGCCGCGATGAAGACACCGCGATTATAGTAGACGGTCGAGTCCAATTCCTTCGGCACGGGCTTGCCCTGCGCCTTGTACATGGCCTCGATGTCCTTGATGACTTGGAAGTCCTTGCCGACGCCAGCAAACTGGATGCCGTTGTAACCTTCGGCCACGGCCATGCCGCCGGCCGCGATGATGTCGGCCTCGGCGCTGCCCCACACGAAGGCCACCACTTTGCTGAGCGGAAAGCCCTTGCCCTTCAGTTCCTTGATGGAAACCGATGGCGATCGCCCGAACAGGTGGGTGATGATGAAATCCGGCTTGAAGCGGCCGGTGATATCGAGGATCTGGGCGCCCATCTCGACGCCAGGTGCCGGCACCGCGAAAGTGCGCATCTCGAAGCCCTCGGACTTGGCGAGGTCCTCGAGGATCGGCAGCGGCTCCTTGCCGGCCGGGTTGTCGTAGAAGAGATAGGCGATCTTCTTGCCCTTCAGGTTGCCGCCCAGCCTTTCCTTGGCGAACGCCACCGCCGCACCGGCCTGCGACCAGTAGCTGGCCGCGATCGGGAAGGTGTAGGGGAAGCGCTTGCCGTCGGCGGCCGACGCCGTGCCGAAGCCAGGCGAAGTGCCGAGAATCTTGTCCTCCTCCAGCTTCTTGGTCAGCGCCATGGTCGAGGCGGTGCCGAAGAGACCCTCGAGAACCGCGCCCTCCTTCTTGAAACGCTCATGCGCCTCCATCGCGGGCGGCACCTTGTACTCGTTGTCGACCTCGAGGACCTTGATCTTGAAGCCTTCGACACCGCCCTTGCTGTTCACCAGGGCGATGTAGTCGTGATAGCCGGGGCACAGGTTTACGCCCACGGTGGCCGTCGGACCGGTCCGGTCGCACTGCAACCCGAACACGAGTTCCTTCTGCGCTAAGGCCTGGCCGCCGCCGAATGCCAAGGTCGCAGTGGTCGCCGCGATCCCCAGCCAACTCCTAACAAACTTTGTCATGGGTTCCTCCTTTCGCTTCGCCGCAACGCCCCACTCTAGTAAGAGAAGGGCCAAACTCGGAAATAGCTCCGAATATTCCTCCACAGTCGATTGAGCCCCTCGGGCTCGACGATCAGGAAAAAGATGATCAGGCCGCCGAACACGCCCAGCCGCAGGCCTGAGATAACATTCGCCATTTCGGCGCCGGTGAAGAACAGCGACCCGATATTCTCCATCAAAATACGGATCACGATCGGCAGCAAGGTCACGAAGACCGCCCCCAGGATGGATCCGAGCACTGAGCCCAATCCGCCGATGATGATCATGGCGAGATAGTCGATCGACACGATGAGCTGGAATTGCTCGTAGTTGGCAATGCCGAAATAGTAGGTGTAGAGCACACCGCAGACCCCGGCATAGAAGGACGAGATGGCGAACGCCATCAGCTTGTAGCGATAGATATCGATGCCGATGATCTCGGCCGCGATGTCCTGGTCACGGACGGCCACGAACGCCCGGCCGATGCGGCTGCGCACCAGGTTGAGCGTCGCCACGATCGCCAGCACGGCAAAGAACAGCAGGAAGAAATAAAGGTGGCCCTGGGTGTTGAAGCTGACGCCGAACAGGCTCGGCCGCTCGACCTGGATCGAGGCCTGGGCGCCGCCTGAGATCGCCGGCACGTGATTGATGGTCCATTCGATGATGAGCTGGCCCGCCAGTGTCGCGATCGCGAGATAGAGGCCCTTGATGCGCAGGCTCGGCATGCCGACGATGACGCCGATCACCGCCGCCATCATGCCGCCCGCCGGCAGCGTGATCCAGAATGGCAGGCCCAGCCTGACGGCAAGATTGGCCGCGGTATAGGCGCCGACCGACATGAAGGCGGCATGGCCGATCGAGATCTGGCCGGTATAGCCCACGAGAATGTTGAGGCCGAGCGCGCCGACGATGGCGATGAAGATCAGATTGAGGATCGACAGGTAGTATTCATGGACGGTGAGCGGGACGATCACGATGAAAATGAGCGCCAGCACACCGACCGTCCATTTCGCGATCGGCAGCGGATAGAGCGCCATGTCGGCGCGGTAGGTCGTTTTGAAGACTCCGGACTCGCGATGAAACATGGTCTACACACGCTCGATCTTGCGTTTGCCGAAAATGCCGTAGGGCCGGATCATGAGGACCAGGATCATCAGCACGTACGGCGCGAAATCCTTGGTTCCGCCGCCGACATAGGGGTCGAGGTAGCCGGCGGCGAGGCTTTCAACGATGCCGATGATCAAACCGCCCACGAGCGCACCGCCGATCGAATCGAGGCCGCCCAAAATCACGACCGGGAACACTTTCAGCCCGACCAGCGCCAGGTGCACGTCGACGCCCAGCATGCTGCCCCAGACGATGCCGCCCAGGGCCGACACGACGCCGGCCATCGCCCAGGCGAGCGCGAAATAGCGCTCGACATTGATGCCCATGGCTTGCGCCACCTGCTGATTGTCGGCCACCGCCCGCATGGCAACGCCCATCCGGCTCTTCTTGAAGAACCAGCTGAATGCCAGGAAGAAGGCGATGGCGACCACCGCGCCCGCGACCTGGATCGGCGGCAGGCTGGCCGGTCCCAGCACGATCGGCTCGTCGCCGATCGGAAGCGACACGGCCCGCGTCTCGCTGCCGAAGATGACCGGACCCAGGCCACGCAGGACGGCAGCGAGGCCGATGGTCGCCATGATCACGGCGACGACGGGGCGGCCGAGCAGTGGCCGCAACACGACGCGTTCCAGCCCGAAGCCAAAGCCGATCATCACCGCCAGCGTCACGATGACGGCGACGGCGAGAGGCATGCCCTCGAACGACAGCATCATCGCCACGATCAGGCCGGCCAGCATGACGAACTCGCCCTGCGCGAAATTGATGGCGTCGGTCGCCTTGTAGACCAGCACGAACCCCAAGGCGATCAGCGAATACATCAGCCCGATCGAGACGCCGTTCAGCAACAACGCGAAGAGAAAGCCCAGATCTTCTGACATTGCCTCTCCTCAAGCCGCCCGACGCACCGGCGGGGCCGATACCAGGTCGTGGATGGCGATGATGGATGTCATGGTCGATTTGCGACCATCCTCAAAAGTGATTTCCACGGTGACCTCGGCGCTGTTCTCGCCGCCATAGAAGGCGTCGATGACGTTGGCGTATTTCTCGGCCACGAACTTACGGCGCACCTTGCGGGTACGTGTCATCTCGGCATCGTCGGCCTCGAGTTCCTTGTTGAGAAGCAGGTAACGCTTGGCCTGCTGCATGTCCGGCAGCGTGGCATTGGCCTTGGCGATCTCCTCGCCGATCAGCGTCGCCACCTCGCCCTTGCGGCTGAGGTCCATGAAGCTGGTGTAGGCAATGCCGCGCTTCTCGGCCCAGGTCCCGACAGTCTGCATGTCGATGGCGATCATCGCGGCCACGAAAGGCCGCTGGTCACCGAAGGCGACGGCTTCGCGGATGAAGGGGCTGAACTTCAGCTTGTTTTCGATGAACTGCGGCGCGAAAGCCGAGCCATCGGTGAGCTTTCCGACATCTTTGGCGCGATCGATGATCACGAGGTGGCCCTGCTTGTCGAAGAAGCCGGCGTCGCCCGTCTTCAGCCAGCCGTCGGGGGTCACGGTGTCGCGCGTCACCTCCTCCTGCTTGAAGTAGCCCTTGAAAACGTTGGGCCCTTTCAGCATGACCTCGCCGCGATCGTCGATCTTGACCTCGACCCTCGGGATCGGCCGGCCGACCGTGTTGGGGTTGGCCTCGGCATCGGCCTGGCAAGCGATCATCGCCGTGGCCTCGGTGGCTCCGTAGATCTGCTTGAGGTTGATGCCGAAGGAGCGGAAGAAACGATAGGTATCGGGTCCGAGTGGAGCACCGCCGGTGTAGCACCAGCGGGCATTGCGCAGCCCCAATTGATCACGGACGGGGCCGTAGACCAGGATCTGGCCTACCGCCAAGCCCAGCCGCTCCACGATCGACAGTGCATTGCCGTCAGAGCGCTTCAGCTCGCAGCGCTCGGCTAATGCACGAAAATGCTCGAAGGTACGGCGTTTGAGCGGCGAGGCGTCGTCTGTCTTCACCTGCATCGTGGTCAGCATGTTTTCCCAGATGCGCGGCGGCGCCAGCACCGCGTCGGGGCCAAGCTCGCGCAGGTCGCGCTGCACGGTCTCTGGATTCTCCGGACAGTTCGCCGTGGCCTTCGCGACCAACGCCATACCGAGCGAGAAGGCTGCGTCGCCGACCCAGGCCATTGGCAGGTAGGACAGCCAATCGTCACCCGCCTTGATCTCGTTCACCTCGACGAAAGCCTCGGCCGTCGCGATCATGTTGCGGTGGCTCAGCATCGCGCCCTTAGGTGCGCCGGTTGTGCCCGATGTGTAGGCGATCATCGCCGTATCGCCAGCCGCACCCTTGGCGACTTCCTTGGCGTAAAAATCCGGGTTCGCTTTTCCGAACGCTCTGCCCGCTTCCATCACGCTTTCGAATGAGCACAGGATCGGATCGTCGTAGGCCCACATGCCGCGCGGATCATCGAACACAATCGAACGCAATCTGGGCAATTGGTCTTTGAGCGACAGCGCCTTGTCGACCTGCTCCTGGTCTTCGGCGACGATCACCGAGGTCTCGGCGTGGTTCAGCACATAGACCAGCTCCGAGGCGATCGAATCCTGGTAGACCGGCACTGAAATGCCACCCAGCACCTGTGCCGAGAGTTGGGCGAAGTAGAGTTGCGGACGGTTGTCGCCGATCACCGATAGCTTGTCGCCGCGCCCGAAGCCTAGCGACGCCAGCCCGAGAGCGAAATCCCGCACGTGGCCCTGGTAGTCGGCCCACGTATAGGTGTGCCAGACGCCGCGCGTCTTTTCACGCATGCCCGCACCGCCCGGATCGGTGGCGGCGTTACGCGCCACAAGCTTGGGCAATGTGTCGGTCTTAGGGGAGTCGACGAGACTCATACACGGCCTCCGCTTTTGGACGTGCCGAGATAGGCCTCGACCACTTTGCGGTGGCGTTGCACCTCATCGGGCGTGCCCGTAGCGATACACCGGCCGCGGTCGAGCACTACAACCTTGTCGGAAATATCCATGACCACGCCCATATCATGCTCGATCAGGACGACCGTCACGCCGCGTTCCTGGTTCACATCCAGGATATAGCGCGCCATGTCTTCCTTTTCGTCCTGGTTCATGCCGCCCATCGGCTCGTCGAGCAGCAGCACCTTGGGATCATTTGCCAGCGCCCTTCCCAGTTCGACTCGCTTGCGCAGGCCGTAGGCCAGCGCCGCTGTGGGCTGCTTGCGCAGGTCCTGGAGCTTCAGGAACTCGATGATCTCCTCGATCGCCTCGCGATGGGCAATGTCTTCCTTCTGCGCCATGCCCCAATAAATGACGCTCGACAGGACGCCGGCCTTCATCCGCACGTGCCGACCGAGCATCAGATTGTCGAGAACGGTCAGTCCGCTGAACAGGGCAATGTTCTGGAAGGTACGGCCAATGCCCAGCGCCGCGATGTCGCTCGGCTTCTTCTGGGTGATGTTCTGGCCGTCGAGCACGACGCGGCCGGTATCAGGCTTGTAGAAACCCGAAATCATGTTCAGAAGCGAGGTCTTGCCGGCACCGTTGGGGCCGATGATCGACAGGATACCTCCGCGCGGTACCTCGAGCGATACGTCCTGGACGGCGGTGACGCCGCCAAACTTCTTGGACAAGGTAGCGACGCCGAGGATCGAAACGTCATCCAACTTCAATTGCCTTTCAACGCCTTAGCTGCACATCTGAACATCTCCTGATTCGTGCGATCATGGTCATGTCCAAGCACCTGCAGGCCGGGCAACGGGGCAGAGCAAGCCTGGCACAAACACGTTCCAAAGAAATGATTGCTCACATCCAGCGTCCTACCCGTCGACCATTTTTTCTAATGACTATTTGGTTTTGAGTCACCCTATTGGTGATGGGGCGGAACCGTCAAGAGGAATGAACGGCATTCGAGATCTTAAGAGGTTCCGCTGCTCGAACTACGCAAGCGACAAGCGTAGAGAGCGATTGCTTCAACCTTTACGCGTCTGCTCGACCACGCCGCAATAGACGTCCCGGCATTGCCGATGTCGAGTGGTTCAAGAGGTCCCGATTGGATTGCCTCACCATCGTACCGTTCACAACTACGGCCTCAACACCCGCTGCGTCGGAAACAAGACGGTCGGCGCCGCTCGGAAGGTCAAAGACCCGGCGAACCTTGCCACTACCGACTGTTCCCGGATCAAACACCACAAGGTCCGCGGGCATGCCCAAAGCAATCAAGCCTCGATCTGAAAGCCCAAATACTTCGGCCGGACGACTGGTTAGCATTCGCACGGCCTCTTCCAGCGAAAATGCCGCTTTTTCGCGAACCCAGTGGCCAAGCAGATAGGTCGGCAGGCAGGCATCGCAGAGCTGACTTGCATGGGCGCCAGCGTCCGACAAGCCGATCACGGTACAAGCACTCTTCAACAATCCTTCAACTTCGGCTTCGTCATGATTTGCTACAGGCATACGGAAGCGCGCATCTAGATTTGTTGCCAGCGCGAGATCGAGAAGCAAATCAGTCGGTTTGACTTTTCGTTCTCGTGAAACCTCTACCAACAGCCGTTCTTCCAACTTCGGGTCGGGGCTGAACTGCGAAATGACCGTCTTTGCGAACGCTGACCGGAAGGACTCTCTTGCACCCCGTTCCATCAGTTCAGCGAAGCCAGCCCGAAAGCCAGAACTGGCATAGATGCGACGCTTGCCATCCTGATCTGCCGCGGCAACCGGCTTGAACAAAGACATCGGCTCGAAAAGGAAGGGCTGCCTCAACTGGTACTCAAACATAAGCGCGCGAGGCGTTACTTGCGGGAAGATTGGCAATCCCTCCGCCGCCAACTCCTCAGATCGACGAAGCTGTTCTCGGTGATCGCCCGCTCCGAGTGACAGCCCTGTGAGCAATGCCGTCCAGGTGACAGGACGACCGGTCGCCCGTGCAATTTCTGCGAATTCCTCCAAGAACAGCTCTCTACCGACGGTCGCTTGGAAAATTCCGCTGCCTACCTCACCTAACACCTTCGCTAGTGAAATTATCTCCGACACTTCCGCCGCCCGGCTCGGAACCGGCTTGCCGCCGTAGCCTACGTGGGTTGAAGCCTTCGAAGTGGCGAACCCGACTGCCCCGGCAACAAGCGCTTCCCGAACCAGTTCACGCATACGCGCTAGTTCGTCGGGCCGCGCCGGCCGTTCGACAGCTTCCTCTCCCATGACGTAAAAGCGCACGGGCGTATGACCGATGAGAACGCCGACATTGATCGCACTGCCTCGGCGCTCAATCGCGTCGAGGTACTGAGGAAACGATTCAAAGGGCCAAGTCGGCCCAAGCCCAGCCTCCAACGCGTCGACGCTCATGCCCTCGACTTTTTCCAAGGTTCGAAGAATCAGATTGCGGTGATCCGGCCGCGTCGGCGCAACGCCAAAGCCACAGTTCCCCATCACGACGGTGGTAACGCCATGCCAAGGCGATATGCTGAGCATCCGGTCCCACATGATCTGAGCATCATAGTGGGTGTGAATGTCCACGAAGCCAGGCGCCACGATCAACCCGCTGGCGTCGACCGTTTGTTCACCTTTGCCAGATATCTCGCCGATAGCGACAATTCGGCCATCCTTTACGCCGATATCGCCGCGGAAGCGCTCCCGCCCCGTGCCATCTACAATACTGCCGCCGACAATCTTCAGATCGTAGGTCATACCACGCACCCCTCGCCGCACTGGCCGTAGCTGAAACGCCCGATCGACAAGCGCAAGGCGGTCGGCACTCGAACCGCTGCCGAAAGCTTCACCCTGTTCCCGCCGAAGAGAGATCTCGGCGGTTGCGCTTCACACATAAGGCAATCGCGATCTGCTTCCAGATTGGTATTGCACACGGCATAAATTCTAATTAATGCTAGAAATAGTCAAGCATCAAATGAACGTTTTCTCGCCTCTTCCAGAGTGAACTTCCGATGGCGCTGCAGAGGATGAAACTTTTCTTCGTTGACCGATTGCTCCACATCTGAGGAAACGCCGCGATGCATGTCGGAATGAGCACATTCTTTCAGAACCTGTCGGGTCTGACAGACCGTGAGGTTTACCGTCATGAAGTCTCGATGGCAGATCTCGCTGAGCCCCTTGGCTTCGATTCGATCTGGGCTGCCGAGCATCACTTTGACCACTACACAATGTGCCCAAACGTTGCGCAGTTCCTGACCTATATGGCCGGCCGCACCAAGCGCGTTAAACTTGGATCTATGGTCATGGTGCTTCCCTGGCACGATCCGGTTCGTCTGGCCGAAGAAGTCTCCGTCCTCGATCACGTTTCCGACGGCAGAGCAATTCTGGGCATCGGGCGGGGACTTGGGCGCATCGAATTCGATGGCTTTCGTGCGCCTATGGGCGAGTCCCGTCAGCGTTTTGTGGAGTACTCTGAGGCGATTCTAAACGCCTTGGAAACAGGCTGGATCGAGAGCGCAGGCCAACTCTACCGCCAGCCAAGAACAGCGATCCGACCCTCTCCTCACGCCAGCTTCAAGGGACGCGTGTACGCTTCAGCGGTATCTCCGGAGTCTGCCCGTATCATGGCCCGGTTGGGCGTCGGTCTTTTGATCATCGCGCAGAAACCTTGGGACAAGACGATCGCCGAGCTCAACGCGTATCGTGAAATATATCGGGAAATTCACAACGACGCGGAACCGCCGAAGCCGATAGTCGCTTGCTTCATTTGTTGCAACGAGGATGCAGCAACCGCGGAGGCAATGCATGAAAAGTACACTCGTGGCTACAGCCGCTCAGCGCTTGATCATTATGAGTTTCACAATGAAGGTCTCGCCGACATCAAAGGATACGAGTACTACGGCGCTCTAGCGAAGAACATACGAAAGCACGGCGTCGATGTCTTTGTGAATTTCCTTGCGGACCTGCAGGTACGCGGGACGCCACAGCAGGTCTACGACCAGATGCTTCAGTATCAGCATCTCACCGATTGCGCCGGCTTCATAGGTATTTTCAGCTTCGGCGGGATGCCCCATGACGCGGCTGAAGCGAACATGCGCCTCTTCGCGAAAGATGTTCTTCCCCGACTCCAGGCATTGGACGTTGGTGCATCGGTTGGAACGCCCCTGGCGATCGCAGCTGAGTAGCCAATGGTCGAGACAGGTCTCGGTCGCAAATCAGTACTGGTCACGGGCGGCGCGTCCAACATTGGGCGCGCCATCGTGTTTGCCTTGGCCCGGGAAGACGCAAATATCGTCTTTGCCGACATCGACGAAGAGCAGGCACAGCGAACACTGAAGGATGCCACCAAGCAAGGCAAGGGGCGGATCAGCTTCCAAGCAGCGGACGTGACAAAGGACGAAGACGTAACCGCGCTCGTCGAGCGCACGATGGCCGAACACGGACGCCTCGATGTCCTGGTCAACAACGTCGGATGGGACCGCCCGTCAGCGTTCGCTAGACAGTCGACGATGCACTGGCGGCGACTGATCGAGATCAATCTAGTATCGACGATCTTGTGTACCCAAGCTGCATTGCCTCGGCTTATCGACGCCGGTGGGGGCGCGATTGTCTCTGTCAGCTCGGATGCCAGCTTTGGCGAGCCTCGCGAAACGGTCTATGGGGCAGCGAAGGCCGGCGTAAATACCTTCATGAAGGCAATTGCGAAGGAGTACGGCCGCCACGGCATCCGGTGCAATGTTGTAGCTCCCGGCCTGATCTTGCCGACAGCCGCTGAAGAGATCGGCACGAACAGCCTATGGGTCGGCCGTGACGCCTTCTTTTCCGATGATCAAGTGGAGAAAGCTAGAAAAGTGATTCCCCTCGGCAAGGTTGGGCGAGCCGACGATATTGCGAATGCAGTGCTGTTCTTCGCCTCACCCGGCATGGCTGGACATATCTCCGGGCAAGTGCTGAGCGTGAGCGGCGGCTATGCAACCCCAGGCTGAATTAAAGGTGGCAGTGTGAGTAGGCGTTTCGCGATCATCGGTGCGGGCATGTCGGGCATCCTGACGGCCATCAAGCTCAAGCAGCGCGGCGTCCGGGACTTCGCGATCTACGAGAAGGCCGGTGGCTTGGGCGGCACCTGGCGGGACAACACCTATCCCGGCTTGTCGTGTGACGTACCGAGCCATGTCTATGCCTATTCCTTCGAACTGAAGCCCGACTGGTCTCATCGCTTCTCGCCGGGCGCAGAGATCCAAGGCTATTTCGAGGGTGTAGCGAAGAAATATGGGCTCGACAGCCACTTTCGTTTCAACAGCGAGATCGTACGCGCCGAGCATCACGACGGACGCTGGCATCTATCGATCAAGGACGGTGCCACCGATGTCGTGGATTTCGTCATCTGTGCCACTGGGGTGCTGCATCACCCGGCCTATCCCGACATCCCGGGACTCGGCGACTTCGAGGGTGCCTGCTTCCATTCAGCGCGCTGGGATCATTCCGTGCCGCTCGAGGGCAGGCGGATCGGGATCATCGGTACAGGCTCGACAGCGATCCAGATCGTGCCAGCTCTGGCCGATATCGTGTCGAAGCTAACGCTCTTCCAGCGTACGGCTCAGTGGGTTTTACCGCTCGCCAACCCTGCGTACAGCGAGGATGAGAAGGCGATGTATCGCGCTTCGCCCGAGCAGCTGCAGCAATCCTACGATTTCTGGTCGGCGCGCTTCGTTGATACCTTCGCGCGCGCCGTCATCGGCGACCAGGACGGGCTGCGGAAGATCGAGGCGGCCTGTCGAACCAACCTCGAACAGAACGTCGTCGACCCCGATCTGCGACGGCGGCTGACACCCAACTACCGCGCCGCCTGCAAGAGGCTCATCATGTCGGATGCGTTCTATCCGGCGATGCAGAAGCGCAATGTCGCGCTGGTGACCGACGGCATCGACCGCATCGAGCCGGGTGGCGTGCGGACCAAGGACGGTGTCCTGCATGAGCTGGACGTGCTCGTGCTGGCGACCGGCTTCGACGGACATGCCTTCCTGCGGCCAATGGAAGTGGTGGGCGAGAGCGGCCGACGCCTCGCTGACGCCTGGGCCCAGGCCAATGAGGCCTACCGCTCGGTGGCGGTGCCCGGCTTCCCCAACTTTTTCATGCTGGTCGGTCCCAACAGCCCGATCGGCAATTTCTCGGTAATCCTGATCTCCGAGATTCAGCTCGCCTACATATTGCAGCTCGTCGATTTGGTGCTCGGCGGGAAATGCCGCTCTGTAGTGCCGAAGGAGGAGGCGACTCGCCTCTTCAACATCGCGCTGCGCGAGGCCATGAAGGGCACTGTCTGGGTGACCGGCTGCCGGAGCTGGTACCTCGACCGCAACGGCAATCCCGCGCTGTGGCCCTGGAGCTTCGACCGCTTCCGCAAGGAGATGAACTCGCCCGACCTCGCGGACTTCGATCTCGCTTCAACCATCAGCTCGACATAGCCCAGTCGCAGAAGTGCGGGCCCATCCAAACCAGTCAAGAAAGGCCAAGCGATGGATGATCTGACAGCATTGATGTCGTTCCTTCGCAAGCAGCCGTCAATGTCTAGCGCGACAGTGGCCGAACGGCGCGCGGCCTACGACCGCGCTGAGCGAGGCAATAGGCGGCAACCCAGGCTGAAATAGGAGGAGGACTCCATGCCGATGCCGGCCGAGACCGACACCACGAGTCCCAAGTACCTTCGCGACAAGTACGCCATCGTCGGCGTGGGCGAGACGACCTATACGCGCGGCTCAGGAATAACGACGCGCGCGCTCGGCACCTGGGCGGTGCGCAACGCCATCGAGGACTCAGGTCTGAAGGCTTCCGACGTCGACGGCATGCTGTCCTACCAGTCGGGCGATTCGACCTTCTCGACCTTCATCGCCGGCGATCTCGGCCTCAGGCTCAACTTCTACATGGACGTGTTCGGCGGCGGCTCCTCGACCGAGGCGCTGGTCGGCATGGCGATGGGCCTGATGGAAGCCGGCATGTGCAAGGCCGTGGTGATCTTCCGCGCCATGAACGGCTTTTCCCAGGTACGCATCGGGGGTACCGGGGCGCGCGCCGTGGCGCCGGTCTCGGGCGACGCGCTGCACATGCGCGCCTACGGCTGGCAGAGTGCTGGCCAGATGTTCGCTCCGAGCTTCATGCGCCACATGCACGACTACGGCACGCGGCCCGAGCAGGTCGCAGCCGTGAAGGCGACGCACAGCGAGCATGCCTCGAACAATCCGAAGGCCTTTTACAAGAAGCGCTTCACCGTCGACGAGGTGCTGGCGAGCCGCATGATCTGCAAGCCGCTGCACCTGCTCGACTGCTGCGTGGAGACCGACAACGCCACGGCCGTGGTCGTGACCAGCGCCGACCGGGCCAAGGACTGCCGCCATCCGCGCGCCTTGATCAGGGGCGTCGTCGGGCGCTGCAGCAAGCCGCGCACCGACATGCACTACCAGACCGGCCCGATCTCGACCGTCGCTGGCCACTATGCCAAGGACATCCTGTGGCCCAATTCCGGCGTCGGTCCGGAGGACATCGACGTCAGCGGCTCCTACGACGCCTTCACCTTCACCACCGTGCTGCAGCTCGAGGATTACGGCTTCTGCAAGAAGGGCGAGGGCGGGGATCACGTCTCCAACGGCACCATCCGGTTGGGCGGAAAGCGGCCCAACAACACCAGCGGCGGCCATCTCTGCGAGGGCTATACGCACGGGATGAACATGGTGATCGAAAACGTGCGGCAGCTCAGACACGACGCCGACGATTCCTGTCCCATCGGGCCCGACGGCAAGCGCCAGTACACTTATGACTATCGCGAGGGCGGCTGCCGGCAGGTCAAGAAGTGCGAGCTGACGGCCAACCTGGGCTGGGCCAATCCCGGCACGGGCTCGGCCATGGTCATGCGGCGCGACTGAGGGAAGGGAGAGAACCATGGGAATCCAGGCCACCTACCTCGGCATGCCGCTTCAGCTCGACGATCTCGACGTCGAGAACCTCGCCTTCTTCAAGCACTGCGCGGCGCACAACTTTCATCTCCAGAAGTGCGCCAAGTGCGGATTGCTGCGCTATCCGCCGACCACGGCCTGCCCGTGGTGCATGAGCCCCAAGTCGCAATGGGTGCCCGTCGACGCGCGCGGCGCCGTCCATTCCTACACCGAGGTCCATCACGCCATTCAGCCGGCCTTCAAGAGCCACACGCCCTATCTCATCCTGATCGTCGATCTCGACACTCAGAAGGGCAAGCCGACCGAACACGAGGCCCTGCGCGTCGTCGGCAACCTCGCCTTGCCGGACGGCACGCTAGCGCCGCCGGAGATGGTGCGTCGCGTAGGCATCGGCACGCGCGTCCGCATGGTCTTCTCCGGCGTGGCGCCGGGCCTGGCCCTGCCGCAATGGACCATCGACGAGGGCGTACTCCATCCCCCCATGCCGTGGCGTTATCCGCAGGACTGACGATAGGCAGGAATGGGATACGAAGTATGGTCGGTCATCGCTGGAGTGGTCCGGAGGTCTTGGAGGTCAAGGATCTAGTCGAGCCGCCTTTGCCGTTGGCGCGCGTACGGATCGCCGTCCGCGCCGCGGGCATCGCCTTTCAGGACACGCGGCCGATCGGGGGCAGTCCCAGACGAAACCACCGTTTCCAATCTGCCCGACAACGAAATCTGCGGTATTAGTGCCGAGGTTGGCCAAGGCGACACGGATCTCAGATCCGGCGAGAAGGTCATCGCGCTGCTGCGCTACGGCGGCTACGCCGAGCAAGCGGAGGTCCCGCAGGGGCAGGCACAGAGTGCCGACCGACACAAGGAGCACGACGCCGCCGGCCTCGGCATGGACTACCGCACAACCTAGCAAGGGCTCGTCGATCGGGCCGGACTGAAGCCTGGCTCGATCGTCGTGATGCGCGGCGCAAGCGGCGACGAGGGGCTCGCTGCCGTTCACTCGCCGCAACTCAGAGGGCGACCGTGATAGCCGCCCGCAAGCCTAAGGTTCCCGTTCCCATCTGACATGGACCGAATTTTCCAGACCTTCATCGATAGTCTTGCGGCGAGTTCCGATGAACGAGCGCTCCGCCTCACGATGGAAGCGGCTGCAGCGGCGGTCGACTTGGCGTGTTTTGCCTATCTGGCACTGCCGCGAGCAGCAGGGGGGCGGCGCGCGGCTTATTTCGAACTATCCAACAGTGTGGACAACAGGCCAATCTGCGTGAGCGGACGCGGCCCACGACAGGCCAACGAGCAAGGCGGATGCAGCCCGCAGCACCATGAGGTAGGCTCCTCTTACAGGTACTTCGTGATGTCCTTGAGCTCGTCCAGTGATGCAGCGGTCTGAGGGGCCATCGGTCTGACCGGCGTTGTCGACTATGCGCTATCTGGTTCGTGTCAGGCTGTCGCGGTGAGTGCGGCGTGGGCGGATGTGCATCAGGCCAGGGTGATCGCCGCGCCTTTCCAGCACCTTGGCAACGACGGCTTCCTTGCGGATATGGCTCTTGGCGATGTGTTCCACCTCGAGGCCCGCGCTCGCCCCGTCTTCGCAACCCGGCCCGCTCCGGATGGCGACACCCGCTCCGGATAGCGTTTGACAGCTTTGCCGAATGACTCGATGATAAGAAAAAAACCTGACGGGAGGGATAAAACCATGGAGAGGCTGGTTCCGCCGGACGATATTCCGCGCTGGATTCCAGGGAAACTGACGCTGGACAGCAGCGGATCCCGATGGCGTGGCGTGACACTGAAAGGCTATGAGTACGCCGACCTTCATGTCGCCATTCCGTCGATGCGTGACTACATGATCGTTGTCTACGAAGGCGAAGCAGCCCGTATGGGACGACGATGCGGGGGACCTTGGGAGTATCATTGGGTCGAGCCTGGCGTAGTTTCTCTTTTGACGCGCGCGGAACAGTCGGAATGGGCGTGGTCACGGCCGATCTCGGTGTCCCACGTCTATCTCTCCCATGACGCGATCACCAAGGTTGCCGGCGACATTTACGACCGCAACATAGCGGATGTCGAAATCGGCGATAAGGTCCGCGCGGTCGACGACTTCCTCCCTTGGGTCAGCCGCAGGCTTCGGCAAGAACTGAGCGGCGGCGAGGTTGGCGGACGCGTGATGGTAGAGACTTTGCTTACGCAGGCTTGCGTGCATGTCCTGCGTAGCTTTGCCCACACCGAATTCCGCGAGCCAAGGAGTTCGGGTACCTTCACCCCGGCCCAGCGCAGGATCCTGACCGAGTACTTGGCCGAGAACCTGAAAGGTGATGTCTCGCTCGCCGATATGGCTGGCGCGGTAGGGCTCAGCGTATTCCATTTTTCGCGCAAGTTCCGTGCCGAGTTCGGCTGTCCGCCGCATCAGTGGCTGGTACGCGAACGGATTAAGCGCGCGAGCGAGTTGATCAAGCGGCAATGTCTGCCATTAAAGGAAGTCGCGTACGAGGCGGGCTTCGCCGATCAGAGCCACATGACGAGGCTCTTCCGCCGGCTTTACAGAATGACGCCCGCTGAATACCGGCGGACTTTCGACTGATGGCGGGCGCGCGCTTGGACATGACGTGACTGGCTTAGAGACTTCTCTGATTGGGGCCCTTAAAGTCAAGCTGCTCCTGCTTCTCCTCACTCCACGCCGTCGGTTGGCATCTTATCTCGGTTCCGTGGGCTACTCGCTTCTCTTCGCGGTCGGCGCATTGGCCGCCGCATGATGGGTCAGAAGAGCAAGGCGTCCCAATTTGTCTTACGACCTTCGGTTCCGGACTCTCAACGATATCGCCTTGCCCATCGTCCCCACGGGGACGATACCTTCCGCTGGCGCGGATTTCTTGATGTATCTCGGTTTGTCTCCTTAGGCCGCGACGACGGTGATCGTCTTGACGTCTGGGGTCGCCGCCGGTTCGTGACCGAAGCGGAATTCCGCATCGTCGATCCACATATGGTGCAAAATTGTTGCGAGTTTGCGAGCGACCGCGACACGCGGGCGCGCCATTCCACGATGTTTGGCGATCTTCATGCCCATGCCCGCAAGGCACCATTTCTTGCTGCGAATGAGGAGCCGAATGCGCCGCTTCGTAGAGCGCCGTTCGCGCCAGTTCGTCGCCACATCAGTTGATCCGCCCTTGAAGATCCGTCTCGTGGGACTGGTAGCGTCGTGGGGTGAGCCCCAGATGAGCGCCGACGTCCCTCGATTTCCTGAACCGCTCGGGCTGGTCGATCGGCGCCCGGAACGCGAGCGCCGTCAGTGGACCTGATCCCACGCCATATTGCTCACTCATCCCGCAGGGGGGGGCCGCCATGGCCAACATCCTGATGTTTACCATGGTGAACCACATTCTCCCTGTGTTGCCTCGCGAATTCGTCCGGTTGGAACCACGGGCGACAGCATGAGCTTGCCGACGCCCGCATCGAGAAGAAATCACTGTGCGGCGATTTCTTCGGCATGCTTCTTGAGAAGCACGAAGTTGGGAAAGCCCTTGTCCGACTCCTCGTACAACGCGGCGCGATAGGCCGGCTGTCCGCCGATAAATGGCTGGATCTCAGGCCGTTTGCCCGGAACATTTGCTGCCATGTACCACGACTTCGCTTTCACGAAGAGGCTCTTTTCGGCCACGCCGTAGCAACGCTTGCCCCACGCCTCGGCCGCATCGCGTCTAGCTTCGAATCGGCGGACGCCCATTTTGTCCATATTCTCAATGAACTTCACAACCCAGTCGCCTTCGAGTTCACCGCCGGTCGGCCCATTGATAAAGGCCGAGGGGGACTGAAGCGCATAAGTGTAGAGCAGGTTTGGATAGCCGGGAACTGCCTTGCCTAGATAGGTCAGAGATTGCTCCTTCCACAGATCGCCGATCGTGCGGCCATCCGCATCCTTGATGTCGGCCGCCGAGATAGCGCCGGTGCAAGTGTCGAAGCCGATTGCATAGACGATTATATCGACCTCGTGCTCCTTGCCTCCGGCTACGATGCCTTTCTCGGTGATCCTCTCAATCGGTGTGGCCTTAAGGTCGACGAGATCGACATTATCCTGATTATAAAGGTCAAAATACCACTGCTGTAGACAGGGACGTTTCGTTCCAAAGGGGTGGGGCGGCTCGGTCGGGGCAAGAACCTCGACCAAATGTTTCTTCTTGATTAGCTTGCGCGTCTCATCGCGCCAGAAATTGTAGTGCGCGCGATTGCATTCATCATCGAAGAATAAATCCATCGGCGCCGCCAGCCAGAAGGTGAAGCCTTTCTGCTCCCAGTTAAAGCGCATGACTTGCTGGCGCTCATCCTCGCTCATCTCCTTCCACGGCTTGTTAATCAGGTCATAGGCAAAGCCGGCAAAGGTTTGTTTGGTCCTCTCCATCACTGGCTGGAAGAGCTGCCTAATCTTGTCGTATTCCTCGCGGGTATATTTCTCCTGTCCCATCGGTAGAGCGAGGTTGGGAGTCCGTTGGAAGACGGTGAGATGGTCCGCCTCGCGCGATGTTTCCTGGATGATCTGTACGCCCGACGCACCCGTGCCGATGACGGCAACCCGCTTGCCTTTCATCGCGACGCCGTCGCGCGGCCAACGTGCGGAATGATAGGACTGACCCTTGAAGGTTTCCGCGCCGGGAAAGGACGGCGTGATCGGTTTCGTCGTCGATCCCAGCGCGAGCAAAAGATATCGGGCGGTCCGGTTCTGGCCGTCGCTCGTCCTTACCTGCCAAACGCCGGCTGCCTCGTCGAACGTCGCCCCGCCGACGCTTGTCTTGAAGGTCATGTAGGGCCGGATACCCCATTTGTCCGCGACATAGTTGAAGTAGGATTTCAGCTCCCGCCAGCCGGGGAACTTCTCCGTGAAATAATAATCCTTCCAAAGCGCCGGGTCGGTGTACTGGTAGACCCATATCTCGGAGTCAACGCGGGCGCCCGGATAGTGGTTCTTATCCCACGTCCCGCCCGGCCCGTCGCCGTCGTCGAACAGATGCACCCTGTAGTTGCGCTTCACCAGCTCATGCAGGATATGAAGGCCAGAAAATCCAGCGCCGACGACTATCACATCCAGATCGGTGTCTTTGTTGACTTTAGCGTCCATGTTTGTTTCCTCCTTATACGATGAATATGTCGTGCGCCCTTTCTCCCCTGACAGAGCGCCAGGCGCAGGTATTTGGATCCCAATAGAGCACCATCGCGGAGCACAGACTTGCATTCATCCGGCTCGCGCGATTGGTACATTTCTCCCTGTGGGAATCAGCTCAGACCAAGCTTCGAGCGAACCCACTCGGCCATGCGCTTAACCGCATCGTCGGCTTCAGGCGCAGTTCCCGCGAGAAACTGGAAGACATGCTGCATGTCGGGGAAAACATCGATCCTAACGTCCACGCCCGCTTTCTTCGCTCGCTCCGCTATGCGCCGGCTGTCGTCGAGAAGAGTCTCGGCGTCTCCGACCGTGATGTATATCGGCGGAAATTTCGAATATTCGGTGTAAAGTGGATTTGCCAAAGGATCCTTTGGATTGCCCTTCTCACCGATGAAAAGACTACCCAAGGCCGTGGTGGTGTCTCGCGAAACCAGCGCATCCCTGTCCTTGTTCGTGTCGTACGTTTGGCCCGAGGTGTCCATTCCGGCCCAAGGGGACATCGGCATGGTTGCCACCGGAAGCGGCAACCCCTTATCCCGCGCGGCGGCGATTGTCGTGAGCGCAAGCGCGCCGCCGGCGGAGTCGCCCGTCAACGCGACATGTTGCGGCTTCAACCCCTCCCGCTCCAGTAACCAGCGATAGGCGGTGACCATGTCGTTGACAGGACCGGGATGCGGATTCTCGGGGGCGCGCCGGTAATCGACGATCAGCGCCCGGCAGCCGACCGCCTTGGCGATATGTCCAAAGAGCTTGCGGTGGGTGTACATCGAGCCGACGACATAACCGCCGCCATGCGAGCAAAGCAGAACGCGATCACGCACGGCACCGTGGGGGATCGCCCACATCGCCGGAATCCCTTCGACCTCGATCTCCAGGTAGTCGACGCCCCTCGGATCGGCGGTCACGTCGCCCCAATGGCTGAACAGACGTCGGATCTCTTCGAGGCCCATGTCGGGCTTGGCCGTCATTTCGGTGACCCATGACCGGTAGAGATCAGCGAGTTCTGCGGATTCCTTGCTTGGCATATCGGTACTTCCTTCCCTTGGTGAGTAAATAGTCGGTCCCCTCCACGTATGGACACGCGGCGGTTCCCTTCACGGAACGAGGCTTGCGCGCAGCACCGCGCGCCTGTCCGCCTGAGCAAAAGCCTCGTTGATCTGGTCCAGCGGAAGTTTCGCGCTGAGGAGTTGACCGAGCGTCAGCTTGTCTCGGTTGCGCTCAAACTCCCCGACGAAATGCGGCCATTCGGTAGCGTCGCCGGTCATCGCCTTGTCGATGTGGTCGCAGGCGGCGCGGCGTCCGCGCTGGCAGGAAGGGCAGTGGCCGCAGCCGGTGAAATAGGCGACGATAACGTGGTCATCTTCGTGAAGCGGCTCGCCGTGGCTATCGCGATCCACGTCCCGGCCGAGCGCGGCGATCATGCCCGTCATCTCGTGGCCTAGCACCGTGGCAGCTTGCCGCCGAGGCCAGCGAGCCGGAAGTCGCCGCGCCATGCATGCAGGTCCGACCCGCAGATTGTTGGTAATCCGCACACGCACGAGGGCCGCGCCGGGCCGAGGTGCCGGCACCGGCATTTCGGCCATATCGAAGGGCTTTCGCCGGAACAAGGTGACGCGGCCGGTTGCGGTCATTTATAAAGTTCTCCTGGCGGGGATGCGAGCAACAAGCGGATGAGGCTGGCGGTCACGAGGCGAGCGTCGCGGCGCGCTCGCGAAGGGAGCGCTTGTCAACCTTCCCGACGCCGGTTTTCGGCAGCGCCGGGACGAACACAAATCGATCCGGTATCCACCACTTCACGAAGCGGCGCGCGAGCCAGGCGCTGAGGTGAGCCGGGTCGAGTTCTTCGCTGTCCCGCACGGGCACGACGAATGCCACCGGACGCTCCTGCCAGCGCGCGTCTGGCATCGCCACGACCGCCGCCTCCAAAACGCCGGGACAGGCAGCGAGTTCGTTTTCGAGATCCACCGAGGAGATCCATTCGCCGCCGGACTTTACGAGATCCTTCGCGCGGTCGATGAGGCGGACCGAGCCATCGGAACCTTGCGTCGCAATGTCGCCGCTTCGCCACCACCCATCGGCGAAGCTGTCGCGGCTGCGCGTATCGCGGTAGTATTCGGTGGCGATCCAGGGACCTCGCACATGCACCTCGCCAGGGTGGCCGTCGTCGCGGGGCACGGGTTTTCCGCAATCGTCCAGCACCTTGAGTTCGACTCCGGGTACGGGAATGCCCTGCCGGATCCGAACCTTGATCCGCTCTTCCGGTCCGGCCTCAAACACGCTGCGCCGAACATGAGTGATCGTTGCTAGCGGCGCGGCTTCTGTCGCGCCCCAGGCGGTGAGGATGGGGACGTCGTACTCGTTGTGAAAGCGCTTCATGAGCGCCTCGGGCGTGGCCGAGCCTCCGAGCATGAGGCCGCGTAGGCTGCTGATGTCGCGAGGCTTCTTCTGCAGCTGTCCATAGAGCTCGACGCCGATCGTCACTGCGGCGGCGCAGAACGTGCAGCGCTCGGCCTCGATGAGACCGAGAATGTCCGCGGCAGTCGGGTGCGGGCCTGGCAGCACTATCGTCGCGCCGACGGCGACCGCAGCGTAGGGCAGTCCCCACGAGTTGGCGTGGAACATGGGCACGACCGGTAACACGATGTCATGCTCGCGGATGGCGAGGACATCGCTAAGGCAAAGCGCGAGCGTGTGCAGGTAGAGGCCGCGTTGGGTGTAGACGACGCCCTTGGGATCCCCCGTCGTGGCGGAGGTGAAGCACATGCCGCAGGGGCTGTTCTCGTCGAGCTCGGGAAATGCGAAGTCCGTATCGCCTGTCGCGAGGAAGCTCTCATAGTCAAAATCGCCGGGAGGCGCCGGCCGATCGTCCATGACGATGATGTGGCGGAGACTGCGCACCGAAGGAGCGACTCGTTCCACGGTCGGCAGGAGATCCGGATCCACGAAGAGGACCATGTCTTCGGCGTGGTTCATGATATAGGCGATGTGCTCATCGGTGAGGCGGATGTTCACCGTGTGCAGGATGGCGCCAAGGCACGGAACGGCGAAGTAGAGCTCCATGTGCCGGTATGTGTTCCAGCCCAGTGTCGCGACCTTGTCGCCCGGCTTGACGCCGAGTCCAGCCAGGGCGCTGGCGAGCTGCCGGGTGCGCCGGCAGTAATCGGCATAATGGTAGCGAAAGAGCTTGCCGTCGGCTTGCCTCGATACGATCGCGTTCTGCGGGAAGTAAGACTCCGTGCGCTCCAGGAAGGTCTTCAGGGTGAGCTGCATGGCGGTCGTCCTAAATGTCATGCCTGCGTTCTAAGCGGAAAGGTCAGTTTGCGAGATAGCCCCCCGTCCACGAGTAGCTCTGCGCCATCGATGATGAACGACGATTCGTCAGACGCAAGGATAGAGAATTGCGCAGCTTGTGCATGGCGTACAGCCCGCCGCACCCTGCTCCCACGACGACCGCGTCGTACGATCCCGGCTCAGATTTTACGTCAACAACCAACTGATCGTTCATTGGCCCCGTTTCCTTCCCCCTAAGCTTGGCGCCATCGGCGCGGAACATGCCACGCAGGCGGCACCAAGGTATGACGTCATGTATTCTACCGCGGGCCCTCGGCAGTCTTGATCGTTTCATATGCAACTATAGCACATTCTTGCTGTGTCGTTCGGTCGACTCTTGACGGTGCTCTGAGACCCATCTTTGGATCGCCCGCGGTTAGAGTTTCCGGGCTTTGTCATGATGGCGGGCTGGGTATGCCATCACGAGCAAGCAATGTTATCGGGGCCTTCTGCCCGATCGCCCCATGCGGACGCTCCTCATTGTACAACCAGGCTTGAGAACGCCCACGGGACGGAGTTCCGTGAAGTTCCAGCGGGCCGCGCGACTGCCGGGAGATGGGGCCGGTCACCTGCTCATGCAGTGATCTATGTGGTCGTGGATGAGCACCGTCTTCGCGTTCTCAAGCGCCTTCGTGACCGCTTGCATCTGCTGCGCGATCTCCAGGCAGCGGCCTACGACAACGGGCCCCCTTCACAGCGTAAGATTGAAGGCGACGGAAATGCGCTCGGCGGTACCGTGATAGATGCGCACTTGGTGCATCAGCCAGGCGGGGAACATCACAAGCCGGCCGCACCGCGGCCGCAGCCACTGAACGTGCGTATCCGAAAGGTCACTCATGCCAACATAGCCGAGATGCGGCGCATACATCAGCGGAAGGGGGCCGCGTGGGTCCATGAACTCCAGCTCACCTCCAAGCGACGGATCGGCATCAATGCCGCCATCGTCGACGTAGTAGACACTTGACCAGAAGGCGCCGGGGGTGTGAGTGGAATGCATTGCCCTGACCGCTGCGGTTTATATTGGCCCACATGTTCGCTCGCCACGTTACGGCAAAATGCTCGGGGTGAGGTCCTCTACCCGGCCTTCCCTCGCGATCCGTTGTCATGCGATTAGTGACGCTGCGGCCAAAGGCCAGTAGCTTAATCGCTGGCGTGCCGCCCCATTTTTCCATGTCGTCGCTCGACTGCCAGCCGCCCAGGTTGGAACGCACGCGGCCGGCGGGATCGGTTTTCTCGCGCTGCTTGATTACCTGACACAACTCAACGCTGAGCGATGCCGCGTCCGGCACATCGAACAGGACGATCGTCGTGGCAAACAGCCGAAGAGTGTCAAGCTCCGTTGCGCCTTTCATCTTCCCACCATCGAAACGCAGCCGCGGATTTCGAGTGACGCGCGCAGCTGCAGCCGACACATGGTGCCCGCTTGGCCAAGACTAGGTGCTTTCGTTTGACATCACTTCGCCGAATAGCTCCCAAGTTTCCCCCTTGAAGCGCTGCAGGCGCTCCGATTGAATGGGATAGTAATCTGTTGGGCTGGTGTTGACGGTGATGCCGGGCAGCAACAGAGGGACGGCGAGCTTCCTGAGATTGGCCGCCCGTTTCATCACGTTGGCACGAGTCAGGTCGTTGCCACATTGCTCCAGCGTCTTGTGCATCGTGTAGGCGGCGGCATAACCGTAAACGTTGAAACCATCGTTCACGTTGGCGCCAGGGTTGTACTTTGCCATCCACTCACGCCAGAGGATCATATCGTCGGCATGATCCCACTGTTTGTCGGTGGGATCCTTCAGGTATGCCGCCGTGATGATCCCTTGGCCATTTTCATAACCGGCCGGCTTAAGAACGGCTGCGACGGATGACGAGACGTTGTTCAGGTAATGCGCTGGCTTCCAACCAATATCAGCCGCCTTGCGGATCGCCTGCGCAGCAAACTTTGGCGTTGTAACGTTGAGAAAGACATTGGCACCCGAATCCTTGAGCTGGATGATCTGCGAGTCGACAATCGGATCCGTGACCTCGTACGTCACGTGCTTGGCAATCTTATCAACGTTCTTTCCGAGGCCGTCGCGAAGGCCTCCATAGTAATCCTTGCCATAGTCATCGTTCTGCATGAGTACAGCAATTCGAGGATCCTTGACGGTCGCCAAAATGTGCTTGGCGTAGATCACCCCCTCCGTGTGGTAATCGGGCTGCCAACCCATGGTCCATGGAAACTCCTTTGGCTTGCCCCATTTCGATGCGCCGGTCGCTACGAAGAGCTGCGGCACCCTCTTGGCGTTCATGTATTTGTGGATCGCGGTGTTGCTCGGCGTGCCGAGTGTATTAAACAAGCAGAGCACCTTCTCTTGTTCCACCAGTTGGCGCACCACCTCAACAGCCTTGGGTGGACTGTAGCCGTCGTCCAATGTGATAAACTTGATTTTGCGGCCATTGATGCCGCCTTTGTCGTTCGCCATTTTCCAATAGCCATCAATGGCTTTGCCGATTACGCCATAGGCCGATGCCGGACCGCTGTACGGGTTGCAGTGGCCGATCTTGATCTCGGTGTTGCTGGCACCGTCGTCATATTTGTTTGCCCTTCTGCGCATACACGGTAACGCTGGACAATAGAGCTGCCGTCGCCGACGCGCCGCTTAGAAACCCGCGTCTCGTCGCACTCATAGTGGACTCCCCCTGTCGAAAAACCGGAATGGTGCTGATTTTTGAATTGTCATTCGATTTTCCGCGGCCGACAAGGTGTTTGCGTGCTATCACTCGCTGGAGACAGCGAATCAGCTCTGCAAAAAGGACATGCGCCACGGTCCCCGGCGCCCCGCGCTGCCGGAGCCACTGGTGGACCTCATCCTTCAGGCCTTCAGCGACGCCGTCATGCTCGCCGGCCTTTACACCCTGATGGCAGTCGGCCTGTCGCTGGGGTTTGGCGTCGTGCGGATCATCAATTTCGCCCAAGGCGAGATGATCATGCTGGGGGTCTATGGAGCGTTCTGGCTGTTTACATTGGTTGGTGTTGCCCCCTGATCTCACTCCCCGTCCTCGTCGTGGCAGGGTTCGCGCTCGGGTGGGCGCTGTTCGCGAAGGTGCCCAAAGCACCGCACATCAAGCAAATCTTGCTCACGTTCGGACTGGCTCTTGCTATCCAGCACATCGCAATAATCCTGTGGACCGGCAATGCCCGTTCGACGACACCAGCCTACGCCACATCGTCGTTTCTGATCGGCGATGTGCTCGTGGTGGACGGCCGCCTCATCACATCGTTCCCGGCGCCGCTTGGCATGAGTACAGCAGCGGCACCAATGCCGTGGGCACGGCCCTGGCGCTCGGTCGTCCGCTGCACATTCATTCCGAGGAACACTTCTGCGAGGTCGCCAAGCCGTGGAGCTGCACCGCCGCCGTGATCCGCGATCCGCTCGACCGACATATCGTTGGCGCGGTGGACATCACCGGGCCGCCGGACACGGTCAACGCCCAGACGTGGCCTTCCCCGCTCCGTTCGGACCGATGATCGAGAGGATACCGCCACGCGGTACGTCTAGCGATACGTCCTGAACGGCGGTGACGCCACCGAACTTCTTGGACAAAGCGACAACGTCAAGGATCGGAGCGTCATCCATCTCGTTGTCCGTCCCTGTTGTCGGACGCACGTGGAGAACTTTGCACCAAACCAATTTGAGCCACACGTTTCCATCCCGAAAACATTTTCTAATATCCATTTGTTTTTTTACGACGCTATTGCTATGACCAGACGCCGTCAAGGACAATTGTGATGCGGATGGATTCAAGCGATTGCGTCAGCCAGGAGCGCGTTGAACGGCTGTTTCAACGCTCATGTGGCTGCTTGGTTATGCCGGAGCGGTTCCTGAGGGAGGAATACCATGGTGAAGAGCACCGCGATTGAACGCTGGGAGGTCGCCGTCATCGGCGCCGGCCTGTCGGGCATGTACCAGCTGCTGAAACTGCGGCAGCTCGGCTTCAAGGTGCGCGTCTACGAGGCTGGCGGTGACGTCGGCGGCACCTGGTACTGGAACCGCTATCCCGGCTGCCGCTTCGACTCGGAGAGCTGGAGCTACGTCTTCTCCTTTTCGCCCGAGGTGCTGAGGGAGTGGAGCTGGGCCGAGCATTTCTCCGGCCAGCCCGAGAATTTGCGCTACTGCGAGTTCCTCGCCGACAAGTTCGATCTGCGCCGCGACATCACCTTCGGCGCGCGCGCCAGGTCGGCGTCGTGGGACGACGGCGCCGGCGAATGGGAGCTCATCTTCGAGGATGGCAGGCGCGCGCGCTCGCGCTTCCTGGTGACGGCCATCGGCCCTTTGTCGGCGCCGACCATGCCCAACATCGCCGGCATCGGCGACTTCAAGGGCGAGGCCTACCACACCGGCCTGTGGCCGCATCACCCCGTCAGCTTCGAGGGCAAGCGGGTCGCCGTGATCGGCACCGGCGCGTCGGGCGTGCAGCTCATCACCGAGGTCGCCAAGACGGTGGGGCACATGACGGTGTTCCAGCGCACGCCCAACTGGTGCACGCCGCTGCGCAACAGCCGGATCTCCCCGCAGGAGATGGAAAGCATCCGCAATCGCTACGACGACATCTTCCGGCGCTGCCGCGAGACCTGGGGCTGCTTCATCCACACCGCCGACCATCGCAACGCCATGGATCTCTCGCCCGAGGAGCGCGAGGCGGCGTTCGAGAAGCTCTACAACGAGCCAGGCTTCTCCTTCTGGCAGGGTAATTTCCGCGACGCGCTGATCGACAAGGCGGCCAACGACGAGATGACCAAGTTCGTCATCAAGAAGATCCGCGCCCGCGTGAAGGACCAGAGGATCGCCGACAAGCTGATCCCGACCAACCACGGCTATGGCACGCGCCGCGTGCCGCTCGAAAGCGGCTACTACGAGGTCTACAATCAGCCCAACGTGAAGCTGGTCGATCTGCGCGAGACGCCGATCGAGCGCGTCACGGAGAAGGGCCTCAAGACCTCGGACGCCGACTACGAATTCGACATGATCGTCTATGCGACGGGCTTCGACGCCATCACTGGCGCCTTCGATCGCATCGACATCAGGGGAAAGGGTGACCAGAAGCTCAAGGACAAGTGGGCCGACGGGCCGCACACCTATCTTGGCCTCAACATCGCCGGCTTCCCCAATTTGCTGACGCTGGTCGGTCCGCACAATGCGGCGACCTTCTGCAACATCCCACGCTGCATCGAGCAGAACGTCGAGTTCGTCAGCGAGATGCTGGTGCACATGCGCGAGAAGGGCCTGAAGCGACTCGAGGCGACGCACGAGGCCGAGGACGAGTGGACGGCCCACGTCTACGACACCGGCAACAAGCTTCTCGCCATGCAGGTCGATTCCTGGATCACCGGCGTCAACAAGAACGTCGGTCGCCAGAAGCGCACCTTCATGGCCTATGCTGGCGGCGCACCCAAGTATCGCCAGAAGTGCGAGGAGGTCGTGGCGCACGGGTATGAAGGGTTCACATTGCGCTAATCCAGATCCGATGGCCGCATTCCGCTTGACGAAGGCCTCGAAGCCTGGCTGCCGGACAGCAAAAGGCCCGCCAAGGCCCAATAGGAGAAGATGGCAGATGGACCTCGAATATTCCGAACGCCACAGGGCGCTTCAGCAGGAAATCCGCGAATTCGCGGCCAAGGAAGGCCACCGCTCGCCGAAGACTGGCGGCGGCCGCAAGCGCCCCGACCTGAAAACGCTGGACTGGCAGGCGCTCTTGCTGGAGCGCGGCTATTTCGCGCGCACCATACCGAAGAAATACGGCGGCTACGGCGCCGCACCGGACGTGGTGGAGGCGGCGATCATCGCCGACGAATTCAGCAAGGCGGGGCTCTATCCGGGCATCATGAACCAGGGCATCAGCATGCTGGTGCCGACGCTGCTGGAAGTGGGCCGGGAAGACCAGAAGGAACAGTGGGTGGAAACCACGATCCGCGGCAAAACCATCTGGTGCCAGGGTTATTCGGAACCGGGCTCCGGCAGCGATCTTGCCGCGGCCCGCACCCGGGCCGAGCTGGACGGCGACCATTTCGTCGTGAACGGGCAGAAGATCTGGACGTCATCTGCCCATTACGCCGACATGATGTTCCTGCTCTGCCGGACGGAGCCGGACAAAGGCAAGCATGACGGTCTCTCTTATCTGTTGCTGTCGATGAAGACGCCGGGGATCGAGGTGCGGCCCCTTACCACCATGACTGGCCGCGCCGAGTTCAACGAAACCTTCTTCACCGACGTGCGAGTCCCGGCTGCCCAGATCGTCATGGGCCGCGGCGATGGCTGGCGGGTCGCCAACATCACGCTGAAATACGAGCGGATGCTGCTCGGCGACCCGAACAAGCTGATGCACCGCCTGAACAGTATCCAGAACCTGATGGAGCGAACCGAGATCGACGGTGCCCGCATCATTGAGCTGTCGGAATACCGCGACCGGCTGCTGAAGCTGCAGGGCGAGGTGCTGGCCTGGAAGTATCACGGCATGCGCCTGCTCACGGACCTGGCGAACGACGAGGACTCCGGCGTCCGCCGGCTGATCGTGAAATACGTGGGCACCATGCTGGGCCACCGCCTATCGTCGTTGGCGGTGGACGTGCTCAGCGCCGCCGGCTTGTCGTACGACCCGCAGGGCGAGGACAAGGACGACGATGAGGCCACGACCTGGCACATTGACTACATGTACGATGTCGGCCTGATCATCGGTGGCGGCACGTCCCAGATCCAGAAAAACATCATCGCCGAGCGCGGCCTCGGTCTGCCGCGCGAACCGAAGCCGAAAGAGCAAGCGGCGGCGAGGTAAGATCATGCGATTTGGGCTTTCCGACGAACAGAAGATGCTGGACGAATCCGTCCGCGGCTATCTTACCCGCGCTCTGCCGCTGGACGAGGTTCGGCGCATCACCGTCGAGGGCGGCGGCTTCGACGTGAGCCTTGCGCGCGGCTTGAGCGAGCAGGGGCTTAGCGGCCTTTGCGTGCCGGAAGCGCACGGCGGCGCCGGCCTCGGCATGGTGGAGGCTGCGGTGGTAGCCGAAGCGCTTGGCTATGCGGCGGCGCCCTACGGCTTCGCCGGCGCCTGTGTGATGGCGCCGCTTGCCATCGCTCGGGCGGGCGACGGCGGGCTGCAGGACGAGATGCTGGGCGCGATCGCCGCAGGCGAACGGCGCGTTGCGGTGGACTTCTCGGCACTGGCCGGCACGACCGGCGCCGCCGATCTGCAGCTTGCGGGCAAGACACTCTCCGGCAGGGCCACGCACCTGCTCGACCCCGGCGGTGCCACCGACCTTCTGGTGGCGCTGGCCGACGGCCGCATGGCTTTGGTTGCAGCAGACAGCGCCGGCGTGGCGCCTGGCTTGCGTAAGACCATCGACCGTACCCGGCCGTTCGGCGAGGCCTCGTTCGAGGGAGCGCAAGCCCGGGTGCTGGATGCGGCGAACGAGCCGTTGGCGGTTGCGAGCGACATCGTCGGCATCGGCCGCCTGATGATCGCCGCCGACTCACTAGGCGCGGGCCAGCGGATGATCGACCAGGCGGTTTCGTATGCCCTGGAGCGCGAGCAATTCGGGCGCAAGATCGGCAGCTTCCAGGCGGTCAAGCATATGTGCGCCGAGATGGTCGCGATGCTGGAGCCCTGCCGTTCTCTGATCTGGTACGCCGCCTATGCACAGCAGCATGGAACAGAGGACGCGCCGCTGGTGATTCGGCACGCCAAGGCTCATCTGGGCGAAGTCACGCGCGAGGTCTCGCGCATGGCGACCGAGGTGCACGGCGGCATGGGCTTCACCGACCTGCTAGGCCTGCATTTCTGGTACAAGCGCATCACCTTCGACCGCCAGGTGCTGGGCGGTCCGGAGCGTTGTCGGAGCGAGGCCGGGGTGCTGCAAGGCTGGGCGGCCGCGTGACCTGTGTCGTCCGGCGCCTCTCGTGCGGCCAAATGGAGGAAACGTTGCCGAACATCCTATTCGAGAAATGCGCGATCAGCGGGATCGGCGAAACCGCCTATGTCCGCGGCTCGGGCAAGAGCGAGACCGCGCTGCAGATGGAGGCCTCGCTGAGAGCGATCGCGGACGCTGGGCTTAGCCCCAAGGACATCGACGGGGTCATTCCCTACGCCACCGGCTCGGCGGTTGCCGAGGATTTCATCACCAATTTCGGGATCGCCGACCTGCGCCTTTCGGCCACCACGCCCCTCGGCGGAGCCGGCTGCATTGCGGCGGTCCAGAACGCCGTCGGCGCCATCGTCGCCGGCATCGCCAACCACGTGCTGATCCCGATCGGCCGCAATGGCTATTCCGGCGCGCGCATCGGCAGCCGTGTCCAGCAGCTGCCGCAGTTCCGCACGGTGGGCGAATTCGAAATGCCGCTCGGCCAGATCGCGCCCGTGCAGCTCTATGCCCAAATGGCACGGCGGCACATGGAGACCTTCGGAACCAAGAGCGAGCATTTCGGCAAGATCGCGGTGACCATCCGCGAGCACGCAACGATGAACGAGAACACGCTAATGACCGAGCCGCTTACCTTGGAGCAGCACCAGAACTCGCGCATGATTTCCGATCCGCTACGGCTCTTCGACTGCTGCCTGGAAAGCGACGGCGGCGCGGCCATCGTGATCAGCAGCGGCGAGCGCGCACGCGACCTAAAGTCGAAGCCGGTCTACATCATGGGCATTGCCGAAGGCCATCCGGACTCGCCGAGCGCCATCACCCAGCGGCCGGACATGACCACCCTCGGCACCGCCAAGGCCGCACCCCGCGCCTTCGGCATGGCCGGCGTCGATCACAAGGACATCGACGTCGCCGAGATCTATGACTGCTTCACTTATATCGTGCTCTGCCAGCTGGAAGACCTGGGCTTCTGCAAGAAGGGCGAGGGCGGGGATTTCGTCGCCAGCACCTCCCTGGGACTGGACGGGCCTATGCCGATCAACACCCACGGCGGCCTGCTCTCTCAGGCGCACATCATCGGCATGAACCACATTGTCGAACTGGCCAAACAGCTTCGCGGCGAGGCCGGGAAGGCTCAGGTTAGGGACGCGAAAATCGGTCTCGTCACCGGTTATGGCGATATGGGTGACGGCGGCGTCGCCATCATGCGCGCCTAGGAGGATCAGGACTATGGAGATCGAACGGATTCGCCCGAGCCTCAATGAGGATACCAAACCCTACTGGGACGGTTTGAAGGACGGACGCCTGCTGTTCCAGAAATGCGGCCACTGTGGCACGATCCGCCACTATCCGCGGCAGGTGTGCAGCGAATGCTTCTCCATGAACGTGGAGTGGATCGAGGCGTCCGGAAAAGGCAAGGTGCATACTTGGGCGGTGTCGCATCATGCCTTTCATCCCTTCTTCAAGAGAGATTTGCCCATGACCTTCGTCACAGCGGATATGGACGAAGGGGTGCGGGTGTGTGCCCGGTTGCGCGGTGACGGCGTTATCCCCTCCATCGGCATGCCGGTACGGGTCGCTTTTGAGCGGCTCGACGACGACCTGACCGTGCCGGTGTTCTACCCGGCCTGATCGTTCGCTACATGAACGGCAGCGCTCTACCGCGTGCCATCGGCGCCGGCTTTTCTGGTGTCTACCAGTTGCATTGCCTGCGCGATCGCCTCGGGCGACATTGCGGCGTTCGCGTGGTTTGTCGACGAGTTGGGCTATGCCGGCTCTGGCGATCGAGAGCACCATCTGCAGATCGAGGGGTTCGAGGCCTCCAGCCCCTGGAACACGAACTCGAACGACGACATCGTAAACCAGGAGCACTTCAAGAATTTGTCGATATCGTCGTCACGGGTCTGCGCCGAGACGGATGCGAAGGCCAGGATCCAATAAACGAAGTGCGCTGGTTCTGGGACAACTGGTCGACCCACTGCTGGTGGGGTCGCACGATGCGATCGGCCAGGAAGTCGAGAAAGCCGCTGAGCGGGTTCCGATCAAGAATGCTTTTTGCGGTTGCTGCAAGGTGTCAACAGCTGCGGCCAGATCCTGAAATCGCTGGACCTGTGAACCGAGAAAGTCACGCCGCGAAGCGATCATTCTAATATTACAACCGAACAATCAAAGGAGAAAACGCCAATGGGTTTGATATCGGAAGAAGCACGCAAGATGATTGGCGCTTCCGAACCGCCTATTCAGGTCGAAATCAGCCGTCGCGACATTATGAAATACGCGGTCTCGACCGAGCAGGTGCTGGAGAAATACCTGAATGGTGATGAGGCGCCGCCGATGTTCCTGTTCGGCGCGCTCCGTCCCATCGTGCCGATCGACCAACTGGGGCCCGACGGGATCGCCAACGCCTCGCTGATGCCGGAACTCCCATTGAAGCGCGTGATGGCGGGCGGCACCAAGGTCCGCTACTTCCGGCCGGTCAAGCCCGGCGACGTTCTGGTCGCCACCCGCTCTCTGGCCGATATGTACGAAAAGTCCGGGTCGCAAGGGCCGCTGATCTTCCTGGTCTACAAGCTGGACGTGAAGACCGGGGCCGGCGAGCCGGTGGTTGAAGAAACCCAGACCCGCATCGTCCGCTAAGGAGCCGAAGAATGCCGAAATTCGCAGACATCAAGCCCGTCGACGCGCTGCCGGAACGCCGCTTCACGCCGACCAATGTCTCGTTGTTTCTCTACAATGCGGCGATCTGGAACGCCCACCGAATCCACTATGAAGAAACCTACACCAAGGAGGTGGAGAAGCACCCGGCCATCGTGGTGGACGGGCCGCTCCAGGGGGATTGGCTGACCCAGACCGTCCTGAACTGGATGGGGGATGACGGAACCCTTGTCGAATTCGAATATTCGAACCGTCGAACCAGCTACATCGGCGACACGCTGGTCTCTGGCGGCAAGGTAGAATGGGTCAACCCGGAGACCCGCGAGGCCGAGTTCTCCCTGTTCGTTCGGATCGAAGGTGGCGAGGTTACCGCCCCGGGCCGCGCCGTCGTCCGCTTTAACCCCTAGACTCCGGCTGTGCCGGCTTAGCGAACGGCAGACGAGGGTACCGGGATGAGCATTGAACGCGGAAACGGCGGAAGCCATGTCCGCCGGCGACGGCGAAGCCCACCGTTGGTTGGCGACGGCGGCCGCCATGGGCGACGCCATCTCGATGGTGTTGTCCTCGACAACCGTCAGCGTCGCGTTCCCGAACATTATGGCCGCGTTCGGCATCGGTCAGGACAAGGCGCAGTGGGCATCGACCGGCTTCCTGGCGGCGATGATGATCTTCATGCTCGTCAATCCCTGGGGCCAGTCCGTCTTCGGGCAGCGCCGGTCCTACCTGCTCGCGCTGGGACTGTTTGTCCTCGGCGCAGTCCCCGGCGGCACGGCGCAATCGACCGAGTTCCTGATTCTGGGCCGGGTGATCCAGGGTGCCTGCGCGTGGTGGTCCGACTACATTGTCGCCCTCGGCAGTGTGGCGGCGCTGGCGACTGTCGCGTTGGTGCTCTGGCAATGGCGGGTAGCAAAGCTACCGCTGCCGCGCATCGATCTCCTTGTCACGCCCCAGTTCGCTTCGGCGGTGGCAGTGGCTTTCGTCCTCGACGCGGCGATCTACGGCTTGACCTCCCTGGTGCCGATCTTCGTGCAGATCGTGCAGCACTTTCTGGCGACGTGGCCGGGCTGCTGTTCATTGCCAGGGGCGGCCTGCTGGCCTTTACCTTTCCAATGTCCGGCTGGTTGGCGGACACCGTGCCGCCGCGCGTTCTGCTGGTGAGCGGCTTCGTTTTGATAGCCGGCGCCGGCAGCAACACCACCTTCTGGGCGCTCGTAGGCTACACATTGATCCAGGGGTTCGGCATTCGGCTGATCCATCCGACCCTGAACGCGACCGGCCTCAGGGCAGTGTCGCCCGAAACTGTGAGCGCCGGGGCGGGCATGTTGAACCTTTTCCGCCAGTTGGGGGGCTCGGGCGCCGTCGTGGCGACCGTCATCGCGCCCGATGGTGGCGACGCGCGGTTCAGCCAAGCATTCGTGGAATCGCAGACGCCGGCAAATCGAGTGACCACCACCTATCCGGCCGAGCTGGAAGCCGCCTTGGAGGTGGTGGAGCCGGACTCGAACACCGTGGCCGGGCTGGCCCTGCATCATCTGGGGGAAGCGGTGCTTGCGCAGGCGATCATCAGTGGATTCAGCGACGGTTTCTGGTTCCTGGCCGAAATGGCCCGTAGTCGCCTTGATCCCGCTTGGATCATTGGACGGCGCAAACCGCCCGCCCCGGATGAGCCAGACGACGATCCCCTTCTACACACGTCCACCACAGACTGAACGAGGCAATCCCATGAAAGCGCAACAGACCCTGACCCACCGCGAAACCGCGCCGGACCTGGACTTCGACGCCATCGTCATCGGCGCCGGCATTTCCGGCCTCTACCAGCTCTACCGGCTGCGTGACGATCTCGGCATGAAGGTCCGCTGCTTCGAGATGGGCACGGGCGTCGGCGGCACCTGGTACTGGAACCGCTATCCGGGCGCGCGCTTCGATTCCGAGAGCTATTCCTACGCCTATTCCTTCAGCCAAGAGCTGCTGAACGAGTGGGACTGGAGCGAGCATTTTGCGGCCCAGCCGGAGACGGAAAAGTACCTCAACTACGTCGCGGACAAGTTCGAACTGCGCCGCAACATCCAGTTCAACAGCAAGGTCACCGCCTGCCACTACCAGGAGAAGACACGGTCCTGGAAGGTGTGGCTGGGAGACGGCTCGGAGCATGCCTGCCGCTTCCTGGTCACTTGCATCGGCCCGCTCTCCACCCCGACCTTCCCCAAGATCGAGGGGCGAGAGAGCTTCCAGGGCGAAGCCTATCACACCGGCCTTTGGCCGAAGCACGAGGTCACCTTCGCGGGCAAGGACGTCGCCGTGATCGGCACCGGCGCGACCGGCGTGCAGGCGATCACTGAGATCGCCAAGACCGCGAACACCCTGACGATCTTCCAGCGCCGGCCCAACTGGTGCAAACCGCTGCACAACAAGCATATCTCCAAGGAGGAGATGGAGGAGCTGCGCGCCTGGTACCCGGAGATGTTCCGGCTTTGCCGGGAGAGCTTTTCGTGCTTCCTGCACACCGCCGATCCGCGCAACACCTTCGACCTCTTACCGGAGACGCGGGAGGCATTCTGGGAGAAGCAGTACCAGACGCCCGGCTTCTCCATGTGGGTCGGCGGCTTCAAAGACATGATGACCAACCGGGCGGCGAACGACGAGGTCTCCAAGTTCGTCGCGCGCAAGATCCGCGAGCGGGTGAAAGACCCCAAGGTGGCCGAATTGCTGATCCCGAAAGACCACGGGTTCGGCACGCGGCGCGTGCCGCAGGAGTCGGGCTACTACGAGGTGTTCAACCAGCCGAATGTGGATCTGGTCTCGATCCTGGACAATCCGATCCAGCGGATCACGCCGACCGGCATCGAGCTTGCCGACCGCAGCTTCAAATTCGACATGATCGTCTATGCTACCGGCTTCGACGCGATCACCGGCGCCTTCGACCGGATCGACATCCGCGGCATTGGCGGCGAGCGTCTGAAGGAGAAGTGGCGCCGCGCGCTCGAGACCTTCCTGGGCATGCTGGTCGAGAACTTCCCGAACATGTTTATGATTATCGGCCCGCACAGCGCGCTGGGCAACATCCCGCGCTCGATCGAATACGCAGTCGACTGGGTCACCGAGTTGATCAAGTATCTGTGCGACCACGACTACACTTATGTGGAGCCGACGCGGGAGGCGGTCGACGACTGGACCAACTTCGTCATCGAGACCGGCAAAGGCCTGCTCTCGAACGAGGTGGACAGCTGGATGACCGGCATCAATCAAAACGTAGAAAGCAAGCAAAAGCGAATCATCGCCCGCTACAGCGGCAGCGCCCCTGTCTTCCGCGAAAAAGCAAACACCGTCGCTGCGGGGGGCTACAAAAAGCTGGTGCTGGATTGACGGCAGCACGGTCCGCATCGATCGGACGACAACGAATTGAGGTTGAGGAAATGAACAACGAACTTTGCAAGAAACTCGGCATTGAGTTCCCGCTTTTCGCCTTCAGCCATTGCCGCGACGTGGTGGCCGAAGTCACGAACGCCGGCGGTTTCGGTGTGCTGGGTGCCGTCGGCCTGACACCGGAGACGCTGGAGATCCAGCTGAATTGGATCGACGAGAAGGTGAAGGGCAAGCCCTACGGCGTCGACCTGCTGATCCCAGAAAACATGCTCGACAGAGAAGCGCAGACGACGGACGAAGAGTTGAAGGCGCATATCCCGCCGGAGCACAAGAAGTTCATCGAAGATCTACTCAGGCGAAACCAGATAGATCCCTCCGACCTCTGGGACCGCACCTACGACGACCGCGATTCCTCAATCATGCGCCCGGAAGGTGCCAAGAAGATGTTGGAGGTCGCCTTCCGCCATCCGATCAAGATGTTCGTGAACGCGCTCGGCGTGCCGCCGGCGGATATCATCGAGGAAGCCCACAACCGAGGCATTCTGGTCGGCGCGTTGACTGGCTCGAAGCGCCACGCCATCAAGCATGCGGAAGCCGGCGTCGACGTGCTGGTGGCAGCGGGCGGCGAGGCTGGCGGGCATTGCGGCGAGATTTCGACGATCGTGCTGGTGCCCGAGGTGCTCGAGGCGATCAAGGACTACGACAACATGCATGTGCTTGCCGCGGGCGGCATCGCCACCGGCCGGCAGATGGCCGCCTGCATGGCGATGGGCGCTTCGGGGGTCTGGTGCGGCTCGGTCTGGCTGACCACGGCGGAGGCCGAGACCACGCCCACCGTCAAGGAGAAGATGCTGAAGGCGACGTCCGCCAATACGGTGCGCTCCCGCAGCCGGACCGGCAAGCCGACCCGGCAGTTGCAATCGGCCTGGACCGATGCCTGGTCCTCGAAGGATGCGCCGAGCCATTGCCCATGCCGCTGCAAGGCATCCTCTCCCGCCCCGCCATGGCGAAAGTGGACAAGCTCGCCGAAAGCGGGCACGAGGGGGCGAAGGAGATCGCCTCCTATTTCGTCGGCCAATGCGTGGGCCTGATGAATGAGCAGCAGTCCACTCGCTCGGTTGTCTACGAGTTCATGAGGGACTATGCCAAAGCTGTGGAGCGTCTTTCCAACACCCTGGCCGAATAGCGAGAGCCCGTTCGTCAGGAACGGCTTCCGGCCCGCCAAACAGGGCACGGCATGCTGGCATCCCTGAGCCTCCGGACAGGTCTCGGCAATGGAATGAAGCAGATGAATCGACGTGTTACGCCCCGGCTTGCCGCGACGCTCATGCTTGCCCGCGACGGCGAGGACGGGCTGGGGACTGTTCATGGTGCCTCGTTCTTCATCGACCGCGCCGCTCGGAACTCAACTCATTGCCGCCCCAGCAAGGTGGTCAACCGTAGCTTGGTCGAGTGAGACGATGAGCAGGCAAATAATCGCACTGGTCATCGCGCGACGGGCTGCGGTATTGCGGATAACGCCCCAGGAACTTGTCCCCTCGAGTATGAGGCGTCCTCCAGGCAAAAAGTCCGCACGTGCCTTGTTAACGAGATTCGGGAACCAGGGGCCCTCGATGAATGCGTCACCGTGCTGGCGCTGGCGTCGACCTTGTAGCTCCCAGGGCACGGTCGCTAAGCGGCAAGCGCTTGGAGCCGTCCTGCATGATTTCAGCGCACCTCCAGGGGAGACCAGGCGCTCACCAGGGGCTGGCTAACGGCACACGCTTCATCAGTCGCCTGGTCAGTCGCACGAGGCATCGCAATTGAATGGGGCGACATCTTCGGTGACCAAGTCGTCGCTACAGCCTTGCTCGATCGCCTGCCTGCTCAACCATGCCTAAGAGCCGATCCGAGAAGTTGAGATTCAGGAACAAGGGATTGGCTTGGTCAAGTGCCTGAGCATGATGCGGATCATGGCGAGACGGATGAAGGCAACGACGGTGCAGGCGTAGCGTTCGAAGTCGCGAGCGAGCCTGCGGTTGCGAGTGATCCATGCGAAGGTTCGCTCGACGATCCATCGCTTGGGCAGGACGATGAAGTTGTGTGCCTCGGTGCGCTTGACGATTTCGATCTGCCAGGCGCCGATGTCGGCGACGCGTGGCCCTTGGTAGCCGGCATCGGCGAAGAGCTTGATGATCGACGGGAAGCGGCGCTTGGCGTCGCGCAGCAGGCGGCGGATGCCATCGCGATCCTGCCGGTTGGCGCGATGGACAACAACGTTCAGCAACAGGCCGAAGGTGTCGACGACGATGTGCCGCTTGCGGCCGGTGACCTTCTTGCCCGCGTCATAGCCTTGCGGGTCGATTGAGGCCCCCCTTTTTGCGCCGCTTTGGCGCTCTGGCTGTCGAGGATCGCCACTGTCGGTTCAGCCGTGCGTCTCGCCGCCTCGCGCACCTGGACATACAGGGCCTGATGCAGCCGAAGCAGCGTTCGGTCCGAGCGCCACAGCGAGAAATAGTCGTACACCGTGCTCTTGGGCGGCAGGTCCTTGGGCAAGGCGTCCCACTGGCAGCCGGTCGACAGCAGGTAGAACACTGCATTCAGCACTTCCCGCATATTGACGTCGCGCGGCCGGCCACCGCGCCGGGCCGGCGGGATTAGCGGCGCCACCAGAGTCCATTCCGCGTCCGTCAAATCGCTCGGGTAGCGCAGCGCTTTGCGTTTATGAACCCGACGATGTTCAGTCGTCCACATCTGGCACCTGTCGTCGAAATAGAGGGTGCCAAACAATGAATCACAACAGATTCTTCCGACTCAAGTTCTTTCCGGATAGGCTCTAAGTCGTGCAGATCAAGGGCTCCAGTTATCGCCTGCGCGAGCGCGCAGCCCTTGTGCCCGAAAACCTCAAGGCCAGGTATGCCAGCCCGCTCGCCAACGAACAGCCGTGCCGTCGGCGCGGCCGTCCAAGAAAGGGAGCCCCAGCCGCAGCAGCTAACACCGATGAAAACGGCCGGCGCCTGCTCTTACTTCGACATAAATGGCGAAAGTTCAGACGACACTGACAAAGCTGACCGAGCATGACGAGTTGTCGCGAGAGACGGGCGCGTCAGCGCCTAGCGGAGAGCTGAAGCCTTGACGGGTCGTGCCCCCGGTGGTGGTGTAACTGGCGGGAGCAAGGCCGCGAGCGAGCGCGCCCATAGGGAGCGCTGTAGCGAGGGAGCGGCCTTGCGGCGGTCACCGGCGATCTCCGGGTTAGGGTCTGGTTGCGACACCAACCTTTGACCAAGGACACCACCGATGACCGACGAGATGATGAACCTGCGGACGCTCGTGGAGAAGACCCCGGACGCCGACGTTTTGCGCGAGATGATCGGCTTTGCCGCCGAGCGGCTGATGGAACTGGAGATCGGGGCGCTGACCGGAGCGGCCCATGGCGAGAAGAGCCCGAACCGGCTGGCGCAGCGCAACGGCTATCGCGACCGCGACTGGGAGACCCGGGCGGGTACGGTCGAGCTGCGCATCCCGAAGTTACGCAAGGGCAGCTACTTCCCGGGCTTCCTGGAACCGCGCCGAATGGCCGAGAAGGCGCTCACCGCCGTCATCCAGGAGGCCTACATCCAGGGCATCTCGACCCGTTCTGTCGACGAACTGGTCAAGGCGATGGGCATGAGCGGCATCTCCAAGAGCCAGGTCTCACGGCTGTGCGAGGAGATCGACCAGCGGGTGAAGGCCTTCCTCGACCGGCCGATCGAAGGGGATTGGCCGTATCTGTGGATCGACGCGACCTACGTGAAGGTCCGCCAGGCCGGCCGCATCGTCTCGGTCGCCGTCATCGTGGCCGTCGGGGTCAATGCCGATGGCCGGCGCGAGGTGCTGGGTATGGATATCGGCCCGTCCGAGGCCGAGACCTTCTGGACCGCCTTCCTGCGCAAGCTCGCCCGCCGTGGGTTACGCGGCGTCAAGCTCGTCGTCTCCGACGCCCACGAGGGTATCAAGGCCGCCATCTCCCGGATCTTCACCGCCACCTGGCAGCGCTGTCGCGTTCACTTCATGCGCAACGCCCTGGCGCATGCCGGCAGGAGTGGCCGGCGTGTCGTCTCTGCGTTCATCGCAACAGCCTTCGCCCAGGACGACGCCGAGCAGGCCAAGGCCCAATGGCGCCGTGTCGCCGATCAACTAAGACCGAAAGTCCCCAAGCTTGCTGCCTTGATGGATCAGGCCGAGCCCGACGTGCTGGCCTACATGAGCTTCCCGCCCCAGCACCGCACCAAGCTGCACAGCACCAATCCGCTGGAGCGATTGAATGGCGAGATCAAGCGACGCACCGAGGTCGTCGGCATCTTCCCCAACGAAGCCGCCATCACCCGCCTCGTCGGAGCCATTCTGCTCGAACAGAACGACGAGTGGGCCGTCCAGCGCGCCCGCTACATCACGCTGGAAAGTATCTCACCCGTCGGCAATGATCCCATTGTCGGCCTGCCCATCGCGGCTGACTGACCGATCCGGCTCCGGCTCGGAATCGTCGTACTGGCTGAACGTCAGATACACCACGCCTCGGGGCACGATCGCCGCGCATCGCCGCGCGGCATATTCTAATGTAAAGTCGAATTCGGCGGTAATGATTTCGTATGCGCACGGAACCAGAATTGAATGTTGCGCACGCGGAAATTCTAATGGATGTTCAATAACAAGCAGAGCAGACTAGTGCTGGAGGGAGCGACGGCCAAGTTGCGCGAGAAATCCGGTTTCGAGGAAATTCTAGCTCGGATTGAACGCGGCCCGTTCATGGTGGTCCCAGCCCATCGTCAAGCATTGCCAATGCGGCAAACCTTGGCGGTCTTAGAAGACGTTCATGCTCTTCACCAAGGTCGACTCCTGGTTCATGGGTATCAACACGAACGTGCCAGGCAAGCAGAAGCGCACCTTCCTATTGTACTCGGGGGGTGCCCCAGCTTACCGCGAGAAATGCGACGAGGTGACTGCGCGAGGCTACGAAGGGTTCATCCTGACATAAGCCCGCATACCCGGATGAACCTCCCGAACTTGATCGCGCTGATTCCAATTGAGCTATAAGATTCGGTGTCATATCTCATTGGATCGTTGATGGCGCGACCAGCAGGTGAATCGTATTCCGATGCTCTCCGGCTGGATTTCGACCGCCGCCTCAAGCTGGAGTTCCACGGTTCCAGCGTCACCTCCGATGCCGGACTGCTGGCCTATCGCGAGTTCGATGACGCACTCGGCCTGATGGCCATCACGGAGCAACATCTGGTTGACGGCCGCACGGGGCGGAACGGTCGGCATGATCTTGTCGGCATGTTGCGCCAGTCGGTGTTCGGTCGTCTTGCCGGATACGAGGACGTCAAACGACGCCGACCGGCTGGGGCGTGATCCTGCGATGCGCTGGATCGTCGGCGGCAAGGCTGTCGAGCACGAAGCGGCTTCGACCAGTCTGATGGGGCGGTTCGAGGCCGAGTGGCTGGCGAGCGACGAGAACCTCGCCGCGCTCATCGATCTGCCGGGGCGGTGGATCGACCGCGTTCGTGGCCGCGGCTCGCCAGAGACCATCGTGCTTGATATGGATTCGAGCGTCAGTCCGACCCATGGCGAACAGGAAGGTACAGCCTACAACGGCCACTTCGCCTGTACCTGCTATCATCCGCTGTTCGTGTTCAACCAGTTCGGCGCCCTCGAACGCTGTGCGCTGCGCCCGGGCAAAGTCCCTTCGGCGAACGGCTGGAAGAGTGTGCTCGAACCGGTCGTGGCCCGTTACTGGGAGCGCGGCCTCCGCCGCTACTTCCGCGACGATGCCGCCTTCGCCAACCCCGAGGTCTACGAGTTCCTGGAGGCCGAAGACTATAAGTACGCGATCCGGCTGCCCGCCAACCACATCCTGCAGGACAAGATCAGCTATCTGCTGAAACGCCCGGTCGGGCGTCCGCCGCATCATGTGCGTCAGTACTACGCCAACTTCCGCGTCGGCTTCATCGTGACGAACATGAGCCGCCCGGGCAAGAACGCGATCGTGTGGACGCGGCTGTCATGCTGCGCGTTCGCCGCCAACGCGGTACGTCTTCAGTTACACGCCTTAGTCTACACGCTGGCCTTCATGCGGACGCTGGCCCTGCCCGAGGCGGTCGCGCAGTGGTCGCTGACCACTCTGTGCGAGAAGCTGATCAAGATCGGGGGCCAAGGTCGTGCGGCACGACCCGCCGTCTTCCAGATGGCCGAGGTCGCAGTGCCGAAGCAACTGTTGAGGACATCCTGCGGCTGATCGAAGGACTGCGACCAGGACCGGCCCCAGCGTAGGGCTGGGACGGTCGGACGCGTCAACACCACGGGAGGAGTGTGTCCGGATGACGGGGAAAAGGGTGAAGTGGTGATCAAACGCCGTTTTGGGCGTCGGGTGCCGCGAAAACGCCCCGAAGCATGGCTCAGCCCGCCTGCGGCTTGAGGGGACCTCGCCGCGTGCTACAGTCAAGGCTGCTTCGGAGGTCATCTGTGGAATGTTGGCTGAGTTCGTATAGTGCCATGGCGGCTCCCCCTCGGTCGAAAGGGGGACGTTAAAGCCGGGCGACAGGGAAGGGAATGAGTCAATGATAGCGCGCTGGACGGGGCGTATCGTTGCGATCGCCGTCGTCGTCGCGATCGTGGGCGCCGCGGTCTTCTGGTGGAACCGGCCCAAGCCTGCGCCGGCGGCCACGGCACCACCGACGCCACAGGTCGGCGTGGTCGAGGTGAAGGCCGCCGACGTGGCGCTCCCGCTCGACTTTTCCGGCCGCGTCGCAGGCTTTCGCGTCGTCGAGATCCGCGCCCAGGTGAGCGGCGTGCTGCTGAAGCGCGAGTACCAGGAAGGCGCCGTCGTCGATGTCGGCCAGGTCCTGTTCCGGATCGATCCGCGCACCTATGAGGCGGCGCTGGCCCGGGCCAACGCCCAGGCGGCCCAGGCCAGGGCGACGGCGATCCAGGCCGAGGAGAATTTCAAACGCCAGGAGGGCCTGGCGGCGCAGAGGGTCGCCACGCAAAAGGCCTACGAGGACGCGGTCGCCGTCCGCGACCAGGCGCGTGCGGCGGTGCTGTCGACCGAGGCCGACGTGCTGACGGCCAAGCTCAACATCGAATTCACCACCATCAAGGCGCCGGCGAAGGGGCCGACCAGCCTGGTGTCGCCGGCCGAGGGCACGCTGATCCAGGCGCAGCAGACCCTGCTCACCACCATCACCCAGCTCGACCCGGCCTACGTCAACTTCACCTTCACCGACTCCGAGCTGCGCCGGCTGCAGGAGATCGACAAGTCGCCGGAGGAGCTATTCGATTCCAAGAACGTCAAGGTCGAGCTGCAGTTCGGCGACGGCGCGGTCTACCCGCTGGCCGGCACGGTCGACTCGCGCTCGCGCACCGTCGATCCGCGCACCGGCACCATCCTGACGCGCGCCATCTTCCCCAACCGTGACGGTGCCCTGCTGCCCGGCCAGTTCATGCGCGTGAAGATGACGGGCATCGTCATGCCCAACGCCATCGTGATCCCCAAGGTCGCCATCTCCCAGGGGCCGCTCGGGCCGTTCGTCTATGTCATCGAGAAGGATAACGTGGCGCGGGCGCGGCAGATCCGCATTTACCGCGAGCTGCCCGGCGGCTACATCGTGCGCAAGGGCCTGGCGGCGGGCGACCGCATCGTGGTCGACGGCGTGATCCGCGTGCGGCCGGGCAACGTCGTCAACCCGGTGCCGTTCAAGCCTTCCGCCGAGGCGCCGCCCGCCGAGGCCGGTAAGCAATGATCTCGAAATTCTTCATCGACCGGCCGGTCTTCGCGTCCGTCCTGTCGATCGTGATCGTGCTTGCGGGCCTGGTGGCGATGCGCGTGCTACCGATTTCGCAGTATCCGCAGATCGTGCCGCCCGAGGTCGTGGTCTCGGCGACCTATCCCGGCGCCACCGCCGAAACCGTCGCCGCCACGGTGGCCGCGCCGCTCGAGCAGCAGATCAACGGCGTCGAGCGCATGATCTACATGCAATCGACCTCGACCGGCTCGGGGACGATGAGCCTCACCGTCACCTTCGAGATCGGCACCAATCCCGACCAGAACGCCATCAACGTCAATAACCGCGTGCAGCGCGCCCTGCCGCTGCTGCCGGGCGAGGTCAGCCGCCAGGGCCTGGTGGTGCAGAAGCGCTCGACCTCGATCCTGCAGGTTCTCACCATGTCGTCGCCGGACAACCGCTACGACACGATCTACATCAGCAACTATGCCCTGGTGAACGTGCTCGACGAGCTGCGCCGCCTGCCGGGCGTCGGCGACGCATCGCTGTTCGGCGCCTCGGACTATTCGATGCGCATCTGGCTCAGGCCGGACAAGCTTGCCCAGTACAATCTCACGCCCGCCGACGTCGCCGGTGTGGTGCGCGAGCAGAACCAGCAGTTCGCCGCGGGCCGCTTCGGCGAGGAGCCGATGAACAAGCCGCAGGTCTTCACCTACTCGGTGACGACGCCGCCGCGCCTGGTCGACCGCACCCAGTTCGAGGACATCATCATCCGCTCGGAGGAGAATGGCGGGGCGCTCCGCCTAAAGGACGTGGCGCGTGTCGAGCTGGGAGCGCTGACCTACGGCTTCTCCGGCACCTTCAACGGCTCGCCGGCGGTGCCGATCGCGGTCTACCTGCAGCCCGGCGCCAACGCCATCCAGGTGGCGGCGACGGTGAAGGAGGCCATGGAGCGCATCTCCAAGCGCTTCCCGGTCGGCCTGCGCTACGACATTCCCTTCGACACCACGCGCTTCGTCGAGGTCTCGATCCAAGAGGTCGCCATCACCTTCGCCGAGGCGATTGCGCTTGTGGTGCTGGTGGTCTTCCTGTTCCTGCAGAGCGTGCGGGCGATGATCATCCCGGTCATCGCCATCCCGGTGTCGATCATCGGCACTTTCGCCGGCATGTACGTGCTGGGCTTCTCCATCAACCTGCTGACGCTGTTCGGCCTGGTGCTGGCGATCGGCATCGTCGTCGACGACGCCATCGTCGTCCTGGAGAACGTCGAGCGCATCATGTCGACGGAAGGCAAGGGGCCGCGCGAGGCCGCCATCCAGGCCATGCAGGAGGTGACGGGCCCGGTCGTCGCCATCGTCCTGGTGCTGTGCGCGGTGTTCATCCCGGTGTCGTTCCTGGGCGGCCTGGCAGGCGAGCTCTACCGCCAGTTCGCCGTCACCATCGCCGTCTCCGTGGTGATTTCGGGCATCGTTGCCCTGACCTTGACGCCAGCGCTGGCGGCGTTGCTGCTGAAGCCCACGCACGGCCCGCCTTGGCGGCCGTTCGCCTGGTTCAACCGCTTCTTCGCCTGGTTGACGGCACGCTACACCGCCGGCGTGGGCTTCCTGCTGCGCCGGACGGTGCTGGGCTGCGTGGGCTTCGTCCTCGTGCTGGGCGCGGTGTTCGCCCTGTTCCAGCGCATCCCGGGCAGCCTGGTGCCGGCCGAGGACCAGGGCTACGTGTTCATGGTGACGGTGCTGCCGCCGGCCGCCGCCATCTCGCGCACCCGCGAGGTCACCAAGGAAGCGACGGCGGCGCTGATGAAGAACCCGGCAGTGGCCAATGTCGTCACCTTCTCCGGCTTCGACCTCTTGTCGCGTGCGCTCAAAACCAACTCGGGCATCTCCTTCGTCACCTTGAAGGACTGGTCGCAACGCACCGATCCCAAGGAGGATGCGCGCAACCTCGCGCCGGCGCTCGCGGCCATCAACGCCAACTTCAAGGACGGCATCGTCATCGGCTTCAACCCGCCGCCGATCCTGGGCATCAGCGTCACCGGCGGCTTCGAGTTCTTCCTGCAGGATCGTTCGGGCGGCTCCCTGAGCGCCCTTTCCGCGGCGACCAACAAGGTGGTGGCCGCGGCCAACCAGCGGCCCGAGCTGCGTGGCGTGCAGACCACCTTCACGGCATCGGTGCCACAGTACCGTACCGACGTCAATCGCGACAAGGCGCGCGCGCTCGGCATCCCGATCAACGTCATCTTCGAGACCATGCAGAGCTCGTTCGGCAGCCTCTACGTCAACGACTTCTCGCTGTACGGCCGCACCTATCGCGTCAGCCTGTCGTCGGAGGCCGACTTCCGCGAATCGCCCGACGACCTGCGCCATGTCTTCGTGCGCTCCGACACCGGCGCCATGGTGCCGCTGAACGAGCTGGTGACCTTCACCCGCATCATGGGCCCCGACACGGTCGACCGCTTCAACATCTTCCCGGCGGCCAAGATCCTGGGCGGCCCGGCGCCGGGCTACTCGTCGGGCCAGGCGATCGCCGCCATGCAGGACGTCGTCGCCAAGACGTTGCCGGCTGACTTCACCATCGGTTGGATCGGCTCGGCCTACCAGGAGCTGGCGACCCGCGGATCGGGGCAGCTGGGCTTCGTCTTCGGCCTGATCATGGTGTTCCTGATCCTGGCCGCGCAGTACGAGCGCTGGTCGCTGCCGCTCGCGGTGCTGACCGCCGTGCCCTTCGCCGTGCTGGGTGCGCTGCTGGCGATCTGGCTGCGCGGCCTGGATAACGACGTCTATTTCCAGATCGGCCTGGTGACGCTGATCGGGCTCGCCGCCAAGAACGCCATCCTGATCGTCGAGTTCGCCTCGCAGCGCCATCGGCAGGGGCACTCGGTCTACGATGCCGCCATCGAGGCGGCGCGGCTGCGCTTCCGGCCGATCATTATGACCTCGCTCGCCTTCATCCTGGGCGTGCTGCCGCTGGCAATCAGCACCGGCGCAGGCTCGGCCAGCCGCCATTCGATCGGCACCGGCGTGATCGGCGGCATGATCGCGGCGACCTTTGTGGCCATCCTGTTCGTGCCGCTGTTCTTCAGGCTGCTGACACGGCGGAAAGCCGAGCCACGCGACGGCGCTGAATGAGCGTCTCGCCGGACCGCGGGCCTCCAAGCCCGCTCATGTCATCGTCTCGGAAAACGAAAATGCGGGCTTGGAGCCCCGCGGTCCGGCAAAAGATGACCGAGGCTTATCGGCCGCGAAACGCCCGGTCGATCTGCTATAAGGTGGAGTGCGGGACGGAGCGCCGCGGCATGAGCATATGAGCCGGGAGGCGGGCTAGAACGCTCGGCCGGTACGCAGATACCAAATTGGACGCATCAAAGAGTCCGACCGATGGATACCGAACACACCGTCTCGGCCTCGGGGCGCTTGATTTGGAGTTTTCAAGGGTCCTCTAAGTGGTCGTCCGTGAACAAACGGCTACGCGGCACGGATCCATTAGCCCCAATGATAACGCGAGGCGTTGTGGGTCAAAGCTCGACGGTCTGCAGCCACTTCCGAGCTTCGTGCAAACTTCGGAACAACTTCACGGGCCTGTCACCTTTGGTGACGTCCGCAAAGACGTCGGCAAAGCCTGGCAATCAGGGTTGATCACGAAGGCGACAGGGCCCCGCGCTGCCGAGCCGAGAGTCTCGCGGAGCATTACCGAGATTCGTTCGACTTGCTCCCGCACCGACGATTTCGCGAAGGTTGAATTTCTGCACCTTGCCACTTGGCGTCTTCGGCGAGGCGTGAGGAGTTCGAGGTGTTCAGGCCAATAGTTTTTGCTACCGGTTTCTCCGCCATGAGGTGTGACAGATCAACCAAGGTCAGTGACATGCCCTCGCGTAACAACTCGAAGGCACAGGCTCGCTCACCCACCCATTCATTGGGCAATCCGACGATCGCTACTTCCTGGGCCCCGGGATGGTGATTCGCAGAGATCGCCATCTTCATGGTGGATCCTCACCTACTTGGCATTGTGGGAATGAATTGCAGCCCTGCGGCACCGGAGCGCTCCGCGAAAACGGTGGGCGCCTTCGCCCTTTCGGCATAGACCGATGCCTTCGAACTGCAGCAGGCAGGAAATCGAGAAGCAGTCGTAGATCTCGGCAATATCGGCGTCCTTCGGGGCGATGCCAGCGGATGCAAACGCGCGTCGATCGGCTTCGGCCGCGCCCGGCATTGCGGTTAGGCAGGAACCCTGTGTGAACACCGAGTCGCCGGTTACGGGCGCCGAGGCAAACCCCGTTCCGAGCACTCAGACCGGCCGCATCGAACAATCGCGTGCGCGATCCATGGCCGTCATCACGAAGGCGCCGGCCCCGTCGGTAATCAAGCAGCACTCCGCCGCCCGAAGCGGGTCTGCGATCATGCGCGAGTTGAGGTACTGCTCGAGCGTCAGGGAGTCGCGAAGCTGGCCGCGGTCGTTGAGGAGGGTGTGTTGCCGGTGCGACACGGCCAAAGCGCCTAGCTGGCGCTCGGTGAGACCGTAGTCGTGCATATAGCGCCGCGCCCAGAGGGCAAAATAGATCGGCTGCGCGTTGAAGCCGTAGGGCTTCTCGAATACCTGCTTTGCGGGGTAAAGGTCGTGGAAAGCATAGGGCCCCTCGGTGTGAGCGCCCCAATCGACGCCGAAGTAGCAGACAACGACGTTGGCGAGGCCTGATGCAGTCGCGTGCTGCGCGAGCTGGGGCGCACAGACGATTCCCGCGCTGCCCATCGCACCGGAAGCTGCGAAACAGTTCGATGCGCCGGGCTGAGCAGCGAGGTAGTCGTAAGGGGCTTCCGTCGGCATGATCACCGCGTCGGTGACCAAACCGTCAATCTCCTTTGGGGAGATTCCCGCGCCGTCGAGGGCGGCCAGCACGGCGTCGACGACCATTGCGCGCAGACTGCGGCCTGAACGACGCACTGGCGGGGTCTCGCCGATGCCGACGATCGCGATTACGCGGGTCATTTCCGTGCCCCTCGATTCATCCTTAAGCCCGATCCTGCCGCAGCCAGCGCTCGACTTCGTGGCGCTGGATCAATAGACGGCGTGGGGATCGGCGATGAAGTCGGGATGTCTCAGATCAGGGTCTGTCGCCATACATCCCTCGTCGACCCAAACAATTAATTCTAACTTGCATTCGAATAGATAATCGAGTCAAATCAATCGGCGCCCGAGGAAAGTCCTCTTTCGCTGTGACATCCGTCTCCAGCCTATCGACGATACTTTCGAATGAAAATTCGAATATCATGCCTATAGTGCAACTTGAGAGAGAGAACGTTTTTGGGTCTAGATGAGGCAGCATCGCTCCTGCCGAGCTAACGGGTCCCGACCAGACGAAGGAGGAGAGAATGGATACGGTGACAGCGGTCGGGCACGAGGCACGAACGGGCGCCCGCCCAGAGTTCGACGCGGTCGTCATCGGCGCAGGGGTCGCCGGTCTCTATCAGCTTTATATGTTGCGCGAGCTCGGCTTGCGGGTCCGCACCTTCGAAACCGGCAGCGCGGTCGGCGGCACCTGGTACTGGAACCGTTATCCGGGCGCGCGCTTCGACTCGGAAAGCTGGACGTACGGCTACTCGTTCTCGAAGGAGCTCCTCGAGGAATGGGCGTGGGAAGAGCACTTTTCCGCCCAGCCCCACACCGAACGCTATCTCAACCACGTCGCCGACAAGTTCGACCTGCAGCGCGACATCCAATTCAACAGCCGCGTCGTCGCCGCGCACTGGCGCGAGGAGACGCGCAGCTGGGAGCTTGTGCTGGAGAGCGGCGCGCGCCATTCGACGCGCTTTCTCGTCACCGCGATCGGCGTTCTCTCGGCGGCCGTGATGCCGACCATTCCCGGCATCGACAGCTTCACGGGCCAGTCGTGCCACACCCAGCGCTGGCCGAAGGACGGCATTGAGTTCGCCGGCAAGCGGGTCGGCATCATCGGTACCGGTGCAACCGCGGTGCAGACGATCCAGACGATCGCCAAGACGGTCGGTCACCTGACCGTGTTTCAGCGCACCCCGAACTGGTGCTTTCCGCTGAACAACAGCAAGATCACCCCGGAGGAGATGCGCGACATCCGCGCCCGCTACCCCGAGATCCTGGCGCGCTGCCGCGAGACGCCGGGTTGCTACGTTCACGGCCCGGATCCGCGCAAGACACTGGAGGTGCCCCCCGAGGACCGCGAAGCCTTCTGGGAAAAGCTATACCGCACGCCGGGTTTCGGCCAATGGCAGGCGAATTTCAGCGATATGCTGATCGACCGCGAGGCCAACGCACTCGCCTCCGAGTTTGCCGCGCGCAAGATCCGCGAACGGGTCAACGATCCCGTCGTCGCCGAAAAGCTGATCCCTAAGGACCATGGTTTCGGCACGCGCCGGATCCCCCTCGAAAGCGGCTATTACGACGTTTACAACCAGCCCAACGTCGAGCTTGTCGACGTTAACGAGACGCCGATAGAGCGCATCACCCCGCACGGCATCCGGACGTCGGAGCGGGAGCGCGAGTTCGACATCATCATCTACGCGACTGGCTTTGATGCCATTACCGGTGCCTTCGACCGAATCGATATCAGCGGCGTCGACGGCGTGCGGCTCAAGGAGGCGTGGAAGGACGGCCCCCAGACCTATCTCGGCGTCTTCGTGGCGGGGTTTCCGAATTTCTTGATGGCGATGGGTCCGCACGCCGGGCTCAGCAATTATACGCGCACCGCCGAATACAGCGTCGAGTGGGTCACCGGCGTGATCCGGTTTGCGACCGAGCGAGGACTGAAGCGAATCGAGGCCACGCCCTCCGCCGTCGACGAATGGACCAATCACGTCCTAGCCCTCGGCCAAGGTCAGCTGATGAATGAAGTCGGCTCTTGGATGACGGGTGTTAACCGCAATGTAGCGGGCAGACAACAGCCTCGGATCATGCGCTACAGTGGCGGTCACCCTGCATATCGCCAGTACTGTGACGCCGTCGCTGCGGAGGGCTACCGGAAACTTGGCTATTGAGCCGAGCTCCCAGCGAGCGGGACATGCTTGCGCCAATTATATGTTGGCCGTCCGAAATGCCCAGTTACGACTGAATTGGCTCCTCCATGTCCCAACGCAAGGATGATCGCGATATTCATAAGCATGTATGGGAGCTTCCAATGCCAACAGGTCCCGAGGCGAAAGACGATCCATGCCATCGTCGACAACTATGCCACCCACAAGCATCCGAAAGTGCAGCAATGGCTCGCCCGCCATCCCCGGTGGACCTTCCACTTCACCCCCACATCGGCGTCCTGGCTCAACGCCGTCGAAGGCTTCTTCGCAAAGCTCTCACGCCGCCGGCTCGAACGCGGCGTCTTCCGATCGCTCACCGACCTTCAGGCCGCCATCAATCGCTTCGTCGCGGAAACCAACAACGACCCAAAGCCATTCGTCTGGACCGCCGGTCCAAAGAAGATCATTGCCGCCGTCAGAAGAGGGTACCAAGTGTTAGATTCGTTCCACTAGGTGATCTGCGTTGTGAGATAGCCGGGCTTTTGTGGTTTGAATTTTCTTTCAAAATACGGAAAAGATGTACAGTAAGCTGAATTGGTCGTAATGCGACATATAGGAGGACCCTTGGGCAAAGTGCTAGGTGCCTGCGAAAACGGCGGCAGATACCTCGGCATTGCCGCGACCGTGGCGATCATGGCGATCATCGCGTGTGACGTGATCTTTCGTTATGCGTTCAACGCACCGCTCGCCTGGGCTTACGAATTCATCGGCCTCTACGTGATGGCGGCGCTGTTCTTCCTGCCGCTCGGCTACGTCCAACGCTGTCACGGCAACATCGCCGTCGATCTGTTCGTCAAGCTGCTGCCTGTGCCGGCGCGATCGGCCTTCAGCCGCCTGGGCAACGTGCTCGCCGCCTGCGTCTTCGCGATCGCCTGCGGCGCCTTCGCCATGAAGGCCCTCGATGCCTTCGTGAGCGGCGACGAGATCATCGGTCCCTACATCTGGGTCACCTGGCCGATCTACACGATCGTCGCCGTCGGGCTCGGCCTGTTCGTGCTGCGCCTGCTGGTCCAGGTCTTCCAGTCGGACGCGACGCTCCAGCACGATGCCGCCGAAGGGGACCACAGCGTATGAGTCCCGTTCTGATCGCCTGTCTCCTGCTGGGCGGGCTGCTGCTGTTCGGCGTGCCCGTGGCCTTCTCGCTCGCGGTCGCCGGTGCGGTCGGCCTTTTCATGATCGGCGGCTGGGACAGCCTGGTCGGGATCCTCGAGACGACGACGCTGTCCAGCGTCAGCGCCTACGAACTCGTCTCGATCCCGATGTTCATCCTGATGGCGGAATTCGTGATCCTGAGCGGCATCGCCAACGGTCTGTTCGAGGCGGCGGCGCTGTGGGTCGGCCGCATACGCGGCGGCCTGGCGATGGCCACCGCCCTGGCCGGCGCCGGGTTCGGCGCGATCTCCGGGTCCAGCACCGCCTCCGCCGCCACGCTGGCCTCGACCAGCCTGCCCGCGATGCTGCGCCAGGGCTACGACCCCAGGCTGGCCAGCGGCGTCGTTGCGATCTCCGGCACCCTGGCGATGCTGATCCCGCCCAGCGTGGCACTGGTCCTTTACGGCGTCATCGCCGACATCAGCGTCGGCAAGCTGCTGATCGCCGGCGTCATCCCCGGCCTCATCGTGACGCTGGCCATCATGCTCACCGTCTATGTGATCGTACTGTTCGATCCCAAGGCGGCCCCGACCGCGGTATCCGTTCCGTGGCGCGCGAAGCTCGCCTCGCTGAAGGAGCTGGGGCCGATGCTGCTGCTCTTCGGGCTGATCACGGTCTGTATCTATACCGGCCTGTCGACTCCGACCGAGGCCTCGGCGATCGGTGCCCTCGGGGCTCTCGGCCTCGCCGTGCGCAGCGGTAACTTCAGCCTCACCGCCTTCATGTCGGCCTGCTCCCGGTCGGCGCGGACGACCTGCATGATCCTTCTGATCATCGTCGGCGCGCATATCTTCGGCTATTTCTTCACTTTGACTCGCACGACCTATTCGATCGTGACCTGGGTCTCGGCGCTGCCGCTCGATCCCTTCGTCATCCTGGCCATCATCCTGTTCGGCTACATCGTGCTTGGCTGTGTGATGGACCAGGCGGCCATCCTCATCCTGACGGTGCCGGTGGTGCTGCCGGTCATTAAGGCGCTGGGCTTCGACCCGGTCTGGTTCGGGGTCATGGTCGTCGTCACCGCCGAACTGGGCATGGTCACCCCGCCCGTTGGGCTCAACGTGTTCGTTGTCTCGAAAACGACGGGCATGCCGCTCGGCACCGTGTTCCACGGCGTCTGGCCACACGTCGTCGCCCACATCCTCATCCTGGTCCTGCTGACGGTGGTTCCGGGACTGGTGATGTGGCTTCCGTCGAACATGCAGTGAAAAAAGCAGGAGGAATGGATATGAAACTCGCGCACTTCGGCATGCCGCTACTGACGCTTGCAGCCATCGCCGGCTCGGCCGCGACGGCGTCGGCCCAGATCGTCATCAAGATCGCCGACTCGTTTCCGGCCGGCCACTACGTCGTGGAAAACATGACCAAGCCGTGGATGGAAGAGGTCACCAAGCAGACCGGCGGCAAGGTCAAGTTCGAGTACTATCCGGCCGAGCAGCTCGGCAAGGCCAAGGACATGCTGTCGCTGACGCAGAGCGGCGTGGCGGACATGGCCTATGTCGTGCCGTCGTTCGTTCCCGACAAGATGCCGCTGTCGCCGGTGGCCGAGCTGCCGCTCGCAGAAGCGGTCGGCTGCAACGGCGCCATGGCCTATTACAACCTCGTCAACACGGACAGCCAGCTGCGCAAGCTCGACTTCGACGCCAACCGCGTCCGTCCGCTGCTGGTCCAGAACCTGCCGCCCTACCAGGTCTTCACGGCGAAGAAGATTTCGTCGTTGAAGGAGCTGCAGGGCATGAAGATCCGCGTCACGGGCTCGGCCAAGGCCGCCGTGATCCAACGCGTCGGCGCGGTGCCGGTGCAGATTCCGACGCCGGAAGTGCGCGAGGCGCTGTCGCGCGGCACGGTCGACGGCATCAACTTCGTCTACACCAGCCTGTTCCCGTACGACCTGAACCCGCTGGTGAAGACCGGCACGACCGACGTGAATTTCGGTGGCTGGATCTCCAGTTACATCATCAGCGATCGCAAGTGGAAGTCCCTGCCGGCCGACGTCCAGCAGGTCATGGCAACGCTGGCAGAGAAGTATTCCCGCCAGAATTGCGAGAAGGTGATGGTCGACGACGTGCGCGACCGCGACCGCCTCGTGCAGGGCGGCATGACGCTGCTGCGCCTCACCGATGCCGAGAAAGCCGACTTCGAAGCCAAGACGCGCGACGTCGCCGACCAGTGGGCGGCCGACCTCGACAAGCGCGGCAAGGCCGGCAGCGTGGTCCTGAAGGAGTATCGCGACCAGCTCGCCAAGAAGAACTGACTGCGCATGGTATCCCGGTCCCATGGCGGGACCGGGATACCA
>Ga0209066_10000513_pt1 | contig 56208 bp, 43 predicted proteins | sample All_14_2_FD_187198 | JGI IMG/M metagenome (GOLD analysis project Ga0209066, IMG submission 187198) | Freshwater microbial communities in response to fracking from Pennsylvania, USA - Allegheny Zone_MetaG_DW_15 (SPAdes) (version 2) ...
CCCCTCTCTGCCGCAGCCAGACCTGGACCCGGCTGCGCTGATCCGGGCCGTCGCGCGCGCCGCGCACGACCTCCCCGCCCCTGTTTGGGGCGGGGGGTTGAATTGCGTCGGAAAGGCCGGCGATCATGGCGCGGCCTTGTCGAGACACGCGAAGGCGGACAGGCGTCCGCGAAGGCCGGGGGCGATGGCATGGATGACGGCAAGATAGCCCATCCGTCCGGAGCCGGGGCGCGGCCCCCGGCCGGCCCTGATCCCCGCCCGGGCGTCTCGCCCGCGGCATCGGTCGAGGACAGGCTCGCGCCTCTCGTCTCGGGATGTCTCGCGCGCCCTCGCCTTTTCGCCGCCGAACACGAGACGACGCGTTGTCGTCTGCTGCGCGCCCCGCGGGGCTACGGCAAGAGCGTGGCCATGGCCCAGTGCTGGCTGGACCATCGTCGCGACCTCGGGCCGGCGGCCTGGGTTTCCATCCGGGATTGCCGCGGCGACCTGCGGATCGCCGCGGAACGCATCGGCGCGCAACTTTCCCCGACCCGCGGCGCCGCCGGCCAGGGCGCGCCGCCCGTCCCTGCTCGGGACCGGCCCTTCAGCCTGGATGAACTCGCTGATCGGCTCTGGGAAACCAGGGACCCGTCCGGATCGGGGGTCCTCATCTGTTTCGACGATATCGAGTCCGATCCGCGGTCCATGGACCCGATCGAGGACTTCATGCTGGCCGCGCCGGCCGAGACGCGGTTCGTCGCCGCGACCTCGGCGGACGCCGGTTTCGCGCGGATGAAGGCCCGCCGCGAGATCCAGGAACTGAGGGCCGGGGCGCTGGCCTTCACCCTGGACGAGGCCAAGGCGGTCGCCAACGGCGGGCCGGCAGCCCGTCTCACGGAATCCGAGGTTCACGCCCTGTGGGGGCGGACGCTGGGCTGGCCCGCGATATTCCAGCTTCTGGTTCAGGCGGCGTCGGACAGCCGATCTGCTTCGGACCGGCTGGTGATCGACCGGATCACGGGACGGGATTCCGATCTCGGGAAGTATTTCAACGGGGATTTTTTGAAATCTCTTGACGATGACCTTCTGGAATTCTGCATCAACGCCTCGATTCTCGGAGATGTCTCGGCGGAATATTTCAACTATGTGTTCGACAGAACCGATGCCGCCGCCTGTATCGAAAAACTTTCCGTCGGACGGATGCTGTTGCAGCCTGTGGATCGGACGCAGAGCGCATACAGATTCCATCCGTTGCTCCGTGAATTTCTCGAGCACAGATTTTCCGTCCAGCACGGCGAGGCGAAGTCGAAACGTCTCGCCCGCGCCGCCGGGTGGCAGAGACAAAACCGCAACAGCCGCGAGAGCATCAGTCTTTCCCTGCGCGCGGGCGAGACCGACTCCGCCGCCGAGGTGGCGTCCGAGAACATGATGGATATCGCCCTGCGGCAGGGCGAGATCGATCAGATCCAATCCTGGCAGGGCAGTTTCTCCGACGCGGTCGTGGCCGGGACGCCGACAATCGCCCTTGGCCTGGCCTGGGCCCAGATCTTCAGCCATGATCACAAGCGGGCGACCGGCCTGTTGGCCGATTTGCGCGCCGTCGATCTGGCCGCCTTCGATCGGCGCACGGCCCGGCAGATGGAGTGCTGGCGCGATCTGATCGCCGCCATCGGCGAGGCCACTAGTGACGATTTCACCGAAAGCCGACGCCAATGCGAAGTCTGGCTCGAGTCCTACCGTGACGCGGATCTGGTCTGCAAGGGCGCCATCCTCACATGTCTTTGCTTCATCGCCGCCAGCGAACACCGGTTCGACGATCAAAGAGCCCTGTGGATCGAGGCTTCGTCGGTCAACAACATCTCCCATCACCGCTATGCCCTGGGCTGGCTCCACAGCGCGGCGATTTTCGCGGAGCTTTCCCGGGGCGACATGTACGCGGCCGCCGATCTGCTCGCAAAGGCCCGAAACGACGACAATGCCCGGATCGACTCCACGCCGTTTTCGGCCAGCCTTCTGAATACGCTGGAATTCGAACTCGGATACGAGACCGGCCGTCTGGACGGCATCGAAACCCGCGTCGATGATATCCTCGATTTCGCCCGCCGGCACGGCGTGGTCGATTTCACCTTCTCCGCCTATCGCACCGCCGCGGCGATCGCCCGGCGCAACGGCGATCTGGACGCCGCCATCGCCCTGCTTCAGGACATGCGGGCGACGGCGGCGGAATTCGGCTTCGCGCGACTTGACGTGCTCGCGCGGCTGGAACTCGCCGATCTGTTGGTCGCCGCGAATCCGGAAGGGGCGGCCGCCCTTCTGCCCGGCCGGAACGACCCCGTCCTTGTCTCGTCCCACAGCCCCTATCTGCGGGCGCGGCGATCGCTGACGGAGGCTCGCATCGCGGTGCGGCAGGAAAAATTCCACCTCGCCGGCCGTCTCGCCAACGTCGCCCTGGGTCATGCGCGACGGTTCGAACTGGGCCGGCTGGAGGTTTCCGCCCTGCTCTGCGGCGCGGCGGCTTACGCGGCGACCGAGAGGGAGGTCATCGCCGGCCAGCGCGCGACGGACGCCGTCCAGATCGCCTCCCGACTGGGGTGCCGTCGCACGCTGCTCGATGAGCGACGGGCTCTCGAGGGCTTGGGGCCGGTCGCGGCGCCCCTGCTCGATCTCATCCCGGACGAGGGAGAACTTGGCCGAGCGGAAATCCGGCCGGGCGACCGCCGCTCTCGCTTGCCCGGAGGCCAGGACGTTGTCGTTCTTACAAGAAAAGAACTGGCGATACTGCAGAAAATAAGAGAAGGTTGCTCAAACCGGGAGATTGCATTGAAGCATCTCATCAGGGAGGATACTGTTAAGTGGCATGTTCGGAATATATTCATGAAACTCAAGGTGAAAAATAGAGTCCAGGCGATACTCAAGGCCGAACAGACGGGCGTATTTTACTAGCAGGATAGGTGCCCTGTGTGGCGGCCAGACAGCCTTCGACAGCGAGCGCCGCGGGAGCTTGGGAGGCGGAAAAGGCTGGGGGCTCGAGAGAGGGCACGCGCGGGGCTAACACCCTGCGTTCTCAGTCGCCGGATGCGGGACGACCATGGCCCAGACGGCCGCCAGACGGAGCGACCCGGGGAGTGGAGCCAACCACCCCAGGGGGCCGGATGAGGAATGCAGCTACGCCAGGGATCACGGGGCAAGGCAGGCGGCTCAGCGGCCTGGAACCGTGACCGGAGGTCCAGCTGATCGGCACGCCTCCGTCGGTATCGCCCGTCGGCCTGCCGCAAACCCGTCGCGCGTCCGCGCGCCCGCCGATCGTGACGCTCGGTCACGTCCGGGCGCTGACGAGCCAGACCTTGGCCGGCATCATGACGCCGTTCGGGGTGTGGCGATCAGCGTACAGGTCCATGAGGTCGCGAGAAACCTCCGCGATCAGATCCGGTTCGATCATTGCGATCCGGTCTCGGAAGGCCATGCCGTCAAGGGCGAAGGCGACTGCCTGATCCGGTGTCGCGCCTGGGCCGCCAAACGGCAGGTCGCCGCTCCAGGTCTCGAATTCGATCCCTGAGAACCCACTCGTCGCGAGGACGTCGCCCAGATATTCGGTGTCCTCGAAGGCGAAGGGGCCGGGGGTCCGCGGTTCCGGGCGTGGCAGATCAATATAGCGGCGCATGATCGCGACCATGGCGGCCATCCAGGGATTGTCGCGGGGCGCGGCCCAGACGGCCAGGTCCAGCCGGCCGCCAGGTCGGATCATGCCGCGTAGATTAGCAAAGGCCGGATAGGGGTTGGGGAAGAACATACTGCCAAAACGCGAGATCATCCGGTCGAACGGGACCGCGTCCAGTTGGACCGCCGCGGCGTCGGCACAGACGAAGACTACATCGATCGCGCCGGCCTGAGCCGCGCGGTCGCGGGCCCGGCGCAACAGGACCGGCGAGATGTCCAGCCCCAGAGCAGTTCCGTCCGGCGCGACCGCGCGGGCGGCCGCGAGGGTCGTGGCGCCGCCTCCGCACCCGATATCGACGACCCGTTCACCGGGCGTGAGGGCGGCCCGGGCGAGCAAGGCTTCGCCGATCGGGGCGATCATCCCCTCGAAGGTGTCGAGATGGGCGAGCCAGCGCGCGCCCATCTCGTCCGCCCAGTCCTCTCCGCGCTCGGGGGCGGGAGCGGTGCGGGTCAGGACCGGGGGCGTATCGGACATGTTGGTCTTCCTGTGAAGAGGCTGGCGCGCGCGGTCAAACCCGGTGACGCACCCGAATGGCGGCCGCCAACCCGTCCGCCCAGCGGCGGACGGGTCAGGCGCAGGTCAAACACGCCGGCCGACAGGGGCGCCGGGCCCAGGACCATCCGGGTGAGCCCCATGAGCATTCTCCGCTTCCCAGAACCCCAGTCGACCAGGTCAGGCCGGAACGACGATACCGAACAGGCGGTCCGGGCCGCCGGCGATGAACGGCGCGAAATCCGATTGAGCGAACGACATGGTGGTGGTCCTCCCTGATGGCCCGCACTGCCTCTGCCTTCGGCGGTCCGGCGTTATTCCTGCCGCTTCAGCCCCCGGCGAGTTCGAGTACGCCCCGAACGCATAGGCGACCACAGCGGTCCGGATCTCCGGCCCGGTGTTGTTATAAATCCGGACGCCGATCCTTCCGATATCCGACACCGTCGGATCAACGGATCCACCCTTCGGCGCTTTGCGGACCCAATCAGGGAGCGGCGCTTGAGAGCAAACCCGACCTAAGGTCGAGGCGGGCCGTGATCGGAGTCGGAATGATGCGTTCGACGAACGGCGACGTTTGCGGCGCTCTTGGGGCATGGTCCGTTTCAGACCCCGGCGCCCACGTCGGTCGCGGGCATGATCAGATCGACCCGCAGGCCCCCGAGCGTCGAACGCGCGTAGTCCATGCGCCAGCCCTGGGCCCGCGTGCAGGCTTGGGCGATCGAAAGCCCCAGGCCATTGCCGCCCGGGCGGGCGTTCGCCGCGCGGAAGAAGCGACGGCCGAGGTTGGTCAGTTCGGAGAAAGCGACGCTGGGGCCGTCGTCCTCCACGATCAGCCGCGTCGATTGGCCTTCGCGCTCAAGGCGAACCTGGACGCGGGTTTCGGCGTAGGTGGCGGCGTTGGACAACAGATTGCCGAGGATGACGGACAGCGGATGGGGTTGCGCGTGTAGGCTCAACGGGCCGGGCGGAAGAATATCGATACCTGGATGATCGCCCGCCCCCTTGATTAGGTCGGGCCAGAGGTCGCCGAGCAGGATCCAGCGCCGCTCTTCCAGGTTCGACGCAAGCGCCTCGCTGCGTGACATTCCTGCGCCTGTTGAACGCCGGGGTCGATCAAGAAGGTCTGGCCTCCGGCATGGACGCGGTCGCCTTCCCGCACATAGAGGGTTTCGACCGTGCCGGACACGGGCGCGGCGAGATAGACCGCCTCACCCTCGATGTAACCTGAGAGCGTTCGTCCTTCGGCGTCACCCTGGAAAAGCCTCCAACCGACGATCGCGATCGCGAGGGCGCCGACCGCGAGCGCCGCCCGGTAGAGAGTCTGTCGCTTCATGCCTTCATGCCCTTCAGAACCGTGTCCAGGTGTTGGGAGGCGAGCGTCCGCAGCCGCAGGGGCTTGGCGCCGACGGGCTCGAAGGTCTCACGCCATAGAATAGCCAGCACGAGCGGCCCAAGGACGCCCATGGCGAACAGCTCGGGATCTCCGGTACGGACATCGCCGGATTTCTGACCTCGTCGGATCAGATCGGCGATGAGGGACAACAGGGGCGTGATGACGCTCTCATGCCAGATCACGGCCAGTTCCGGCAGGTTGCGACTTTCGGCGATAATCAGCTTCACCACCCCGCCGATGCGGGGGTTCGCCTCAATCGCCGAGACGAGAACATCGACCCCCAGGCGCGCCGCCTGGTCGAACGGGATATCGGCAGAGACGCCGGCCCTGATCGTCAAAAGCCGCGGCTCCACAGCTTGTTGGACGACAGCTCTGAACAAATCCTGCTTGGTTTCGAAATAGAGATACAGCGCGCCTTTGGAGACCCCCGCCAGCTTGGCGATGTCCTCCAGGCGCGCTCTCGCGAACCCATGCTCAGAGAACACCGCGTGCGCGGCGACGACAATCTCCGCGGGACGTTCAGCCTTGCGACGACGCCATTTAGGTTCCCCGAGAGGCAGCATGACGCATCCAATAATTGACCAGTCGGCTATTTAGTAGCTTGAGCCGGTCAACTCCGCAGAGGAACGTCAGTTCCAGGGCGATTGATGTGGAGCGCGATCGCCTCGGCATCTGGGAGGACCCTCGGACCACTGGCTGATCGGTGAACACCGCTCCAACGGCGAGCGCAAATACTACCTCTCCAACCTCGCCGCAGACTCCTCGCTCACCGGCTGAGGGGCAAGACGAGAAGATTCTAACTCAGATCAGTCCGATTTTTCAGGGACAGGTCAAGTCATCCGCAGTTAATTTAGAATCGGATATTGATGCCCGCGACCACTCGACGATCCGTCAAGCCATTGAAGCACAACAGCGCGTCATCATTGATACAGAACTCGTTCGCATCTTCTCTCGTGAGATTGATGGCCTCAATTCCTATATTTATAGACCCATTGATATCATAGCTGATGCTGGCGTTAAGTTGTCCACGATCATCACTAACACGGGGTACGTCAAATGTGGACGTGAATGCTTCTGTGTTCAGGTAATCAGAGCGCCATGTATAACGCATCCGTGCGCTCAAGCCGTATTTCTCGTAGAACAGAGTTGCGTTGTACGAGTACTTGGAAAGATTTTCGAGCTCGATCAGATCCTGGGGGAGAGGGCTGAATCCCAAGTCTCTTGTCGTGTTCCGGGTCAAACCGATAGTGCGATAGTTCTCCACATCGCCACCAGTCTCCTGGTAGGTGAAGTTGCCGATGAAGCCGAAGCCGGAGGCCCAACCCAGTCGGTCTTCCCAATCGCTCAGATCGTGCTGGAACGCGAGTTCGACGCCCGTTTGCGTGGTCTCTCCACCAACATTGAATGTTGATGAAAACGGCACACAAATACCCGTTTGACCCCTGGCTGGATTGTTAACATTGATAATGGCGATCGGGTTGAAAATGCCGCCGCCGGGGCATGAAGGATCTCTACTTCTGTTCACCACCCCGCCCACTGCATTGTCCGGCGGGCTTTCCGTGACCGTGGCGAACAGATTGTCGCGAACCTTATGGAAGAAGCCGATGCTGACCAGACTCGATGGCGCGAAATAATACTCCCCCGAGAGATCGAATGACCAGACGGCTTCCGGCTCCAGGTCCGGATTACCCCGGGCGACGGCGGTGTTCTCACTGGTTGCGAACGACACCGATGACGACAGCGTGTTGAAATCAGGCCGTCGAATATCTCTCGCGATGCCTGCGCGGATGACGAAATCCTCTTTCGGTTCGGCAACGAGGTTGAAGCGCGGCAGCCAGAACTCATAGGACGATTCATTGACGGACCGCGTTGGGGTTGAGCCCGTCACGATCGTGTTGCCGACCGAGCTCAAATCGGTGCTCACATAGCGCACGCCGGCGTTGCCGCGCACGGGCACGCCAAACGCCGTTGCGTCGAAGTTGGCCTGGAAATAGGCGGTGCTCGTCTGTTCCACGATCTCGAAGAAGGCGCTGGCCTGTGATGTCGGCGTGCCGATCAGCGCGATGTTGGATCCGGTGGCGGCATTGCTGGCCGCGATCGCGGCGTTCAGCGCGGCCAGGGTTGCCGCAGGATCGCCGAAGGCCCGCGCGCCATCGATGATCAGAAAGTCCCTGAAGTACAGACGTCGGTCATCGGCGGCGTTGAAGTTGTTCGGGCCAGCGATCACGATATCCGCGAACCGGTTGGCGCCCGGCCGATTGAACGACGACGTAATGTTGGTGAAACTCGTCGTGCCGGTGACGTTGTCGTTCAGCACGCTTGTCTCGTTCCAGCGCAGGCCGGCATCGATCGACGAGATGAAGGGCAGGATATCGGACGTCTCATAGGAGGCGTCGAAGCGAACCGCCCGCTCCTCGTTCTCCCGGATGCTCCTTCCCTGGGCCACCTGCTGCAGCCGGTAATTGGCCGGATCGAGCAGTTGCGCCGAGGTCGGCGTGGTCGCCTGTCCCTGCGCGATCCCGAACTGCAGCGTCCCGCCCCCCAGATCGAATTCGATCGGCACACCATTGGCGAGCGTCACGCCCGCCCGGGGTGGCGGGGCGTTCGGATTGACGAATTCCATCGTGGTGTTGAAACTCGGAAGGACCGTGTCTGAGGTCGAAAGCGACGCTTGGGCGCTGACGGAAAGTCGCTCTCCCTGCCACTCCCCGCCGACCGCAAGGACCTGGCTTTCGGTCACGCGCGAGCCGGTGTCGCTCGTCGTACGCAGAAAGGGCGCAAGGTTGCCGGTCGTTCTCGGCAGGATGATGCCCGTGAGCGCGGCCTGCACCGAGCCGAGGTTGATATCGCCATTGGGTCCTTGAACGGTGCCCAGATTGACCGTCTCAAAGGACGTGTTGTCTGTGTTATCGACGACGCCATTGTCCGAAACCGTCGAAATCTGGACGGTGCTGCTTTGCTCGGCCCGTTGCTGATCGTTGATCACGGCGTCGACATAGAACCGCAGATTATCGTTCGGCTTCCATTCGGCCGAGCCCGCGAAATTGGTCGTTTCATATTCGAAATTGTCCAGGTCCTGGTTGAAGAACTGGATCCGCAGGAACGGGAAAGCCTCGGCGCTGGCCCGACCCGAGGTGGGGGTGACCACGGCATCGCGATCGACTCGCGGTCTGAAGGCGGCGACATCCAGTTCAGCGTAGCTGAAGCTGCCGACCAGTCCGAACTCGCCCATACCGGTGTCCCAGCGCCGGCCGATCGTGCCGGAGTATTTCGGCGTGGCTGTATCGGAAAGGTCACTGTATTCCGATTGCGCCCGAAACGCGAACAAGGGCTCAGCCAGATCGAGGGGCCGGATCGTACGCAAATTGATCGTACCGCCCACCGATCCTTCGATCGTGCTTGCCTCCGGCACCTTGATGACCTGGACCGAGCTGATCATCGAGGCAGCCAGGTCGTCGAAGCTGATACCGGAGCGGCCAGAGCCGGACCCTACTGTGGAGACACCGTTGATTTCGACACGGTTCGCATCCGTGCCCCGGATCTGCACGCCCCGCCCGACACCCGCCTCTCTGGTGATCTGGATGCCGGTGACGTTCTCGAGCACTTCGGCGAGGTTCTGGTCCGGCAGTTTGCCGATGTCCTCGGCCTCGACGACCTCGACGAGGTTGTCGGCGTTGCGCTTCTGCGTCAGCGCGTTTCGCAGCGACCCTCGGATACCGGTGACGACAATCTCGTCCAACTGATCGGCGACGTCGCCTGTTTCCCCTTGGTTCGCGCCAGCATCTTGAGCGGACGCTGGATCGGCGATCATGATCGCCGTACTCGCAAGCAGGATTGTCATCAATCGCTTGTCGGAGCCTACGCGAGCTCCGGCGGTCCGCATCCACCTCATCGTTCATCTCCCAGCCGACTTTTCTTGTTGATCGAACGCTGGATTGGCATGCACGCTTTGTCAACCTCACTCGAGGGAGTGGATGCCCACTATCATCATTCCAATTGGTATTAACAATCGGATAGGGCTGGTTCGCGTTCTTGGGATCAATCTCCTTGACGTTTCTTTGATTATTGGTCAGCATCCTCGTCAACAAAAGATAAAATCGGGGAGGCTATCGTGATCTATAAATCGCTTTGCGGGCGTGAAGGCGTTCGTCTGAACCAAGTTTTGCGCTCCTGCCTTATGGCGGGCGCGGGTCCGATCTGGTTGCTTGCGAGCGCGGCATTGGCACAGACGCCACCCCCTCCTCCCGTCCCGGCGCCGGCGCCGGGAAATCAGGACGTCTCGACTCTTGATGAGGTCGTCGTCACCGGCATCCGGGCCACGATCCAGTCCTCGATCGAAACCAAGCGCGAGTCAGCGACGATCGTCGACGCCCTGACCGCCGATGAGATCGGCAACCTGCCGGCCGCATCCGTCGGCGAAGCCATCGAGACCATCACGGGGGCCGCATCCCAGCGAGGCAAGGGCATCGCCACCGAAATTTCGATTCGGGGTCTGGGTCCCTTTCTGAGCATCACGACCTTCAACGGCCGCGAGGCCAGCAACGGCAGCGGCGACCGGTCGGTCAACTTCAGCCAGTTCCCGTCCGAACTGATCGATCAGATCAAGATCTACAAGACCCAGCAGGCCGATCTGGTCGAGGGGGGCGTGGCCGGCCTGATCGAACTGGGAACCGTGCGACCGCTGGACAGCCGACGCCGACTCATCAGCTTCGAGGCCAAGGCGAACTACAACGAATATGACGACAACCACCTGGACCCTTATGGGCTCGGCTTCCGCGGCACGGCCAGCTATGTCGATCAGTTCGACATCGACGGTTTCGGCAGGTTCGGCGTGTCTCTGGGCTATCAGGCCAACCGCACCACCAACCCGGAAGACACCTTCTCCGCGAGTTCGACGTGGGTGGCCTGCAACGACTCCGTAACGGTCCTCAACGGCAACTGCCCCGAGGTCACGCGTGCCCAGGGCAACGCGGGCGTGCCCTTTTATCTGATTTCGAACAGCCTGATCTTTCGTCAGATCGAGGAACAAGATAGTCGTGACGCCTATTTCGGTGCCTTCCAATGGCGTCCGACCGACCGTCTGGAGCTCAATCTCGACTTCCAGTACTCTGATCGTCAGTACGATGAGGATCGACATGACCTGATCTTCTCGTCGTTGCGGGTGGGCGTCAGCAATCGCGTTGTTGAGGATCATGTCCTTCGATCGTTCAACGCGATCAGTTCAATCGATTCTCAAGGCACGTTTTTCCATCGTTCCGAAATCTATCAAGGCGGCGGCGTAAACGCGAAATTTCAGGTCACTGACGCCCTGAGCGTGACGGCGGACATCTCCTACTCCAACACCATTCGCGACGACGTCTACAGGATCGTGAGACTGCGGTCAGACGATCTGGACATTTTTGGAGTCAGGACGGCGATCGCCAATTCGCGCGTGCCGATCGCGGTCGACTACAGGGCCGGCGACGTGCCCAGCGTCACCGTCGATCCGCGTTTCGATTTGAACGACTACAGGCTGTTCAGCGACGACGCCATCCTCCGCCGCGACAACGACAGGCGCGACGACACGGCCACCGCCGCCCGGATCGACGCCCGGTATGAGTTGTCGCAAGGTTTCCTGACCCGGATCGATGCGGGCATTCGCTACTCCGAGCGTGACTTCGACGACTATCAGGACAGCGTCATCGTCGCGCAGAATGATCGTGCGGTCGATCGACGGGTCAATGAGGCGTGCCGCATGCCCTTTCCTCAGAATGACTTCCTGGGCGCGGCATCCGGCAACATCATAAACAGCTGGGCGACATTCGATACGCTCTGCCAGTACCGGGAGTACCTGGGCGTCGAGGATCCCGGCGGCAGCGCCGACCTGCGTGATCCGATCAACCGCGACGTGGTCGAAAAGGTCTGGGCGGGTTATGCCATGGCCAGCTTCGAGGGGCAGGTGGGCGCCTATCCACTGACCGGTAATTTCGGGGTGCGGGTAGTCGATACCTCGCTGACATCGGTTGGCCTCCGGGCCGCCATCGATGTGATCACAAACTCCGACGGGACCATCCGGCTGGATGCGACCGACGACTTCAGCGAAGTGGTGATCGAGGCCGGCACGACCCGGTGGCTGCCCAGCCTGAACACGACGCTGCGGTTACGCGACGACCTGTTCCTGCGCGGCGGCATCTTCCGCGCCCTGTCTCGCCCGGCGCCGAGCGCATTGGGCGCGGGCCGACTCTTTACCCTGGAGTCCGAGACGATCAGCTACACGACGATCGACGAGGCGGTCCGCGAAGTGCGCGCCAACGGCAGCCCACGCCTGGAGCCGCTGATGTCGTGGAACTACGATCTGTCGCTGGAATACTACCCCAATCCCGACGCCCTGTTCGCCTTCGCCGTCTACGCCAAACAGTTCACCGGCGGCGTCGAGCCGGTGGCGACCAACGAGACCTTCCTCATCGGTGGCCAGCCCTTTACGGTCCCCGTGTCACAGACCCAGAACAGTGACGACAACACCCTGCTGACAGGGTTCGAGGCATCCCTGGCCTATCGTTTCTCGAACCTGCCGGAGCCGTTCGACGGGCTTGGAACCAAGCTCAGCTACAGCTATGCGGACGCGGACGGCGAGAACGAAGACATCCGCCTGGGTGACCTGGTCGACGCCACGACAGGAGCTGTGGAGCAAGGCATCATCGAGCCGGCGAACGTCAACGGCCTGTCCAACCATGTCGCTTCGGCCCAGCTTTACTATGAGTATGGCGGCTTGAACATGCAGGCCATCTACAAGTACCGATCCGAACATTTCCAGGATTTCCTCGGCGGCAACTCGCAGCTGAGATACTATGGATCGTCTGCGACAGTGGACTTCCGGGCCAGCTACGATCTGACCCGCAATATCCGCCTTTCATTCGAGGGCACCAACCTGACGGACTCGCCCCGGATGGACAATATGCCGGTGCTGGGCAGCCTTCGCTCCTACACCACCTTTGGCCCCAAGTTCTTCGCCGGGGTGCGCTATCGCTTCTGAACCGTCGCACGATAAGGACCAATTGGAATGACGGGCGGGTAAGGCTAGATTGGATTGATATCGGTCTCCATCCGGAGAGCGACGCGGCAAGCTTTGAGGCCCGATCGACATGAGCCAGACTCGACTGTTCCAGTCCGTTGCCAACCAGATCGTCGCAATGATCGAGGACGGCGGGTTGCAGCCTGGATCGAAGCTGCCCGGTGAACGTGAGCTGGCGGAAAAATTCGGCGTCAGCCGCGTCACCGTGCGCGAAGCCGAAGTAGCGTTGCAGGCCCAGGGTCGATTAGCCATCAAGACCGGGTCCGGTGTGTTCGTGTGCGAGAAATCGACCGCGGGCGAGTTGCCCATGGTCAGTGCGTTCGAATTGACCGAAGCTCGCTCGTTGTTTGAATCGGAGGCTGCCGCACTGGCGGCCTCGTCCATCACGGCCGAGGCCCTGGCGCGGCTCGACGTGCTGGTCCGGGCCATGGACGGCCACAACCCCGACCTCGATCCCGATGTGGCGGACCAGGAGTTCCACCTGACCATCGCGACCTCGGCCAACAACACGGCCGTCCTCCACACGATCAAGACCCTGTGGCGAATGCGCACCGAACAGCCGCAGATCCGGTCCGCTCACGCCGCCGTCTGCGCCCGGGACGATTCCTCGCGGGTCGAGGAGCACAGCGCTATCCTGGAGGCGCTCAAGGCCCGCGACGCCGCGGGAGCCAGGCGCGCCATGCGGCTGCATTTCAACCGACTGCTTGAGGCGATGTTGGACGTCACCGAAGAGACCGCCATGCGCGAGGTCCAACGCCAGGCCTCGGCCAGCCGCGAGCGTTTTTTGGTCAACGCGCGCGCTGAATAAACCACGAACCAATTGGTCTTTTAAATCGATCAAAATTGCCTAACCCTGCGGTTGGCGCTCTGGATCATAACTGCTAGCGTCCCGTTGTGATCGGGGTCACCCGTTCGATACAGTCCGAGGCACATCGGACGGGAGGACAGAATGGCGGTCCGGTTCATAGCGACGCTGGTGCTTTGCCTGGCCTGGGCCGGATCGGCGCTGGCCCAGTCGAGCATCCTGGTGCGAACGCCGACGGAACTGCAGCGCGCCATCCGAGACGCCGGCGCCGGTGACACGATCCGACTAGCGGACGGAGTGTGGCACGACATCCAAATCCTCTTCACGGGCGAGGGTACGCCTGCCCAACCGATCACCCTGACGGCCGAAACCCCGGGAGCCGTGATCCTGTCGGGACAGTCCAATCTCCGGATGGCGGGCGCGCATCTGATCGTGTCCAACCTGGTGTTCAAGGACGGCTATTCGCCCACCGGCGAGGTTGTTTCGTTCCGTCAGAACAGCGAACGCCGCGCCAGAGACAGCCGGGTCACCGGCCTGGTGATCGACGGCTACAGCAAGCCCGACCGCCTGGAGGTCGATAACTGGGTCGCGATCTACGGGCGCGGCAACCGGGTGGACCACAGCCACCTGGCCAACAAGACCAATGCTGGAACCACCTTGGTGGTCGTCAGGGATCCGGTCCAGGGGCTGGAGAACGACGCCCGTATCGACCACAACTATTTCGGACCTCGGCCTGTTCTGGGCGCCAACGGCGGCGAGACCCTCCGCATCGGCACCAGCTCGGATTCACGTTCGAATTCCCGCTCGGTCATCGAGTTCAACTGGTTCGACCGCTGCGACGGTGAGGTCGAGATCATCTCGAACAAGTCAGGCGGCAACATCTATCGCGGCAATGTCTTCTTCGAATCGCGCGGCACACTGACGCTGCGCCATGGTCATGGCAACCTGGTCGAAGACAACGTCTTTCTGGGAAACGGGCTGGACCATACCGGAGGCATCCGCGTCATCAACCGCGACCAGACCGTGCGGAACAACTATCTGGAAGGTCTGGATGGCGAGGACTTCTTCAGCGCGCTCTCGGTTCTGTACGGTGTGCCGGACGGGCCGATCAACCGCTATGACCCGGTCGCGAATGCGGTGATCGCGAACAATACGATCATCGAGGCCGAAAGCGTCTTTCTGGGCGCGGGCGCCGACGACGAGCGAAGCGCGGCCCCGACCGACAGCCGCTTCGTCGCCAATCTGATCGTCAACGCCACGGACTCCGACCTCCTCCACCTGGGGCCCGACATCACCGGCATCACGATCAGCGGCAATATCCAGTCACCGGCGCTGGCGCCGGGTACGCCCGGCGGATTTGAAGCGCGAACCATCGGCATGAGCCGCAATGCCCATGGCCTGCTTGTGCCCGAGGGACTGGATGGCGTGGGGGCACGGCGCGATCTGCGGCCCGTCTCGCGCGAGGAGACCGGCGTATCCTGGTATTCCAAGGACGACCGCGCCGCAACGCTGGACAGCGGGCGTGTGGTCCAGGTCCAGCCGGGCGAGGGCACGCTGGCGGCGGCAGTCGCGGCAGCGGGCGCGGGCGATCGACTGAATTTGGCGGCCGGCCACTATAGCGTCGATCGCGTGCTGGTGTTGAACCGGCCTCTGACAGTCTCCGGACCGAGCGGGGGTGAGGCGCGGATCACATTCGACCGGCCGACCCTGTTCGAGATTGGACGCGGCGCCCACCTGAAGCTGACACATCTGACCATCTCGGGCCGCGATGCGCCCGACAGCGTCGGCAACGCGGTGATCAGGACTCGCGCGGGCGCCGCCAACTACATCCTGATCATCGAGGACAGTCGGGTCGAGGACCTGACCGTCAATCGCGACTTCGACGTCTTTCGTGCCGAGAAAGGCACGATGGCCGACCTCCTCAGCCTGGAACGCGTAAGCGTCCGGTCCGTCTCCGGCATGGTGATCGGCGCCGATTCCGAAACCGACGATCACGGCACATACAATGCCGAGCGAGTCTCCGTGACCGACTCGACGTTTCGCGACATCAGCGGTCCCGTGGTCGATCTTTACCGCGGCGGGACGGACGAAAGCACAACCGGACCCAATCTGGTGATCGCAGACTCGACGTTCGAACGCGTGGGCCGGGCCGGGTCACGCCCGTTCTCGATCAACCTGCACGGCGTGCAGACCGCCAGCATCGTCGGCAACCGATTCATCGACAGTGGCGGGGTTCGCTTCCACCGCACGGTGGGGACGCCGACCTTGACGATGGCCGGCAACGAGACGGTGGGCACACCAGAACTCGACACCAACCTCGCGACCGTGGAGGCCGGACTTTGAACCGCATCGCACTCCTCCCGGTGCTGAGCGCCCTGGCATTGACAGCGGTAGCCTTGCCCCACCTCGCTGTCGCGGCGGCGCTCGCACCGTCCCAGGCCAGTGCAGCCGCCACGGCGGACGACGGCGCGCCGGTCCTTGTGTCCCTGGCCGATTGGCGGCGTATGGCCGAGACGGGAAACGGCTATCCGCCGTTCGCCGAAGAGCGCGCGCGGGTCGAGGCGTCGGTCCGCCGGGCCATGAACGCGGGTGTCAACGTGCCCCGGCCGACCGATCCCGGGGGCGGCTTCACCCATGAACAGCACAAGCGAAACTACAGGGCCATCCACGAAGCGGGCACGCTTTATCGGCTGACGGGCGACGAGGCCTATTCCGGGTTCGTGCGCGATCTATTGCTGGAGTACGCCCGTCTCTATCCGACGCTGGGCCCCCATCCCGAGGGGCGTGGTCAGGTGCCGGGGAGGCTGTTCTGGCAGCAGCTGAATGACGCAGTGTGGCTGGTCTATGCCAGCCAGGGCTATGATGCGGTCCGCGAGACCTTGAGCCCGCAGGATCGCCAGACCATCGACAACCAGGTGTTTCGCCGTATGGCGCGGTTCCTGTCTGACGAGAGCGCCGAGAACTTCAGCCGCATCCACAACCATGCGACCTGGAGCGTCGCTGCGGTGGGCATGACCGGCTATGTGCTGCGCGATCGCGAACTGGTCGACAAGGCGTTACTGGGTCTGGATATGGACGGGACGGCCGGGTTCCTGCGCCAGATCGACCAGTTGTTCTCGCCAGACGGCTACTATGAGGAGGGGCCATATTATCAGCGATATGCGCTGGCCCCCTTCGTCATTTTCGGCCGCGCGATCCAGCAGAACGACCCGGCGCGCGACATCTTCGGCTACAGCGACGGCACGCTGCTGAGGGCTGTCGATACGCTGATCCAGACCAGCTACGGCGGGCTGTTCTTTCCTCTGAACGATGCGATCAAGGACAAGGGGCTGGACACCGAGGAACTGGTGACCGGCCTGGCCATCGCTTATGCCCGGACGTCGGATCCGGCGCTGCTGTCGATCGCCCGGCGACAGGGGCGCACCCTGTTGTCGCCGGACGGCCTGGCCGTGGCCCAGGGGCTGGCCGAAGGGCGCGAGGCTCCGTTCGAGTTTCGTTCGGTCATGCTGCGTGATGGGCCCGACGGTGACCGGGGCGGCCTGGCGATCTTGCGAGCCGGGAACGAGACCGGTCAGACGCTGGTGATGAAGAACACGGCCCAGGGCATGGGCCACGGTCATTTCGACAAGTTGAACTGGCTGTTCTACGACAACGGCCATGAGGTGATCACCGACTACGGCGCCGCCCGCTTCCTGAACGTCGAGGCCAAGAGCGGCGGCATCTACCTGCCCGAGAACCGGACCTGGGCCAAGGAGACCATCGCCCACAATACGCTGGTCGTGAACCAGACCAGCCATTTTGGATCCGATCTGCAGCTGGCCGAGACCCTGCACCCGACGCCCCTGCTGTTCGAGACCGGCGGCGATGTCAGCATCGTCTCGGCGCGAATGGAGGGGGCCTATGACGGGGTCGTCTTCACCCGCACCATGGCGCTGCTGACACATCCCGAGTTCGACCTGCCGGTGGTGGTCGATCTGTTGCGTGTCGATGGCACGGCGCCGGCCCGATACGATCTGCCGCTGCATTTCAACGGCCACGTCATGACGATGGACTTCGAGGCCGAACGTCATGTCGGCGTGCGGCCGGTCCTGGGCGACGCGGCGGGCTATCAGCATCTGTGGGTCGATGCGACCTCGCCGACGACCCGGACGCCGCGCAGCCTGACCTGGCTGCTGGACGGTCGGTTTTACAGCTACAGATTCGGCGCCGACGCCGCCAGCCAGGCCCTGATGGTCGAAAGCGGCGCCAATGATCCGAACTTCAACCTGCGGCGCGAGCAAGCCCTGATCCAACGGGTCGAGGGGCAGGCCGACGCGGTCTTCTTCTCGGTGCTGGAACCGCACGGCCAGTACGATGGCACGGCCGAAACCGTGACCGGTGGGACCAGCAGGATCCGCGCCATCGATCGGATCCGCGGCGCGGAGTCCGAGGTGATCGTCCTGACCCTGATCTCGGGCAAGACCCTGGCGCTGGCGGTGGCCGACGACCCGGACCCAGGCCGCGATCACCGGGTGGTGGCGGACGGCCGGACCTATCAGTGGACGGGGGCCTATGCGCGTTTTGATCGATAGAGGCCGGCACGGTGGATCTGTCCCGTCGCAATTGGCCCGCAACGTGGGAGTGATGCCTTGAGAACGAGATCCAGACTGCGGTGGCTGATCATCGCCCTGATCGCTGTGGCCACGGTGATCAACTACATCGACCGCAATGCGCTGGCGGTGATGTGGCCCGAGATCTCGAAGGACATCGGCGCGACCAAGGAAGACTACGCCCTGCTGGTGACCGTGTTCATGGTTTTCTACGCGACGGGGCAGTTCCTGTTCGGGCGACTGTTCGACGCCATCGGGGTCAGACTGGGGTTCGCGGTCTCCATCGCAGCGTGGTCGCTGTCGATCGCACTTCACGCCACGGCCACCTCCATCCTGTCGTTCAGCGTCTTCCGGGCCATGCTGGGGCTCAGCGAGGCAGGGGCGTGGCCTGGAGCGGTCAAGGCCAATGCAGAATGGTTCCCGGCGCGCGAGCGGGCCCTTGCCCAGGGCGTCTTCAACGCCGGCGCCTCGATCGGAGCGATCGTGTCGGCCCCTTTGATCGCCCTGCTTTTCCTGAGTTTCGGGTGGAAGGGGACGTTCCTGCTGATCGGGGCGTTGGGAGCCGTGTGGCTGTTGCCGTGGCTGATCATCTACCGCGCGGGACCGGATCGGCACCCGTGGGTTTCGGCGGCCGAACGGGCGCTGATCCTTGACGCACCGACCGACGCGGCCGCGGTGACCGACGGCGGCCCGGCGTATGTCCCGACGTTGCGCCAGCTGCTGTCGCATCGCCAGAGCTGGGGGGTCATCGGCGCGCGGTTCTTCCTGGACCCGGTCTGGTGGCTGTTCGTGTCCTGGCTGCCGATCTATCTGGCCGAGACCTTCGATTTCGACATCAAGCAGATCGGCATCTTCGCCTGGGTGCCCTTTGTCGGGGCGATGCTCGGCAGCCTGTTCGGCGGCTGGCTGTCCGGTCGTCTGATCGGGATGGGCTGGTCGATCGACCGGGCCCGCAAAACCGCCATCACGCTTGGCGGCGTGATCATGGTGCCGGCCCTTCTGGCCGCGCCCCAGACGACCGATCCGACGGCGGCGGTGTTGATCATCGCCGCCGTCCTGTTCGGCTTCCAGATCGCCATCGGCAATATCCAGACCCTGCCGGGCGATCTTCTGGGCGGCAGGTCGGTGGGATCACTAGCGGGTGTCAGCGGGATGGCGGCGGTGGCGGGCACCCTGATCACGACCTGGCTGGTGCCGGCTATGACGACGACCTCATACGCCCCGATCTTCATCCTGGTGGCGGCGCTGGTGCCGCTGTCGCTGCTGTTCATCTGGATTGTCGGAGGCCGCATCGAGAAAGTGCGTCCCGTTAGTCCTGATCCATCGATAACTTCCAAAAGGGACTGACATATGCGTTTCAAGGACAGGGTCGCGATCGTGACCGGAGGGGGTCGCGACATCGGTCGCGCGGTCTCGCTGAGACTGGCGGCCGAGGGCGCCAGGGTCTGCATCAACTTTGCAAATGACGAGGCGAGCGCCGCCGAGACCCTGGCCACCATTCTCGCGGCGGGCGGACGTGCCATCCTGCACCAGGCGGACGTGACAAAGACCTCCGAGGTCGAAGGCCTGATCGCCGCGACCCAGGCCGCGTTCGGTGCGCGCATCCACATCCTGGTCAACCTGGCCGGGGGAATGGTGGCGCGAAAGACCCTGGTCGAGATGGACGAGGACTTCTTTGACCAGGTCCTGGACCTGAATTTGAAGTCCGCCTTCCTGATGACCCGCGCGGTCGTCCCGCACATGGACCAGGGCGATGCGATCATCAACTTCGCCTCTCTGGCCGGACGCGACGGCGGCGGGCCGGGCGCATCGATCTACGCCACATCGAAGGGGGCGGTGATGACCTTCACACGGGCCATGGCCAAGGAACTGGGGCCGCGGGGAATCCGGGTCAACGCCCTGTGTCCCGGGATGATCTCGACGCGCTTCCACGACACCTTCTCGAAGGATGAGGTGCGCAAGGCCGTCGCTGGAGCCACGCCCTTGCGCCGCGAGGGGCGCTCCGAAGAAGTCGCCGAGGCCGCCGCCTTCCTGGCTTCGGACGCCGCCGCATTCATCACCGGGGTCAACCTGGACATCAACGGCGGCCTGTACCTGTCTTGACCGCCACAGCCACAGCCACAGCCACAGCCGGAGTCAAAGAGATGTCATATCGCCTGTTCGCCGCAAGGATCCTGGGTCTGATTCTGCTGATCGCGACACCGGCCGGAGCCCAGGTCTGGGTGCCCGCCTGGACCGCACCGGCCACTTTCGATCGGACCGCACGGGAGGCCGAAACGACCGTCCAGTTCGCCGATCAGACGGTGCGTCAGGACCTGCAACTGGCCAGTGGAGCCAAGGCCGTGCGGATTCGGTTCAGCAATGAACTGGGCGCCGCGCCCTTGATCCTCGGCGCGGTATCGGCGGGGCTGAAGGGAGCTCCGGCCCTGCCCGTCCTGTTCAACGGCGCGACGTCTGCGACGATCCTGCCGGGAGCCTCGTTGCTGAGCGATCCCGTCGCCGTCACGGCGCCGGCCTTCGCTGATCTGTCGGTCAGTGTGTACCTTCCCGAGCCGACCCGCCCTGCCGTGCGGCTGACCGCCGTCCGAGTGGGACCGGGCCGGGCACAGGTCGCCGACAGCGTCAACCTGGAGCGTCGTCAGAGCGTCATTTCCGCCGTCCTGGCCGAACGTGAAACGGTCCCGGCAGCGGTGATTGTCGGCTTCGGCGATTCCCTGACCGAGGGCAATAGCACGACGCTCGGCGCCAACCAGGCCTGGCCCGCGCAACTGGGGCGACGGCTCGAGAGGCTATGTCCGGGAGCCTATGTCGTGGTCAATGCAGGGATTGGCGGCAATATGGTCGTGGGGCAGGGCAGCACGCCAAGCGCCTTGGCCAGGCTGGATCGCGATGTCCTGTCCCTGCCCGGGGTCACGCATGTGATCCTGCTGGAGGGTCTGAACGATGTCCGACAGAAGGGACTCGCTCGCGACCGCCCCGGCGCGACTGTCGAAGCCGTCATTGCAGGCTATCAACAGATCGTCGCCCGTTTGAGGGTGCACGGCATCCGCGCCTTGGGAGCCACTCTGACCCCGGTCATGGCCGGCCCCCTTCGGGAACCCCTCATCGAGGGGCTGACGACGGACGAAAAACGCCACGCCCTCAACGCCTTCATCCGTTCTGACGGGGCGTTCGACGGCGTCGTCGATTTCGAAACCGCAATCTGGGATCCGGAGCGACGGGAAAACATCCGCCCAGGCGCCCACCGCGAGGACGGCTACCACCCCAATGATGAAGGTCACCGTCTGATGGCCGAAGGCGTGGACCCGGCCGTGTTCGGTCCCAATCCCTGCGCATGACCCTGGGAGATCGACGATGACAAGACAATTGGTCGCCGCCCTGGCGCTGATCGCCGTGCTCGTCGCAGGAGCCGAACCTGCAGCGGCCCAAACGCCGGCGAAGGTCTGGGTGCCGGCATGGACGGCTTCGCCTGCGCCGGCGCGTTTTGACGGAGCCCCCGAGGCGCCGAGAAGTTTCGACAACGAGACCGTGCGGCAGGACATCCGGCTGGGTGTCTCGGCGGACCGGATACGGATCCGGGTCAGCAACGAGGTCGGCGACACGCCGATAAGGCTCGGTCCGATCTCCGCGCGCCTGCCGGGCACAGGCACCACACCTCTGCCGGTGCGGTTCAACGGTCGGGCCGAACTGCTGCTCGCGCCGGGGATGGTCCTGCTCAGCGATCCGATAGATCTCTCCGTGCCGGCGTTCGGGGAGGTCTCGATCAGCATCTATTTCCCCGAACCGACGCGCGGGGTTGTACGCCGCACGATCCTGCGCGCCGCCCCGACTCAGATGGAGGTGCCGGACGACGCGCCGCTCGTTCGGCGTCAAAGCGTCATCTCCGCCGTCCTGGCGGAGCGGGCCAGCGCGCCGCGCGTGCTGGTCGCTTTCGGGGATTCGATCACCGAACAGAACGGATCGACCCTGGCCGTAGACAACGGCTGGGCCGCCCGGCTGGGCCGGCGAATGGAGGCGACCTGCCCAGGGCGGTTCGTGGTGCTCAACGCCGGTATCAGCGGCAATCAGATCGTTGTCTTCGGTCGCAGCCCCAGCGCCCAGATGCGCCTCGACCGCGATGTCCTTTCGCTGCCCGGCGTGACCGATCTGATCCTTCTGGAAGGGATCAACGACATCCGTCATTCCGGCGAGCCTCTCAGGACGCCTGGACGCAGCGGGGCCGACGTCATCGCCGGCTACGGCCAGATCATCGACCGATTGCACGCCCATGGCGTCAGGGTCTTCGGCGCGACGCTCCCGCCATTCGGTCGGTCCGAGCGTTTCGAACCCGTCGCCGAGGCCTCGCGCCAGCAACTCAACGCCTTCATCCGCACCGCCGGGGCATTCGACGGCGTGGTGGATTTCGAAACCGCCGTCCGGGACCCCGAACATCCGGACACCCTCCTGGAAACGGCGCACGGCGGCGATTTCCTGCACCCTAACGACGAAGGCTACCGTCGCATGGCCGAGGCGATCGATCTCGGCGCCCTGGGCTGCGTCGGCGAGTGACGTCGCCCGGTGTTGTCCAGTCGGCGAACGGCGCGGCGTGGCGTGAGGTCGCCCGTGCATTCGTCGATGCCCGTCGGCAAGGACACGCTCTGGTCGATTACCCAGGGCCTCGACCAACGGACATGGACCAGGCCTACGCCGTTCAGGAGGCTGCGATCGCGCTCTGGGCCGATCCGATCATCGGCTGGAAGGTCGCGGCGACCGGCCGGCCTCTCGCGGGAATGTCAGCCGGTCGATTGATCGGCCCCGTCTTCTCAGGGGGTCTCTGGTGTTCCGGCTCGGATCCTGTCGCCGCGCCGCTGTTTGCGGATGGATTCGGCGCGGTCGAAGCCGAGTATGTGCTCAGGCTGGGATGTTCCGTTCTCCCTCGCATGGGCTGGACCACCGACGCGGTAGCGCCCCTCGTCGATGCCGCCTTCATCGGCATGGAGATCGCGGGTAGCCCGTATCCCGAGATAAACGTTCACGGCCCGGAAGTCACCGCTTCCGATTTTGGCAACAACCTCGGCCTGGTCGTCGGTCCGGAGATCCCGGGATGGCGACAGGCGCTGGTGTCCGGCGCGTGCGTCATGCGGATCGATGGGACCGTGGTCGGACGGGGTGGGGCGGACGCAATCCCGGGTGGGCCTTTGGAATCTCTGGCCATCCTGCTGAATTTGCTCGGCGCCCGCGGTCGTGGCCTTTCCAGGGGCGATCTCGTATCGACCGGAGCGACGACCGGCGTTCATGCCGTCGGTGACGGACAGATCGCCGTGGCCGATTTTGGCCAGCATGGCGTCGTTTCTTGCCGGATGCGGCGGCATGATGGGGTAATTTGAGATGCACCCGACAAACCGCGGTCCTCTTAGGATCCGCTCGGCCGAGGATTGTCGCTGGGACTGCGTGGCCCTGGGTGAGGTGATGTTGCGGTTCGATCCCGGCGAGGGGCGCGTCCGCTCGGCGCGCACTTTCCATGTCTGGGAAGGCGGTGGCGAATACAATGTCGCGAGGGGTCTGAAGAAAGCCTTCGGTCTACGCTCGACCGTGATCACAGCCCTGCCGCGAAATGAGCTCGGCCTGCTCGCATTGGACCTGATCCAGCGGGGCGGGGTCGGTACCGACCATATCATCTGGCGCGACCATGACGGGGTCGGCGCAAACACGCGGATGGGGCTGAACTTTACAGAACGCGGTCATGGTGTTCGGCCCGCGGTGGGATGTTCGGATCGCGCCAACTCCGCCGCCTCGCAACTGACGCCCGGAGAGGTCGACTGGGACCATCTCTTCGGTGTCGAGGGCGTGCGCTGGCTGCACACCGGCGGCATCTTCGCGGCGCTGTCGCCGGACACTGCCCAGACGACGCTAGCGGCGGTCGAAGCGGCCAGACGCCACGACGTGGTCGTTTCATATGACTTGAACTACCGCGCCAGTTTGTGGCGCAACCACCCGGACCCAGAGGCAGCGCGCCGGATCAATCGACGTGTTGTGAGCTTTTGCGATGTTCTGATCGGCGACGAATATGCCTGCGCCAGTTGCCTGGGGATCGACATTCAGCGCCTGGGTACGCGCGATCACCCCGGTGACAGCGGTCCTTTCGATCGGTTGGTCGGTCAGTTGATCGATGAGTTTCCCAATCTAGGTGTGATCGGCGCCACCCTTCGCGAACCTACGACCGCATCGATCAACGGCTGGGGGGCCGCACTCTGGGCCGATGGCCATCGCTACCTGTCAACCTTCGGCGACATCGACATACTGGATCGCGTCGGCGGCGGTGACGCTTTCGTCGCCGGACTGGCTTATGCGTTCATGTCTGGCCTGGGCGCGCAGGCGGCGGTCGATATCGGGGCGGCTCACGGCGCCCTCGCGATGACCACGCCCGGCGACAACTCGATGTGCGATCTGTCCGATGTCATGAATCTGGTGCTCGGCAGAGGCGCAGCGGTGGTGAGATAGGCGATGCCGCAGATGACCTTCTCCACCAGTTGCTGAAGCGCGGGGGAGAGCAAATGTGATCCTCCCTCGTTTCAGTGGACACCCATGCTAGCTTTTCGGAGCTGGAGAGGAGTGTCTGATGAGTGCTCAACGCCGGGTGTTTCCGGAATCGTTCAAGCGGGAGGCCGTTGATCGGGTCGCCAACAGTGGGCTGACCGCCGGCGCGGTCGCCAGAGAGTTGGGGCTGCACGAGACGGTGCTGCGTCGATGGATGACGCAGTTCGGGGTGCAGGCGACGGGCCAGAACGGATTGGGGACGACGCGGCGGTCCCCAACGCAGGCGTCGTCCCCGTCGCCGTCGGATTTTGGCCGCAGAGGTTGCCCGGCTACGGCGGGAGAACGGGCAGCTTCGGATGGAGCGGGACATCCTAAAAAAGCCGCGCTCATCTTCGGAGCGGCCTCCCGGTGAAGTTCGGGTTCGTTGATGGGCATCGTCAGGTCTGGCCGGTTCGGGTGATGTGCGCGGTCCTCGGCCTGTCGGCCAGCGGCTACTACGCCTGGCGCGGTCGACCGGAGAGCCAGAGGTCAATCGCCAACCGCGAGCTGACCGAGGACATCCGGCTGATCCATGCCGAGAGCAACGGCTGCTACGGCTCGCCGCGCGTCCACGCCACCCTGCGCCGGCATGGACGTCCGGTCGGTCGATCCCGCGTGGAGCGGCTGATGCGCCGCGCCGGCCTGAGAGGGCTGGCGGCCCTGCCGGGTCGGGCCAGGACGAAGAACAGCCACAACGGCTATCCGATCGCGCGCAACAGGCTGGCCCGCAACTTCGAGGGGGCGGCCCCGAACCAGATCTGGCTCGCCGATCTGACCTACATTCCGACCGGCGAAGGCTGGCTCTATCTCGCCGCCATCCTCGATATGCACACCCGCCAGATCGTGGGCTGGTCCATGCGCCAGACCCTGCACACCGATATCGCCCTGGACGCCCTCAACATGGCCGTCGAACGCCAGCGGCCCGCGCCCGGCCTGATCCATCATTCCGACCGTGGCATCCAGTATGCCGCCGAGGCTTATAGGGCTGCGCTGGCCCGATCCGGGATCACCCCGTCGATGAGCCGCAAGGGCGACTGCTGGGACAATGCGCCCATGGAGAGCTTCTTCCACACCCTCAAGACCGAGCGGCTCCATCACCGCGTCTACGCCACCCGCGACCAGGCCCGGCGAGGCCTGTTCGGATACATCGAGGGCTTCTACAATCCCCGTCGCCTGCACTCGTCACTGGGCTATATCAGCCCCGTCGAGGCCGAACGCAGAGCGGCTTAACCCCGTCCACTTTTTCGGGGGAAGATCACCTCCAGCACCCGCCAGGCGAGCGGGACAGGCCTGGGGCTGACGATCTCACGCCGGCTGGCGCATATGCTGGCCGGCGAGATCACCGTAGCCTCCACACCCGGCGAAGGGGCGACGTTCACCTTCGGCGCGCCGTTCCCGGTCGAAGCCTGGACAGGATCGAACCTTTCCGAAACAGGGTCCGAGGGCGTTGTCGCCCTGCGGGTGCTGGTCGTCGAGGACCATCCGGTCAACCGGCTGATCCTGGACACCTGGCTGACGGGCCAGGGGCACAGCGTGTTTGCGGCCGATAAGGGCGAGGTTGCGCTGAATCTGGCGGCGAAGCTGGTCTTCGACATAATCGTCATGGATGTGAACATGCCGATTATGGACGGCTTGACGGCGACGCGTCGGATACGCGGCGAGGCCGGGGCCAACTGGGACACGCCCGTCGTCATCCTGTCGGCTTCGGCGCGCCCGGAGGATCTGGAGCAGGGCTGGGCTGCGGGGGCGGACAGCTATGTGGTCAAACCCGTCGACTTCGCGAGATTGTCGGCGGTGCTGATCCAGGCCGGGGACGGGCGTGAGGCCCTGAAACGCGCCGCCGATCAGGCCGCCTGACGGGAAAATCCTGCTCGGATCCGGGCGCTCCGCCGCATCGCGTGACCTTGGGCGACCTCTACAACATCGCGCCCATGAACCCGTCCATCTCGCGCGTCACCCTCACCGGCGCCGGATCGACGGCCCTCGCGACGGCTCGACCACCGCATGGCTGCGGTCGCCTCGGTTTTCGCAGCCGGTGGAGTCGCCCTGTTGTCATTGGCGGGCTTGCTTTCCAAACCGTTGAATTCGGCTCCTCTGGATCGGCGGGTCCGGGGTATGACCCGCCCATGACCGCCCTTGTGATCCGCTACGGGCCTGAGATCGACGCCCCGGGGGGCGTCTGGGCCTTCGGCTTCGTCCGATGTTCATGGACGTCGTCGTCCTCACCGTTCTGATCGGCGTGGCGTTGTGGGGCCTGCACATGGGCCTGACGCAAAGACTGCTGGCGGCGCTGGTCGTCGGCACGGCCCCCGCGCATTTGCGTGGGACCGCGTTCGGCCTGTTCAACCTCGCCAGCGGCGCGACGCTTCTGGCCGCCAGCGTGGTCGCGGGAGCCCTATGGTCGGCCGTGGGACCGGAGGCGACCTTCGTGGCGGGTGCGACCTTCGCCCTGCTCGCGACTGCCGGGCTGGCGATCAGAGCCCGCGAACGCGGCAGGCAGAACGGCCGCGCAAGACCCTGTGAACCTTTGGGCGGGTTCTATCGAGTCATGGGCCGAGGCGTCCGCCGCCCATTGATCAGATCGGCATCGGCGGGCCCTTGTCGTGCCTGAGGGCCCGCCAGTAGTCGATCGGGGCCGGGGTGCCGTCGAGCGTCTCGATGACCAGGGCCGGGTTCGGCATGGTCAGCCGGGCGTGGCGCGGACTCTCGCAGAAGGCATAGGCGCGCGCCCACGTCGTGATCGCGGCGTCGGTCGTCTCCTCCGAGCAGGCGGCGCTCACGCGCTGGCAGAATTCGAGCGACCTCACCAGGATGGAGGGGTCGTTCCGCCGCGACAGGGCGCGCAAGGCGTCGAGGTAGTCTTCCCTGAACACCGTCGGGATCACGATTCGCGACAGACCGCCGGCCAGGAGCTCCTTCGTCATCATGATGCGGCTCAGGCGGCCGTTGCCGTCATTGAAGGGATGGACGTCCGAAAGCAGGAAATGGACGAACACGGCGCGGGAGAACGGATCCTTGAGGGTCTCGAAGATCGACACGCCCTCCCGAAGGGTTCCCTCTACGCGGTCCGGAGCGACGAAGGTCGTATCCCCGGCCTTGTTGGTTCGCGTCTTGAACTCGCCCGGCCGGACCGAGGGCCGCGCGTCCATCAGGATCCGGTGCCGTTCCCGGATCTCGGCGATGAACGCATCCGGCCCCCGCGCCCCGGCCGCGCGCGGTCCCAGATCGACGAGCTGGAGGTAGGCGCCCAGGACGTCGTGCCCGTCTTCCGGCCGGGCGTCGGGCATCTTGCCTTCGAAGACGATCTCGACGGCTTCGCTGACGGCGAACTCCGTGCCTTCGATGAAGTTTGAGAAATAAGCCTCCATGAAAGCGCCGCTCATCTTGCGGCCCGGGGTCGCGTCCCGATCGGCGATCGACAGCGGCGCCCGCGCCTGAAGATGATCCGCCAGGGTCACCAGGCGACCGACGCAGGCGGCGTCCAGAGGCGCGCCGGCGGCGCGGGCCCGACCCTGGACCGTGCTGAGCTTGTCCTGGCCGGTCCGGAGCAGCGCACCGATCAGACCATTCAGGACCTCGAATTCCTTCTCCCGCTGAAGGGCGGGCGCCAGGACCCGGGCCTGGTCCCGGATATGGTTCAGGCCCTCTTCGCCGTGGGTCGAGCACAGACTTTCGAGAGCGGCTTCGACCCCCGCCTTGCCCAGGGTGCGGGCGGGTCCGTTCCGGGCGCGCGACGGGCTGAGGTTGTCGAGCAGCTTCCGGACCGGTCCGGCCAGCCAGGAGCCCAGATAGGGAATGTCGCCGTCGACCGGTCCGACACCCTGGCGGATGTGGATTTCAAGACCCGGCAGGGTGATTACATCCCGGGTCCGCGGCGCGCTGACGAAGACGTGGCCGACCCCGGTCGGGGCGCCGCTGGAGCGATCCCTCCACGGCTGGCTCTCCATGCCCGTCCGATCGGTGGCGACGCCGTCGGGAACGAGCCTGCCGAGGATGCTGGACCATTTTCGACGCACGACGGCGTCGACCGGCTCGGCGCCGGGTTCGACATAGACGCCGGTCGCGATGCGAACGAGCTTGCCGCCTTCGTGATCGCGGCGGATCTTCCTGTCGGTCGCTTCGCTGCCCGAGGGCGTGAAGAGGATGTCAGCCATGACCGTCTCCCAAGACTGCGCGAAATACAGGAAATGTCCGCCGCAATCCCTTAAACCGTAATAATGTCCACCATAGTCACTTAACGAAGTTTCTCTTACGACGCCAGCCCAAGGCCAAATGTCCGTAAAAATCCCTTATTGACCCAAAATGTCCGTCAGGCTCTCTTACTGTGCCGGATTGCCGAGTTCGCTGGTCATGAGCCCGTCGTGGTTGGGACGTGCTATCCCTCCCGGATGACGAACTCCATTCGCGGCATCGAGGACGCCCAGACGCTCGCCCAGGCGATCGTCGACACCATTCATGAGCCGCTGCTGGTCCTCGACGGCGACCTGACGGTCCTCGCCGCCAGCCGCGCCTTCTATGAAATCTTCAAGGTCGATCCCGGCCACACCATGGGCCGGCTGCTCTATGACCTGGGCGACGGCCAGTGGAACATTCCAGCCCTGCGCCTGCTGCTCGAGACCATAATCCCCGAGAAGACCGCCATGGACGGGTTCGAGGTCGACCACGACTTCCCCGGCGTCGGCCGCCGCACCATGCTGCTCAACGCGCGCAAGGTGATCTACGCGACCAGCCCCAACAGCACCATCCTGCTGGCCTTCACCGACATCACCGCGCGCCGTCTGATAGAACGGGAGAAGGCGGAGCTTCTCCAACGGACCGAGGAACTGCTGCGGCAGAAACTGGTGCTCCTTCAGGAGATGCAGCACCGCGTCGCCAACAGTCTGCAGATCATCGCGAGCATTCTACTGCTCAAGGCCAAGGCGGTGACCTCCCACGAAACCCGCCATCATCTCAGGGACGCCCACCAGCGTGTGATGTCGGTGGCGGAGGTTCAGGCGCATCTGCACGCCTCCGGCGCCGTCGATCAGATCGAGGTCGCGCCCTATCTGACGAAGCTCTGCGGCAGTCTGGCGACGTCGATGATCGGGGATGGTCAGGCGATGACGCTCAAGGTCGAGGCCGACGACAGCTGGATCGGGTCCGACCAGGCCGTGAGCATCGGGCTGGTCGTCACCGAACTGGTCATCAACGCCATCAAATACGCCTTCCCGACCGCGAAGCCCGACGCCCTGATCGTCGTCGCCTTCGTCAGCAACGCCGACGACTGGACCCTGACGGTTTCCGACAACGGCGTCGGCATAAGCGCGGTGGCCGCCGCGCAGGGCGGCGGCCTCGGCACGGCGATCGTCGAAGCCCTGGTCAAACAGCTCCACGCGAGTCTGACCGTCCGGACAGGGTCCGGCACCACCATCGCCGTTCGCCGGGAAAACGCGGCGGCCCTGACGCCGCGGGCCGCTTGAGGTCATCCCTTCGACGGCGCGGATCATCGTTGTTCCCGAGGGCGCTTTCACGTCGCTTGGCGGCGCGTCAGCTGAAGAGCGCCGCCTGTCATACAAAGGGTTGAAATTCCAGAACTTCTGCAACGACAGCGCATTCCAGATCGCCGCCGTCACGCGGACGCTTCGATCGCGGGACAGGCGATCAAGAACTGGCCTCAACCCCATGACCGCTCCCGCTGGTATTGCTACCATCCTCTATGTCGAGGATGACGTCCTGACTCAGGCGATCGAGCAGTCAGCCCCGGCGGCGCCCTCTCGCCGCCGGGGGCGCGCCGGTGCGGATGTCGGTGATCTGCGACCGCGCCCACTCCCGCGGCAGGCCGCGCGGACAATGGGGCCTGGAGCGCACGTGACGGCAGGGCGGACCGCCCCCGCCGGTCGACCACAGCCGCGCGAGGGTCGACGGCTTCAGCCGGATGCCGAACTGGGCCAGGAAGGCCGACGCCTCCGCCCGCGTCAGCAGATCCTCGCCCCCGCAGGTCGGGACCCCGGGTCCGGCCTCCGTCTCCGTCTCCCCGAACATCGCCCCGCTCCGCGCGGGCGACACTGGGTCGAGCGGGTGATCCCCTGCCCCGCCGTCAGCGCCAGGTAGCAGTCCACGACCGTCGTCACATAGGCCTGGGTCTCGGGTATGTCCGGCACCCGGGGGCCCGTTGCTGACCCTGCCCGGGGGGCGGCTGCCCTCGGAGTTTCATGAGGGGACGGCGAAGCCGGCGCGTATGAAAGACGGGGCGTGACGCAGGTGCGCGATGACTGACGACATGAAAAGACTGATCGGCGGTGTCGGCCGGCCTGTCGCCGCTCGCTAGTCTGGACGTCCGCGGATGAGGGCGACCGTGCGCCGTGCAGAACTTCGACGTATCGTCCCGCAGACCGATACCGCCATCCATTCGCTGTTCCACTTCCATTTTTTCGAAAGCCGCCGGCGCACTGAATTTCGCGCCTTCAAGGCCAGATTCAAGGTCTTCAACGGTCAACCGGTCTCATCGTCGCGCTCGTCCAACGGAGCGGGCCTTGAGGCTGGGCCGTCCGGGACCGGCCGGTCTGTGCTCAGGATCTGGCGTAACCGATCCTTCAGGATCTTGCCGTTCGGATTTCGCGGCAGGGGGTCCGCAAGGACCAGGATCCGAACCGGACATTTGTAGGCGGCCAGACGAGTCCCGGCGAACGCCAGCAGATCGCGTTCGGACGCGGCGGCTCCCGGCTTCAGGGTGACGGCGGCGGCGGGCTCCTCGCCGAGGGTGCGGTGCGGCACGCCGAACACGGCGGCGTCCATGACCGCCGGATGTTCGTAGAGGACGTGCTCGACCTCGCTGCAGAAGATGTTCTCTCCGCCCCGGATCAGCATGTCCTTCAGGCGATCGACGATGTAGCAGAATCCCTCGTCGTCGAGCCGCGCCAGATCACCGGTCCGCACCCAACCGTTGACGAAGGTCTGGGCCGTCGCCTCCGGATTGTTCCAGTAGCGCCGGGCCGTCATGGGACCCGAAACCCAGAGCTCGCCGACCTCGCCGGTTGCCTTTTCGGTCACGCCGTCCGCCGGATCGACGATCCGGATCCGGCCCACCGGCGAGGCGGGCCCGCAACTGGTCGGTCGCGCCTCGAAATCCTCGTCGGCATGGCTGGTGAAGGTGCCAGAGGTCTCGGACATGCCCCAGCCCTGGCCGGCGCGGGTCTGGGGAAAGACCTCGCGGATGCGCCGCACCAGTTCCGGAGCCGACGGCGCTCCGCCCCAGCCGAGCGCGACCAGCGACGACAGGTCATGGTCGTGGCGCGCCGGATGTTCGAGCAACTGCCAGGCGATGGTGGGCACGCCGCCGGCCGAGGCCAGACGTTCGCGCTCGATCAGTTCGAAGGCCCGGACGGGGTCCCATTTGCGCATCATCGCCAGCTTGGAGCCGCCGAACATGGCCAGGTTGAGGATCGCGACGCAGCCGGTGACATGGAAGAAGGGCACCGAGATCAGTCCCGAATACTGCGGCGCGTCGAGACCGGTCGGCGGAGGCGTTTCGCCGCGCCGAAAATACCCCCGCTGGCTCGTGCTGAGTGCGGTGATGATGTTGCTGTTGACCGCCCGCTGGCTGGACAAAACGCCCTTGGGGCGTCCGGTGGTCCCGGAGGTATAGAACAGGGTCGCGTCGTCTTCCGGGCTCACCTCCGCCTGGGGATCGGCGTGATCCGGCAGGTCGCGCCAGGCGTCCGGCAGGCCGATGATCGCGGCCAGGTCGACGGCGTCGGCATCGGTCAGCGGGCCGACGGGCCGCGCGACGAAGGCGTGTTCGACGTCGGGACAGGCCATCAGATCGGCGCCGAAACGGGCATACCGCTCGCCGTCGAAGACGATCACCTTCGCACCGCTGTCGCGGACCGCGAAGACCAGTTCGGGACCGGTCCACCAGGCGTTCAGGGGCGCCACCACGGCGCCGAGCGACGCCGCGGCGTAGAAGGCGACCGGCCATTCCGGCAGGTTGCGCATGACAATGGCGACCCGGTCGCCCTTGACCACGCCCGCGGTTCGCAGGACGGCCGCGAAGGCGACCGCCGCGCGCCAGTGCGCTTCGAAACTGACGCGCTCGTCCTCATGGACCAGGGCGATGCGGTCGCCGTACAGCCTCGACTGGGTGAGAACAGCCCCGAGGGAGTCAGGGGCGTGCTTCCAGAGCCGGATCGGCCGACCCTCGACCAGGGCGTCGACCGTTTCGCACGGCATCCCCGGCGCGGTGACGCGCGCGTTCGCTTCGGCGAGGCTCATCGCAGGCCATGATGCGGGCGCCGCAGGCGAGACAGGGTTGGACAAGCGGTTCTCCAGAGATCGACCCGGTCGCGAAAGCATGTCAATAATCGACATTATCGCTTGAGGTCGAGACCCGTGACACGATTTACCCCGGATGCCACCTTGCCAATGCTCAATCGACGCGCCGCCATCGCCGCCGGCGCGGGCCTCGCCCTGTGGCCCGGGACCGGAGCAACGCTGAACCGGAATGGTCTGGAGCAGGCCAGTCAGGCGTTGAAGGCGTTCGTCGACAGCGGCGCCCTGCCCTTCGCGTCGATCCGCGTCGCCAGGAATGGCGAAACCCTGCTGGAGGCCTTTCACGGCGGGGCGGGACAAATCGCGGCGGACAGCCTGTTCCGCATCTATTCGATGACAAAGCCGGTGGCGGCGGCGGCGGTGGTCCTGCTCTGCGAGGAGGGCAGGCTCAGCCTGGAGACGCCGGTCGGCGACATCATCCCGGCCTTCAGCCGCCTGACCGTCGCGATCGATGCGGCGGGAAACACCGAGCCGGCCCGACCGATGACCGTGGCTCACCTGCTGACCCACTCATCCGGCATCAGCAACAGCTGGAACGGCGATGCCGCGTCGGCCGCCTACCGCGCGGCCGGGCTCGACGCCGGCACATGGATGTTCAATCCCGCCATCGGCGGTCTGGACGGTTTTGCCGACAAGATCGCCGCCGTCCCCCTGCGGTTCCAGCCCGGTGACGGCTGGCTGTACGGCTACTCTCTGGATATCGCCGGACTGGTGGTTCAACGCGTCTCCGGACAGAGTCTCGGCGACTATATGAAGGCCCGGCTGTTCGATCCGCTGGGAATGGCGGACACGGGGTTCTCGGCGCCGGCCGACAGCGGCGCGCGGATGACGGATCTCTGGACGGTCCGGAACGGGGCGGCGACCGTGGTCGAACGCGGCGCGACCTCGGCCTCGCTGCGCCCCCCGGCGGCGGAGTCCGGAAGCGCCGGTCTGGTCTCCAGCCTGGGTGACTATGGCCGCTTCGCTGACATGCTGGCCTGCGGCGGAACGCTCGGCGGCGTGACGGTGATGAGGCCGGAGTCGGTCGCCCTGATGACATCCATCTACGGCCCTCAGGACAAGGTTGCGGCGAGCCTGGCCCGGTTCGCGGCGATCGGACTGGGCGGGTCCGGCGCGGGCCTCGGGCAGGCGCTCGGCGGAGTCACGACCCTGACGGACGCCGCCGGCCGCGGGTCTCGCGGAGAGTACAGCTGGGGCGGCGCGGCCAGCACGACCTTCTGGGCCGCGCCGGACCTCGGACTTTCGGTGGTCGTCATGACACAGCGGCTGCCCTCGGGTTCGGTGCCGCTGCGTGACACGCTCAGACCTTTGATTTATCAGATGTTAGGGCAGGGATGAGGACGAAGACCGACATTCTGCTGTAGGTAATACGCAGATCGGAGCGCCGATTCCGCGCCGACCGATGGAGTCCAGCCGAATTGCCATCGCCCGCCCGACCCTCATCCAAGCCGGCGACGGCAGGCGACGACCGCATCGCCGGCGACCTCATCGCCGATCTGTTCGTGGGCCGGATTCTGCAGGGGGCCAATCCGCCGGGGTCACGGTTGACAGAGCGCGAGATCGCCGCCGTGGCCGGCTGTACCCACGCCCGCGCCCGCGAGACATTGCATCACCTGGAAAAGGCCGGCGCCGTGCGCATGTTCCGGCATCGGGGCGCGGTGGTGCTGGGCGTCGAGGACGCGCCGCCGCAAGAGATCGACGCGATCTGGAGCCGGCTGCTTGCCCTGCTTGAGAGCCTCGCCGGGCACAGCCTGCCAAGGGCCGACCCCTCGCTGGAGCCCGGCGCGCGCCTGGCCGAGGAAACGGCGCAGCTGGATCGGCTCGGCGCGCTGGCCGGTGACGCCAAACTGGCCGGGCTATTGAAGCGCCTGGCCCTGCACCGGGCCATCGTCACGACGAGGTCCGCGTGATGGATCCGGTCCGGGGCTATCTGGAGGGGACGGAGGATCTGGTGGTCGGCGTGGCGCGCACCGCGTCCGTCGCCGACCAGATCGCCGCCTGGATTCGCGACCAGATTCAGTTCGGACACATGAAGCCCGGCGACGCCGTCCGCGAGACACCGCTCGCCGAACATTTCGGGGTCAGCCGGGGGCCGGTCCGCGACGCGTTGAAGATGCTGGATCGCGAACGACTGATCGATCTGGGCGGACGCAGCGGCGCGGTGGTCCGGACGCAGTCGCCGGACGAGTTGCTGTCCATTTTCCGTATCCGCGCCGAGATCACGGCCCTGACGATGCGGATCGCGGCCGAACGCGAGCGTCGCAACCCCAGGCACCTGGACGCCATTCGCGACGGCGCGGCCGCGCTGGTCGCCCTGGCCGTGGACCGCGACGCCCCGGTGTCCGACTACATTCGCGTCCGCCGCAGACTGTCGACGGTGATCAATCTTGTGGTGGACTCGTCCTATCTGAGCCGGCTGGGGCTGGAGCTCGAGCTGGAAATCGCACTGCACTGGGCCGCGATGATGGGCAAGCCGCGTCAGCACCAGTCGTCGCGCGCCTGGCTGCGCATCGCCGACGCCATCATCGAGCGCCGCGGCGATGACGCCGAGCGCGAGGGCCGCGCGATCGTTCTGGAGTCGCTGACCGAACTGCTGCGGCCCGAGACCGGGATCGTCGCGGCGCCTCAGGCCTGATCGCCGGCCAGAAAGGCGCCGATCCGGTCGCTCGCCGCCAAGGCTTCCTGCGCGCCCGGCACGGCCTGCCAGACGTGGAACAGCCCCTCGCCGACGTACAGGGTCGCCTCAATGCCCTGCGCCACGGCCCGCGCATGAAAACGGGCCGCATCGTCGAACAGCACCTCCTCGCTGCCGACCTCGATCCACACCGGCGGAAGGCCGCCCAGATCAGCGTACAGGGGCGACACCAGGACCTGGCGTCGGATGTCCGGCGGCGCATAGGCCTGGGCGAACACTTCGAGCGCCGCCTCGGTCATATAGGGATCGCGCGCCTTGCGATCGTGGATGGACCCGCCGGTCAGCCCAAGATCCGTCCAGGGCGAGAGGACCGCCGTCCTCGGCGGCATCGGCAGGCCGTCGTCCCTCAGGCGCAGGAGCAGGGCGAGCGCCAGACCGCCCCCTGCCGAATCGCCGGCCAGCACCGGCGGCAGCTCAGCGGTCTGGTACAGCGTCTGATAGACGGCGAAGGCGTCGTCCAGGCCGGCCGGAAACGGATGCTCGGGCGCAAGCCTGTAGTCGGGCACAATGCAGACCCGGTTCGCCACCCGGGCCAGCCGGCCGGCGAGTTCGCGGTGGGTTCGCGGCGAACCGACGCAGTAGCCGCCGCCGTGCAGATAAAGCAGCGCCCCCCCCGTCGCCGCGCGATTGAGCCGCTCGCACGGAACACCGCCGACCGTCACTATTTCCACGTCGATATCCGTGGCGGCCAGCAGGGGTTCGGCATTGGCCTCGAATGCGGCGCGGCGCTGAACCAGGGTCAGTTGCAGTTCGTCGGCCCGCGCCCGGCGCTGACGCAGCAGGGCGGCGGCTGCCTCCATGATCGGGCTCGGCATCAGTCGGGATCGCCCAGGGCGATGCGCCGGGCCTGACTGGCGGCGAACTCGCGGGTGGCCTGGAAGGCGGGCGGAAGCGGCCGGCGGTTGCGCCGCAGCGTCGCCCAGATGCGCAGCATATGACGTTTGCGTTCCGGTTCGGGCCACTCCTCGAAGGTCGTGCGGGCGTGCAGCACGGCGTAGTTGCTGGCGATCTGGATATCTCCCGGCTGCATCAGGAAGCTATGCACATGGGCCGGATCGTTGAGCGCGGCGTCGAGGGCGTCAAGCGCGCGCCTTTGCAGCGGCGTGAGCGGCCCCGCCCCCTCCAGCTGCTGCGCCAGTTCGATATAGCCACGCTTGTAGAGGATGCTCAGCCGACCGGCGTGATCGGCCAGAATCGGGGCGGTCTGGAACGGGCGGTCGGGTCCCAGTTCGCCGCGAACGTCAAACCGGAAATCCTGCTGCAAAACCTCCGCCAACTCCGGCTCACTGGCCAACAGGGCATTGAAAGCCTGACCCACGCTGACGAGGCGGCTCAGCCCCCCTGCCCTGGCGCCGTGGACGCACAGGAACAGCAGGGCGTCGGACCCGTCGCCATGGAAGTCCAGCTCCACATTGGTCTGGTAGCCCCGCATCGTCCCGCCCTGGAACGCCGCGGTCGCCGTAGCCTCGTCGGTGAAGACATGGGCGGCGCGGACGTGATGCAGCCGCTTGCCCGAGGCGTCCTGGGGCTCCGGATAGCCGATGTGACAGGCCAGACCCCAGAACAGCCGTTCGATGTCCGGCATCGACAGACCTTCGACTGGAACCCCCCGCAGCAGGGTCACCCCGCGACCGCCCTCGATCTGGTCGATCACGCCGTTCAGAACCGGGCCCAGTGTCGGCAGGCTGAAGGCCTCCCGGTCGATCTGTTCGATCGTCAGGCCCGTGCAACGCACACGCTCCAGCGCCGCCAGACATTCGGCGCGGGCTCCGGCGTCGAATGTCTGGGTCCAGGACGGATCGGCCTGGAGCTGGGTCGCGGTCCAGACCGACGGGCCGGTGACGGGTTGGGTCCGCATGGCGTGATCCGGTTTCAGATCAGGCCACAAACGCCGCCCAACCTCTATTGTCAATAATCGACATCTCGTCATAATGGCCTGAACGCCGGGGGAGGCTTGCATGACCAGACCGACCACCGCTCCGTTCGCCGCTGGGCAACCGCAGGCGCCATACCGTCATATCCGGGTCCATCAACTGACGCCGGCCATCGGCGCGGAGATCGAAGGAGCCGACCTGACCGCGCCGCTGTCCGAAGCCGTCTTCGCGGAGGTCGAGCGCGCCTTCGCCGAAAACCTGGTGTTGTTCTTCCGCGATCAGCCGATGACGCCGGACCAGCATCTGGCCTTCGGCCGTCGGTTCGGAGACCTGGATGTTCATCCGGCGGCTCCGAGCGCCCCCGACCATCCGGAACTGATGATCGTCGCAGCCGACGAAAACTCCAGCCGGGCCAATGGCGAGGCCTGGCACACCGACGTGTCCTGCAATCCCGAACCGCCGATGGGCAGCATCCTGCATATCCGCACCTGCCCGCCCGTCGGCGGCGACACCCTGTTCGCGAGCATGTACGCCGCCTGGGACGCGCTTTCCGATGGGATGAAAACCCGTCTGTCCGGCCTGACCGCCGTGCACGACGGCGAGCATGTCTATCGCGGCCTCTACGCCGACCTGGGCGTGGCCGACCGCCCGCAATATCCCGTCTCGGTCCATCCCATCGCCCGCATCCATCCGGTCACCGGCCGCACGGCTCTGTTCGTCAACTCCGGCTTCACCACCCGCATCCCCGGACTGGCGCCGGACGAGAGCGACGCCCTGCTGAAATACCTGTTCCAGCATGTGCAGCACCCGGCCTTCCAATGCCGATTCCGCTGGACGCCCGACGCGGTGGCCTTCTGGGACAATCGCTGCGCCCAGCATCACGCGGTGTGGGACTATTGGCCGGCGCGCCGGTTCGGGCATCGCGTCACCGTCAAGGGCGACCGTCCGATCTGAGCCGCCCTGCCTCTTCGTTCCCGAAAGACCTTTCGATGTCGCTTCTGCTGTCCCGCCGCGATCTGGAGTTCCTGCTCTACGACTGGCTGCGTATCGACGACCTGACGGCTCGCCCGCGCTACGCCGACCATTCGCGCGAGACCTTCACGGCGGCGCTGGCGCTGTGCGAGACCATCGCCACCGATCATTTCGCCCCGCACAACCGGCTGAGCGACGAGAATGAACCGGTGTTCGAGAACGGCCGCGCCCGCATCATTCCCGAGGTCAAGGCGGCCACGGACATCTTTTCGGAGGCCGGACTGATCGCGGCCGGCGCCGATTTCGACCTTGGCGGCATGCAGTTGCCGCAGACCATCGTCCAGGCCGGCCTGGCCTGGTTCCAGGCCGCCAACGTCGGGACGGCGGCCTATCCCTTCCTGACCATCGCGGCGGCCAATCTGCTGATCGCCCACGGCTCGCCCGACCAGATCGACCGCTATGTCCGGCCGATGATGACCGGACGGTTCTTCGGCACCATGTGCCTGACCGAGCCACAGGCAGGATCATCCCTGTCGGACGTGCGGACCCGGGCCGAGCCGCAGGCCGACGGGTCCTGGCGGCTGTTCGGCTCGAAATGCTTCATCTCGGGCGGCGAGCACGACCTCAGCGACAACATCGTCCACCTGGTCCTGGCCCGGACGCCGGACGCGCCCGCCGGGGTCAAGGGGATTTCGCTGTTCGTCGTGCCCAAGCGTCTTGTCGGCGACGATGGATCGTGTGGCGCGCGCAACGATGTCGCCCTGGCCGGGCTGATCCACAAGATGGGCTATCGCGGGGTGACCAGCACCATCCTGAACTTCGGCGAGGGCGCGCATCGGCCCGACGGTCAGCCCGGCGCGGTCGGTTGGCTGGTCGGCGAACGGCACAGGGGACTGGCCTGCATGTTCCACATGATGAACGAGGCCCGGGTCGGCGTCGGCCTGGGCTCCACGGCGCTGGGCTACACGGGCTATCTGCACGCGCTGGACTATGCCCGGACTCGTCCGCAGGGGCGCAGTCCGGTCAACAAGGACGCTGCGTCGCCGCAGGTGGCCCTGATCGACCATGCCGACATCCGCCGGATGCTGCTGGCGCAGAAGAGTTATGTCGAGGGTTCGCTGGCTCTGAACCTGTATTGCGGCCGGCTGCTGGACGACGAGCGCACCGCCGAGGACCCCGCGGCCCGGACCCGGGCGACGCTGCTACTGGACATGCTGACCCCAATCGCCAAATCCTGGCCGGCGCAGTGGTGCGTCGAGGCCAACAGTCTCGCGATCCAGGTGATGGGCGGCTACGGCTACACCCGCGACTATCCGGTCGAGCAGTTCTATCGCGACAACCGGTTGAACCCGATCCACGAAGGCACGCACGGCATCCAGGCGATCGACCTGCTAGGCCGCAAGGTGGTGATGCAGGGCGGGGCCGGATTGCGGCTGCTGGGTGAAACGATACGGGCGACCTGCACGCGCGCGGCCGAGGCCGGCGGGGAACCGGCTGTCTTCGCACGGCGGCTTGAGGACGGCGTCGACCGCATGGAGGCGACCACCGCGCGTCTGCATGGGCAGGACGATCCGGAGCGGACCCTGGCCAACGCCTGGACCTATCTGGAGGCGGTCGGCCATCTGGTCGTCGCCTGGATCTGGCTGGAGCAACGGCTCGCCGTCGGCGAACGGCCCGGCGACTTCGAGGACGGCAAGCGGCAGGCGGCGCGGTATTTCTTCCGCTGGGAACTGCCCCGCATTGATGTGGGCTTCGACCTGCTGGACAGCCTCGACGACACACCGATGGCCATGCGCGACGCGTGGTTCTGAGCGATGATCGACGCCCTGCCCCTGCGGATCGACGAGGCGGACGGCGTTGTCGTCGTGCAGATGAACCGGCCCGGCGCCCGGAACACCCTGAACCCGGCCCTGATCGAGGCCCTGACCCGAACGGCGCAGGATCTGCGGCGGCGGGCGGATGTCCGCGCCGTGATCCTGACCGGCGCCGACGCCTTCTTCTCGGCGGGCATCGACCTGAAGGCCGGACCCGAGACGGGGACGCTGGCCGAGCGGCGGGTGCGAGCTCTCGCCGGGCCTGACCTGTGTCGCGCGTGGGAAGAGATCGAAGCGGTCACCCTCGTCGCCATCGAGGGCTATTGCGTCGGCGGGGCCTGCGCCCTCGCCCTGGCCTGCGATTTCCGGGTCATGGGCGCCGGGGCGATGCTGCGCCTGCCGGAAGTCGCCCTGGGCATGAACATGAGCTGGGGCGCTGTCCCCCGGGCCACGGCGCTGATCGGCCCGGCCCGCGCCAAACATTTCATCATCGAGGGCGCCGCCACGCCCGCCGCGACCTGCCACGACTGGGGGCTGGCCGACGAGGTGGTCGCCGACGGCCAGGCCCTGGCCGCGGCCCGCGCCTGGGGACTGCGGATCGCGGCCCTGCCTCCCCTGCCCGTGCGCATGACCAAACAGGCGGTCAACGCCTGCGCCAACGCCCTGCATTCGGCCACGTCCTTCATGGACCGCGACCAGTTCCTGCTGACCCTGACCACCGCCGATCTGCGCGAGGGCGTCGAGGCCTTCGGCGGCAAGCGTCCTGCCGTCTTCCGCGGGGATTGAGGAGAGCGGCATGGCCACCACACCGAGGTTTCGCTGGATCGCGCCCGCCCTGGCGATCGTCATCGCGCTGATGGCCGGCGCCGGTTCGGGCGTGCTGGTGATCCTCAAGGGCGAGCAGATCAGCCAGTCCAGCCACGATTATTGGCTGGGCAACCGCGGCGTCGGATCGACCCGGGCCGACCCCTGGACCCGGGCCATCATCGCGCGGATCGGCCTGCTGGCGCTGAACCGGTCGGAGACGATCTATTTCACCCGCTATCGCGACAGCGAGGGGCGTCCCTTCAACGCGGCCTGCACCTATGAGGTCTCCGGGACCGATCTGCCGGCCCGATGGTGGTCGGTGACGATCTATGGCGACGACGACTTCCTGCCGCTGAACGAGGACGGCGCCTACAGCGTCGATGCGACTCGTGCGGTCAGGGATGCGTCGGGGCGTTGGCGCGCGCGAATCGCCGCCGCATCCGATGGCGCGCCGAACTGGATATCCAGCCGTGCGGCCGGCACCTTCAACCTGTCGCTGAGGCTGTACAATCCGTCGCGGACCGCGCTGGACGACGAGGCGACGATCCCCTTTCCCGCCGTTCGCCGCCTGGGCTGCGAGGGAGCCTCGTCATGAAACGCCCGACCCTGCGCACGGCCGCGATCGTGGTGTTCATCGCGGTCGCCTTCACCGCCGGCCATCTCGCGGTCGTGACGGTTTGGCCCTGGCGGGCGATGAGCACAGCCATGGACCGGATCAGCCAGGACGGCGCGGCGGTCAACCAGTGGCGCCACGGACAACGCGCCACGGGCAAGTCCCGCCGGATCGTGCGGCCCTCGCCCGACCTGGCCAATTCCAGCTGTGTCTATGACCTGTCCGACGGCCCGGTGCGCATCAGGGCCGCGGCCGGCGACGGCTATATGTCGGTGTCCCTCTACGCCGCCAACAGCGACAACTATTTTGTCGTCAACGACCGCAATGCGCCCGAGGGCGTCGATATGATCCTGTACCGAAGGGGGCAGCCGCGACCGTCGGGCGCCGCCCTGGTGGTCGAATCTCCCAGCCGACGCGGGATCGTCCTGGAGCGCCGTCTGGCCCCGTCGCCCGACCGGTTCGCCGAGGCTGCCAGGGCACGCGCCAACGACATCTGCGCCCCGCTGACCGAGGGACCAGGCTAGCAGGCCAGCCTATTCGTCCATCTGCCAGAGGTCGACGTGCAGGGAAGCTCGGTCAGCCGCTTTCACGGAGCTCTGCATGAGCGCCACATGCGCCGTTTCCGCCCTGTCGCCGTCGCGCGCGCGGATCGCCAGGGCGACATCGATCCAATGACGCGCGACCGCCCGCCTGCGGGGAGGCGTCAAGACACCGTGCCGGGCCATTTGAACCAGCCCGCTGCGCATCAGCGGTCTGATCTGTTCTTCCAGGCCCCGGCTTCGCGCCACGGTCAGAATGTAGCCGCCCAGACCCCAGGTCAGGCGAGAGAAGGCTTCCGGCGTCATGTCCGCGTCCATGGCCGCATCCGCGATCTCGCGGGCCAGCCGCTCGATCTCGTCCCGCTCGTCGGGGGTGGCCCGGGTCGCCGCGAACCGTGAGGCCAGTCCGCTGAGGCGCAAGGCGATGGTGACAAAATCCCCGTCCAGGTCCGCGGGGCTCTGCGTGACGCGTGCGCCCTTGCCGGGCTCCAGCGTCACCCAGTAATCAGCCGCCAGACTGTGTAGAGCTTCACGAACCGGCCCACGGCTGACCCCGTATTCGGTGGCCAGTGACTGTTCGCGCAGACGCTCTCCGGGACGGATTTGTCCCGTCTGGATCTTGCCGACGATATCCATGGCGACGCGCCGGGCGGATGAAATCCGGGTCAATGCAGTCGGTCCCAAAACAAGCGAGGACAGCTCATGATCCGCACCTGACTAACCCTTCAGCCGCCATCTGTCTTCCACCCGGTGGATCAATCGCAGATCATGGGTTGTCGATTATTGACATAAGACAAATTGTAAACATTATTGCAAATCCTCGGACGATCCAACGATCCGCGGAGGAGCGGTCGATACCGGTCGCAGGGGGAGATCATCGAATGACTGGATATCGCGCAAAGCGTTTCTGGCTGGCCGGCGTCGCCGTCGCGAGCCTTTCCTGCGGCTTTTTGCCGGACACGGCTGAAGCCCAGAGTAGCCAACCCGCGGCCGAGCCCGTCGCCGACCTTGATGAAATCATCGTCACCGGACGAAGGCGTGAAGAGCGGCTGTTGGATGTTCCGGCAGCGGCCACGACCTTCGACGCCGAACGCCTGGAACGTGAGCACATCGACAATCTGCCCGACCTGTTGCGCAGGACTCCGGGCGCTGTGACCGCCTATCTGGGCACGACGTTCAGCAGCGAGGTCATCATCCGGGGGCAGGGCTCGGGCCGTGTCATCAACTCCGAGGTCGCCTCAGGCCTGTATCGCAACGGCGCCTACACCATCGGGGGCAATGTCGGCGGGCGCAACTTCAACAGGCTGGACCTGTTCGACGCCGAGCGTATCGAGGTGTTCCGCGGCCCGCAGGGCGGTCTGTTCGGGCGCAACGCGGTCGGCGGGGCCATCAACGTCATCAGCGCGACGCCGACCGATGATCCCGGCGGCAAGCTGACGGTCCGTTACGGACGCTTTGAACGATATGAGGTCGAGGGGATCGTCAACCTTCCCATCAACGAGGCGGTCAGCCTGCGCGTCAGCGGCGTCTACATCGACCAGAGCGAGGGCGCCTTCACCAACACCTTCGACGGTCGTTTTCAGGATCGTGAGAGCTTCGAGGGAATCCGGGGCGTTCTGAGCTATCGCCCCGGAACCAATTTCGAGGCCATCCTGACGGCCGATGCCTTCAGCGAGGACGGACCCAGCTTCGCGGTCGGCAACTACAACCCCGCCGTGACGTCGGATCCGTACGTCGCCAACGACAATCTGGACAGCCGGTTTGAACAGAGTCAGGTCTCGGCCATCTTGCAGACGAACACCGACCTGTCGTTCGGTCGGTTCAGCACCAACACCTATTATATCGCCCGCGACGGCTCGACGGTCGACGATGTCGATGGCTTCTTGAATATCACGTCTCCCCTGTTCGCCAACTACCGCCGGGACGCGGTCGACGACTTCTATCGCTTCGGCCAATCGGCTCACCTCGCGTCGTCAGGCGCGGATCGGCTTCGGTGGCTGATCGGGGCCGAGTATCTACGATCGTATGACGACTACTACGAACAGAGCCTGGGTTTGCCGCCGCCGGTCGCGGCATCGAACAACACGGTGGCGGTGATTTCCGAGGACGACGCCTATGCCGTCTTCGGCAGTATCGACTATGATGTCTTGCCCGACCTGACGCTGTCGGGCGATCTCCGCTACAGCATCGACGACAAGAGCGCCGAACAACGGTCGACCATATTTTCCCCCACCAACGTACCGACCGTCATCACCGGCGATTTTTCCGAAACCTTTGACAATCTGTCGCCGTCCGCCTCCGTGACCTACAAGGTCGCGCCCAGAACCAGCGCCTATGCCCGCGTGGCCACGGCCTATCGCGCCGGCGGCTTCAACCCGATCCCCGACTGGGTCACGCCACAACGGTTCTCGATCTCGTATGAGGCGGAAACCACGGTCTCCTACGAAACCGGCATCAAGACCGAACTGTTCGACCGCCGCCTGCGGCTGGACCTGACCGCCTATCGCGCCGACACCACCGACATCTTGCTGACCGATCGCGTCCCGGTGGGCGCGACCTTCATCAACTTCGCCCGAAACGGCGGCGAGGCGGAGCAGTTCGGCATCGAACTGGACACCACCCTGGTGCTGAACCTGGGCGATGCCGGGGGCACCCTCACCTTTGACGGCGCCGCCAGCTGGAGCCAGGCCGAGTTCGTGAGCGGCACCCTGAACGGGTTTGAGATTCCCTATGTCCGCCCTTATCAGGCCAGCCTGAGCACGACCTACCTGACGCCGGTCGGATCAGGAGACCTGAAGGTCTTCCTGAACCACACCTTCACCGGCGCCTGGCGTGGCTGGCAGGACCAGCCCACGAACCGCAGGCTCGATGATCTCCATCTGCACGACCTGGCCGTCGGAGCGGAAACCGCCCGCTGGCGGGTGGCGGTCAACGTCCAGAACCTGACCGACGAATTCTACAATCCGCAACGCACCTCGGCCACAGCTATCCGCGCAAGCCGACCACGAACCTGGCTGGTGTCACTGACCGGCAAGTTCTGATTCGGTCGCGACCGCTTCGTCAGTCGGCGAGGCGGTCGCGATAGCGGTCGCGCAAGGCCTTCTTGTTGATCTTGCCGGTGGCCGTCAGCGGCACGGTGTCGAACACCACCTCATCGGGCATCCACCAGCCGACGATCAAGGGCCGCAGATGGTCCCGCACGGCCTGCTCGGTCAGGGCCGCGTCCGGGTGGGCCTCGATGACAAGCACCGGACGCTCCTCCCATTTCGGATGAAACACCCCCACCACGGCGGCGATCCTGACGCCGGGACATCCTGCGGCGGCGTTCTCGATGTCGATCGAACTGATCCATTCCCCACCCGACTTGATGACGTCCTTGGTGCGGTCGGTGATGCGCATGAAGCCGTCGGCATCGATCGTGGCGATGTCTCCGGTATCAAACCAGCCGTCCGCATCCACGGCGCTGGCTTCAGCCCGGTAGTAGCGTTCCAGAACCCACGGCCCGCGCACCTGAAGCGCGCCCGAGGTATGACCGTCGCGGGGACAGTCAGCGCCGGCGTCATCGACGATCTTTATGTCGATGCCGAAGGGGGCGCGGCCCTGGCGCGTCCAGATGACCTCGTCGCATTCCTCTTGGCCGCGCGCCGCCAGACGCGGCGTCGGCGTCGAGATCGCCCCCAGGGGACTGGTCTCGGTCATACCCCAGATCTGCCGGACCTTGACGCCATAGGTGCGCTCGAAGGTCTCGGCCATGGCGCGAGGCACGGCGGACCCGCCGATGATAAGGCGTTTGAGCGGCCCGCTGGTCTCGCCGGTCGCCTGCAGATGGGCGAGATACAGGGTCCAGATGGTGGGCACCCCGCCCGAGAAGGTCACGCCCTCGTCCTGGATCAGGCTTTGCAGGCTGGCCCCGTCGAAACGATCACAGGGAAGGACGAATTTGCAGCCGTTGATGGCGGCGACGAGCGGCAGGCCCCAAGCCGTCGCATGATACAGCGACTGGCAGGGCATGATGCAGTCGAAGGCGGTGAATCCGAACGATCCGTCCAGCCCGGCCGCCAGGGCGTGCAGCACCACGGAACGATGGCTGTACAGGACCCCCTTGGGATCGCCGGTCGTTCCGGAGGTATAGCAGAGAAAGGCGCCGGCGTTCTCGTCGAAGCGCGGCCAGTCGAAGTCCGGGTCGGCGTCGGCGATCAGGGTCTCGTAGCTCAGAGCCCCGACTGTTCCCGGGATGGCGCGAGCCGCATCCGACAGCATCACGAACCGGGTCACCATCGGCAGACGTCCGCGCAGCCGTTCAACCATGGCCGCGAAGGTGCGGTCATAGATGAGCACCGCGCTGCCCGCATGGGTGATGGTGAAGGCCAGCTGGTCTTCGGACAGTCGGGGATTGGCCGTGTGCAGCACCGCCCCCATGCCTGGAACGGCGAAGAACAGCTCCAGATGCCGATGGGTATTCCAGGCCAGGGAGGTGACCCGGTCTCCCGACCGGACGCCCAGCGCGGCGAGCGCATTGGCCAGCCGGGCGGCGCGGGCGGCCAGGCCGCCATAGTCGTACCGCCAGACCGGCTCCTCGACCAGGCGTGAGACGATCTCCCGGTCGCCGTGGGCGCGCCCGGCGTGGACCAGAATATCGCTGATCATCAGCGGGGTCGTCTGCATCAGGCCGGACAGCATGGGCCTCGTCCTTTCCTAGCCAGTGCGCGACAGCACCAACCGGATCAAGCGTTGCATTCGCTCGGCCAGATCAACGCTCAGTTCCGCCGACACGCAGGACAGGTCGTCGCCCCGCGTATGGTGGAACCGATGGGCGCCGAAGACGCCGATCACCGACGTATAGCCGGCGGCGGCGATATCGCCCAGTTCGCCCCCGGCGCCCTGGCTGACGTCGTATGGAACCTCGAACCCCGGCGAGCCCGCAAAGCAGACGCCGGCGTCGCGAAGGTGCTGTTGAGAGACGGCCAGGAACCGTTGCGGATCGGCGCTGGGCAACGGCGAGAGCCCCTCCGGAACCTCGCGCCAGTCCCGGGCGGCCGCATTGGCGCCGATGTGAACCCAAAGCACCGTGTCCTGGATCGCCGGCTCCCCCTCCGCGAGGTGTATCGCCATGCCGGCGTGGCCGCGTTCGTGCGCCGTGGGGCAGAGGGCGAGGATGTTGATGTCCTCGATGGTCCGGGCGGCCTGCGCCACGAGCAACAGCCATGCCGCCAGGCCCGAGCCGCGTTCGCCCGCGCAATCGGACCAGCCGGAGCGCGGCGTCGACAGGACCAGGGTCCGGGCCGCGCCCCGATCGATGCGGCCGACCACGTTGAAGACACTGCGTTCGGCTTCCTCACGCTCCAGGCAGAGCACCGCCTCGCGACCGTCCTGCCCCGGCAGACGGTCCGCGTCGCGGGGCGATAGGATCGCGACCGGCACTTTGAAATCGTATCCCGTCCGACCGGTGTTCAACCGAATCGCCAGACCACTGGGGCCGTGGGTCACCAGAACGATCGCACGCGCACCGCCCTCGACCGCGGCGCCGACCCACGCCTGGATGCGGCTGTCACGCGCCGATGACCAGCGGCCATGCGGCAGATCCAGCACGACGATACGGCCCGCCACGTCCGTGTCGGTCGATCCCGGCCCGCACCGGACCAAAGCGCCCGTGACCGTCCCGGCGGGTGAGGCAGGGTGTCCCGTCAGATCGACCGATCCGCCGGCCCACTCAAGCCGCGCCTGACGATCGTCCGACCAGTTCGTCGTGAAAACCTGACGCCGAACGGCGTAGCCGAGGCCGGCGAGTTCGCCTTCGACCCATTCGCCGGTCGCGCGGTCGCCATTTCCACCCACGCGCTTTTCGCCGAAGGCGCAGAAGCGAGCCAGGGCGTCCTGGGCGCGCGCGGTGCGATCATCCGGCCGGGCCCGGGACGATCGCGCGCCGTCGTCGCTCATGTCACCCGCGCCCCGGACGAAAAGGCGTCGCTTGAAATCACCAGCGATACCGGACCTGGAAGCCATAGTTGCGCGGCTGGCTCAGGCGTTGCGTGGTCGGGCTGGCGAAGAGCGTGAACTTGCTGTCTGTCAGATTGGTCGCAAACAGCGAATATTCGACACTGCCGACCTCGGCGCCGATCCGGGCGTTGACGAGCGAGATATCGTCGATGGGATAGTTGGGGGTGGTGGAGCCGGGTCTGACCAACTCCTGCATGCCGCCGGTCTGGCCGTTGTAGTTCACGTTGAAGAACAGTGTGCTGTCTTCGACCCATGGCTTCCGGTAGTTCAGGTCCACCCCATAGATCCAGTCGGGCACCTGGGCGAGCGGCTGACCGTCATAGACGCCCGATGTCACCTCTCCGTCCTGGGCCGAGACATTCACGCCGAGACGCATGTTGCCACCGGCCAGTTCGAACCGCGTCACGGTCTCCAGTTCCACGCCGGAACTCTCCGCCTCACCAGCATTGGTCAGGAACGAAACCGCATTCAGGGAACACGCCGGAAGGCCGATGAAGCAGCCGTTGTCGGTCTGGACGATCAGGTTGTCCGTGCGCGACGAATAGGCCGCCAGACCGAAATAGAAGTGGCGGTTGACGGCGCCCTTCAGACCGATCTCCAGGGTTTCCGAAGTCTCGTCCTCATAGGCGGCCGGGATCAGGATCGGCTGCTGGGGGACGCCCAGATTGGTGTTGAAGCCGCCGGATCGGTAGCTGCTGCCGACCTTGCCGTAAACCAGCAGGTTGGCCGGCAATTTGTAGGCTGCAATGAGATTGTAGGAGACGTTGTCGGGCCCGGTCTCGGCATCGACATTGAAGCCGGTGCCACCCAGCGGCGCGCCGGTCCCGAAGTCCACCCGCCGGGCTGTCAGGCTCTTTTCGTCACTCGTGTAGCGAACTTCGCCCGAGAGGTTGAGATCCTCGGTCAAGTCATAGCCCAGCGATCCGTAAACCGCCCAGGAATCGTAGTTCAGGCTGGCCGGAGACCGGCTGCCGATCGAAGGGTTGGGCACCGTGGGCGTGCGCCTCAGAACCACCGAGCTGTCGCTGGTCAGAGTGTAATATTCGGCGCCGAGCAACCAGTTCAGACGACCGCCGAAAGCGTCACCCGCCAGGTGCAGATCCTGGGTGAAAATCTCGCTGGTATCATAGACCAGCGAGTCCGCGCCCGCGTCGATCGGGATCAGGATCAGGCCCGCCGCCCGGTTGGCGGCGACATCAGCCACGGTCGTCCCGTCAGCGTCGAACTGATAGAAGGAATCACGCGTCCGATAGTGGGTGGTCGAAGTCAGGGTCGCCCAGTCGAAACGGTGTTCCAGCGAGAATGTCGCCGCGTCGATGTTCTGGGATGCGGCGGGCGCGAGGCTCCAGCGATACTGGTATTCCGGCTGACTGAATCCAAACGGGAAAGCAGGCTGGGGAGCGATCACGACGCGGAAGGTGATGGCCGGAATATCGCCTTCCATATGTTCGACCAGGAGGTTCACATCGGTCCGGTCGCGACGCCAGCGCAGTTGAGCCCGTCCGCCCAGGGTCTGCTGACGATCGAAATAGGTGTCAGTGACGGGGTTGTAGAAGAAGCCGCCGGCCTGATCGATTCCATCGAAGCCGATGCGCACGGCGAACTCGTCATTGATCGCCCAGTTGGCGACGGCTTGAAGTTGCGGGCTCTCATTCTCGATGCCGTACCGATAGTCGATGAAGCCCGTTGTCTCGAAAACGGGTTTGGCGGCGATGATGTTGATCGCTCCGCCCACGGAGTTGCGACCGTAGAGCGCGCCCTGTGTGCCCCGGAGGATTTCCACCCGCCCGATGTCGAACAGATCGAGCCGGTTATAGCTTCGGCCGCCGACGGCTCCCCCGCCGATATAGACACCGTCGCGGTACAGTCCGACGCTGGGGTCCGCGCTGGTCGCGCGCGCGGTGGGTGACGCCCGGATGGAAATCTCGGAGTTGACCGGCGAGGATGTGTTGAAGAAGCGCACACCGGCCTGCCCCGAGAGCAGATCCAGCGCCGACGTAACGCCCCCGCGATCAGCCAGGGCGTTGGCGTCCAGAACGGCGGCGGCCACAGGCACCTCCGTCAGCCTTTCCTCGCGCCGCCGCGCCGTGACGATGACGTCGTCGATCGTCGAGACCCGGTCCTGAGCAGGCGCCGGAGCGGGACTGGTCTGGGCGTAGGCGAGCGACGACGCCATCGTCATGGCGACCGTCGCCGCGCAGCTCATCAGATAACGGCGCATCTGTGTATCCTCCCCCGTGAGCGCGCGAACCGCGCTTCATTCGTGCGGTGATGTTTTGTCAATAATCGACAACTGTCAAGTCGGAAGCTGTGGCGTCGTGCATCGGGAAGCCCTGTGACAGCTGCCGTCGGACGGACATCGAGACAACCACTTGTCAATAATCGACACTCCGGTACATGATTTACACACGGACTCGCCCGGAGCGGCGAGCCAGGGGAGACCAGCAGATGAACTCCGATGCTGATCCGGTCAGCCGCGGCGCGATGGGGACGGGCACACCCGACGCCGGAGCGCTGACCCCCGACAACAGACAGGGATCGGTCGTCTGGTTCCTGTTCCTGATGTTCCTGGTCTCGACCCTGAACATGGCGGACCGCCAGATCATCGGCATCGTCGCCGAGCCGATCAAGTTGGAGTTCGGCCTGTCGGACACCCTTATCGGGCTGCTGGGCGGCACGGCGTTCGCCCTTGTCTATCCGCCGCTCGGCCTGCCGATCGCGCGACTGGCCGATCGGTTCAATCGTCGCAACATCCTGGCGATCTGCCTGGCGACCTGGAGCGGCATGACCATGCTGTGTGGTCTGGCCACCGGCTTCTGGTGGCTGGCGGCGGCGCGGGCGGGCGTTGCCGCGGGCGAGGCCGGCTATGCACCCACGACGCATTCGATGATCGCCGACCGGGTCTCTGAAAAACGTCGCTCGTCAGCCTTCGCGGTCCTGGTCACGGGTATTTCCGCCGGGGCCCTGCTGGCGACGGTCGCGGGCGCCTATGTCTCGCAGCACTACGGATGGCGCATGGCGTTCGTGGCGCTGGGAGTTCCGGGACTCATCGTCGCCCTGCTGGTCATGACCACCGTCGCCGAACCGGCGCGGCGCGCCGCCGTCAAGACAACCAGCGCCTGGGCCGCCTATCGCAAACTGCTGGCCAGCAAACCCTTCGTCTGGTGCGTCAGCGCCTCGGCCCTGCACCTGATGGTGACCTATGCGGTGGGCGCCTGGGGCATCGTCTGGTTCGTCCGTTTCCACCAGATGGGCCTGGCCAGGGCGGGTCTGATTCTCGGCGGGCTGGCGGCCATCGCCGGCGTACTGGGCAGCCTCGCCGGCGGCTTGATTGGGGACCGGCTCGGCCGGATCGACCGGCGCTGGCTGGCATGGTGGCCGGCCGTCACGGTCTTCATCGCCGCCTTCGTCGGCTGCGCCGCCTTTCTGACCAGCGATGTCCGCTGGGCCATCGCCGGCGCGACCCTCGCCGTCTTCCTCAACGCCCTCTATCAGCCGTCAAGCTACGCCCTGATCCAGAACGTCGCCGACCCGGCCGAACGGGCCAGCGCGGCGGCCATGATGATCTTTGTGCAGAACCTGATCGGGCTGGGCCTCGGACCGCTCCTCGTCGGCGTCGCCAGTGACGTCCTCGCGCCCAGCCTCGGAGTCCGGTCACTCGGCATGGCCATGGCGGCGATCTTCCTCGTCAACATCCTTGCGGCCGGCGCCTACTACGTCGCCGGCCGGGCATACGGTCGGACCCCGGCCGCCGCGCAGGAGCGCTGAACCATGTCTCGCGCACTGCTCACCGCCGCGCTCTCGGCGCTCTGCCTCGTCGTCGCGGGCTCGCCGGCGGCAACCCAGGAGGCGCCCCCCCGGGTGCACGTCGCACAGGGCGACGTCATCGGCGATCGCGCCGGCGACATCGAGATCTTCCGTGGCCTGCCCTACGCCGCGGACGCCGGCGGGGCCAACCGATGGCGCGCGCCACAGCCGGCGACGCCCTGGACCGGAGACCGCGACGGCTCCGTCTTCGGGCCCATCTGCACGCAACCCGTCAGCATTTCGTCCCCTGCCCTTCGCGTCAGACCGCAGAGTGAGAACTGCCTGAGCCTGAACATCTGGAAGCCGGCCGACGCCCGGAATGCGCCGGTCATGGTCTGGATTCACGGCGGAGCCAACACCTTCGGGTCGGGCTCGGATGTCTATTACGATGGCGCGGCCTTCGCGCGGCGTGGCGTCGTTCTGGTCACGATCAACTACCGTGTCGGCTATCTGGGTTTCTTCTCCCATCCGGCCCTGGCCGCTGACGGCGGCAATCTGGTCAACTATGGCCTGCTGGATCAGATCGCCGCCCTCAAATGGGTGCAGGCGAACATCGCGGGTTTCGGAGGCGATCCCGCCAACGTCACCGTCTTCGGCGAAAGCGCCGGGGGAGCCGCCGTTCTCTATCTGCTCGCCTCGCCCGATGCGCGAGGCCTGTTCGCCAAGGCCGGAATCGAGTCCGGGGGCGGCCTGCGCCTGCCCCGGGACGTCGCCGCTGTGACGCGGGAGGGCCGCGACCTGGCCCAGAAGCTCGGCTTGACCGGCAGTGCGGTGACGGCCGACGCCCTGCGCGCCATTCCCGCCGAACAGTTCATCCGGAACGGAATTCGGCCGGTGACCCCCGGGTTTGGCCCCGCCACCGGCGGGGCGGCGCTTCCGGAAACGCCTCTGGCCGCGATGCGGGGCGGGCGGTCGGCCGCTGTGCCGCTGATCATCGGGGTGAACAGCAACGAAGCCAGTCTGGTGCAGTCCTACGGCATGCAGCCGGAAACGATCATCGAGCAGTTCGGAGGTCGTCTGCCTGGCCTGTCGGACGCCTACGGGCCCGCCGTCACCCGGGACGACGCGCTCTACGCCCGCAGGCTCTACGGCGATGTGGTGTTCGCCTATCCGGCCCGCGCCGTCGCCGTCGCGCACAGCCGGCGCGCACCCGTCTGGCTGTACTGGTTCGACTATGTGCCCGAAGGCCGGCGTGCCGAAGCCGCCGGCGTGGCGCATGCGGCGGAGATACCCTACGTTTTCGACACCCCGCGCGAAGCCGCGGGCCTGCCGGCCATATCGACCGTCGATAAGGCCTATGCAGAAGGGGTCAACGCCTGTTTCGCAAGCCTGGCCCTGACCGGCCGGCCCTCAGACGCCCCCTTGTGCGCCGGGTGGCAGCCGTACGATCGCGCCCGCGACAACTGGTTCGCCTTCGCGCCGACACCGGCGGAAATCGAGCGTCGGGACCGGCGTCAGCTCGACGCCATCGGAACCGCCCTGTCGCGGCTCAATCTGGATTGAGGATGATGACCGGGCCAACGCGACGCCAGTTGGCTTCATGCCTGTCAGCCGCGCCGCTTCTGACTGCGAGCGCGCTGACGCCGGATGCGGGCTCGCCCCTGACGGCCGGCTCCCTGATGGCCGATCTGACAGCCGTGACGGCGGTGTCTCGCCGGGCAAAGGCCGATGGGATGCTGGACTACGGCCGTATTCCCGGCAGCGTCTATGACGCCATGGTCGGCGCCTGGCTGGAAAGACGGTTCTCCGAAGTCGGGCTGAAGCAGGTGATGCAGGATCCCTACGATCTGCCGGACCCTGAGTGGATCCTGGACGCCGTGACGTTGAGTGTCGTCACCACACGAGGGCCGGTCGCCCTGCCGTCGGCCTTCACTCCCGATCAATCGCCAGTGACGCCGCTGGAGGGATTGACGGCGCCGGTCGTCGATATCGGCGACGGCTCGGCGGAGGCGCGGGCCGGACGGGATCTGACCGGCAAGATCGTCCTGATCCACAGCCGGGTGGAGGGTATCGCCTATGATCATCCGGCCCGAACCCTGACGCCGGAGCTCGAACGGGCCGGAATCGCGGGTCTGATCATCGGTATTCGCCAGCCCGGCGACCCGCAGACCCGCTATGCCGTGCAGCCCGGGCCGATAAGGTTCCGGGTCACCCGGGCGCCCTGGGTCGTGATCTCGGGGGCCGACGCCGAGATGCTGGCGGGGATGATCCGGGCGGCGCCGGACGACGCGCCGGTGCAGGCCACAATGAAGGTTCAGGGTCGGCTCACACCGCCGGGGAGGTCGCAAAACATCATGGGGGTCGTGCCCGGCCACGGCGACGAGATCGTCCTGGTCACCGCCCATACCGACAGCCGCTGGGAGGGTGCGACCGACAACGCCAGCGGACTGAGCGTCCTGCTGGGTCTGGCCCGGCATTTCGCCAACGGAGCCCAGCCAGAGCGATCCCTCATTTTCGTCGCGACCGGCGGACACCACAACGGCCCGTCCAGTGGACAGAAGCGGATCATCGCCGCGCATCCGGACCTGATCGCCCGCCGCGCCCTGATTGTGAACCTGGAGCATATGGGTTCACGCGAGCCGGACGGCCTCGGCGGCCTTCAGCCGGGGGCCGGTCCCAATGTCATGTTCGTGCCCAATCAAAATCCCGACCTGTTGCGTCTGATCGAGGCGGGGGTGGCGGCCCATGGCGTGCCGGTCCTGAGGCCCGTGCAGACCTTCTGGACGGCCGACTACTATGTGCATGCGCGGCTGGGGACGCCCGCGGTCATGATCCTGCAACCGACGTTCTGGTACCATACCGAGGCTGATACCCCCGACAAGATCGAACCCGAGGGCCTGGCGGCGATGGCGAGGCTGCACGCCGATCTGATTGCGGGCGCCGATCAGGTGTCGCGGGCCGACCTGAAACTGGGCACACCGTCCCTGAGCTATGGAACCTGAGCTGACGCAAGTCGCAAGGCTGCATCAGGCCTGCAGGTGACGAGCTTGCGTCCGGTCCGCAGCTCCAGACTATCGATTTACAATGGACAGGATCGCGGCCCTCACCTGCGGATGGTCGGCCAGACGCACGACCGAGTCCCGCTCGCGCATCAGATGGCCGGCGAAATCTTCAGCCGTTTCCGCCTCTGCGGTAAGCATCTTGATCGCTGCATAGGCTGGTGTCGGACCCCGGGCGAAAGCCAGCGCGGCGTCTTCGGCCGCCTTCGACAGGAGGGGCGCGGGCAACACCTGATCGATCAAGCCCATCGAAAGCGCCTGGTCGGCGGTAATCTGTCCGGCCGTAAGAAGCAGGGAGCGCGCTCTGCGCAGACCCAACGCCCGTGTCAGGGACCAGCTGACGCCGGCGTCGGCGCTGAGGCCCAGGCGGGCGTAGCCGGTCGAGAAACGGGCGTCGTCCGCCGCGAGTATCACATCGGCCATCATCGCCAGGCCGAAGCCGGCGCCGACCGCATGGCCCTGGACCGCGGCCACGATCGGGATTGAAAGCGCGGCGAGATCGGCAAGGGCGGCGTGAAAGCCGTCGGCCATGGCCGAGAGCTCTGCGGGCAGGTCATCAAGCACGGTCGCCAGATGTTTGACGTCGGCGCCGACGCAAAAGTTGGAGCCTTCCGCGGTCAGCAGCAGCGCACCGGCGCCGGAGCGGCCGGCGGCGTCTATGGCCGCGCGCAGGTCGGTGACAAACGCCGGGCTGACGGCGGACGCGGTCGCTGGTGGCGCGACGAACCGGCTCGCCGCCAGTCTTGCGACGAAAGGAACGCTGGTTCTCTACGGCGCGATGAGTGGCGAGGCCGCGGTGGTCAACCCGGGATTGATCGTCTTTCAGGACATCATGATGCGGGGCTTCTGGCTCACGCGATATCTCGCGTCGGCCCCCCGGTCCGACATCATCCGCCTCTATGGCGAACTGGAAGCGCTGCTGGCGCACGATCACCTCGTGGGCAAGGTCGACTCCATGTTCGAGGCGGAGAACATCAAGGCTGCGGTCGCACGCGCTGGCGACGCCGGCGCCGGCGGCAAGGTCTTGTGAGATTTCGGCCGAACTGATGAGCATTTCCATGGGGAGCGTGTTCGACACCGAGGCGAGAGGCTCACCGCTCACTCGATAATGACCAACGCCGTGGCTGGGCTGGACGCACGGCACTCGGGTGGGCGGTGTCGTCGTGCCCGCGCTGGTCCAAGCGGCGAAGTCTCTCGTCGAG
>Ga0209066_10000514_pt1 | contig 56078 bp, 47 predicted proteins | sample All_14_2_FD_187198 | JGI IMG/M metagenome (GOLD analysis project Ga0209066, IMG submission 187198) | Freshwater microbial communities in response to fracking from Pennsylvania, USA - Allegheny Zone_MetaG_DW_15 (SPAdes) (version 2) ...
TTGAGCGCACCTTCGAGACCGTAGCCGACCTCGATGCGCACGCGGCGGTCCTCCTTGGCGACGATGAGAATCACGCCGTCGTCGGTGCCCTTGCGGCCGATCTTCCATGCCTCGGCGACGCGGATGCCGTACTGCTCGATGGACTCGGGCTGCGTCGTCGGCAGCAGCAGCACCGCGATCTGGGTGCCCTTGGCAGACTCGATCTGCGCCAACCTGGCTTCCAGTGCCTGCCGCTGGTCCGCCGGCAGGATATCTGCAAGGTCAGTGACGCGCGCTGCAAGCGGCGGCACCGGCACGGCGTCGGCCGCCACCGCGACAACCGTCCACAGGACGGCCACCCACAGGACCAGCAGGCGTTTCACGGGAGGATCAGGTCGCCGGCTTGGCGCCGAAATCGATCTTCGGCGGCGTGCTGATCGCCTTCTCGTCCTCGACGGTGAAGTTGGCCTTGGTCTCCCAGCCCATCACCATCGCGGTGAGATTGTTCGGGAACGTGCGCACGGACACGTTGTAGTCCTGCACGGCCTTGATGTAGCGGTTCCGCGCCACGGCAATGCGGTTCTCCGTGCCCTCGATCTGCGCCTGGAGGTCGCGGAAGTTCGCGTCGGCCTTGAGCTGCGGGTAGTTCTCGGCGACCACCAGCAGCCGCGACAGGGCACCGGTCAGTTGGCTCTGGGCCTGCTGGAAGCGCGCGAACGCCGCTTCGTCGTTGACGAGTTCGGGGGTGGCCTTGAGACCGGCGACGCTGGCCCGCGCCTCGGTGACGCGCGTCAGAACCTCCTTTTCGTGGGAGGCGTAGCCCTGGACGACCGAAACGAGGTTCGGCACCAGGTCGGCCCGACGCTTGTACTGGTTGAGCACTTCCGACCACGCCGACGCGACTGCCTCGTCGTTGATCTGGATCTGGTTGTAGCCGCAGCCCGACAGTAATGTGGACAGGGCGAGCAAAGCAAAAAGACGGAACCTCATGGCGCGACCTCCCTCGAACGCTGACCTCGCCAATATGGGGCCGGGGCTACGGTTTGGCAACTCCGTACTTGTGCGGTCAGCCATTGAATTCACGGACCCCAACCCCCATAATGCGAGGCATGGTTGTAATTCCGGCGAACTAGAGGCGTTCTGGACAGGGGTTCGATTCCCCTCACCTCCACCACAGGGGGGGTGCACTGGCTTCGACAGGGCGGACGAAGGTGAGCAGGCAACCCGTCAGGCGATCGACGTTAATGAAGCAAATCTCTAAACGCCAACGATGAGCGTTTTGCACTGGCCGCTTAAGGCCTATGCCGAGGCTGCTTGAGCCTTGTAACCAAAGAAAAGCCGGCGGGGACTTCGGTCCCCGTCGTCATTTCCGGCGCCCGTTCGACGCTTGGCGCCGGAACCGCGAACCGTCAGGGGAGCTCGGCCAAGACGGTAGACGTGGCCTGCACCTTGTCGCCGATGGTCACGCGCACCCGGCTGTCGGTCGGCAGGTAGAGGTCCACGCGCGAGCCGAAGCGGATGAAACCGTAGCGCTGGCCGCGCGTCAGCGGCATGCCGGCGACGACGTAGCAGAGGATGCGCCGGGCGACGAGGCCGGCGACCTGCACGCAGGTGATGTCGTGGCCGTCCTTCGTGCGGATATGCAGGGCGTTGCGCTCGTTTTCGACCGAGGCCTTGGCGAGCGCCGCGTTGACGAAGGCGCCGGCGTGGTACCAGCGCTGCACGACCTCGCCGTCGACCGGGCTGCGGTTCGAGTGCACGTTGAAGACGTTCATGAACACGCTGATCTTCAGCGCCTCGCAGTTGCGCCAAGGATCGCGCACCGGCTCGATGGCGACGATGCGGCCATCGGCAGGCGACAGCACATCCTTCGGTCCCTGTGGCACGACGCGCGCCGGATCACGGAAGAACTGCACGCAAAAGATCACGAACAGCCACAGTGGCGAGGCCCAGATCCAGCCGGCGGCGGCAGTGACGACGACGGCCAGGGCGAGACCAGCGCCGATGAAGGGCCAGCCTTCGCGGGCGATGATCGGATGGGGATACGAACTCATTGCGCGTCCTTGAAAAACAAGGGCACAGCCTGGCTGTGCCCCTGCGTTGTTGCTTCGACCAAGTGGGCCGATCAGTTCTTGCTCTGGTCGACCAGCTTGTTCTTGGTGATCCACGGCATCATGCCGCGCAGCTGCGCGCCGACCTTTTCAATCTCGTGATCGGCCGTCAGGCGGCGACGTGCCGTCATCTCGGGGTAGTTGGTGCGGCCCTCGAGGATGAAGCGCTTGGCGTATTCGCCGGTCTGGATGTTCTTCAGGCACTCCTTCATCGCCGCACGCGCTTCGCCGGCGATGACCTTCGGACCCGTCACGTACTCGCCGTACTCCGCATTGTTGGAGATCGAGTAGTTCATGTTGGCGATGCCGCCCTCGTAGATCAGGTCGACGATCAGCTTGACCTCGTGGAGGCACTCGAAGTAGGCCATTTCCGGCGCGTAGCCGGCTTCAGTCAGCGTTTCGTAGCCGGCCTTTATGAGCTCGACGACGCCGCCGCACAGCACGGCTTGTTCACCGAAGAGGTCAGTCTCGGTCTCTTCGCGGAAGTTGGTCTCGATGACGCCGCCCTTGGTGCCGCCGTTGGCCGCCGCGTAGGAAAGCGCGATGTCCTTCGCCTTGCCGGACTTGTCCTGGAAGACCGCAATCAGCGACGGCACGCCGCCGCCCTTCAGGTACTCGGAACGCACGGTGTGGCCGGGGCCCTTAGGCGCGACCATGATCACGTCGATGTCGGTGCGCGGCACGACCTGGTTGTAGTGGACGTTGAAGCCGTGGGCGAAGGCGAGCGCGGCACCCTTCTTCATGTTCGGCTCGACATCGGCGTAGTAGACGGACGGGATGGTCTCGTCCGGCAGCAGGATCATGACGACGTCGGCATCCTTGACCGCCTTGGCAACTTCCTCGACCTTGAGACCGGCCTTCTTGGCCTTGTCCCAAGAGGCGCCGCTCTTGCGCAGGCCGACCGTCACCTTGACGCCCGAGTCCTTCAGGTTCTGCGCGTGGGCGTGGCCCTGCGAGCCATAGCCAACGATGGTGACCTTCTTGCCCTTGATGAGCGAAAGGTCGGCGTCTTTGTCGTAATAAACTTTCATGCGTATTCCCTCAATGCGTCCGCGGTGCGCCGCGGGGTGGTCAAACCTTCAGGATGCGGTCGCCGCGGCCGATGCCGCAAACGCCGGTGCGTACCGTCTCGAGAATCAGGCCGGTGTCGATCGCGCCGAGGAAGGCGTCGAGCTTGCCGGTGTTTCCCGTGAGTTCGATGACATAGGTCGATTCCGTGACGTCGATGATGCGGCCGCGGAAGATGTCGGCGACGCGCTTCATCTCCTCGCGGTCCTTGCCGGTGGCGCGCACTTTGACGAGCATCAGTTCGCGCTCGATGTGCGCCGATTCGGACAGATCGACGACCTTGACGATGTCGATCAGCTTGTTCAGCTGCTTGGTGATCTGCTCGACGACGTCGTCCGAGCCGACGCTGACGATGGTCATGCGCGACAGCGAGGGGTCCTCGGTCGGCGCGACGGTCAGCGACTCGATGTTGTAGCCGCGAGCCGAAAATAGCCCCGAGACACGCGACAACGCGCCGGCTTCGTTCTCGATGAGGATGGAAATGATGTGGCGCATGGCTTACAGGTCCTCCGCCAGGATCATCTCGGACAGGCCCTTGCCTGCGGCGATCATCGGAAAGACGTTCGCGGTCGGGTCGGTATGGAAGTCGAGGAACACGAGGTCGTTCTTGTGCTTGACGAAAGCCTCCTTGAGCGCACCCTCGACGTCGCCCGGCTTGTCGATGCGCATGCCGACGTGGCCATAGGCCTCGGCCAGCTTGACGAAGTCAGGAACGGAATCGACGTACGACTCCGAATAGCGGTTGCCGTGGAACATCTCCTGCCACTGGCGAACCATGCCGAGATAGCCGTTGTTGAGGCAGATGATCTTGACCGGCAGGCGGAACTGCTTGCAGGTCGAGAGTTCCTGGATGTTCATCTGGATCGAACCCTCGCCGGTGACGCAGGCTACGGTCGCCTTCGGGTTGGCGAAGCGCACGCCCATTGCGGCCGGCAGGCCGAAGCCCATGGTGCCGAGACCGCCGGAGTTGATCCAGCGGCGCGGCTTGTCGAACTTGTAGTACTGCGCGGCCCACATCTGATGCTGGCCGACGTCGGAGCAGACGAAAGCATCGCCGCCGGTGACTTCATAGAGCTTCTCGACGACGTACTGGGGCATGATCAGATCCTTGCCCTGCTTGTAGTTGAGGCTCTTGCGGCCGCGCCAGCCGTCGATCTCCTTCCACCACGCGGCGAGCGCCTTGGCGTCCGGCTTGGCATCCGTGGCTTCGAGTTGCTTGATCAACTCGTCGAGAACGTCGGGCACGTTGCCAACGATCGGCACGTCGACCTTGACGCGCTTCGAGATGGACGAGGGATCGATGTCGACGTGGATGATCTTGCGCGAAACCTGGGCGAAGTGCGTCGGATTGCCTATCACCCGGTCGTCGAAGCGGGCGCCGATGGCGATCAGCACGTCGCAATGCTGCATTGCCATGTTGGCTTCGTAGGTGCCGTGCATGCCGAGCATGCCCAGATGCTGGCCGTCCGTCGCCGGATAGGCACCGAGGCCCATCAGGGTGTTCGTGATGGGAAAGCCGAGCATGCGCGTCAGCTTGTTAAGCTTTTCGGCCGCGTCGGACAGGATCACGCCACCGCCCGTATAGAGCATCGGGCGCTTGGCGTCGAGCAGAAGTTGCACTGCCTTCTTGATCTGGCCGGTGTGTCCCTTGACCACCGGACTGTACGAACGCATCGATAGCGCTTTCGGATACGAAAACTCGCACTTGTGTGTCGTGATGTCCTTGGGAATGTCGACCAGCACCGGGCCTGGACGGCCTGTCTGCGCCAGGTAGAAAGCCTTCTTGATCGTCGCCGCGAGATCGCGGACGTCCTTCACCAGAAAGTTGTGCTTGACGCAGGGACGCGTGATGCCGACGGTGTCGGCCTCCTGAAACGCGTCTTGGCCGATGTATGCCGTCGGCACCTGGCCCGTCAGCACGACCAGCGGCACCGAATCCATGTAGGCGGTGGCGATGCCGGTGACTGCATTCGTGACGCCCGGACCCGACGTCACGAGGCAGACACCTACCTTTTGCGACGAGCGCGAGTAGGCGTCCGCAGCATGGACGGCCGCCTGCTCATGACGAACCAGTATGTGCTTGATCTGATCCTGCTTGAACAACTCGTCGTAGATGAACAGGACCGAGCCGCCTGGATATCCGAACAGGTGCTCGACCTTTTCTTCCTGGAGGCACCTGATTACAATTTCCGCACCGGTCAGCTGCATTTTCCGTATCTCTGGATTTTTGCCGAAACGTATAACCTTACTGACTCCCCCGCGATTGGTCAAGGATTGCGCGGCTTGGCGGCGGTCGGGATGGGACAAAGGACGGCATCTCCTGGCATCGCGCAACGAACTTTCGGAATTCCTCGCGGGCGTAGAACGACGTGCCTATAAACAGGCATTGTTCGCTGTCCACGATGCGGATACGGCACTCGACATCGTGCAGGATGCGATGATTAAGCTTGCCGAAAAATACGGCGACAAGCCAGTTGCGGAATTCCCGATGCTGTTTCAGCGCATCCTGCAAAACACGGTGCGCGACTACTACCGGCGGCAAAAGGTTCGGACGACCTGGACCACACCGCTTTCATCGTTCGCGTCGGAAGACGAGGAAGCCGACCCGCTTGAGACGCTTCAGTCCGCCGATGCCAAGAACCCGCTGGGTACCCCGACCGGCAACCTGGAGCAAGCGCAACTCATTGGTATCATGGAGAAAGAAATCGAAAAGCTGCCTGCACGTCAACGTGAAGCCTTCCTCATGCGTTACTGGGAGGACATGGATATCGCCGAGACAGCGGCAGCAATGGGATGCTCGGAAGGCAGCGTTAAAACCCACTGTTCCCGGGCAACACACACGCTGGCGGCAGCGCTCAAGGCGAAAGGCATCGAATTATGAGCAACGAAGAGTTGAAAGTCGCGTACAAGGTTCGGCAGATGTTGAACCGCAGTACGGAAACTCTCGATGACGACATCGCCGGACGGCTGTTCGCGGCCCGGCAGACGGCACTGGGGCGCCAGAAAGCGCCCGTTGCGGGTTTGGCCCTGGCGGGGCTGGGGCATTTCGCATCGCACCGTTTGCCGGCTTTCGGACGTACGGTGGTGACCGCCTTCGCCCTCCTGCTGGGCGTTGTCTTCGCCTATTACTGGAACCACTTCGAGCAAGCCGCGGAGAACGAGGAGGTCGACAGCGCATTACTGTCGGACGATCTCCCTCCCGCCGCTTATCTCGACAAGGGCTTCCAGGCATGGCTCGCTCACTCGCCGCAGTCCTCTCGGTAAGCCTTCTTTTCCTGATGATGCCGGTAACCGGCGGCGCGGCCGTCCCGGTTCCGGCCGTGCCTGTCCTGCAACCGGCGTGGGTCGAACTCACGCCTGAGCAGAAACAGATTCTGGCGCCGCTGGCGTCGGACTGGGACAGCCTCGAGCCCTATCGCCGCAAGAAGTGGCTTGGTATCGCCCAGCGTTATTCGACGCTCGGCGCCAGCGAGCAGGCCCGCGTCCAGCGCCGCATGCGTGAGTGGGTCAAGCTGAGTCCTGAAGAGCGCAAGGCGGCGCGGGAGAAGTACAAGACCTTGCGCAATGCGCGGCCCGAGCAAAAGCAAGCGCTCAAGCAGAAGTGGCAGGAATACAAGGACCTGCCCGAGGAGGAGAAACTCCGGCTTAGCCATGAGGCCAAGACAAGGCCGCAGCCACGTCCCGGCCGAACCGTAAAGCCGCTGACGCCAAGCGCTCCCTCAGCAGCGACGCCCGCGACGCCTACCGCCATCCAACCGCCCGCGCCGCCCGTGCCGCCATTGCCGCCAACGCCCGAGCAGCCCACGCCTCCACCGCTCGAGCAACTTTCGCCCCCGACCTCATGAGCATGCACAAGACCTCTGACGGCTTGCCGACCCCGACGATACGTCGTCGACTGTCCAGCATGGTGTACGACGCCCTGCTGTTGATCGGCGTTTCGTTCTTCGGCTTCATGGTGCCGAACATCGCGCTGGGTGTGGTTTTCGAGTACATGCTGCCGCAGGGCTTCCTCCTGCTGCACCTGATCGGTGTCGTCGCCGTCTATTTCCTCTGGTTCTGGTCGCGCCGGCGACAAACGCTGGCAATGCGCACGTGGAAAATAGAACTTCGCTCCGCGGACGGCGGTCCCGCAGCTCTCGATCAGATGCTGCTGCGCTTCATGCTGGCATGGCCGAGCCTGTTCCTCTTCGGCATCGGCATCTTCTGGGCGCTGATCGACCGCGACCGCCAGTTCCTGCACGACCGCCTCTCCGGCACGCGCCTCGTCTTCACCGGCTGAGCGTCAGCGCCGCTCAACCCACCACATCATCCCGCCCGCCGCCAGCAGGAACAAAAGGCTCGGCGTGATGGCAGCGAAGAACGGCCGCCAGTCGTTGATGACTCCAAGGTGCGAGAACAATCCGTTCAGCATGTGGAAGGTAATGCCGATCATGACGCCCGCGAACACCTTGATGCTGACCGCCGTCATGCGATCGTGCGAGTAGGCGAATGGCAGCGCCAGCGCCATCATCACCAACGTCGCCAACGGATAGACGAGCTTCTTCCATAACGCGATGTCGTAGCGCTGCGTCTTTTGCTGGTTGTCTGCAAGGTGACGGATGTAGCGGTACAGCGTCACCACCGACATGCGATCCGGCACCACCATCAGGACGGAAAGGATGTCCGGATTCAGGTTCGAGCGCCACTCGGCTTCCGGCAACCTGACGACGCGCGCTCCACGCTCCTCGAAAAGTGTCTGCACGACCCCCTGCAGCTTCCATTGCCCTGGCGGCGTGAACTGCCCGCTCGCAGCCTCGCTAATCGAACGCAGCTGGTAGCCGGGGTCGAATTCGTAGATGCGGATCTGGCGCAGGCTGGCGTCGGGCAGCACTTCACGGACATTCACGAACGAGAGCTCGTCCTTCACCCAGAGCCCCGACCGGAATTCCTGCGCGACCAGCGCACTCGTCGCCTTGAGCCGAAGCTGCTGCGCGGCCTTTTCGGCCGGCGGTGCGATGAACTCGCCGAAGACGAAGGTCAGGACGACAAACACCAGGCCCAGCTTCGCGAGACTCTGAAGCATCTCCCGCGTTGACAGGCCCGACGCGCGCAGCACCGTGATCTCCGAATGGCGTGCCAGCAGCGTCAACGCGTAGAGCGTGCCGATCAGGACCGCGATCGGGAAGAGCTCATACACCCGTCCCGGCATCGTCAGCGTGACGTAGATCAACGCATCCTGGAACTCGTAGCCGCCCTTGCCGAGATCCTGAAATTCGTGGATCAGGTCAAAGAACGCGAACAGCGCCAGGAACGCCGCCAGCACCAGTGCCGTCGCCGAGTACAGTTCGCGCGCCAGATAGCGCTCGTAGAGCTTGAGCTTGCGGTTCAGCGCCACAGACGCCCCCATGACAGCACGAAAACCCGACGCGAGAACAGGAGCAGCAGGGCGCCGAACATCACCACATGCACCAGCCACACGCCGACGGCGAAACTGATCCTGCCCTGAATGACCCAGGCCTGGCTCAGACTGAGCAGGTTGCTGTAGATCATGTACGTCAGCAATGCGAATATGAGGTTGTTCGTCCGGCCTGCGCGCGGATTGACGAAGGACAAGGGAATGGCGAGCAGCGCCAGGTTCAGTGCGGCAAGCGGAATCCCGACGCGCCAGAGCAGTTCGGCCAAATTGGCCGGCGTCGGGCTGCGAAGGAGTTGGAAGACAGAGAGGTTCTTGGGGCTTTCCTCGATGCCGCGCGCTTCCTTGGTCTCGGTGCGCACCGCATAGCGTTCGAACTCCATTACCCGGTACTCCGCCGTCCCCGCCTTGCCCTCATAACGTCGTCCGTCGTCGAGCACCAGGAACTTGTCGCCGTTGGGCATCACCTCCGTGTGCCCGGTCGCCGCAGCCATGATGCCGAGCCGGCCATGCTGAAACGAACTTATGAACACGTTCCTGACCCGTCCCTCCTCGCCGGCCACCGCCTCGACGAAGAAGACGCGCTCCGCGTTCGCCGACTCGTTGAAAGATCCCGGCGCCACACGGGAGGCATCGTCGCGCTGGTCCATCTGCTGCCGGTACTCGGTGCTCTTGTTCAGCGCCCACGGCGAGAGAAACAGCGAAAGCACCGCGATGCCGAAGACCATCGGAAGCGCGAACTTCAACACCGGCCGCACCCATGCCGTCAGCGACTGTCCGGCGGAAAACCACACCACCATTTCGGAATCGCGATAGGAGCGCGACAAGGTCAGCAGGACGGAAATGAACAAGGTCAGCGACAGCAGGACCGGCAGGTAGTTGATGGCGCCGAACCCGAGAAGAGCCACCACGGACTCGGAAGCGATCTTGCCGCCTGCCGCCTGGCCGAGCAGGCGAATCAACTGCGTGGTCAGCAATACCGCAAAAAGTGCGACAAAGACCGCACCGGCCGTCTGCGAAAACTCTCTCAGGGCGGCACGCTGGAAGATCATCGGGACTTTGACTTCTGTCGAAAACTTGGGGAATAATGGCGAGAACGGCTCACATGCATAAAAAGCTGGGCTTTTCCCCAATGGAACCCGAAGGAGCGGCACGTGGAATTTAGCATAAAGAGCGGCAGCCCGGAGAAGCAGCGCAGCGCCTGCGTAGTCGTCGGCGTGTTCGAACCACGCAAGCTTTCCGTTCCCGCCGAGGTCGTCGACAACGCCGCCCGGAACCACCTTTCCGACCTGCTTCGCCGCGGCGACATGGAGGGTAAAGCGGGCTCGACGCTGCTCCTGCACAACGTGCCGGGCACCGAGGCCGACCGCGTGCTTCTCATAGGACTCGGCAAGGAAAAAGAGTTCCGCGAAAAGGAGTACCGCAACGCCATCGCCACCGCCGTGCGCACGCTGAACGAAACCGGCGGTTTCGACGGCACGATCTATCTGACCGAACTCATCGTCAAGAAGCGCGATGTCGCGTGGCGCGTCCGCCAGGCGGCGATGGTCGCGCTAGAGACGCTCTACCGCTTCGACCAGATGAAATCGAAAAAGGACGAGGTGCGCCGCCCGCTGCGCAAGCTGACGTTCTGCGTCGAAAGACGCAACGAACTCGAGATCGCCGAGCAGGCGCTGGCCGAGGGCCATGCGATCGCCGCGGGCATGGCGACGATGAAGAACCTTTCCAACCTGCCGGGCAACATCTGTACGCCGGCCTACCTCGCCGAACAGGCACGGGCGATGGCCGCTGAATGCAAGCTCGACTGCGAGGTGCTCGAGCGCGAGGACATGAAGAAGCTCGGCATGGAGACGCTGCTTTCCGTCGCACGCGGCTCGCACCAGCCGCCGAAGCTGATCGTGCTCAAGTACAACGGCGGCAAGAAGGACGCGAAGCCCTATGTTCTCGTCGGCAAGGGCGTCACCTTCGACAGCGGCGGCATCTCCCTGAAGCCAGCGCCGGAAATGGACGAGATGAAGTTCGACATGTCGGGCGCGGCAAGCGTGCTCGGCACCATGCAGGCGGTGGCGCGCATGAAGCTGCCCCTCAACATCATCGCCGTGGTCCCGGCGACCGAGAACATGCCCGGGGGCGGCGCCACCAAGCCCGGCGACATCGTCACCTCGATGTCCGGTCAAACCGTCGAGATCCTCAACACGGACGCCGAGGGCCGGCTGATACTCTGCGATGCGCTGACCTACGTCGAGCGCTTCGATCCCGAGTGCGTCGTCGACGTCGCCACACTGACTGGCGCCTGCGTGATCGCACTCGGCCACGTCGTCACCGGGCTGCTCGCCAATAACGACGCCCTCGCACGCAAGCTGCTCGACGCCGGCCAGGAGGCCTACGATCGCGCCTGGCAGATGCCGCTGTGGGACGACTATCAGGAACAGCTCCAGAGCAACTTCGCCGACATCGCCAACATCGGCGGACGTCCGGCAGGGACAATCACCGCCGCCTGCTTCCTCTCCCGCTTCACCAAGAAGTACGAGTGGGCGCACCTCGACATCGCCGGCACCGCCTGGCGTTCGGGCAAGGAGAAGGGTTCGACGGGCCGGCCCGTCCCCCTGCTGACGCACTTCCTGATGGCCAGGGCCGAAGAGGCCAAGGCGACGTGACACGCATCGACTTCTACTCGAATGCCGGCGACCGCCTCCAGGCGGCATGCTCGTGGCTCGCCGCTAACTGGCGCGAGAAGAAGTCGACGGTCGTTTTCGTGCCCGAAGCGGAAGCCGCCGACCGCCTCGCCCGCATGCTCTGGATCCAGCCGCCGACCGGTTTTCTGCCTCATTGTCGCGCCGAGGACAAGGTGGCTCCGGAGACGCCGGTGCTGATCGCGCAACGGATGGAAGACGTCGCGCAGGACGCCTGCCTGTTGAATCTCAGCGACGACATTCCGGCCGGCTTCTCGCGCTTCGAGGAACTCGTCGAGATCGTCAGCACCGAAGACTCGGTGCGCCTGCCGGCGCGCGAGCGCTTCCGCTTCTATCGCGAGCGCGGATATGCGCTCGAGAACCATAACGTCGCGGATGGCTTCTGACGTGGCCACCGACGACGACGTCCTGCAAAAGGCCGACGCCTTCATGCGCCGGCATCGTGTCTTCGTTGCCGGCGCCACAACGTCGGCCGTGCAAGACGAGGCCGGCGAAGAGCCCACCGTCGAGGACGAGGCCGACATCCCGGTGCTGACCGAGGTCGTCGCCGGCGAAATCGCCAGCCTTGGCGCACCCTTCGCGGACCCGACGGCATTCCAGGCCGCGGTCGCCGCCGAACTCGACGCCTGGCTCGACGAGCAGCTTCCCGTCCATGTCATGCGCGTGATGGACGGCATCACCGACCAGATGATCGGGCAGCTGTCGGAGAAGGCGCGCGGCGAGCTGCTGCCGCGCCTGCAGGCACGCCTGGAAGCCTTGCCGGATCAGGGATCCGACGAGGTTTGAATCCGTCGGCGCGGGTATAATCCCGCCCTTCGCGCCGGGTCTCCGGCGGACCCACTTCCGAACGATTCATGGAACTCGCAAAAAGCTTCGAGCCGGCCGACATCGAGCGCCGCTGGTATCCCCTGTGGGAGTCGCGCGGCTATTTCGCCGCCGGCCTCGACACCACCAGGACGGACAACTTCTGCATCCTGCTGCCGCCGCCGAACGTCACCGGCACGCTGCACATGGGCCACGGCTTCAACCAGACACTGATGGACGCGCTGACGCGCTACCACCGCATGCGCGGCGACAACACGCTCTGGCAGCCCGGCACCGACCACGCCGGCATCGCGACGCAGATCGTCGTCGAGCGCCAGCTCGACGCGCAGGGCGTTTCGCGCCACGACCTCGGCCGCGAGAAGTTCCTCGAGAAGGTCTGGGAGTGGAAGGAGTATTCGGGCGGCACCATCACCCAACAGATGAGGCGCCTCGGCACGTCGCCTGACTGGAGCCGCGAACGCTTCACCATGGATGCCGGCCTGTCGAAGATCGTCACCGAAACCTTCGTCCGGCTCTACAAGGAAGGCTTGATCTACCGCGGCAAGCGCCTCGTCAACTGGGATCCGAAGCTGCTGACTGCCGTCTCCGACCTTGAAGTCGTCAGCGAGGAAGAGAACGGCTCGATGTGGGAAATCCGCTATCCGTTCGTCGATGGCAGCGGTCATCTCGTCGTCGCGACGACCCGGCCCGAAACGATGCTCGGCGACGTCGCAGTCGCCGTGAATCCCGAGGACGAGCGCTACCGGCACCTGATCGGCAAGGAAGTACAACTCCCGCTGACCGGCCGCAGCATCCCGATCATCGCCGACGCCTACGTCGACAAGGAATTCGGCACCGGTTGCGTCAAGATCACGCCCGCCCACGACTTCAACGACTGGCAGGTCGGCCACCGCCACGGCCTCGCGCCGATCAGCATCTTCACGCTCGACGCGCGCATCAACGAGCACGGCCCCGAGAAATATCGCGGCATGGATCGCTACGACGCCCGCAAGGCGATCGTCGCCGACCTCGAGGCGCAGGGCCTGCTCGAAAGCGTCAAACCGCACAAGCTGATGGTGCCGCGCGGCGATCGCACCAACGCCGTCATCGAGCCGATGCTGACCGACCAGTGGTTCGTCGCCATGAGCAAGCCGGGCGCGAACGGCAAGTCGATTGCGGGACAGGCGCTCGACTGCGTGGCGTCCGGCGAGATCAAGTTCGTTCCCGAGAACTGGGTCAATACCTACAACCAGTGGCTCAACAACATTCAGGACTGGTGCATTTCGCGCCAGCTCTGGTGGGGCCACCAGATTCCCGCCTGGTACTCCGACGACGGCCGCTATTACGTCGCCCACGACGAAGCCGAAGCCTACGCGCAGGCGAAGCAGGACGGCTACACGGGCGGCCTGACGCGAGATCCGGACGTGCTCGACACCTGGTATTCGTCGGCGCTGTGGCCGTTCTCGACGCTCGACTGGACCCCTGAGTGGCCGGCGAAGTCCAACCCTGCCCTCGACCTCTACCTGCCGTCGACGGTGCTCGTCACCGGGTTCGACATCATTTTCTTCTGGGTGGCGCGCATGGTCATGATGACCAAGCACATCACCGGCAGGATTCCGTTCCGCGACGTCTATGTGCACGGCCTGATCCGCGACGCCGAAGGCCAGAAGATGAGCAAGTCGAAGGGCAACGTGCTCGACCCCATCGATCTCATCGATGGCATCACGCTCGAGGACCTGGTCAAGAAGCGCACCACCGGATTGATGAATCCCAAGCAGGCTGAGCAGATCGAGAAGCGCACACGCAAGGAGTATCCGAACGGCATTCCCGGCTTCGGCACCGACGCGTTGCGCTTCACCTTCGCTTCGCTCGCCAGCCCCGGCCGCGACATCAAGTTCGACATGCAGCGTTGCGAGGGCTACCGCAACTTCTGCAACAAGCTCTGGAACGCCACGCGCTTCGTGCTGATGAACTGCGAAGGCAAGGATTGCGGCATCGCCGCCCAGCAAGGCGGCGACTCCTGCAAGACCGGCTACCTGGACTTCTCGCCCGCGGACCGCTGGATCGTCAGCCGCTTGCAGCGCGTCGAGGCCGAGGTCGAAAAGCACTACGCCGACTACCGCTTCGACCTTCTCGCCAAGGCGATCTACGAATTCGTCTGGGACGAGTACTGCGACTGGTACCTAGAACTCGCCAAGGTGCAGATGCAGAAGGGCTCCGACGCCCAGCAACGCGCGACGCGGCGCACGCTGGTGCGCGTGCTCGAAACCACGCTGCGCCTCGCCCATCCGCTGATTCCGTTCATCACCGAGGAACTCTGGCAGACCGTCGCGCCCATCGCCGGGCGCGCCAAAGGCGACGGCTCGGAATCGCTGATGCAGCAGGCCTATCCCAAGGCCGACCTCGCGCGCTGTGACGCAGCGGCCGAGGCCTGGGTGGCAGCACTCAAATCCATGGTCAATGCTTGCCGCAGCCTGCGCGGCGAGATGAACCTGTCACCGGCACAAAAGGTGCCGCTCGTCGCAGCCGGCGACAAGGTCGCCATCGAAGCCTACGCGCCCTACCTCGCGGCACTCGCCCGGCTGGCCGAAGTCACCACCTGCGGCGACGCCCTGCCCGACTCCGACGCCCCGGTACAGATCGTCGGCGACTTCCGCCTGATGCTGAAGATCGAGATCGACGTCGCCGCAGAAAAGGAACGCCTCGGCAAGGAGATCGCCCGCATCGAGGGCGAGATCGTCAAGGCGGAAAACAAGCTGGCAACACCGAGCTTCGTCGAACGCGCGCCGGCGGCGGTGGTTGCACAGGAGCGCGAGCGGCTTGCGGCATTTGTCGCGCTGCTCGACAAACTGAGGAATCAGGCGGCGCGCCTCGGTTGAGGCGGCCGCGGGCCAGTTCCTAGCGAGCGTCTTCCTTGCCGCCCGAGGTCAGGGCAAGCGCCTTGCGGATCGCTTCGGGCGACTTCATGATGTTCATGAAGCTGTTGGCGCCCATCATCGACAAGTCGGGGAAGCTGATGGCGATGCGGAAGCGCGCGTACTGTGCATAGACCTTGTTGTCGGAAACGAGCAGATCATATGGCAGATGCGCCGTCGACTTCACGTCCCTGAAATCGATCTCGCTCATGATGTAGGCGTCATCCATATGCTTGTCTGACGGATTCTTCATGGCGACACCGAACAGCGTCTCCTTCTTGCCGGCTACGTCGACGCGATAGACCTTCGTGACGCCGAATTTGCCGCTGGCAAGACCGGCCTCCACGGCTTTCAGCGCCTCCTCGTAGCTGCCGTAGCTGGCGAACTCGTTCGGTTCGTCGAAGTACTCCATCCCGAACGTGTAGTGATACTTGCGCAATTGCGTAGCCGTAAGCCCCTTGGCGCCGAACTCCTCGATCCGCCCGAGTGCCGCCTGGAGCTTCGCCGCCGTTTCCTTGAGTTCGCCGTTCATGCGGTAGGCGTTCGCCATATAGACGGGGTTCGTGTACGAGACCTGCACCTCGTCCTTGGCTTTGGTCACCGCCACCCGCTGCGCGGCGCCGAAGCCGCCGTGTTGCGACTTCGCGGCGGTCGTACGTAATTCATCGTTCGTGACTGCGATGACTGTGGCGCCGGCGTAAGGCGAGTAGCTACCGAGCACGGTAAAGCCCTGTTCCGTCAGCGCCTTTTTGGTCGACTCAACTTTCTCCCCTAGGTCGCCCGTCCCGCGCGACGCGAGTACGAAAGGCTTCAGCAAGGCGTCCTGCGCCGAAGCCAGTCCGGCAGAAAGACCGACAAACAAAACCAGCAACGCAGTCTTGAATAGCTTGAACATCGTTGTCTCCTGTGGGTGGATGGTTATGGTTTTTATTTGCTAACGAAACGAAAAGGCCGGAAGCGTTCGCTCCCGGCCTTGGTAATGCCCTAGTTCAGCAACGGCGTCAGAACTTCAGGCTGTAGCCGACGCCAATCGAATCCTGGTACATCTCGATTTTGTCGGTCCCGCCAGCGCCACTACCCATGACTGCAGGAAGCCACGTACTGAAAAGACTCGCGCCGGAGACTGACTTCTTGGCAGCGTGCATGTACGCGACTGTCAGTTCCGAATCCTTCGTGACGTTGTAAGTCAAGCCTAAGGTGTAGTGATCCTGTACGACGCCCGGCGCGAGAATGTTGAACGTCGCGTCACGGCCCTGGATCGGGTTCTCGGAGCGGTTGTATCCGGCGCGCACCGTCAGGTTACCGTTGTACTTGTACTCAACTCCGAGTTTGACAACATCGATGCTCGACCAGCCGAAGCCGCGACAGTTGTCGCATCCCAACGTTCCGCCAATGGTGGCACCGCCGTTGGTGCTCGGATTGGCGATCGATTTGACGTCTCCATAATTGATCCGCTGGTAGTCTGCCGCCAGCGTCCATTGTTCGTTGGGCTTAAAGGACAGACCGATGTTCCAGTTCTCAGGAATGTCGAAGTCGCCCTGCTCGGCGAACAAGTCCTTGTATTTGTCGAACTTGCTCATCTTCATCTTCGTAGCGTAGGCAGCGCCGAGGGTGAATTGCTCATTCAGCTTGCCCATCCAGCCAATGCGGAGTCCGTAGCCGTTCGACTTGTCACGTCCAACGTTAGTGAGCCCTGCGGCGCCACTGCCCGCGGCCGTGTAACCGCCAAACCCGTGCAGACCGTTGGCCTTGAATTGCTGGTGGCCGATGAGCAGCGATGCGCCAACCGAGTGGTTCTTGTTTAGCTTCATGGAAAATGTCGGCGCAACGATGAGCTGGACGAGATCGACACCGAGACGACCACCGCCGCATAACCCATTGTATGGTCCCGGCGCAACCGTGATCGGACTCATGCCGTTAAACGCGTTACACGTTGCGTTAGCGGCCGCAATCTCTCCACCCTTGTAGTCGGTGTTCATGCCGCCGTTGCCATAAACCGTAACCCCTACCGCCATGTCCCAACCGAGCATTTTGTTGTAGCCCAACTCGGGAACATAGAACAAGGTGCTGTCGCTGTCGGACTCGAAGTCGAAATTCCCGACACCACCGACGTTGATCGATCCACTCCGACTCGCCTTTCGCTTCGGCGAGAACAGGTCAAGACCAACGTCCAACCGATCTCCCGCCCAAACCATGCTGGCCGGGTTGTTCGCGCCGCCGAAGGCGTCATGCGCCATGGCGGTCGCCGCTCCACCCATGCCCTTCGCCTTCATGCCGTAGCCATGAGAAAAGTAACCGTTGGTGGCAAATGCCGAAGCCGACAAGCCGGCGGCGGCGAAGAGTACTGCGAGCTTCGTTGATTTCATCTTCTGTGTCTCCTCCCTGAACGGGACGTGGTTGGGATTATTAGATGAACAAGCAAACGTCGGATTGCTGGGCGACCGGCAGGAACGTCGCGGCGCCGGCGTAGTCCATGTCGCTGACGAAGTCGTCATGGCTGAAGCCGAACAACTCGACCGTCATCTGGCAGGCGACGAACTTGACGCCGGCCTCCTGGCTGAGGCTGCGCAGTTCGTCGATGCTGGCGACGCCGTTGTTGGCGATCGTCTGCTGCATGAGGCTGGTCGCGACCGTCTCGAAGCCGGGGACGCCGGCTTGCACGATGTTGGGGATGTTCCAGTTGATGCCCTTGAACCAGTCGGGGCCGAAGGGCATCTTCATCGGCATGCCGGGGTTGCCGAGCGGGCTGACCTTGAGGTCGGAGACGTCCTTCTTGACAAGGTTCAGGCCATAGAAGGTGAAGAAGATCGTCACGTCCCAGCCGAGCGCGGCGGCGGTGGAAGCTAGAATGAAAGGCGGGTAGGCCCAGTCGAGCGTGCCCTTGGTGGCGATGATGGCCATCGACGGAGTCTTGGACTCCTGGATTTCCTTCAGTTTCTCTTCGATCTTGCCGGGCAGGATTTCATCCAGCCGCTGACGGATCAGGTCGTCGATGACGGCGACTTCGGGTGTGGCACCCATGTTGTTCTCCTCTCTGCTGTCGATTCCATCGATCTCGTGTTATCGCCGCATCATGAACTATGACGTTCGCCCAAGAGAACGATTGTCCTTATGCGGGAATAACCCGAGATGATGAATTCGGACTTCTGAAGCGACGCGGGGAACGCCATCCGGCGCTCCCCGCTCTCAAATCGGCATGCGCGGCGCGAGCGCCGCAGCGCATTACTTGCGCTTCATGAAGAATTCGAATTCCTTGTTGTTTTCGGCGGACGAGAGCAGTTCGTTGCCGGTCTGCTTGGCGAAGGCGGCGAAGTCCTTCACCGAACCCGGGTCGGTCGAGGTGATGCGCAGCACCTGGCCGGCCGTCATTTCGGCCAGCGCCTTCTTGGCACGCAGAATGGGCAGCGGGCAGTTGAGGCCGCGGGCGTCGAGATCCTTGTCGAAGTTCATGTCGTTTCCTCGTGATTGGTTGGTCTGTGGAACTATCGTTGCCGACTCTTTGAGCCGCCTGCACTCGGCAGGCGTCCCGGCCAGCGTTCTTGTAGAACTTTAGCGGGGGATAATATTCTCATGGACGCTGTTTTCGCAACTACCTTCCGTCATTTCGGCATGTCGGGTCAGGCCACCGACTGGTAGTACAGGTTCTGCGGATGGTTCGCCTGCGCGAAGAAGAACCAGCGCTCGACGATCAGTCCAGCATACTGCACAACGAAGGCGGCCAGCAGCGCTTCAGCAGCGGCCCCCGCGAAGCCCGCGAGCAGCAGGCTCGCCGGGATGACGAACACGCCGATGAGGAACACCCACTTGAGCGAGCGCAGGAAAAGGCTGCTGCGGCCATGAAAGAACTCGCGCGTGTTGAACGAGCCGCCCATGAATCCCTGCGTCTTCTGGACGATCTTCGGATGCTTGATGCCGATTGCAGACTGCAGCGTCGACTTGGGCTTCAGGTGGCAGTTGCGCACCAGCGAGGCCACGCGCGCGACGAGGCCGAGCAGCAGGATGATCAGCGCCCATCCCGCGAAGAAGCTCGCAAGCTCGGGCGCCACCAGCGCCGCAAAACCGGCCGCCAGCGTGAAGCCGGATGCGCTGCCGAGCAGCGTGTAGTTGATCACCGTCAGCGGCGTGTGCCACTCGCGCAGGAAGCGCAGGCAGGCGTAGATCATTCCGGTGGAGAGAAACAACAGGAACGCGAGCAGCGTGCCGACGACGCCGAGCGCCACCGTGGCGTCGACGACGATGCCGCCCGGCAGCGTCGCGATCGCCGGCTTCCAGTCGAGCAGATGTGCGGCACCGTAGAGGAACACCGTTCCCATGAATGCAGGCAGCACGATCACCTCGCGCGACAGCCACGACGTGCGCCATTGCGTTGCCGAACGCCATGCGCGCTCGGGACGGCCGAGGTGGAAGAACGAGGCGACCAGCCCGCCGATGAGGAACAGGAGCGCCAGCGCGCTGCCGTGAGCGTAGAACGTATGTCCGTCCTGCTGCGGCAGCAGATCGAACAACGCATACGACTGGGCCGTGAATAGCGCCAGGAACAAGCCTTGGCCGACGCCGATCAGCGTCGTGAGGAAGATGACGGAAAAAGCGGGATGCATGTTCGTCCTTACCAGCTCGTGACGTCGTCGAGCGAGGGCTCGGCGGTGCCGGGCCTCGGCAGCTGCTCGTCGATCTTGAGCGGATTGTCGGCGCGCTCGATCTCGTCGACGCGGATGCGCAGGCGCGTCTTGCGCCGCGGCAGGTAGTGGTTGGCGGGGCTGGTGCCCCACTCGGGCATCAGCTGGTAGCCGCCGGCCTCGCGGATCGCCTGCGAGACTTCGGAGTCAGGATCGTGGATGTCGCCGTAAAGGCGCGCGCTCGTCGGACAGGCACGTACGCAGGCCGGGCGACGCTCCTCCTCGGTCATCTTCGGGTCGTAGATGCGATCGACGCAGAGGGTGCACTTCTTCATCACCTTCTGCTGCTCGTCGAACTCGCGCACGCCGTAGGGGCAGGCCCACGAACAGTACTTGCAGCCGATGCACTTGTCGTAGTCGACGAGGACGATGCCGTCCTCCTTGCGCTTGTACGAGGCGCCGGTCGGGCACACCGGCACGCAGGGCGGGTCCTCGCAGTGCAGGCAGGACTTGGGGAAATGCACTGTCTCGGTGTTCGGGAATTCGCCGACCTCGAAGGTCTGCACCCGATTGAAGAAGGTGCCGGTCGGGTCCTTGCCGTAGGGATTCTGGTCGACCATCGGGCCGGCGACGCCGGACGTATTCCATTCCTTGCAGTTGGTGACGCAGGCCTGGCAGCCGACGCAGACATTCAGATCGATGACGAGGGCGAGTTGCGTCATTTCTTGTTTGCCCCCGCAAAGAAGTTCCACACTGACTTGCGTTCGGACTGCCCCGGATAGCGCGCCAGTGCCTCGAACTGCGGCGAGGACTGCTCGGGCTCGCCGGCCTCCGCCTTGTAGATGCGCACGCGCACGTCGTACCAGGCCGCCTGGCCGGTGATCGGATCGGAGTTCGATACCCGCCCCGCACCGCCCGGCAGCTCTTCCGAAATCAGGTGGTTGAGCAGGAAGCCCTGCTGCGATTCGTTGGCGTCGGGCGTCAGGCCCCAGGCGCCGGCCGCCTTGCCGATCGCGTTCCAGGTCCACACCGTGCCGGGCTCGACGGCTTCCGAATGCTTGGCCATGCAGCGCACCTTGCCCCACTGACTCTCGACCCAGATCCAGTCTTCGTCCTCGATACCGGCGACGCGCGCGGTATGCGTGTTCACATACAGCGTGTTGTAGGCATGGATCTGCCGCAACCAGGCGTTCTGCGAATCCCACGAGTGGTACATCGCCATCGGTCGCTGGGTGATCGCGGCCAGCGGGTACTTGTGCTTGTCGGTCGCCTGGCCTTCGAGCGTGTCGGCGAAGAAAGGCAGCGGATCGAACCACGTCTCGATGCGCTTCTTCAGGTGCTCGGGCGGCTTGCGCGTCAGGCCCTTGCCTTGCGCCGCAGTGCGGAATTTCTGCAGCACCTCGGAATAGACGTGGATCAGGATCGGCTCGGCATAGCGCGTAACGCGGTTGCGCTGCGACCACTGCAGGTAGCCCTGGTTCCAGTTGCGCATGTACTGGTAACTCTTCGGCAGCTCGTGGTGGTACACACAGTTGTTCTTGGCGTACATCTCCCACTGGTTCGGGTTCGGCTCGCCGCGCATGAACTTCTCGCCGCCCTTGCCGCGCCAGCCCGACAGGAAGCCGATGCCCGAGCCCGGCTCGGTCTCGTAGTTCACGATGAAGTCGGGGTAGTCGCGGTACTTGCGGCTGCCGTCCTTGTTGACGAACACCGGCAGCTTGAGTCGCGTGCCGAGTTCGATCAGCACTTCCTGGAAGGGCTTGCACTCGCCCGTCGGCGGCACCACCGGGATGCGCACCGAGTCGACCGGGCCGTCGAATTCCGAGATCGGCCGGTCGAGGATCGACATCACGTCGTGGCGCTCGAGGTAGGTCGTGTCGGGCAGGATCAGGTCGGCGAACGCGGTCATCTCCGACTGGAAGGCGTCCGCGACGACGATGAACGGAATCTTGTACTCGCCGCTCTCGTCCTTGTCGGCCAGCATCTTGCGCACCTCGACGGCGTTCATCGTCGAGTTCCACGCCATGTTCGCCATGAAGATCAGCAGCGTGTCGATCTTGTACGGATCGCCGCGCCAGGCGTTGGTGATGGCGTTGTGCATCAGCCCATGGACCGACAGCGGGTATTCCCACGAGAACGCCTTGTCGATGCGCACCGGCTTGCCTTCGGCATCGACGAAGAGGTCGTCGGGGTCGGACGGCCAGCCGAGCGCCATGCCGTCGAGCGGACGGTTCGGCTGCACGGCGCGCGGATCGTTCGGCGTGCGCGCGCAGGGCGGAATCGGCCGCGGGAACGGCACCTTGTGGCGGAAGCCGCCGGGGCGATCGATGGTGCCGAGCAGCGACATCAGGATGCCGAGCGCGCGGATGGTCTGGAAGCCGTTCGAGTGCGCCGCCAGCCCGCGCATGGCATGGAAGGCCACCGGGTTGCCGGTCACGGTATCGTGCTCGACGCCCCAGGAATCCGTCCAGGAAATCGGCAGCTCGATCTTCTGGTCGCGCGCCGTGACGCCCATCTCGTAGGCGATGCGGCGGATGGTGTCGGCGGGAATGCCGGTGATGCCCTCGGCCCACTCCGGCGTGTAGTCGGCGACGCGCTCCTGCAGCAACTGGAACGCCGGCTTGACCTTGGTGCCGTCCTTCAGCGTGAACTCGCCGCGCAGGAAGGGATCGGCGCCCGGCGTATGCGTGATGACCGGCTTGTTGGTGTTGCGGTCCCACCAGAGCTTGTCCTGGGGGTCGTAGCAGGCCTCTTCCTCGGGCACCTCGGTGCGCAGGAACATGCCGAACTCGTCGCTGCCCTCGTCGACGTTCACCAGTTGGCCGGCGTTCGAGTAGCGCACGAGGAACTCGCGATCGTAGAGGCCCTTGCCGATGATCTCGTGCAGGAAGGCCAGCAGCAGCGCGCCGTCGGTGCCGGGACGGATCGGCACCCATTCGTCGGCGATCGCCGAATAGCCGGTGCGCACGGGATTGATCGAGACGAAGCGGCCGCCGTCGCGCTTGAACTTCGCCAGCGCCATTTTCATCGGATTCGAGTGATGGTCCTCGGCGGTGCCGATCATCACGAACAGCTTGGCGCGGTCGAGGTCGGGACCGCCGAATTCCCAGAACGAGCCGCCGATGGTGTAGATCATGCCGGCGGCCATGTTCACCGAGCACAGGCCGCCGTGCGCCGCATAGTTCGGCGTGCCGAACTGGCGCGCGAACAGGCCCGTCAGCGCCTGCATCTGGTCGCGGCCGGTGAACAGGGCGAACTTCTTCGGGTCGGTCGCGCGGATCTTGCCGAGGCGCTCGGCCAGCGTCGAGAACGCCTCCTCCCAGGAGATCGGCTCGAACTCGCCCTGGCCGCGCATGGCTCCCGCTTTGCGGCGCAACGGCCGCGTCAGGCGCGCCGGCGAATATTGCTTCATGATGCCGGACGAGCCCTTGGCGCAGATGACGCCCTTATTGAGCGGATGGTCCGGATTGCCGTCGATGAAGCGGACTTCGCCGTCGCGCAGATGCACGCGAATGCCGCAGCGGCAAGCGCACATGTAGCAGGTGGTCTTCTTGATTTCTTCGACAGGAACGGTCATCTCTGTTCTTGCACGGGCAGGTGATTCGTAAATTAGAATTTTGCGATATTCTCCGCGACCTTTCCCTGTGGCTCAAGGGAAACCTTTTTATTCCCTGATAGAAAACAGGAGGAATCCATGGCGACCGTACCCGATTTCACCGAGGCCGAAATCAAACTGGCCGGCCAGACGCTGATCGAGCGCTACGGTCGCGCAGTGCCGACCGAAATCGCGGATGCCGAAATCGGCCTCGGCGCCGAGGGCGGCGAACTCACGACCTGCCCGGTCCTCTACTGGGAGGAGCGCGGCGCGCACTTCGTCGTCTTCAAGATCGCCGAGAGCCGCTATCGCGCGCAGTTCTACTACTCCGAGGCACAGCAGTACGGCACCGGCAAGGATAGCTTCGACAACCTCGGCGACTGCATGATCACCGTGCTGCAGGTGCAGTCCGACCACGAGCGCCAGATGCAGGGCATCCGCACCGGCATGACGTCGAAGGACATCAAGGGCGACGACTACGACGGCCCGTTGGTCATATGAAAACCTTCCCCCCGTCCCCCTTCCCGAGGAAGGGGGTGGCTACAGTTCGCGGGCTGTGCCCGCTCCGCTTCAATGACTCGCTGCCGCCTTGGGGCGGCCCGGCGGAGGCAGCATGAAAGTCTGCATCGTTTCCGACAGCCACGACCGCGGCCCGATGCTGGCGACGGCCGTCGCCACCGCCATGGCCGAAGGCGCACAGGCGGTGATCCATTGCGGCGACCTGATCGGCGTCAATACCGTCAAGGCATCGCTGAAGCTCGGCCTGCCGCTGCATGTGATCCATGGCAACAACCTCGGCGACCTCGTCGCGCTGGCACGCGTGTCCTGCAACTCCGAAGGCCTGCTCAACTACCACGGCCGCGATGCCACGCTCCAGATGGCAGGCCGCCGCATCTTCGTCACCCACTATCCGCACTACGGCCACGGCATGGCCTGCACCGGCGACTACGACCTCGTCTGCTGCGGCCACAGCCATGAGCCGGTGGTCGCGCAACAGCCGAACGTCAAGGGCGGCCAGACCTGGCTCGTGAACCCCGGCACGGTCGCCGGCCTGGGCGCTCCGGAAGCGACCTGGATACTCGGCGACCTCACGTCGATGACGTTCGAGATCCGCAAGCTCGAGAAGTAGTCGCGGGCGGCACGCTCGCTCGCCGTCGCCCCGGGACGGCTGCGTGGTCTATGCTGGACATGAGATCCTCGTAAACAGATCGGCAAAGGGAGAAGGGGCGGGAAAATGACGACGTCGGATGTCGAGATTTCCCGCGGCTCGTCGTCGCCGGCTTCGCGGCCACCGCCGGCGCAAGCAGTGCGCTTCGATCGCCGCGCAATCGACTACCACAACATTCCGGTCAAGGCCGACGTCATTGCCGGCATTACGCGCCTGAACGTCGAATCCGCCGATTGCTTCCGCGACCTTGACAACTACGTCTGCTCCGACCCCGGCGTCGCGACGCTGGTGCTCCGCGTGGTGAATTCGGCGTTCTACAGCCGCGGCGACAAGGTCACCAACATCCCGCGCGCCATCAGCCTGCTGGGTTTCAACGTCGTGCGTTCGCTGGCGATGCTGGCCTTCAGCCGCTCCCTCTTCGCGCTGACGCGCAACTCGCTGTTCCAGTGCCACATCTGGCAGCACTCGCTGCTGACGGCGCTGGCCGGCCAGACGATATGCGCGGAGCTCGGCGACCCCAACGACAGGGACGAGGCCTTCATCGCCGGACTGATGCACGACATGGGCAAGGTGCTGCTTTTCAGCCACAACCAGAACCGCTACCTCGAGGTCCTGGCCGTGGTCCTGAGCAAAGGCTGCACGAGCATCGAAGCGGAACGGGAAATCTTCGGCGGCGATCATCTCGAGGTCGGACGGGAAGCGGTCGCGCAGTGGAAGCTGCCGGCACGTTTCGCCGATTTCATGGGCACCGATCTTTCCCGACCCGATCCTGCCGCCTGGGCCGGCGATCCGGTGCGCATCAGCCTGGCCGCGGCCAACTACCTGACCCGCAGCAACGGCATCGGTGCGCGGCCCGAGGCCGACATCGAGACGAGGAGGACGGGGTTGGTCGCGTTCGGGCTCGACCCCGGCCGCAGTGCCGAGTGGGCCCAGAACGAGTTCATGGCGAGCTTCATGGAACATGAAACCTACCGACTTTGCGCCAACCTCTGATCCACGGCCCGCCGCGACGGCAAGTCACGGCACCAGGCCGGTGCGCCTGCTGGCGCTCGACCACGGCCCCTGGCTCGATCTCCAGCGCCGCCTCCGTCACGCGCTCGATGCGCGCGGACTCGGCCGGCTCGCGGCGCCGACCACGGTAGTCCTGAACGACCTGCTCGACGCGGCCGTCAAGACCATGCACCTGCGCGTTTTCCGGCGCACCATGGAAACCGAGTTCGGACTGCCTGCCGACGACGACGGCGAACAGATCAGGTCGCTCTACGCCATGGAACTCGCCGAGCACGGTTCGCAGAACATCACGCAGGCGTGCCGCGCCGCCGGCTGGCAGATCGACGTGAGCTTCCCCGCGCCGCCCGCCACGGGCATCGACACGCTGGTCCGCATCGACCTGCCGTTTTCCTGGAACCCCGAAACGTGCCGCACGCGCCGGCTGATCGACGCGCTGGAGTTCCGACTCGTCGTCGAGGAGTCCGCCGGGGGATCGCGCATCGAGCTGACGCAACCGGCTGGCCGGCATGAACGGCTCGTGCAACCCACGCTGCTGGCACCCGGAGACCGCCAGGCAACCGTGGAACGGATCTTCGACGAACTCGGCTACGGGCTCATCCATTTCTCGGCCGTCGGCGAGATCCTCGCCGTGACGCCGTCCATGCTCGCCCGCCTGCACGTCGACGGCGGCGAAGCCTGGACCAAGGACCTGGCGGCTGCGATTCCGCTCAACTTCCACAACGACATCATCTGGGGACTGGCGCTCGTCGAAGGCAGCGGCGCGTTCGAGAACTTCCGCATCCGCGTCAACCTGCCCGGGGGCGACCGCACGTCGATCCTGTTCAACGTCAGCGGCTTTCGCCTGCCCGACGGCACGATACCTTCGCTGTGGCAGGTGGTTTCGCAGGAGGAAGGGCCGGGACATCTGTCGGAAGGCTCGATCCTCAGCGGCATGCGCATTCACAACATTACGCGCCATTACGTGCCGCAGCTCGTGGAGCAGAAGGCCCGCGAGGCGGTGCGCGAAGGCAAGGACAGCATCGGCAACGAAGACCGCCAGGTGGCGGTGCTGTTCTGCGACATCGTCGGGTTCACTTCCTACGTCGAGTGCAACGCCGACACCGAGTCGGTCGTCGAGACCCTGAACTTCATCCTCGGCCGCGTCTCCCACTCGGTCACACGCAATCGCGGTTCGATCGACAAGTTCATGGGCGACTGCATCATGGCGATCTTCGACGACCCGACCGACGCCATCCTCGCCGGTCTCGACATGCAGAGCCATTCCGAAGACATCAACCGGCTGCGCTCGCGCGCCGGCCAGCAGACCCTGCAGTTGCGCATAGGCATCCACTGGGGCGACGTCGCGATCTGCAACATCGGCACGCCGGAACGCCTCGACTGGACCGCCATCGGCGACGTCGTGAATACGGCGGCGCGCATCCAGAAGGGCTGCCAGCCCGGTTTCGTGCTCGTCAGCAAGGCGACGCGCGACGTCGTCGAGGCGTCGCACCCCGGACGGTTCCGCTTCGGCGAGCCCTTCGGACTGCTGGCCAAGGGCAAACGCGACGAGCTTGCCGTCTGCAACGTCCGGCTCGACGGCGCCTAGCGTCGCGAACGAGCCCGGCGCATACAGACCCTCTATTCCCCCATAGGAACATTTCACCAGAGAACTTGAGGAAACGCAGGAATGGCGCGGGATAGCGCGCGGTAGAATCCGCCGCGTTCGCAAGGAACGACCTTTCCCGGAGGCTAGCTGTGACAGCTTCAATCGCAACCAACCAGACGATCCTCGTCGTCGGCGGCGGAATTTCCGGCATGACCGCCGCCCTCGAGGCCGCCGAATGCGGCAAGCAGGTTCTGCTGGTGGAGAAGACCCCGACGCTCGGCGGCCGCACCGCCCAGCTCTACCGTTACTTCCCGAAGATGTGCCATCCCACCTGCGGGATGGAAATCAACCTGAAGCGCATCAAGGGCAACCCGAACGTCCGCGTCATGACGATGACCCAGGTGGTCGCCGTCGGCGGCAACCGCGGCGACTACAGCGTCACGCTGAAAGTCAGCCCGCGCTACGTCAACGAGAACTGCACCGGCTGCGGCAAGTGCAGCGAGGCTGTCGGCGCCGAAGTCCCGGACGCCTACAACTACGGCCTCGGCAAGGTCAAGGCTGCCTACCTGCCCCACGTGATGGCCTATCCCCAGCGCTACGTCATCGACCCGTCGATCGTCGGCACGCCCGAGGGCGAGAAGGCCAAGGCGGCCTGCCCGGTGAACGCCGTCGATCTCGGCATGCAGGAAGAAACCATCGAGATCAAGGTCGGCGCCGTCGTCTGGGCCACCGGCTGGCGTCCGTTCGACGCCGCCAAGATCCAGCCCTACGGCTACGACCGCTTTGCCAACGTGATCACCAGCGTCGAGTTCGAGCGCCTGGCCGACCCGCACGGCCCGACCGGCGGCAAGCTGCTGAGGCCAAGCGACGGCAAGGAGGCGAAGAACATCGCCTTCATCCAGTGCGCCGGCTCGCGCGACGAGAACTACCTGCGCCACTGCTCGCGCATCTGCTGCATGGCCTCGCTCAAGCAAACGCAATACGTGCGTGAAGCTTTCGGCGAAGAAGGCAAGTCGACGGTCTACTACATCGACATCCGCGCCATCGACCGCTTCGAAGACTTCTACGCCAACGTCTGGAAGGACCCGACGGTCAACTTCGTCAAGTCCAAGGTCGCGCGCATCGCCGAGAACGAGTCGAACGGCAACCCGATCCTCCACGGCGTGGACACCGAGGGCTACCACCGCTACGCCACCGAGCACGACCTCGTCGTGCTGGCCGTCGGCATGGAACCCGAGGTCACCGGCGTCAAGCTGCCCGACGGCGTCATCATGGATTCCTCGAACTTCATCGAGGGCTCCGAGGACGGCGGCATGTTCGGGGCCGGCGCGGCTTCCAGCCCGCTCGACGTGAACCGCGCGGTGCAAAGCGCCACCGCCGCCAGCCTCAAGGCCATTCAAGTGATCCACAAGAACGCATCGACGGAGGCCGCGTAATCATGGCCGACATCAAATACGCTGCATACATCTGCTCCGGCTGCGGCATCGGCGACAAGCTGAACATCGGCGCGCTGGAGAAGGTCGCCACCAAGGAAGGCAAGATGGCGGTGGTCAAGAACCACCCCTTCCTCTGCTCGACCGAAGGCGTCGACCTGATCAAGAACGACATCGCCACCGAGGGTGTCACCCACCTGTGCATCGCCGGCTGCTCGCGCCGCGCCAAGGCCGAGGCCTTCTACTTCCCCGAGAACGCCGTGTCGCGCGCCAACCTGCGCGAAGGCGTGTTGTGGGTGGTCGCCGAAGGCGCCGAGCACGATGAAGTCCGCCAGGAAATGGCCGAAGACTACATTCGCATGGGCTGCGCCGAGGTCAAGAAGATGATGGCGCCGGCCGGCAACCCGAACAAGGCCCAGAGCAAGCGCATCATGGTCGTCGGCGGCGGCATGTCCGGCATGACGGCTGCGCTGGCCGCGGCCGACACCGGCTACGAGGTCGTGCTGGTCGAGAAGGGCGCCAAGCTCGGCGGCTTCGCCAACAACCTGCACAAGCGGATTCCGTTCAACGCGCCGCACGCCGAGGCGCAGCCGACCGGCGTCGAGGAGCTCGTCGCCAAGGTTTCCGCCCACGCCAAGATCAAGGTGCACCTGAACGCCGTGCTCGCCGAGACCGCAGGCGCCCCCGGCCGCTTCCAGGCCAAGATCGCCCAGGAGTCGGGTTCCGTCGTCGCCGAGGAAGTCGTCGGCGCCATCGTCCAGGCCACCGGCTTCACCACCTACCCGCTCGACAAGCTGCCCGAACTCGGCGGCGGCCAGGCCAACGTCGTCGACCAGGTCGGTCTCGAGGCGCTCGCCAAGGCTGCCAACGGCGGCGCCATCAAGCGCGCCGACGGCAAGGAAGTCAAGTCGGTCGTCTTCGTCCAGTGCGCCGGCCAGCGCGGCGCGGGCGGCAACGGCGACGGCAGCCACCTCGAGTACTGCTCGGGCCACTGCTGCGCCACCAGCATCAAGCAGGCGACCTACTTCAAGGATGCCAACCCCGACGTCGACACCGTCGTCATGTACCAGGACCTCCGCGTTCCGGGCATGGGCGAGGACTTCTACCGCGCGGCCCAAAAAAAGGGCGTGATCTTCACCAAGGCCAAGGTCAACAAGGTTGCCGGCGGCGACGCCTGCCGCGTCGACTTCAAGGACCTGATCCTCGACGAGGACACCGCCGCGGAAGCCGACCTCGTCGTGCTCGCTACCGGCCAGGTGCCGGTCTCCGGCGTCAATCTCGACGAGTGGACGACCACCGTCACCGCCGCCGAGAGCGGCGACGAGGCGGCCAAGGAGAAGAAGTCGGCGCTGCAGAAGATTTCCGTGCTCAACCTGAACTACCGCCAGGGCCCGGACGTGCCGCAGTTCAAGTACGGCTTCTCCGACTCGCACTTCATCTGCTTCCCGTACGAGACCCGCCGCACCGGCATCTACGCCGCCGGCCCGACGCGCCGCCCGATGGACATGTTCCAGGCCCAGGAAGACGCCACCGGCGCCGCCATGAAGGCGATCCAGGCCGTCGAGAACGCGACGCGCGGCCGCGCCGCCCATCCGCGCGCCTGGGACTTGTCGTTCCCCAAGGCACGCCTCGAAGGCTGTACGCAGTGCAAGCGCTGCACGGTCGAATGCCCGTTCGGCGCCATCGACGAGGACGAAAAGCGCTTCCCGGTGTTCAACGAGGAACGCTGCCGCCGTTGCGGCACCTGCATGGGCGCCTGCCCGGTGCGCGTGATCTCCTTCGAGAACTACTCCTGCGACACCGTCGGCATGCAGATCAAGGCGGTCAACGTCCCCGACGAGTTCGAAGAAAAGCCGCGCATCCTGATCCTGGCCTGCGAAAACGACGCCTACCCGGCGCTCGATATGGCCGGCCTGCAGCGCATCACCTACTCGGCCTACGTGCGCGCCATTCCCGTGCGCTGCCTCGGCTCGGTCAACACCATCTGGATCACCGACGCCCTCAACCAGGGCTACGACGGCGTGATGATGATGGGCTGCAAGAAGGGCGACGACTACCAGTGCCACTTCGTCAAGGGCTCCGAGATGGCCTACTACCGGATGAGCAAGATCGGCGACACGCTGAAGCAGCTCAGCCTGGAAGAGGCGCGGGTGCAAACCTATGAAGTCGCCATCACCGACAACGCCAAGGTAGCGAAGCTCATCGAAGACTACGTCGCCCAGATCAATGAAATGGGCCTGTCGCCGATGAAGGGCTTCGGCTGATCCAGGAGCGAGAGAACGACATGACTAGCGCAAACCAACAAGCCGTGGCCAAGTATCGCAACAGCTTCCTCAAGGAAGTCGAGGCCAACGTCGAGGACGGCCACTGGGTCAAGATGTGCATGCAGTGCGGCGTCTGCGCCGGCTCGTGCCCGCTCGGCCCCCACTGGGAACACTCGCCGCAGAAGATCTTCATGATGATTCGCGCCGGCAAGCGCGAGGAAGTGCTCACGTCGGACTCGATGTGGATGTGCACCTCCTGCTACAACTGCATCGTGCGCTGCCCGCGCAAGCTGCCGATCACGCACATCATGCACGGCCTGGCGAACTACTCGCACCGCCTCGGCCTCGCGCCGCAGGGCCAGCCGACCAAGGAAATCGCCACGCTGTTCTGGGACAACATCGTCAAGACCGGTCGCGTCAACGAACTCAAGTTCTCGCTGGCGATGTACTTCAAGGACGGCGTCGGCCAGGGCATCAAGAACTCGATGGCGATGCAGGGCGTCGGCCTCGGCCTGATGAAGGCCAAGCGCCTGAACCCGATGGAGATCATGGGCGGCCATGCCTGCAAGGACAAGGGCGGCATCCAGAAGATGGTCGCCAAGGCGCGCGAGATCGAAGACCGCCGCAAGGGCCTCATTGGCAGTGGCGCCTGATAGGACAAGACAAATGGCAAAGAAACAGTACGCGTTCTACCCCGGCTGCTCCTCCCAGAAGGGCGCCTCGGCGGACAACTTCCTGCGCTCAATCGACGTCATGTGCAGCAAGCTGGACGTCCAGCTGAACGAGATCCCCGACTGGAACTGCTGCGGCGCCTCGATCGGCTACGGCGAAGGCGGCGAGCTGCCGCGCCTGGTTCTCTCCGCGCGCAACCTGGCGCTGGCCGAGAAGGAATTGCCTGGCCAGGAAATGGTGTCCGTCTGCCCGGCCTGCTGGCTCGCCAGCCGCGAAACCGGCGAGCGGCTGCATGAATCGTCGAGCCTGCTCGCCGAGACCAACGAAGCCCTCAAGGAAGCCGGCCTCAACCTCAAGAACGAGGTCAAGCAGCGCCACATGGTCGAGGTACTGATCGAGGACATCGGCTGGGAAGGCATGAAGAAGCCGGTGGTCAAGCCGCTCGACGGCCTCAAGTTCGCCGGCTACGTCGGCTGCCAGACCAACCGCCCGTTCGGGATCGTCGGCGAGTCCTTCGAGAACCCGCAGTACCTCGACAAGATGATCGAGACCTGCGGCGCCGAAGCCGTCAAGTACGACCAGAAGGTCACCTGCTGCGGCGGCGCCCTGGCGTTCTCCGAGCCGGAAAAGGCGCAGAAGCAGATCCGCGACATCGTCGAATCGGCCTACGACCATGGTGCCGACATGATCGTGACGCCCTGCCAGCTTTGCCAGGCCAACGTCGAGATCTACCAGTCCGAAATCAACAAGAAGCAGGGCACCAAGTTCAACATGCCCGTCGTTTACTACTCGCAGCTCATGACCGTCGCCTACGGCGGCAGCGCGAAGGAGGCCGGCCTCGACGGCCAGCTGATCCGCGCCGAGAAACTTGAAAAGGCTGCAGGCGGATAAGCGAATCGACACATAAAGTACTTGCTCAGGGACATAAAAAGGCCGGAATCCACCGGCCTTTTTTTTCGGTAACGTAGTCGTGCGGCTCCCCGCCGCCAACGACAATACGACAGGAGACACCGATGGTCCGCACGCTCTACAAGCCTCTGAACTTCCGCAAGCTCAAACCCGGCGCCGGCTATCAGCGCGCCGTCAGTTCCAAGGCCGTCACCGCAGATTCCCCCGCGCTCGACGTCATGACCGACCTCTCGACCGTCGCCGCCGCGACGATCGCGCCCGATGCGCCCCTGGCGCAGGCGACGCAGGTGATGGTGGCGCGCGGCGTGCGCCTGCTGTTCGTCGTCGAGCCCGACGGCGAGGTGCTCGGCCTCATCACGGCGCGCGATACCATGGGCGAGCGCCCGATCAAGATGATCCAGGAACAGCGCGGCAAGCACGGTGACCTGAAGGTGCGCGACTGCATGACCTCCCGCGACGACATCCAGGTGCTGCCGTTCGCCGACGTCGAGCGCGCAGAAGTCGGCCACATCGTCGCCACGCTGAAGAACGTCGGCCGCCAGCACGCGCTGGTTGTCGACAACGACCGGTTGACCGGCGAAGAGCAGGTGCGCGGCATCTTCTCGATCACCCAGGTCGGCCGCCAACTCGGCATGCCGCTGCAGACCTTCGAGGTCGCCAAGACCTTCGCCGAGATCGAGGCCGCGCTCGCCGCCTGACAGTGCCTGCTCCTACGTCGTGAGCCGGCGGTAGATGTCGGCGATGCGCAGCGGCAGCTTGCGGACGTCGGCAAGCACGGTGTAGCTCGCCGGGCCGTACATGTGGCGCAGGTAATCGGCGCCATGGCGGTCTATGGTCACGCAGTAGGCACGCACCCCGGCGACACGCGCCTCCAGCAGCGCCTGGCGCGTGTCCTCGACACCGTACTGCCCACGGTATTCGTCGCCGAAATCGTCCGGCCGCCCGTCGGATAGCGTCACCAGCAGGCGGTGCTTGGCCGGCTGGGCGAGCAGCTGGCGCGTCAGGTGGCGGATCGGCGGCCCCATGCGCGTGTAGTCCTTCGCCTCGATGGCGGCGATGCGCGCGCGAACTGCCTCGTCGTAGGCGTCGGCGAAATCCTTGATGCGATACACCTCGCAGCGCGTGCGCGTCCAGCCCGAGAAGCCCCAGATCGCGTAGCGATCGCCGAGCGCATCGAGCGCCTCGCAGAGCATGACCAGCGCCTCGCGCTCGGCCTCGTTGACCCAGCCCTTGGTGGAACCGCTCATGTCAACCATGAAGGCGGCGGCGAGCGAGCGCTCGCTGCGCTCCCGCCGCATGAACAGGCGCTCGTCGTGCTCGGCGCCGCCGCGGCGGTCGGCGATCGTCGCCACCAGCGCATCGATGTCGATCTCCGGTCCGTCGGCCTGGCGCCGCAGCATGCGGTCCTCGCCGCGCAAGGCCTCGAAGCGGCGCCGCAACTGGCGGATCAGCGGCGCATGGCGGCGCCGCACTTCCTCGACGTAGCCGGGTTCGCCGCTCCCCGGCTCGCGCAGGAAGAGATGGCACCACTGCCGCCGATAGGCGCGGCGGCGGTAGTCCCATTCGTCGTAGAGCGCGTCGGCATGCGTTTCCATGGTGCCGGCGTGGGAGTCGGCGGCATCGCGCTCCGTCGGCCGCCAGGCGCTGCCGGGGCCGGCCGGGGTGAGGCACTCGGGCGGAACGGCGCCGACGTCGACCACCAGCGATTGCGCGGCGGCGCGTGCCTCTGCCGGCAGCGCCACCACTTCGCCGTCGATGCTCAGCGCCGGCTCCTGGCCGACGAACTCGAGCGCGACTTCGCTGACGCCGTCCGGCCCTTTGCGTCCGTGTGACTCCATCAGCCCGGCGATCGCCTTGCGCAGCACCAGCCGGTCGGCGGCGACGCGCTCGGCACGGACGCGCAGCGCCAGCGCGACGCGCAGGCTGCCGAGCGGCGCGTTGGGGGGTGCCGGCAGGTGCATCAGTCGCGGCAGGCAGCCGAGGCTGTCGGCGAGCGTGGCGCCATCGGCCGAGAGCAGCGCCTGCGATGCGCCCAGCTCCGCCGGCAACTCCGCCAGCAGCGCCAGCAGCGGCCCGGCCAAGCCCGGCAGTTCGCGCTTGAGGCGCGCGGCCAGCCGCTGTGCCTCCAGCAGCGCCAACCACGCGGAAGCGCGCTCGGCGTCGCCGATCGCCGCGAGGGCCGCTTCCAGCCCCGCGTCGAAGGTCCCGTAGCGCGTCTGCGCCCAAAGCAGCGCCGCGAGCGCCTTGTAGCGGGCGATGGCGTCGGCGGCGGACGACGTCGGCGGCAGGTAGAGCGTCTCGGTGTCGGTCCACGCGCTGTCGCCGGCGGCGACCTGGAGCGGCCGCCCCGAAAGCCCCTGTACGAAACGCACGAGGCGCGACTCGATGCGCTCGAAGCCGACCGCCGGGCGCTGCTGCGCATGGCCCGCCACGTCGCGCAGCGCAGCCACCGCGGCGCGCACGCCCTCGCGGTCGTAATGGTCGAGCGCCGTCAGCACCCAGCGTTCGGCGAGCGTCGGCGCCATGGCCTTCAATGCCTGCGGCGCGAGCTGGACGACGAGGTAGCCGACCTCGAGGTCGGTGCGTACGGCGACCTCGCCCCAGTGCAGCGCGAAGTCCTGCACCTCACGACGCTCCAGCGCCAGCGCGTCGAGCAGGCGCTCGTAGCTGCGGCCGCCGACGATGTCGAGGTAGAAGATTTCGTCGAGCCTTGCCTTGAGCTCGTCGAGCGTCAGGCGCGAGGAGGGTTCAGAAGACGGCACGGATCAGGTCGTCGATCGACTCGGCCATCTCCGGATCGTCGCCAAGTGCCTGCGCGATCGCCGCGGTGCATGCGGCTGCGGCCGGTATGCCGTCGGCGATGAGGTGGCCTGCATGCACCAGCAGGCGTGTGCTGGCGCCTTCATCGAGGCCCTGGCCCTTGAGGTTGCGCGTCAGTTCGGCGACACGGACGAGTCGCGCCGCCGTCTCGAGGTCGACGCCCGTCTCGCGCGCGACGATCGCTGTCTCGATCTCCGCCGCCGGATAGTCGAAATCGATGGCGACGAAGCGCTGGCGCGTGCTCTGCTTCAGCTCCTTGAGTACGCTCTGGTAGCCCGGGTTGTAGGAGACGACGAGCATGAAGCCGGCGGCCGCATGCACCACTTCGCCGCGCTTTTCCACCGGCAACGTGCGGCGCGTGTCGGCCAGCGGATGGATCACCACCGTCGTGTCCTTGCGCGCCTCGACGATCTCGTCGAGATAGCAGATGGCGCCGGCACGCACCGCCGCGGTCAGCGGACCGTCGAGCCAGACGGTCTCGTCGCCCGCGAGCAGGTAGCGGCCGACGAGGTCCGCCGTGGTCAGGTCGTCGTGGCAGGCAACGGTCACGAGCGGGCGTTCCAGCTTCCAGGCCATGTACTCGACGAAGCGCGTCTTGCCGCAGCCCGTCGGGCCCTTGAGCAGCACCGGCAGGCGTCGACGCCAAGCCGATTCGAACAGCGTCGCCTCGTCGCCCGTCGGCTGGTAGTACGGCTCGTCGACCGGGGTTTCGAGCATGGAGGAGGGGCTAGGGGATTCTGATGTGGTCATGGCGCTCGGCGGCTCTTGGTTATGCGCCGAAGTCTGTCGCAAGCGCGCGGCGCCTGTCAATTCAGGTGTTCCGCGCGGCGGCCGCATGTGCTCAAATCCGGGTTTTTCCCCGGCGTGTTCATGGGCACGCCGCGCGACGGAGCCGCATGAAAGTTTCAGTCAGCGAAGTGATCGTCCGCTTCATGGAGCGGCTGGGCATCCGCCGCATCTACGGCATGCCCGGCTCGCACATTTTGCCGGTCTATGATCGCCTGCGCGATTCGACCATCGAGACCCTGCTGGTCAAGCATGAGCAGGGCGCCGCCTTCATGGCCTGCGGCGAAGCGCGCGTGACCAACCGCATCGCCGCCTGCATCACCACGGCAGGACCCGGTGCGACGAACCTCGTCACCGGCATCGCCAACGCCTATGCCGACAAGCTGCCGATCCTCGTCGTCACTGGAGAAACCTCGACGTCGATCTTCGGCAAGGGCGGGCTGCAGGAGAGTTCGGGCGAGGGCGGAAGCATCGACCAGTCGTCGCTGTTCCGCGACATCACGCGCTACCACCGCATCGTCGAGCGCACCGATTACCTGCTGCAGGTGCTGCGTCAGGCCACCAACGTCCTGCTGTCGCCGAATGCCGGCCCGGTGCTGCTAAGCTTCCCCTACAACATCCAGAAGGACCTCGTCGACGCCAGCCTGCTCGACGAGATCCGCTTCGCGCCCGACGCTGGGCCGATCTGCAACCGCTTCGCCGCCACCGACGACCTGGCGCGCATGATCGCCGATGCCGCACATCCGGTGGTCGTCGCCGGGCATGGCTGCCTGCTTTCGGGTGCCCAACCGGCGCTCAACCGCCTCGGCGAGACGCACGGCCTGCGCATCGCAACGACGCTCAAGGGCAAGGGACTGGTGGCGGAAAGCGCGCCCCACGCGCTCGGCTGCCTGGGCATCACCTCGGACGGCAGCGCCTATCGCCACATCGTCGATCACGCCGACCTTGTGATGGTGCTCGGCGCCGCCTTCAACGAACGCACCAGCCACCTCTGGGACGCCAAGCTGCTGGCCGGCAAGCGCGTGATCCAGGTCGACCACGATGCCGCCCAACTGGAGAAGGTGTTCAAAGCCGACCTGACGATACACGGCGACATCCGCGCCGTCCTCGAAGACCTGCTGGAGTGCCTCGGCTTGCCGCCACAGCGGCCGGACGTCCCGCGTGCCGCACCGGTGCCGATGCCGCCGCACTTCGCGGTGATCGCCCACTTTTTCGAGCGACTGGTCGAGCGCCTGCCGCAGGGCGCCCAGATCTTCGACGACAACATCATCCTCGCGCAGACCTACCTCAAGGCGTCGCCGGCGCACCGCTACTACCCGAACTCGGGCGTTTCCTCGCTCGGGCACGCGATTCCCGCCGCCCTCGGCGCGCGCTGCGCCAATGCCCTGCCGACCTTCGCCATCCTCGGCGACGGCGGCTTCCAGATGTGCTGCATGGAATTGATGACGGCCGTCAACTACAAGCTGCCGATCAACGTGGTGATGATCAACAACGGCACGCTCGGCCTCATCCGCAAGAACCAGTTCCAGTTCTACCAGGAACGCTACATCGACTGCGACTTCGTCAATCCGGATTTCGCGCTGCTGGCGCAATCCTTCGGCATCTTGCACTGGCGCGTCGGCTGCGCCGGCGACATCGATGCGATGTTCGATCGCGCCGACCTTGCGGGCGGCATCAACCTGATCGAGATCCTCTGGGACAAGCACGTCTTCCCGGCCTACAAGGCCGAGCGCTGATGCGCCACCGCTTCCTGGTCGTCATCCCGGTCGCCGACCGGCCGCTCCACATCCAGGCTTGCCTCGACAGCCTGATCGAACTCTTGCGGCGCCATCCCTGCGAACGCGAGGTGCGCGTGCTGCTCGCCGACGACAGCGCGGACCCCGCGAACGTCGCCGCCAATCGCGCACTCGCCGCACGCTACAGCGCGGCCGGCCTGCCTACCCTGCATTTCGGTCCCGACGAACAGTTCGACCTCGTCGCGCCGCTGCGCGCGCCGCTGGCGCGCGTGCTCGGCGACGCGCCGCGGGAGCGCTTCGGCCACAAGGGCCAGGGGGTGATGCGCAACGTCGCGAACCTCAAGGTGATCGACTTCATCGAAGGCCTCGACGACGACGTGCTGGTCTGGTCGCTCGACAGCGACCAGGAGTTTCGCGTCAATGTCGCGACGCCGCATGGCGAGGAAATCGTCTACGCGGTCGACTACTTCCGCGATCTCGACGCGATCTTCTCGCGCACCGATGCGCTGGTGCTGACCGGCAAGGTGGTCGGCGATCCACCGGTTTCGCCGGCGGTGATGACAGACAATTTCCTCATCGACGTGCTTGGCTTCCTGCGCCGGATGGCAGGCGTATCGCCCGACGACGCCTGTGGCTGCCACGGTGCCGGGCACCGCTCTGGAGACGCCGCCTACCACGACATGGCCGACCTGTTCGGCTTCGCGCAAGACGGCGAGAGCTACGACTATCCCTGCCCGCTGCCGGGTCCGCACACGCAAGCCGACTGCTTCACGCACTTCGCCACGCGGCTCAACGGTTTCTTCTACGGCGAGCACCCGACGCGCGTCTCGAGCTACGAGCCCGCCGAACTGTTCGCCACGGTGCAGCCGGCGCGCACCGTCTACGCCGGCAACTACGTCTTTCGCCCGGCGGCGCTCAAGTACTTCATTCCCTTCGCCGCCCTGCGGCTGCGCATGTCGGGTCCGGCGCTCGGCCGCCTGATCCGGGCCGAACTCGGCCCGCGCTTCGTCTCGGCGAACCTGCCGATGCTGCACCGGCGCACGCTCGAGGGCACCGGGCGTTCGGAATTCCGCCCCGGGATCAGCCAGCAGGTCGCGGCCATCGACCTCTCGGGGGAATTCGAGCGCCAGTTCTACGGCGACGTCATGCTGTTCACGATCGAGCGACTCGTCGCCGGCGGCACCGGCAGCGATGCATTCGCACTGGCGCGCGTCGCCGCGACGCTGGACGCCGTGCGCGGCGAAATGCTCGAGCGCTACAACGCCCGCCAGGGCACCATCCTCGGCAAGCTGGCGCAAGTGGAGGCGCTGCTCAGCGGCCGCGAGCGGTGGTGGCAAGGTCGGCCGGCGGCACTCGCCGACTTCATGGCCTTCGTCGCAAACGTCGAGCGCAACTTCGGCCGCGAGTCGGCCGGCTACCTGCGCATCAATTCCAGCGAAACATGGGATGACTGGCGCCGGCGCCTCGTCGATGCCGTCGTCGCCTATCCGGCGGACCGCGCCGCTTGGGAGGCGGCGCTGGCCGCAAGGATGGCAGCGTGAGCGCCGCCCTGCGCCGCTGGCTGCACCGGCGCCAGCGTCCGTTGCGCTACGCCCACCTCGACCAACTGCTGCGCACGCAGGCGTTGTCGCAAGCCGAGTTGCTGCGCAAGCGGTGCGAAGACCTCGCTGCGATCGTCCGCGCCGCCGCGGCGCAAACGCCCTACTACGCCAAAGCGCTGGCGCCCGTGCTGGCGAAGGATGGCGGCTGGTCGATCGGCGACCTGCCGATCCTGCGCAAGGACAACGTCCGCCAGCGCCTCGACGACTTGCTCGCGCGCGACGCGGAACGCGAGAAGGTCGGCATCGGCCATACCGGCGGCTCGACCGGCCAGCCGCTCGCGTTCTGGTACGACGAGGCCAAGCACGAACTGATGCGCGCCGGCATGATGCGCAGCTACATGATGGCGGGCTGGCGTCCGGGACAGAAGGTCTTGAACTTCTGGGGCGCGCGCCAGGACACGGTCGCGGGAGGCGTCTTCGGCGCCGGTTGGAGCGACTTCATCGCCGCGGAGCGGACGATCCCGGCGCACGAATTCGAAGCGGCGACGCTGCGCGCCTGGGCGAATGAGATTCGCGCCTATCGGCCGGTATTGCTGCAGGGCTACGCCTCGATCCTGACGGCGCTCGCGCGCCACGTCGCCGACAACGGCATCGTCATGCCGACGACGCTGATCGGCGTCTACTCCACGGCCGAGGTGCTCGAGCAGTGGCAACGCGAACTCATGGAGCGGGCCTTTGGCTGCAAGGTGTTCAACCAGTACGGCAGCCGCGAGGTGCCCAACATCGCCTGTGAATGCCGGCACGGCAACATGCACGTCTTCACCGACATGGTCTGGCTGGAGTCGCTGCCCGGCGACCGGCTGCTGGTGACGTCGCTGACGAATCGCCTGATGCCCTTCGTCCGCTACGACATCGGCGATTCGGGGCGGCTCAAGGACGGCGAATGCCCGTGCGGCTCGCCGTTTCCGCTGATGGAAATGGGCATGTGCCGGCACAACGACATGATCCGCACGCCGAACGGCCGGAGCGTGCATCCGTCGTACTTCAACCGCCTGCTCTACGGCATGACGCAGATCGAGCAGTACCAGTTCGTGCAGGAAGCGCCGGACCGCATCGTGCTCCGGATCGTGGCGCCGACGCCGCTCGAGGCGCGGACGACAGATGCGCTCGCGGAGAGCATCCGTCGCGACGTCGACCCGTCAGTGCAGTTTTCGGTCAGCTACGCCGAATCCATCGAGCGCACGGTTTCGGGCAAGCACCGTTTCGTCATCAGCCGCTGCGCGTAGGAGGCACAGGTGACTCTCCCTTCCCATACTGTCGTCGCCGTCGTCGGTCTCGGGTATGTTGGCCTGCCCCTCGCGGTCGAGTTCGGTAAGCGCTTCCGGACCATCGGGTTCGACCTCTCCGAAACCAAGATCGCCGCTTACCGTCTGCACGTCGATCCGACCGGTGAGGTCCCGGATGCCGATCTCGTGGCTGCGATTCGCCCTGGCGGCCTCGAGCTGACCTCGGATTCGCGACGGATTGCCGACGCCGACTTCGTGATCGTCGCCGTGCCGACGCCGGTCGACTCGGCGCACCGGCCGGACTTTGGCCCCTTGATCGCTGCGAGCGCCACCGTCGGGCGGCACATGAGGCGAGGCGTCACGGTGATCTACGAGTCGACCGTCTATCCGGGAGCCACCGAAGAGGTCTGCATACCGGTTCTCGAGCGGGAGTCGGGAATGCTGTGGCAACGCGACTTTTCGGTCGGCTACAGCCCCGAAAGGATCAATCCCGGCGACCGGGAGCACACGCTGTCCCGGATCGTAAAGGTCGTCTCGGCGGACAGCCCCGGTACGCTCGAGAGGGTCGCAGCGCTCTATCGAAGCGTGGTTGCCGCAGGCATTCACGAAGCACAGAGCATCAAGGTCGCCGAAGCGGCAAAGGTCATCGAGAATACCCAGCGCGATCTCAACATCGCGCTGATGAACGAGTTGGCGATCATCTTCGACAAGATGGGCATTGCTACGAAAGATGTGCTCGCCGCCGCCGGCACGAAGTGGAATTTCCTCGGCTTCAAGCCCGGGCTCGTCGGCGGACATTGCATTGGCGTCGATCCCTACTATCTGACGCACAAGGCCGAGATGCTCGGTTACCGACCGCAAGTCATCCTCGCCGGCCGGCGCATCAACGACGGCATGGGAAAGTTCATCGCCGACAAGACCGTGAAATTGATGACGCGCCACGGTATCCACGTCAAGGGATCTCGCGTCGTCGTTCTCGGCCTTACATTCAAGGAAAACTGCCCCGACCTGCGCAACAGCAAGGTGATCGACGTGGTCCGGGAGCTCGAGGACTACGGCTGCACGGTCGTCGTCCACGATGCCATCGCCGATCCTGATGCGGCGAAGCAGGAATACGGTGTCGCGCTTGCACCTTGGGATCGTCTGCCCGAAGACGCCGACGCGCTCGTCGTCGCGGTCGCGCACAGAGCGTATCGAGAGATGCCAGCGGACCGGCTGTCGGCTTGCCTGCGTCCAGGCGGGGTGATCGTCGACGTCAAGGCCTGCGTCGACGATCCGACCGGCCACCCAATCTGGCGTCTGTAGGCCCCTACGCCTCGTCGTCCTCGAACGGATAGTCACCGTCCTCGGCACGCGCCAGGCGCTCGGCAGCTTCGCGTTCCGCCTGCATGTGTTTCTCGCGCACTTTCTCGGCTCGCGCCTTGGCGGCTTCGTCGTTGAGCGGGATCGATTCCTCGCCGAACAGCACCTGACGCAGGAGGCGGAAGCCAAACTGCATGAGCTCGACATCTTCGGAGACGAGCTTCTCGCGTTCCTCGCGCGTGAGCGCGAACAACTGGCCGAAGGCATCCGAAGCGATGAAGGCACGGAACTGGTCGATGTCGTAGCAGGCCATGAAGAAGAGCTGGCGGCTTTTCAGCGAGGGCTTGCCGATGTGCGGGCCGGACGACTTCTTCTTCAGCACCAGTTGGCGCCAGCCGCGCGCGAGCTCGTCGTACTCGACGAGGCCCTGTTCCTGGCGGTACTCGTCGATCGTCAGCTTGCGCTCGACCTGATGGCCCTTGCAGTGGTCCTCCTGCACCATCGCGTACGACGCGGTGTCGAAGGACTCGCCTTCCTTGCGCATCGACAGCAGCGCGACCGGATAGTAGCGGCAGGCGGTCGGGCGGTCCTCGTAAACGGCGCAGCCCTCGGGGGTCATGAACTGGCAGGCGGTGCCGCCTGCGACCGGGCGGAACTTGACGCCGGCGATGTCGTCCTTGTCGAGCTCGTAGGGAACGGTGTACTTGGTCAGGAACTCGGCCGACGACAACTCGAGGCGCTTCTTGAGACGCAGGATGTCGTACGGCGTGAGCGTGATGTCGATGTTCGCGCAGCAGGCGTTCCAGCAACCGATGCCCTTGTGGCACGAGAACTGGATGACGTGTTCGCCGCCGACCATGCTGGGCACGACGGGGCTCTGCGGAAACGGGATGTTGGTGGGCTGTGACATGGGAAACCTCGGTGCGGCGGGGTCATTCGTGCGCCGTAAATAAACAGGCCGGAGGTCTTGCGACCCCCGGCCTGAGTGTACCAGCCTAAGCCGTGCTTAGTGAGGCGCGGCGGCCTTGAACAGCTTGGACTTGTCGACCAGATCCACGTGCTTGCGCTTGAAGCAGGTCCACTTCTTCGACTGCTTGTCGTAGATCGAGTTCACGAAGCAGTGCCAGTTCGTTTCATCGACGAAGTTCTTGTCGGTGCGATAGTAGAAGCCGGGGTAGCGGCTTTCCTCGCGGAACTGGATGTGCTTCATGTGGGCTTCGGCCGTCAGGATGCGGTGGTAGTTTTCCCAGGCGCGGAGCAGTTCGTGCAGGTCCTTCGCACGCATCTTCTCGGCGTCTTCCTTCAGCATGCCGAGCTTCTCTTCGGCAACCGCCAGCATCTTGTCGTTGGTGTTGTAGTACGTGGCAACACCGGCAACGTACTCGTCCATGATCTTCTGCAGGCGGAACTGCAGCATCTTGGGCGTGATGTAGTTGGGGTTGACGTCGATGGCCGTGGTGTAGTCCTTGAACTGCAGGAAGTTGCGGACCGGCTTGTAGATCTCTTCGGCCAGCTGTTCCACGGGCGTATCGAGCTCGACCTTGAGGTCCTTGTTGTCCATGCAGTACTTGACCATCGCCTTGGCGGCGAGGCGGCCTTCGGTGTGCGAACCGGAGGAGAACTTGTGGCCGGCAGCGCCGACGCCGTCGCCGGCCGTGAACAGGCCCTTGACGGTGGTCATGCCGCGATAGCCCCAGTTCCAGCCCGAGGGCAGGTGGCCGGGGATGCCGTCGTACTCTTCCTTGGTCGGCGCGCCGACGTCGGTCGGGCCGGACACCCAGATGCCGCAGCAGCCGGAGTGCGAGCCGAGCAGGTAGGGCTCGGTCGGCATGAGTTCGGACATCTTCTTCTCGGGCTCGATGTTCTCACCGACCCAGATGCCGCACTGGCCGATACACATGTCGAGGAAGTCTTCCCACGCCTCGGCTTCGAGGTGCTTCACTTCCTTCGGCGTCAGGGTCTCGGCCAGCTTGGCCAGGGCGGTGACGGTGTCCATGTAGATCGGGCCGCGACCTTCCTTCATCTCCTTGAGCATCAGGTGGTTGCGCAGGCAGGAAGCGGGAACGGCGGCCTGCCCGTAGGGCGGGTAGTCGTTCAGCATGTCCTTGTTCTTGGTCATGTAGTCTTCGCCGTAGGCGTTGGCAGCACGAGCCTTGAACAGCAGGAACCAGGCACCGACCGGGCCGTAGCCGTCCTTGAAGCGGGCGGGCACGAAGCGGTTTTCCATCATGGTCAACTCGGCGCCGGCTTCAGCGGCCATCGAGTAGGTCGAACCGGCGTTCCACACCGGGTACCAGGCACGGCCCTGGCCTTCGCCGACGGAGCGGGGACGGAACAGGTTGACGCAGCCGCCGGCGGCGAGCAGCACCGACTTGGCCTTGTAGATGTAGATCTTGTTCTCGCGGACGGAGAAGCCGACGGCACCGGCGATGCGGTTCTTGTCGTTCTTGTCGTTAATCAGCTTGACGATGAACACGCGCTCCTGGATGCGGTCGAGGCCGAGCGCCTTCTTGGCGGCTTCGGCGACGATCCACTTGTAGGATTCGCCGTTGATCATGATCTGCCACTTGCCCGAACGGACCGGCTGGCCGCCGTCCTTGAGCGCCGGCAGGCCCTCGCGGATCGACTCGGCGCCGTCGTGACGAACGCCGGCGGCGTCGGTCTTCCAGATCGGCAGGCCCCACTCCTCGAACAGGTGCACGGAGTCGTCGACGTTGCGGCCCACATCGTAGGCCAGGTCGTCACGGGTGATGCCCATCAGGTCGTTGGAGACCATGCGGGTGTAGTCGGCGGGGTCCTGCTTGTCGCCGATGTAGGTGTTGATGGCGGAGAGGCCCTGGGCAACGGCGCCCGAGCGGTCCATCGCGGCCTTGTCGACCAGCTTGATCTTGAGCTCGGTGCCCGTTTCAGCCTTGACGGCCTCGGCCCAGCGCATGATTTCGTAAGCGGTGCCGCAGCAGGCCATGCCGCCGCCGATCAGCAGGACGTCCAGGTCTTCCTGGACGATTTCCGGATTGTCAAAAGTACCAGCCATTTTCAATTCCTCGATTCGTTGATTACTTGCGGATCAGTTCGGCGGGGTTGCCGGAGCGGAAACCACCCATCATGTCGCGGGTGAAGGAACCGACGGCCTCGATGTCCGCCAGCTTGGGCATCGGCTTGCTGCCGTACGGGTCGATCGAACCTTCGGGCGTGGTACGGATCGGGAACTTGAAGCGCTTCATGTTGCCGTTGCGGAACTTGATGGTCCACATGATCGAGTCCGAGCCGCGCAGCGGCTGGACCGAGCCGCCCAGCGGCACGACGTCGGCGTAGTGACGGGCTTCGATGGCGCCTTGCGGGCAGATCTTCACGCAGGAGTAGCACTCCCAGCACTGCTCCGGCTCCTGGTTGTACGCCTTCATGGCGTGGCCGGTGTCGGAACCGTCCTTGTCCAGCTTCATCAGGTTGTGCGGGCAGATGTACATGCAGGCGGTCTTGTCTTGACCCTTGCAGCCGTCGCACTTTTCGGTACGAACATAGGTAGGCATTGCTTACTCTCCTTGATAAAAACAATCCGCCGTGGGCGGTCCAGCTTCAGATTCGGAAAGGGTCGGCCGCTTGCGCGGCCGGCCCTCTGAATTACGCGGCCGAATGGCCCTTGAGTTCCACCTTCACGTTCTGTTCCGCGGTCAGGCCCTGGTAATACTTCTTGAGCACCGCGGCGACCTCCGGACGGCTGAATTCGACCGGCAGGTCCTGGCCCTCGGAAAGCATCGAGCGGACCTTGGTGCCGGACAGCAGGATGCGGTCGTCCTTGCTGTGCGGGCAGGTGCGTTGCGAGGCCATGCCGCCGCACTTGTTGCACCAGAACGTCCAGTCGATGTTCATGTTGACGGTCTCGAGCGAACCCTTGGGGATTTCGTCGAAGATCTTCTGCGCGTCGAACGGACCGTAGTAGTCGCCGACGCCTGCGTGGTCGCGGCCGACGATCAGGTGCGAGCAGCCGTAGTTCTGACGGAACAGCGCATGCAGCAGCGCCTCGCGCGGACCAGCGTAGCGCATGTCGAGCGGGTAGCCGGCCTGGATCGTGGTATTGGGTGCGAAGTAGTTCTTCGTCAGCACTTCGATCGCTTCCGAGCGCACTTCGGCGGGAATGTCGCCCGGTTTCAGGTTGCCCAGCAGCGAGTGGATCAGCACGCCGTCCATGGTCTCGATGGCAATCTTGGCCAGGTACTCGTGCGAGCGGTGCATCGGGTTGCGGGTCTGGAAGGCGGCGACGCGCGTCCAGCCCATCTGTTGGAACTTGGCGCGGGTCTCGGCCGGCGTCATGAACTGCTCGCCGTACTTCTCCTTGAAGCCGCCCGTCGACAGGACCTTGATCGGGCCGGCCAGGTTGAACTTGCCCTGGGCCATGACCATCTTGACGCCGGGATGCTCGGTGTCGGTGGTCTTGTAGACCTGCATGCACTCGTGGGCCTTGTCGATCGAATACTTCTCGGTGACCTTCATGGTCGCCAGGATCTCGCCCGTCTCGCCGTCGGCCAGCGCGATCTCGCTGCCGGCCTTGATGGTGTCGCTGTCGGTGGACAGGGTGACGGGGATCGGCCAGAACAGGCCGTTGGCCATCTTCATGCCGTCGCAGACGCCCTGCCAGTCGGAGTGGGTCATGAAGCCCTCGAGCGGGGTGAAGCCGCCGATGCCCAGCATGATGATGTCGCCCGCTTCGCGCGAACTGACCTTGATCTGCGGCAGCGTCTTGGCGCGCGCCTGCTCGTCCGTAAGTGCCTTGCCTTCGAGCAGCAGCGGCTTCAGATTGCCGCCGCCATGCGGATTGACCAACGCCATGTCGCCTTCCTCCTGAAATTCTGGTTCTTTTCGATGAGGGCGGAAGGCTAGCAATTTCGCCAGAGGCCCACCAACTCTATTTTTCGATGGGGTAATAAGAGACCCCGATTCGAGCCATTCGCGCCATTGATCCAGATCAAAAGCCCGGCCCTGCTGGGTCGAGCCGTTCAATTAACCTGTTGATGCCAAGAAATGCCCCTCCGAAAGGGTATTTCTTGTGGCGCTATAAGACAGAGCATCGATCTATCAGCCTACAAGGGCTGAGGATTCGACTTTATCGCTGCTCGGGGGAGGCTAGGTCGCTTGACGCGTGGCCGTCGGGGAGTCAAGTGGCACGGTCACGTTTTGTCCGACGGTAGGGTGACGAAGATGTGCGACAGAAGCATCGTGCCGTGTCGTGGAGCCCGATCTGCTGGGCGGTTATGCTCGGTATCGAAATGCGCCACACTGGGGAAAGCTGTCGACGGCTCAAAAATGTACTTGCCGGTGTCGCGGTCGACCATGCGCAAGTCGTCACGGCTCCCCTTGGATTGCAACGAAAGCTTCAAACCCTTGAGACAGGAGTCATAGTCACCAATTACCAAGCCCACCATTAGTGCAAGAGGCAGACCTTTTGCATAGGTGCCGTCTACAAAACGGCGCATTCCGTCTTGTCCTTTGTACTGCACCCAACTATTCTTTGAGGACAGCTTCTTGAACTCGAATATCAGTTCAAGTCGTTGGTTGTCGAGGTTCGAGGCGTAGGTGATGTCTTTGCGAATGCGCTTCACGATCTGAGGATCCGTGGAGTGCGGGTCATCTAATTCGCCATCTGGCTTCTCATTGATCCAGAAGCCCGTCAGGCGGCCCTTTCCTGTTGAGGTTCGTGCGAGGTAGATGTACAACTTCTCAGTCAGCTTGTTCTCGCGTAGCGTCGCGCGAAAACCCTGTGGCTTGGTCGTCACCAGTTCTTCCCATGTGTCACGCAAGAACTTGGCAGCGCGTTGCGCCTCATTCAACGGGAATACGGTACGCCACTGGTCGCGGCTACTCGGGCTAACCGCCTTAGCGCTCACGCTGCGCCAGCCTTTTGGACGTAGTGAACAATGCGTTCCGCATCACGCATCGCTTCCGCTTGCAACCAAAGGCGTTGCACCATCGGCTTAACGAGGTAAATGGAGTTGTCATGGCGGACCACGACATCGCCGACCACGTAGAGGTTCCCGTGCAGATTGACCGGGAGCAAGCTCTTCGCCTGCATGGCCCTTATCAATTCGGCTACGGCAGCATCTGCCACGCGAGGGCTCACCGCATCTTGTCGGGGAATATCTCTAACGACATCGAGACGCAAGATACCGATGGCGCCGCAGGCCTGTGCGGAACTCACGGTCAAGGCAGCATCAAAACAGCCGGTACCACCCATTGCGTCACGCCATTGCTCAAGCTCATATACCAATGCCGCGACGTAGCGTTGGAGCTGGTCGTCCTGAACCCGCGCCTGTAGGGGTGTGAGCAGCCCGCCAAGGGATGGCGGCTGGACGCTGGGCAGGACAAACTCCACTACCTCGGCGATTCGCGCACGCTCGATTTCGGTAATGCCGAAATACTCAGCCATCAGGGCTTCTGCACGGTACTTCCAACCGGCTAGCTTCGACTGGCGTTCAAATGGGAGTGCCGCCTCCAACGTGCGTATGAAGCCGGCCACCTCTGCGACTATGCGTTTAGCGCACTCGGGATCATTGTGTTCTTCGGGATGGATGAAGGGCAGCCGCTTCACATCACGCAATGCGACACGCTCACGCTCGAAGGCCACTTGGTAGGCCGACAGAAGCAGCAGATATCTCACCAAATCACTGTGCAGATACGCTGCCAGGAACCTAAGTACGTCTGCATCGCATTCTGGGGCTGTAATGACGCCGGTGCTGCTATTGAATGAAAAGTCTGACGATGTAAAAGCCGCGCATATTTCGCGCTCCGGCGTCATACCATCCTTGAAGACGATGCGCGGACCGGCAAACGTCGCAAGCATTTCGGACGATAGGCCAGGTACGTGCGTTAGCCCTTCGGGCAGATGCTCTAATACAGACTCATCAAGCAATGGTCCATCCAGCCTGAATCGACGGGCATTCAGGTAGGGCATCTGTTTGATCGGCTCCACCGAAACCAGGTCGTCCGCGTCGACGGCCGCGTCTTTCTTGTGGAAGCCCTTTGCTGTACGCCAGCCATCGCGCTCCAACGTGTGCTTCAGCTGCCCTCTTAATTCCAACCGAGCAATCAATGCCAAGTCCTGTGGCGTTCCCCAGAATAGGCTCGTAAGGATGGCGTTGTCGTGTTGGAGTTGTTTCGTCTGGAGAGTGTTGCAGTCGGTGCCATGCAGCGTCAGTCGGCCGAAAGCGAAGCTCACATCGGCCTTCGGCGTCCAATACTGGAAGCTCTCGACGTCCTGTGTGCGGCCATTCTTGCGCCTCGGGCGGGCGACTACTACCAGCGTTGGCTGCTTCGCGTTGTCGAACAGCAGCTTGCGAAGATCGCCGAAATTGATGATGGTCTCGACTTCGCACTCACCAAGCCAGTGCGCCACAAAGCTTTGGCTGGTAGCCGCCCCCAGGACACTAACCGGAAGGATGAAGCAAAATCGGCCAAGATCCGGATCGACCGCTTCTAGGGCGCGGAGCATGAATGCCGCACATAACTGTCGGCGGGGAATATCGAGTCGCTCTCGCCGTGCCCAGACATCGGCTGATGACACTGCATCCCCCTTCGGCTCGACCCAAGGGGGATTTGAGAGGAACAGCGTGCAGTGGCGACGCTTCACCAGCGGATTGTCGTCGGAAAAGAAGTCACCTTCCCCCTCGTAGAAAATGTTGTGCTTGCCAAGATGAGGAAGCCTCGATTGGCCTTCAGCAGTCAGCTTGGCAATGTCTGCCGGCTGCAAGTTTTCGAGCACCGATAGATAAAGACTGAACGCAGTAACGCGGCAAGCCGCCTTGTTGATATCTGAGCCAAAGATATTATTCTGCAGGAGCTTGACCCGGTCGCCGAACGACAGCTGCTTGCCTTGTCGAGCCTCAGCATGCGCGAGCATTCGACGAAACGCAGTGGTCAGCAAAATGCCCGACCCGCAAGCACCGTCGTAGACTTTTTCTGCCAAGATGTCGCGACTACCCGCAAACGCCTGATCTACCGCTAAGGTCGCAAGATTACGAGGCGTGTAATACGCCCCAGCATCCCGCTTGTCATCAGAAAGAAATGACTCGTAGATGCCAGATATCAGCTCGACAGGTATGAAGCGGAAGTCGTAGTTCCAGAAGTCCCGTTGCCCGTCGCGCAGGTCGACGCGCGAGAGAAAGCCGTCGATCTGATGAAGCGCCTTGTCCGACAGATCATTCCAGACGCTATTCGTCCCAGGCGGCTCCAGAAGGTCACCATTGAAGTCGTCCTTCAGCCTGCTCATGAGCGTGGCAACCCCCGTGCGATTGCGGGCCTTCACCAAATCAGCCAGCTTTCCGACGCCACGTTCTCTTCGGTAGGTGTCCCCAACGATGCCTCGATGCTCTAGGTAGGCGACAAACATCACTTGCGCCATTAGAAGCTGAGCATCCGTCTTATTCAGGCCCTCGCCGCTCAACCCTCGCACGATCACATCTAAGTTGGACAGTAGCACCCGGTCGACACGGTTTTCCGAAGCAAACCAGTTGGGGTGACGACCGAACACGTCGCCCGACTGAATATCGGCAACCGAAAACGGACCGAAGCGCTGCGCCTGCTCAAAGGTCAGCGTATGGACATCAGCCGTTGGCAGGCTTGTGGGTGCCGCAATGGCACTCGAATCACCGACGGCGAGAACAATCGAAACCAGATTCTGATTCCATGCGCGTTCCCGGACTGAGCGAATAAGCGCATCAGCGCTGCCCCCGTCTACGCCCTCGTGATCGATGAAGCAAACTGTCGGGACACCATCCACATCGAATACTGCTTTGGCGCGTATGGCGCCATCAGGATCAAGCAAGCTCCGAATTTCGGCCTGATAGAGATGATCGGCCGGCGGTTCGGCGCCGCCCATATGAAGGGCACCGGGGGCGTCAGAGTACCCCCATGCATCGAGCCATTTGTGCAGTACGTTTTTCAAGGGCGGACCGTCAATGCGCGTTTTTCTGAATACTACCGCTAATATGTGAGTAACGCAAGAGAAGTGATACACTCGTCAGAAGAGTACTACTCGTCCTAATTACCATGTCGATTCCTTGGTTGGATGCCTTGAGTTTTGCGCAAAAACAGCGCCTGCAGTTCATAGAGGCAATGCTGATATGGGACGGCTCGGTCCAGCGCGGCGACGTCTGCAAGGTGTTCGATGTGACACCTAACCACCTCACACGCGACATTCGACGCTATCGGACATGCCACAAAGATGCGCTCGAATACGACGTGGAATCGCGTGCGTACCGGCGCGGACGGAGGTTCAAGCCGCTTCTCGCATCAGGTTCGCCGGAAGAATATCTTGCGCTATTGCAGGCACACTGCGCCAGCCGCACCACATCTGTACTACCAGCAATGGGCTACGTTGCGCACGCGGAGTCAGTGCCTGCGCCTACTGGAGTAATCGAGCCAGAGGTCTTGCGACTCGTTATGCATGCACTTCGCAATGAAACGAACGTTGGTATAACGTACCAGTCGCTTAGGGAGCCGAATCCGATTAGGCGCACTATATGGCCCCACATTTTGGTTTACACCGGCGAGCGCTGGCACGTGCGTGCATATGATGGAGACCGTCAAGCGTTTCGCGACTTTGTGCTATCGCGGTGCACCGAAGCTGCGAGCACTCAGGCATCCGCATCCGTTGATATCCCGGAAGACTGCGAGTGGCGGGACTTCGAGCGCATAGAAATTGTTCCAGCGCCGAGGCTTTCGGGGACGCAGAAAACGGTTATTGCCAAAGAGTTCGGGATGGACGATGACGGGACTGGCCAACTGGTCTGGTCTCATCCAATACGGAAGTGCTTGGTGGGCTATTTCTTGACGCGATACCGACTTGAGTACGGCGGCTCGTACGGCCCGCGGGCGAAATCTGGACAGCATCCATACTTGGCTCTTCGGAGCCCCGAGCTGGCGAATGTCTATCGGTTTGCCGATGAGTAGCAGGTGTGGTCTCGGCCGACCGTGAGACAAGGACGCGCCCCCCGTGCCGGCTACGATCGACCGGTTCCAACGGCCCCGTTGGAAGATGGGGGAGACAAGGGCAGCCGGTGGCTGGGTCGTACACCGAAACGTTCACCATCGCACCGAGGAAAGTGCTCGATTTCAGAATTGTTGCAGAGCCGGCCGGCAACGGCGAAACCCTGTAAATGAGCTATCGCGAACGCGTGTGGGTGGACCGGCAGGCGCCCTGAGCCGCTAGCCGCCCAAAGTCCTGTCCTGCGCGCCGAACCAGGCCAGGGCGTCGTGGAAATGCTGCGGCTGGAAGTCGGGCCAGTAGTCCTCGCAGACATAGAAGTCTGCATACACGGACTGCACGGGCAGGAAACCGCTGAGCCGGCGACCGCCGCCCCATCGAACGATGAGGTCCAGACGCGAGACGTCGGCGGACCGCAGGCCGCCGTTCTTGATGCCTTCGAGGTCCCATTCCCAGCCGTAGTTCACCAGGAGGTTCACCTTCAGGCCCGTGCCTTGGCGCCGACGGTAGGAGGCCAGGGCGGCGGGAAACTGGGCAGAGGATTCATCGCCGACGACGAGCACGGCGGCGCCGCGACGGGCGATTTCCTCGGCGAACATCACCGTGGCTTCGGTGAAGGCGTGCTTCTGAACCGACGGTCGCCGCGTGTTGTCTTGCGTGAAGCAGTAGATCGAGGCTTCGTCGATCCCGCATTCCCGGCAGATGTCGAACAGGCGCAATCCAGGCGAAATGCCGAAGGCGTAACCGCCCCCCTTCTCGAGCCCGTGCTCGACAGCCCATCGGCGGTTGCCGTCCGGAATGAAGCCGACATGTCGCGGCAGCGAACTCTTCCCCATGTGACCGATCGCTACGAGCGGACGCCGCCGTTTTCGAGCTTGCCTTCGATGATCTGCATGGTCGTTGCTGGCATGTCGTTCCTCCTGTGCAGTGCATAAATATACGGCGCGAGTGCAACGGCTGCCAATGCCGGAAAGCGGCTATTCGAAGTACCTGCCGGACTTGGAACATCCACGGAAAATCGCGCGTGCGTTACCCGAAGGCATTACGCCGGGATCGGTCTGCCGAGGTCCTGCAGGACCATCGCTGATGGTCGTCTTCCTCTTTCTCGATCTCCTTCAGATACCGCTGAATTCGTTTTCGAGCCGGTGTTCCCGAGCTCCTGCCGTACAGCATCGACGGACGGATCACAGGCAAGGGTGGACCCGCTGACCTATGATCCACGAAAACTCGCTACGGCGCCGTACGACCGTCAATGCTCGCCATGCCGCCGCCCGGCATGCGCACCGGGCTTGCGAACTGTCGCGTCGGCCGCCGGCGGCCTTCCCTGCGGCGGCATCGAGCGTCCGCCCTGGGTTCCGGCGCGCGGCGCTTCCGTCATCGGCCCCGTCCATTCGGCCGCGCGGCTGCCCGCCGGTTGGCGGTACCAGCCGGGATCCGCGTAATCGCCCGGTTTCTGGTCGCGTCGCACTTTGACGACCGTGAACATGCCGCCCATCTCAACCGATCCGTAAGGGCCCTGGCCGCTCATCATGGGCAAGGTATTGTCCGGCAGGGGCATTTCCATCATGCCCATGTCGGCCATGCCGCGTTCCCCCATCGCCATGTAGTCCGGCACGAGATCGACGATCCGCTCGGCCACGCCGCGGTGATCTACCCCGATCATGGTCGGCACGCCGTGGCCCATGGCGTTCATCGTGTGGTGGCTCTTGTGGCAGTGGAACGCCCAGTCGCCCTCGGCTGCCGCCGCGAACTCGATCTGGCGCATCTGGCCGACGGCCACGTCGGCGGTCACTTCCGGCCAGCGCCCCGCCTTGGGAACGGGACCGCCATCGGTGCCGGTGATGACGAATTCGTGGCCGTGAAGATGAATCGGATGGCTGGTCATGCTGAGATTGCCGATGCGGATGCGCACCCGGTCGTTCTGCCGTACGTTCAGGGAATCGATGCCGGGGAATACGCGGCTGTTGAAGGTGAACAGGTTGAAGTCGAGCATGGTGCTGACCTTGGGCGTATAGCTGCCAGGGTCGATGTCGTAGCTCGCCAACAGGAAGCAGAAATCGCGGTCGACCGGCGCGATCAGCGGGTGCCGGCCCTTGGGATGGGTCACCCAGAAGCCCATCATGCCCATGGCCATCTGCACCATCTCGTCGGCATGCGGGTGATACATGAAGGTGCCCGGCCGGCGGGCGACGAACTCATAGACATAGGTCTTGCCGGCTGGAATCTGCGGCTGGGTCAGTCCGCCGACGCCGTCCATACCGTTGGGCAGGCGCTGGCCGTGCCAATGGATGGTGGTGTGCTCGGGCAGGCGGTTGGTGACGAAGATGCGCACCCGGTCGCCTTCCACCACTTCGATGGTCGGACCGGGGCTCTGGCCGTTGTAGCCCCACAGGTGGGCCTGCATGCCGGGGGCGATCTCGCGCACCACCGGCTCGGCCACCAGGTGGAATTCCTTGACGCCGTCGTGCATGCGCCAGGGTAGCGTCCAGCCATTGAGGGTAACCACCGGCTGGTAGGCCGGCCCGGTCGGCGGCACGAGCGGCGGCGCGGTATCCGGCAGGTCTCTGCTCATCGGTTCCGGCAACGCCGCCAGGGCGCCCGAGCCGACCGCGGCGGCGGCCACCGCGCCGCCGGCCACGGCGAGGGTCCGAAAAAAATCCCGCCGCGAAGTCATGATGGAGTCCTTCCGGTCAATGCGCTCGGCGGCCGGCCTCGACGCCAGCCCGTCCGGCTGCCTGCAGCGGCTTGCCGATCAGGGCCATCTGCAGGTCGCCCTCGGCAATCCAGAAATCGCGCAGCGATTCGATATAGCTATTGACGCCGGCGATCTGGGCGCGCGCATCGGCGAGCAGATCGAAGACGCCGATCAGCATGCCGTTGTAGCGCAGCAGGTTCTCGTCGGCGATGCGCTTGTTGAGCGGCACGATCTCGTCGCGGTAGTGGCGGGCGATGTCGTAGCCGCTACGGTAGGCGCTGTAGGCGGCGCGCACTTCCGAGCGGGCATCGGTGACTGCCGCGGCCGCCCGCTCCAAGGCCTGCAGGTAGATAGCCTCGGCCTTGGCCACCTTAGCGCCGCCCCAGTCGAAGATCGGCAGTTCGAAGCTGATCTCGTAGCCCTTTTTGTAGCCGCTGTCCTTGGCGCCCTCCAGTACCTGCGCCGGTCCAAACTCGATGACGTTGACCAAGCGGGTCGCCTTGCCGAGCCCCAGGTTCTTCGCCAAGGCTGCGGTTTCACTGCGGATCGCCTGCAGATCCAGGCGCCGATCGAGCGCCGTCTGCTCGACGGCGGCAAGCCCGTCCGCCGTCTCGGGCAGGTCGGGTAGCCGCTCGGGCAGGCGGAAGGCATCGGCTTCCTGAAGTCCGAGCAGCCGGGTGAGGCGTTCAAGGGCGAGGACGCTCGCCTGTTCGGCGCGCGCCAGATCAAGGGCGGCGTCGGCATAAAAGCCGTGCTCCCGCGCTTGCTGCAACTTGCTGAAATTGCCAACAGCGGCCATACGGCCGGCCAGTTCGGCACCGGCATCTGCCGCCTGCTTAACCTTGCGCCTGTAGCGCACGGTCTCCTCGGCCGCCACGGCGGTGAAATAGGCTTGGCGCGTTTCGGCAGCGAGCCGCGCGGTTTCCATCGCCGCCAGCCGCTGGACCTGCTCGAAGTTGCGCTTCCCGACCTCTACCGCCAAGGGCATGGTGATCAGGGCGAAGACGTTGAAGGTCAGCGCCTGTTCGATCTTGTATTCGCGCCTGCCGGGCTCGGCCTTGCTCGCCCGCAACATCGAGAAATGCGGATTGGGAAAGCGGCCGGCTTGCACCAGATCGGCCTCACTGATGCCGAGTTCGAAAAATGCGGCTTGCAACCCGCGGTTATTGAACAGGGCGATCTGGACGGCGTCCTCGGCGCCCAGCGGCTTGGCGAGCAGTTCCACCACGCGGGCCTGAAGTTCGTTGCGCTGTCCTTCGCTCCGGACCCAGCGGATCTCCTTGCCGAGCCGTTCGCGGGCTGTGCGCTCGACCGAATCGAAGCCGCCATATGGCGGCTTCGATTCGGTCGAGCGCACAGTCGCGGTAGCCAGCGCCATAGCTCCCGGTCGAAATACGCGCGACAAGGCGGCGGCCATCGCTCATCCCCCGTGGCGATGCCCGGCGGGCGGCGGATCAGCAGTCGTGCCGTCCGGGGGCTGTACCGCGGGGGCCGTGGGCGCGACCGTGGCATTCAGGTGACCCATATGGCCACCCAAACGCCGCATCTCGTCGTTGGCGACCCGCCATGATTTGATCGGCTCGTCCCGCCAGGGGCGATAATCAGCAAAAGCCGGTTGGGACTTCGCTGTGGGCACGGAGGATGGCGCATCCTCCGCCCCGGCCGGGCCGACAACGGCGATTGCCAATAGCGGGAGGAATCGCATGGGCGCTGTCGGCGGC
>Ga0209066_10000515_pt1 | contig 56043 bp, 53 predicted proteins | sample All_14_2_FD_187198 | JGI IMG/M metagenome (GOLD analysis project Ga0209066, IMG submission 187198) | Freshwater microbial communities in response to fracking from Pennsylvania, USA - Allegheny Zone_MetaG_DW_15 (SPAdes) (version 2) ...
CTGAGCGAGTCGAGCGGGCGCATCGTGCTCAACTCCGTCGGGGGTCTCGCGCTCGGTGTCGTTGTGTGGCTTCTGGTTGCGCAGATCGCGGGGCGGCGATCGGGGCCAGACGGCATGGTGGCGGGCTTCGTGATGGCGTGGGGCGCATTGGGCACGGGAGTGGCGTTTCTCTCGCCTGCTGCGCTCATCGCGAGCGTGGTGCTCGGCGTTGCTTCGGGAGCAGCCGTGGTCGTGCGCGCGCGGGAGCGGGCGAATCGCGCGCGCCGGTTTGCGATCGGAACGGTGATTGCGGTCGTGGCGGGGGGAACCGTGCTCGCGATTCTCGCTGACGGCTTCGGCATGGCGGCGACGGGCTCAGTTGCGCTCATCGCGGGCCAGCTCGGTGCCGTGATCGGGGTGATCGTCTACTCGATCGTCATCGCGTTCGGAATGTGGGCGTGTCTCGCGGTAGTGGACGCACTCACTCCGCGGCTTGGCCCCAGTCGAGTCCGCTGACGCGAATGCGCGACGAGCCGATGTCGACGAGACCATCGAGGTGAGCAATCGCTCCCGTGAGGTAGTAGTCAGACGGCAGCTCACTCCACGTCGTGCCATCGGTTGAGACCCAGGTGAAGGGGGTACCAGACGAACTGGCCGCGACGATGAATCCTTCGGGCGTCGCGAGAACCGTGGGAGTCTCCTCAGCGACGGGCTCGGGGAAGTGTACTTGGGTCCACTCTGCGCCGTTGGTTGACGACCAGATGCCGAGACGGAAACCAGGTCGCTCACCCAGAAGCGAGGCGACGACGAGCGTTCCGTCGTGTGAGGCTGCGCCGATCGCGCTCGGATTTACCTCGGGCGAGTTCTCCGTCGCGAGCCAGTCCCGGCCGTCAACGGAGTGCCAGAACTCGGCTGTTCCGCCACCGGTGTCGATGAGCACGAGTGAGCTTCCCGTGGACAGCATGCCCCCTGCCCAGAGCTCAGCGTTCACACCTTCGAGAACGGGCGAGGTTCGCGCCGAATAGACCTCCCAGTCGTTGGGCGCCACTTCGCGAGCGGTGAAGTAGTCTCGCCTGCCAGTGTCATAGGGCGACCACCACTGCCCCCCTCCGAACGCGTAGCGCGTCTCACCCAGAGAGACGATGTTCACGAGGCAGCGAGTGCGGAACTGATCACCTTCCGTTGCTGGCGGCATGTTCTCGAAGCCGGCGTCGGCACCTGGCGTCACACTGATGCGCTCGCCTGCGTCGTCGACGTCCACGAGCCACACTGTCTCGCGCAGACCGACAGGGTGGTCGTGTGCCCGCTCGCTGTACACGAGGGTGAGACCATCAGGTCGGGCGTCGATCACGGGCTGCTGTCGGCAGTCTGACGATTCAGACACGCGAGGCGGGAGGCCGTGGGTGGTGAGATCGACCTCGCGCCAGGAAATGCCGTCCGTGGTTCCGAAGAGCGTCGTTGGAACCGCCTCGTCGATGACCCACAACACTCCGTCCGCGGAGAACTCGGTGAGCTCGGCGTCCTCGTCCGCGAGCGGGCCGGTGAGATCCACGCTGGTCCACTCGACTCCGAGCGGTGGCGCGGCAGGCTCCGGTGACGCCGCGACGTGGGGTTCAGCACACCCGGCCACGATGAGCGCGGAAAGTGCTGTAAGTGGCGCTACTGCGGCAATGAATCTGCGGTTCACGAAGGAACTCCTCGGCATCCGGCATCGTGACTGGTTCTCATCCAGTGTGCCAGCTACGCGATCGAAGACAAGGTCTCCTCAAGAGATGCGCCGAGACGACAGCGTGACCTCCGCCTTGGACGGGAGCGGTGAAGGTGCGAGCGACGGTGGGCGATACCAGACTCGAACTGATGACCTCTTCCGTGTGAAGGAAGCGCGCTACCAACTGCGCCAATCGCCCGTGAGCCACCATCTTGCCATATTCCGGACGTCGGATGATGCGCGTCGACGTCGCAGCGACACACCTCGTGTCATCGGTTTGGAACCGGGCGCGGGAGTGGGCTAGAGTTTCGATGCACCCCGGTAACGGGGAGCGAAATGCGGATGTGGCGCAGCGGTAGCGCATCACCTTGCCAAGGTGAGGGTCGCGAGTTCGAATCTCGTCATCCGCTCGAGTGATAGCCCTACGGTGGTGGGGCAATTACCCACGGTGGCGTGGCCGAGAGGCGAGGCAGCGGCCTGCAAAGCCGTGCACACGGGTTCGAATCCCGTCGCCACCTCAAGTCACACCACCAACAGCAGCACGGCCTCGGGCGATTGGCGCAGCGGTAGCGCGCTTCCCTGACACGGAAGAGGTCACTGGTTCGATCCCAGTATCGCCCACCACAGTTTCACCGAACCAGCGACCTCGCGACCGCTGTGGCGCTCGCGCTGGTTCGATCCCAGTATCGCCCACCACAGTTCGCTCCAATCGCGCGCACGGCGCGAGCGCAGGTTCGCTGAGCCCGACTCATGCAGAGTGGTGAGATGCTCGGGCGTCGTTCACTCCAGATCTCGTTCGGCGTCTACACCGCGCTCCTGCTGGTGCTGACCCTTGGATCCTTCCGTCAGCGGCTTCCTGGGTCGCAAGCTGACAATGGCGTGTTGTCGCTGCAGTCGTGGCTATCGCGCGAGACGTGGAGCACGGGGTGGTCGGTGGAGTTCTTTGCCAACGTCGCTGTATTCGTGCTGTGGGGTGCTCTCGCGGCCGCCGTGGTGGGCCGTCGATTCTGGTGTCTCGCGGCACTCGGCGGAGGAGCGCTCTCGCTCGTCATCGAAGTGCTTCAGATCTCGACGGCTCGCATCTCTGACCCGCGAGATCTCGTCGCGAACGCCCTCGGCACCGTCATCGGTGTGACGTTCATGCTGCTCATCACTACCCCCATGAGGGGGAACGCGCGGGAGCAGTCTGCTGGCTAGGCTGAGCACATGGCTCTGGGGGGAGACGCTTCGGCGACGCGCACGGCCGACAGTGAGGCTTTCGCCGAACTGCTGGTCAGCGGGGGGCTGGTGAGCCCCGAGAATCTCGCTTTCGCGCGCCAAGTCAAGCAGCGCACGGGTGCTCACATCGATGAAGTGCTCATCAGTCAGGGATTGCTCGACTCCGAGTCTCTCCTCATCGCAGAAGCACATGCGTGGGGCATCCACCCGATCGATCTCGCGGCCGTCGCGTTCGACGAGGCCATCGTTCGCAGCGTGCCAGGCCAGACCTACCTCGACGAGAACTGGCTGCCCATCCGACGCAACGCGAGGGGGGCGATCGTCGTGGCGACCGCCAGGGGAGTGTCGCCCGATCGCGAATCCGCCATCCGCACTCGTCTCGGCGGCGCCGAGCTGCAATTCGTCGCGACGACGTCGTGGGAGATCAAGAACGCCTGCCTGCGACTGTTCCGCGCCGAGATCGCCGACGAGGCCGCGAACGAGCTTTGGCGGCAGAACCCCTCGCTGTCGGCGCGCATCACCTTCAGCAGGGGGCAGAAGGCCGGAGGCATCCTCTCGGCGCTGACCATCATCGGGCTCGCCGTCGTGTGGCCGGTCCAGGTCGTCATCGGCGTGGTGACCGTTCTCAGCCTCGTCTTTCTCGCCGGAACGAGCTGCAAGTTTCTTGTCGCAATGCGCGGCGCTCGCTACGACGTCGTCGAGCGCATCACCCAGCGGCAGGTCGACCTGCTCGACGATCGCGACTTGCCTCGCTACACCGTTCTCGTTCCGGTGTTCCGCGAAGCGAACATCGTCGGGCAACTCATCCGCAATCTCGGTGGGATCGACTACCCGACCGAGAAGCTCGAGGTTCTCATTCTCATCGAGGAAGAAGACCACGAGACGCGGGATGCCGTGCTCACGTCGAACCCGCCGCCCCACTTCCGCATCATCACGATTCCGAAGGGTCACCCACAAACGAAACCGAGGGCGTGCAACGTCGGCTTGTACTTCGCGACGGGCGACCACCTCGTCATCTATGACGCAGAGGACACTCCCGATCCCGACCAGCTCAAGAAGGCCGTGATCGCCTTCCGACGCGGTGGTAGCGAGACGGTGTGTGTGCAAGCGTCGCTGAACTACTTCAACGACCGCGAGAACGTGCTCACGCGCATGTTCACGCTCGAGTACAGCTACTGGTTCGACTACATGCTCGCCGGCCTCGACCTCGGCGACCTTCCCATTCCACTCGGCGGCACGTCGAACCACTTCCGCACGGCGGCACTCATCGAGCTCGGCGGATGGGACCCGTACAACGTGACGGAAGACGCCGACCTCGGCATTCGCGCGAGTGCGTTGGGGTACCGCGTGGGCGTCATCAATTCCACGACCATGGAAGAGGCGAACACCTCGATTCCGAACTTCATCCGACAACGCTCGCGATGGATCAAGGGTTACATGCAGACCACTCTGGTCCATGCGCGGCAGCCGATCGCACTCATGAATCAGATCGGCCTGCGTCGTTTCTTGAGCTTCGTGCTGCTCATCGCGGGCACCCCACTGACCTTCCTCGGTGTGATTCCCTTCTACCTCATCACGGCGGTCACGCTTGTGGCTCCGACCGAGCTCGTTGCCCAGTTCTTTCCGGTGTGGCTGCTATGGATCACACTGCTGAACTTCGTCATCGGCAACGTCATCATGATCTACCTCTCGATGATGGGGCCATACAAGCGCGGAACCTTCCACCTCGTGCTGTGGGCGCTGGTGAACCCGCTCTATTGGTTGCTGCACTCGATCGCGGCCTACAAGGGTCTCTGGCAGCTCATCACGAAGCCCCACTACTGGGAGAAGACCGAGCACGGATTGACGACGCATGTCCAGCACGATTGAGCTCGGCCAGCTGCGGCGTGACCGTAGCAATCGTCGACCGCGGCGCACGCGACTGGATCCCTTCCCGCGCGATCCGGTGCGGCGGTGGATCCTGCGCCTCGCGCTCGTGGCGCCGATGCTGTTCTTCGCCATGCTCGATGATCTGAGTGCGCGCGTGGAAGGAACCCCGAACGCAGACCTCGTCGGCTCGGTCGGTGCGATCGATTGGTCCAGGGGCGACGCCCAATGGCTGGCCGAGCTCTACCCGCACATCTCGATGCTCATCGCCGCAGGCAATCCACTAGGCAGGCTCGGGCTCAGCCTCGTCGGCGCGGTGGCAGCAGGCTTCTTGTTGCAGAAGGTCGCCGAGATCATCGCGCAGCGGGCCATCCCGCTCTCCACGGGCATCATTCTCGTCATCGCGCTCGCCGCGAATCCCCTCTTCGCCTACTTCGCGCTCGAGAACCTGCCGGGGTTCCTCGCCATCACCTTCTTCGGTCTTGCGCTCGCCGACCTCGTGCGGTTCGTGAACTGGGGCAATACTGAGTCGGGCTTCCGCGCGGGAATCCTCATCATGATGGCAGCGCTGTCTGACCCCTCAGGCATTCTCTTCGCGCTCGTTGCTGTGCTCGCGTCGCCGTTCTTGCGGCACGGACGCGCCTACGCTCCCGGCCTTCGGGCCGCAAACGTGCTCGTCATCGGGTTTCCGACCGCGGGGGCGTTCGCCACGATCGCCGTGCTCAATGTCGCGTTTTTCCGCTCTCCGTGGCCGGGGCTCGACCTCGCAGCTCTTGCGGCGTCTGTACCCGCAGCCAGCCGAGACGTCGTCGCTCTGTACTCGACTCCCGAAGGGTGGCTATTGATCGCCGCCGTCGCGAGCGCGTGGCTCGTTGCGCTCATTGTGCGTCGCCCTGCCGCGATGCCGGTGTCAGCAATTGTGTTCCTCCTTCTCAACATCGGCATGATCCTGGGCATGTTCCATCCGGGAGCGGCAGGCATCACGTTCACGTTGCTGACACTGCTCGCGATCACGCTCATCCCGGCCGCTCGCACTCCGACGACTAATGTTCTCGTCGACCTTGTCGCCGTGCTGCAGATCGTCATCGCGTGGAGGGCGGCCTTCGAGAGTGACGTCGTCCTCGAGTGGATGCTCGGCATCGCGGCAGCTTCGCTCGTGCTCTTCGGCTGACCAGAGGCGCCTGACCCCGCCGGTAGACTCGACCCTCGTTCAGGCGCACGGCGGTAGTGGTCATGCGCTGACAATCCCGAGCATGAAGGAGCACGAGTGTCCGAGGCGCCCGAGTCGAGCATCCACCCCGCCGCACAGAGCGTGACGGCGACGGAGGAGACCGACGGATTCGGCCTCTTCGCCGATCGCTCTGTGATCGCCATGCGGGTGGACGGCGAGCTTCGTGATCTCGCTCACCGCCTCCAACCCGGAGACGAAGCCGAGCCGGTCACCATCGATTCTCCAGACGGGCTCTCGATCTTGCGGCACTCAGCCGCGCACGTGCTGGCTCAAGCTGTACAGTCGATCAACCCTGAGGCGCGACTCGGTATCGGCCCGCCCGTCATCGACGGCTTCTACTACGACTTCGATGTCGAGACGCCATTCTCGGTCGATGATTTCCGCGAGCTCTCCAAGGCGATGGAACGCATCGTGCGGCAAGGGCAGCGGTTCGTGCGCCGCGTCGTGACCGAAGACGAAGCACGAGCTGAACTGGCCCACGAGCCCTACAAGCTCGAACTCATCGGGCTCAAGGGGGCCGCGGCCGATGATGGCGAAGGTGCCGGAGTCGAAGTGGGTGCCGGCGAGCTCACCATCTACGACAACGTCGACGCGAAGACGGGCGAGGTCTACTGGAAAGACTTGTGTCGCGGCCCGCACCTGCCGAGCACTCGAATGCTCGGCAACGGGTGGGCGCTCATGCGTGTCGCGGCCGCCTATTGGCGGGGGAGCGAGAAGAACCCGCAACTACAGCGCATCTACGGCACGGCGTGGCCGAGCAAAGACGAGCTGCGCGCCTATCAGTCGCGGCTCGAAGAAGCCGCGAAGCGTGACCACCGCAAGCTCGGAGTCGAGCTTGACCTGTTCTCGTTTCCCGAAGAGATTGGCTCAGGCCTCGCGGTCTTCCACCCGAAGGGCGGCATCATCCGCTACGAGATGGAGGAGTACCTGCGTCAGCAGCTTTTCAAGGCTGGCTACGAGCTCGTCAACTCACCGCACATCACCAAGGCTCAGCTCTTCGAAACGAGCGGGCACCTTGAGTGGTACCAGGAGGGCATGTTCCCGGCCATGCACCTCGACGAGGAGCGGGACGCCGACGGGCATGTGACGCGTCAGGGTCAGGACTACTACCTGAAACCCATGAACTGCCCCTTCCACAACCTCATCTTCAGGGCACGCGGCCGCTCGTACCGTGAATTGCCGCTGCGCCTGGCCGAATTCGGCACGGTCTATCGCTATGAGAAGAGCGGAACTCTGTCGGGGCTCACGCGCGTGCGCGGGCTCACCCAAGACGATGCACACATCTACGTCACTCCCGAACAGGTCAAGCACGAGGTCGCCAGCCAGTTGGTGTTCGTGCTCGAGACCCTCCGCGGCTATGGCCTCGATGACTTCTACCTCGAACTCTCAACCCGCAATCCCGAGAAGTCGGTGGGCAGTGACGAACTGTGGGATGACGCGACCGAGACGCTGCGTCAAGTGGCGGTGGAGTCCGGCCTCGAGCTCGTGCCTGATCCCGGGGGTGCCGCGTTCTACGGGCCCAAGATCTCGGTGCAAGCGCGAGACGCTATCGGCCGTACCTGGCAGCTCTCGACGGTGCAACTCGATTTCAACCAGCCAGAACGCTTCGAACTCGAATACACCGCGTCTGATGGAACTCGTCAGCAACCGGTCATGATCCACCGTGCGCTTTTGGGTTCGATTGAGCGTTTCTTCGCGATCTTGCTCGAGCACTACGCGGGTGCGTTCCCGGTGTGGCTAGCCCCCGTGCAGGTCGTGGGAATTCCGGTCGCCGAGCAGTACCAGGAGTACCTCGGCGGCATCATCGAGCGACTTCGCGGGCTCGGTGTGCGCGCCGAGCTTGATGCTTCGGACGACCGCATGCAGAAGAAGATCCGCAACCACACCACGCAGAAGGTGCCGTACCAACTCATCGCGGGTGAAGAAGACCGCGCGAACGGTGCGGTGAGCTTCCGCTTCCGAGACGGCACGCAAGTCAACGGCGTGCCTGTCGATGAGGCGATCGACCGCATCACCTCCGCGATCGCCTCCCGGTCGACCTCACTGTGATGACGAACGAGAGTAAGGGATGACCGAGCAGCGCCCGCCGCGACCCCAGCTCGACGGCGTCGAGGCCGAACCCGCCTCGACCTTTGCCGCCGTGCCTGACTCGTTCCAGCGCTTGTGGACCCCGCACCGGATGGCGTACATCGACAGCCACCACCGCGCAGAGAACGACGGCGCCTGCCCCTTCTGCACGGCGCCCGAGCGCGACGACGAGTCGGCACTCATCGTCGCGCGGGGCGAGCATGCCTACGTGCTACTCAATCTGTTCCCGTACAGCAGTGGGCACCTTCTCGTCTGCCCCTACCGTCACGTCGCGACCTATGATCACGCGAACGCTGACGAAGTCGCCGAGATCGGCGCGCTGACGCAGGTCGCTATGCGCGTGCTGACCCAGACCGCTCATTGCGAAGGCTTCAACATCGGTATGAACCAAGGCCGCATCGCAGGTGCAGGCATCGCCGGGCACTTGCACCAGCACGTCGTGCCGAGGTGGAGCAACGACGCGAACTTCATGCCCATCATCGCGGGCACCAAGTCGGTTCCTCGATTGCTCGGCGAAGTCAGGAGCGAGATCGCTCGCGCCTGGCCCTCAGCCTGACGGCGGTAGACTCGTCGGACGCCGCCGACGTCACCACCTTCGCCGAATCCCGCGCGCGTCGGGCGCGCATCCTGTGCCAGAAAGGGCCGATACACCATGACCGAATCCACTGCGACGAGTGTTCAGGGCACAAGCCGCGTCAAGCGCGGCCTCGCCGAGATGCTCAAGGGCGGGGTCATCATGGACGTCGTCACCGCCGAGCAGGCTCGTATCGCCGAAGAGGCAGGCGCTGTCGCCGTCATGGCGCTCGAGCGAGTTCCGGCCGACATTCGCTCGCAGGGCGGAGTCGCCCGCATGAGTGACCCCGACCTCATCGACGACATCATCGCCGCGGTATCCATTCCCGTCATGGCGAAGGCACGCATCGGCCACTTCGTCGAGGCGCAAGTGCTGCAGTCGCTGGGCGTCGATTACATCGATGAGTCTGAGGTGCTGAGCCCCGCCGACTACGTCAACCACATCGACAAGTGGCCTTTTGAGGTGCCGTTCGTGTGCGGTGCGACCAACCTGGGTGAAGCGCTCCGACGCATCACCGAAGGCGCAGCCATGATTCGTTCCAAGGGCGAGGCTGGCACCGGCGACGTATCAGAAGCGACGAAGCACATTCGTACCATTCGTGGCGAGATCAACCGCTTGCGCTCGCTCTCGCCCGACGAGCTCTACGTGGCGGCCAAAGAACTGCAGGCCCCCTACGACCTCGTCGTCGAGGTGGCGCAGACGGGAGCACTGCCCGTGGTGCTGTTCACCGCGGGGGGCGTCGCTACCCCGGCCGACGCGGCAATGATGATGCAACTCGGTGCTGATGGCGTCTTCGTCGGTTCGGGCATCTTCAAGTCGGGTGACCCTGCGAAGCGCGCCGCGGCGATCGTCAAGGCGACCACCTTCCACGACGACCCTTCGGTCATCGCCGAGGTTTCGCGCGGACTGGGCGAGGCCATGGTGGGCATCAACGTTGCCGACCTGCCCGCGCCGCACCGCCTCGCTGAGCGTGGCTGGTAAGGGCTCGCTGCCACCGGTCGGCGTACTCGCTCTGCAAGGCGACGTGCGAGAGCACGTTGCCGCGCTCCGTGCGCTGGGCGCCGACGTGCGAACGGTGCGTCGCCCGAGCGAGCTCGCCGAGGTGAGCGGACTCGTCATTCCCGGTGGCGAGTCGAGCGTCATGGACAAGCTCTCGCGGTTGTTCGACTTGCAAGAGCCCGTGCGCGAGCGCATTCGCGCCGGAATGCCGGTCTACGGCACGTGCGCGGGTCTCATCATGCTTGCCGACACGATCGCCGACGGCATTGAGGGGCAACAGTCGTTCGGCGGCCTCGACGTCGTCGTGCGACGCAACGCCTTTGGTTCGCAACTCGATTCATTCGAGACAGACATCGACATTCCCGTACTCGGCGATCCGCCCGTGCACGCCGTGTTCATTCGCGCACCAGTGGTTGAACGGGTCGGGCCGAAGGTGGAGGTGCTCGCGAGTCTCGAAGACGGTCGCATCGTCGCCGTCGAACAGGGGTCGCTGCTGGGCACGGCATTCCACCCGGAGGTCGCGGGCGAGTCGCGATTCCACCGGCGCTTCCTCGACCACGTCGCGGCACTCTGACAGTGACATTCGCCCCGTAGTCGTCAGGTCGCTAGGCCTGTCACGATAGGGGAATGGCACTCTATTCTGACTACCCTGCGGCGCGGGCGCGCCAGATCATCGCCGACGTGTTCGGTGTCGTGAGCGTCGCCGTCATCATCAGCGTTGCGCTCGCTGTCACCGCGGCGATTCGAGGGCTAGCGAGCTTCGGCCGCGACCTCGAGCAGGCCGGAGCGGGTTTCGAGCAGGGGCTCAGCGATGCGGCAGACACGCTCGGCGACGTGCCTCTCATCGGCGGGGGCATCCGCGGGCCATTCGATGTCGTCGCGGGTGCAGGCGCCGCCGTCGCGCAAGCAGGCCGTGGTCAGCAAGTACTCGTGGAGCAGCTCGCCGTCTCGCTCGGCTGGGCCAGCGCACTGGTGCCCCTGCTCATCGTGGTACTCGTATGGGTGTTGCCGCGCTGGCGATTCGCGCGGCGTTCGAGCCAAGTGCGCAGGATGCTCGCAGCGGGACTGACGACTGACACTCTCGCGGCACGGGCGCTCGCTCGAGAGCCCCTCGCGAGACTCACCGCGGTGCATCCTGACCCGGGGGCGGCGTGGAGGGCCAATGACCCGGTGGTCGTTCGTGACCTCGCGTTGCTCGAACTGCGCCGCGCCGGAGTGAGCCCCAGCGCCCTCAAGTAGACTGAGCAGGTTGCCCTGAGAACTGAGGAGTCACATGTCAGGCCATTCCAAGTGGGCGACGACCAAGCACAAGAAGGCGATCATCGATGCCCGTCGTGCCAAGTCGTTCGCCAAGCTCATCAAGAACATCGAGGTCGCCGCGAAGATCGGCGGTGCCGACCTCAGCGGCAACCCGACCCTCGTCGATGCGGTGCAGAAGGCCAAGAAGACTTCGGTGCCCAACGACAACATCGAGCGCGCGATCAAGCGCGGCGCCGGTCTCACCGGTGAGTCGATCGACTACCAGACGATCATGTACGAGGGCTATGGCCCGGGTGGACTGGCACTTCTCATCGAATGTCTCACCGACAACAAGAACCGTGCTGCAGCAGAAGTGCGTACGGCCATGACCCGCAACGGCGGCACCATGGCGGACCCCGGAAGCGTGGCCTACAACTTCAGCCGCAAGGGCGTCATCTCGATCACGAAGACCGAGGGTGTGACGGAAGACGACATTCTGCTCGCCGTTCTCGATGCAGGTGCTGAAGAAGTCATCGATCAGGGCGGCGGATTCGAAGTCATCACCGATCCTTCGCAACTCGTCGCCGCCCGTACCGCCCTGCAAGTGGCCGGTATCGAGTACGACTCGGCCGAGGCCGAGTTCGTTGCCGGTGTGCAGATCGAGGCCGACGCAGCGACGGCGCGCAAGCTCTTCTCGCTCGTCGACGCCATGGACGACCTCGACGACGTTCAGAACGTCTTCACCAACATCGCGCTCACGCCCGAAGTGCGGGCCGAGCTCGACGCGGATGACGAGTAGGGGCGCGTAGCGCCGTGCGTGTGCTCGGCGTCGACCCCGGACTCACGCGCTGCGGCGTCGGAGTCGTCGATGTCGACGCCACCCGTCGCGCAACCCTCGTTCACGTCGATGTCATTCGCACCGAGCCGGAGCTCGAACTCGAACAGCGGCTGCTTGCGATCGGCACGCAACTCGCCGAGATGCTCGACGCTCACGTTCCCGATGCTGTAGCCCTCGAGCGAGTCTTCGCGCAGCACAACGTGCGCACGGTCATGGGCACAGCTCAGGCGAGCGGAGTCGTGTTGCTGAGAGCTGCCGAGCGCGGCTTGCCCGTGACCCTGCACACGCCCACCGAGGTCAAGGCTGCTGTCACTGGTCACGGCGGCGCCGACAAGAAGCAGGTCACGGCGATGGTGCAGCGCATCCTGCGATTGGATGCACCACCGAAGCCTGCGGACGCCGCTGATGCGCTCGCCCTCGCGATTTGTCACGCCTGGCGCAGCGGCGGTGCCGCTGTTGCGGGCCGCGCAGGGCGTGAGGGTGGCGCTGCCGGCGGCATGACACCGGCGCAGGAGGCGTGGCGCACGGCCGAGAAGGCACAGCGCGCCCGTAGGCTCGATGGGTGATCGCTAGCCTGCGCGGAAACCTCATCGCTCTGACGGGCGGTCGGGCCGTCATCGACGTCGGGGGAGTGGGCTACGCCGTCTATGTGACCGAGCGGCACGCTCGTGCGTTGCGAGTGGGCGAGTCGGTCACGCTGCACACCGCGCTGATCGTGCGCGAGGACGACATGACTCTGTTCGGGTTTCTCGAGCACGAAGAGCTTGCGATTTTCGACCTCTTGCGCACGGTGTCGGGTGTCGGCCCGAAGTCTGCCCTCGGCGTGTTGGGCGTCATGGAGCCTGCGGCGATCGCGCGAGCCATCGCTGACGGAGACGACGCACCCTTCCGAGCAGTCTCGGGAATCGGACCCAAGACGGCCAAGCTCATCACGGTGTCTCTCGCAGGCAAGCTCGTTGCTCCGCGCAGTGCGCCGGCAGCGGCATCCGCCGACCACGACACCCTCACGGCAGATCTCGGAGCGGCCCTCACCGGCCTCGGCTGGCCGGAGCGCACAGCCCAGGAGGTCGCTACGTCGGTCGTCGCTGCCGAGCCCGATGCTGCTCACCTTGGCTTGCCCGTGCTGTTGCGTCGCGCGCTCGCTCAACTCGGACCGCAAAGGGGTGCAGGCGCATGAGCGACGACGTTCTGCGACCTGCCGCCGAGTCAGAAGCCGAGCTCGCGTTCGAAGGAGCATTGCGACCGCAGAGTCTCGATGAGTTCGTCGGTCAGCCCAAGGTACGCAGGCAGCTGCGACTCTTGCTGGAGGCTGCTGGATTACAAGGGCGAACTCCCGACCACATTCTGCTCGCGGGGCCTCCCGGTCTCGGCAAGACGACGCTCGCCATGATCGTCGCCCACGAAGGAAACCGTCCGTTGCGCCTCACGAGTGGGCCCGCGATCCAACACGCGGGCGACCTCGCGGCCGTGCTGTCGTCGCTCGTGCCAGGTGAAGTGCTGTTCATCGATGAGATTCACCGCATGGCCCGGGCCGCCGAAGAGATGCTGTACCTCGCCATGGAGGACTACCGCGTCGACATCATGGTCGGCAAAGGCGCGGGTGCGACGAGTATTCCGCTCGAGCTCGCGCCCTTCACTCTCGTGGGCGCGACGACGCGCTCGGGATTGCTACCCAACCCGCTTCGCGACCGCTTTGGATTCACGGCACACCTCGAGTTCTACGAGACCGACGAGTTGCACTCCGTGCTCGTGCGAGCGGCTCGACTGTTGAACCTGACGATCGATGAGGATGCCCTGCGCGAGATCGCCGGACGCTCGCGCGGCACCCCCCGCATCGCCAACAGGCTGCTACGCCGCGTGCGCGACTACGCGCTCGTACACGGTGGCGTCGCTGACCGCGACGCTGTGCGTGGGGCGCTCGAACTCTACGACGTCGACGAACACGGGCTCGATCGACTCGATCGCGCGGTGCTCTCTGCCATCGTCGAGCGCTTCGAAGGCGGACCAGTCGGCTTGTCTACTCTCGCGGTCTCCGTCGGCGAAGAAGCGGAAACGATCGAGGCAGTCGTCGAGCCGTTCTTGGTGCGGTCTGGTCTGCTCTCGCGCACCCCGCGCGGTCGAGTCGCGACCGCGCGGGCATGGCAACACCTCGGGCTCGCACCGGAAGGACAGGCGAGCCCTGAGCATTAGCTGATGACCTATAGTGGTCGGCAGGCCTCGGCGCGGCATCCGCGCGCCGTCCGGCGCCTCAGGCGCCGTGCCGCCGATTCCCCGAAAGGTATCTCCTCCCATGGACGCATTGACGATTGTCATGCTGGGCATCCTCGCCCTCCTCATCTTCTTCATGTTCCGCAATTCGCGGAAGCGCCGCCAAGAGATGGAGAAGCTGCAAGAGAAGATGGTTCCGGGCGCCGAGGTCATGACGAACTTCGGTCTTTTCGGCACCCTCGTTGAGATTGACGAGGTCAACAACGTCGCGACCCTCGAGCTGAGCCCTGGCAGCACGGTGCGCGTGCACCGTCAGACTCTTGCACGCGTCATCGAAGACGAACCGCTCGATGAGGTCGAGGGCGACGTTGCAGCGGTCGACGAGGCGCCGCGGCTCAACGAGTCAAGCGTTGACCCAGAGCAACCCGCCAAGAAGACGAAGAAGTCCGACTCCTAGCGCACGCCGCTCCGCTCCCGCGGCGCCCCTGAATGGGGTTGCCCTCGTGCGCCCCTGGCAGAAATGAGTACCTGAGGTGGTCAGAAGCACCCCCGAGCGCAAAGCCATCCGCTCTTTGGTGTGGCTGCTCGTCATCATCATCGCCCTCGTCGGCGCGAATGCTGCGAGCGTGCTCTTCAACAACGGGCAATGGACGCCCAAGCTCGCCCTCGACCTTGAGGGCGGCACCCAGATCACCTTGAGCCCGCAACTCGCCAGTGGCGAGTCGGTGACGGAAGAACAGCTCAACCAGGCGGTCGCGATCATTCGCCAGCGCGTGGACGCCGGAGGCGTCAGCGAAGCAGAGATCAACACGCAGGGCGGGCAGAACATTGTCGTGTCGATTCCCGGCACGCCAGACGATGAGACTCTGGCGCGCATCCAGAGCTCGGCGAAGCTCGAGTTCCGGGCCGTGCTCCTTGCCGACGTCGCATCGTCGAGCACGATCGGCGAAGAAGGGTCAGAGGACGGGGCTGAGCCGGGCGCGAGCCCGTCTGCTGATCCGAGCGCGTCGCCCTCGGCAACTGAAGAGCCCGAAGAGAGTGCATCACCCACCCCCAGCGCGTCGCCCACTGACGCAAGCGACCTCGCTTGGGTGACACCAGAACTGCAAGAGCAGTTCGATACCTTCGACTGCTCGAGTCTTGACGTCGTGGGCGCGAACGTCGCCCCGGTCGACGAGCCACTCGTGACGTGCGAGCAAGACGACTCGATCAAGTACATTCTCGGTCCGGCAGAAGTCGCCGGTGAGCGCATCACGAACGCTCGCGCAGACCTCATCGCCTCGTCTACCGGCGTCACCACGAACGAGTGGGGCGTGTTCATCGAGTTCGACGGAGAAGGCACTCAACAGTTCCGCACCGTCACCGAGCGGCTTGTCTCGCTGAGCGGGGTGCAGAACCAGTTCGCGATCGTTCTCGATGGTCGTGTCATCAGCGCTCCCCGCACGATTAGCGCGATCACCGATGGTCGACCGCAGATCAGCGGCTCCTTCACCGAAGAGAGCGCGCAGACTCTCGCAGATCAGCTTCGCTTCGGCGCATTGCCCATCGGCTTCGAAGTGCAGTCGAGCGAGAACATCTCGGCGACGCTCGGAGTCTCGCAACTGCAGAGTGGCATCATCGCAGGCGTCATCGGCCTCATCCTCGTGGCGCTGTACTCCTTCTTGCAGTACCGCGCTCTCGGCGGGGTGGTCTTGTCGTCGCTCGCGATCGCCGCCATCATCACCTATCTCGTCATCACCTACCTCTCCAACCAGCAGGGCTTCAGACTGTCGCTCGCCGGTGTCGCGGGTCTCGTGATCTCGATCGGAGTCATCGCCGACTCCTTCATCGTGTACTTCGAGCGCATTCGCGATGAACTGCGCGATGGCCGCAGCGTCGACGGCGCGGTTGAGGCGGGCTGGAAGCGCGCCTGGCGCACGATCCTCATCAGCGACGTGATCAACTTCATCGCCGCGATCGTGCTCTTCGTGCTCGCTGTCGGCAACGTGCGCGGCTTCGCATACACCCTCGGCATCACGACCGTCGTCGACCTCATCGTCGTCGCGCTCTTCACGCACCCGATGATGCAGTTGCTTGGTCGCACGCGTTTCTTCGGTGGGGGGCATCCACTCTCTGGTCTCGACCCCAAGGCTCTCGGTGCGGTCTATCGCGGTCGCGCACAATTCCGCACCCCTGAGGGGGTCGCCGCCACCAAGATCGCGAGCAGTGGACGGGAAGCGCAGCGTCGACAGACGATCGCCGAGCGCAAGGCAGCAGAAGCTGCCGCATCGACGGGAAAGAAGGACGCCCGATGAGCAGGCTCACCCAGTTCGGCAACAGCCTTTACACCGGAGAACGCTCGTTCGACTTCGTCGGTCGTCGTCGTACCTGGTACCTCATTGCCGCTGCATTCGTCATCCTTGCGATCGGTCTTACGGCCTTGCGCGGCGGCTTCCTGTTCGGCATCGAGTTCCGCGGCGGAAGCGAGTTCCGCGTGCAAGACACGACCGTCGTTGACGATGTCGGTTCCGCCCAGGCGACCGCGATCGCGGGCGACGCCGTCGAGAGCGTCGTGCCGGGCGCGAGCCCGCGCGTGTCGATCGTCGGCGGCAACTCGATCCGCGTGCAAACCGAGCAACTGACCCCGACCGAGACTGACGACGTTCGGGAGGCTCTCGCTGAAGCCTACGGTGTCGACGAGACCTCGGTCAGCTCCTCCTTCATCGGTGCGACGTGGGGAGCTGACATCACGCGACAGGCGCTCATTGCGCTCGTCGTGTTCCTCACACTCGCGAGCCTTGTCATGGCCATTTACTTCCGCACATGGAAGATGGCTCTCGCGGCAATGGTCGCCCTGTTCCACGACCTCATCGTGACTACCGGCCTCTACGGGGTGCTGGGGCTTGAGATCACCCCCGCCGCGGTCATCGGCTTCTTGACGATCCTCGGCTATTCGCTCTATGACACGGTGGTCGTCTTCGACAAGGTGCGCGAGAACACGAGCGAAGACGGCGTGGAGTCACGGCGCACCTTTGCGCAGTCGGTCAACCTGGCCGTCAACCAGACTCTCGTGCGGTCGATCAATACCTCGATCGTGGCCGTGCTTCCGACTGCGTCGATCCTCTTTGTTGGGTCATTCCTGCTCGGTGCCGGAACCTTGCGTGACATCGCGCTCGCGCTCTTCATTGGCACGATCGTGGGCACGTACTCGTCGATCTTCCTCGCAGCTCCGCTCTACGTGCATCTCCGCGAGAACGAGCCCGAGGTGAAGAAGCAGGGCAGCCGGCCCAAGCCCGTTCGTCCTGAGTCGGGAGCAGTGCGCTGAGTTCGCGCATCCGCTCCTCAGCCTCCAGATGCCCCGCGCTGCCTCAGTCATGACGCACAGCGTCTCGCCGTAGACTGCGACATGGCAGAGAGGGTGCGATGACCGAGACGCAGCAGCCGCCGCAGAGCCCGGCGACCTTGCGCGCACTGCTGCCCAAGCTGTTCTCGCGTGCCCAACCCGCTGGCGGTCTCGAGAAGCTCGTGCGCACGGTGCGGGCGCAGCACCCGAAGGCCGACATTGGTCTTATCGAGCGCGCGTATCAGGTTGCTGAGCGCGCTCACGAGGGCCAGAAGCGCAAGAGCGGGGAGCCCTACATCACGCACCCGCTCGCGGTGGCGCAGATTCTCGCAGATCTCGGCATCGGGGCGAAGACGATCGCGGCCGCTCTGCTCCATGACACCGTTGAAGACACCTCGTACAGCCTCGATGAGCTCCGCAACGACTTCGGAGACGAGATCGCGATGCTCGTCGACGGCGTGACCAAGCTCGACAAGCTCAAGTACGGTGATTCGGCACAGGCCGAGACGGTTCGGAAGATGATCGTCGCCATGTCGAAAGACATCAGGGTGCTCATCGTCAAGCTCGCCGACCGACTCCACAATGCGCGCACCTGGGGGTTCGTACCCGCGGAGTCAGCACAGCGAAAAGCACAAGAGACTCTCGAGATCTATGCGCCCCTCGCGCACCGTCTGGGCATTCAGACCATCAAGTGGGAACTCGAAGACCTGTCTTTCGCGGTGCTGCAGCCGAAGATCTACGTGGAGATCGAGAGTCTCGTGCGCAATCGCACCCCAGAGCGCGAGGCCTTCGTGCAACAGGTGATCGATGCCGTCAAAGATGACCTGCGTCAAGCGCGCATCAAGGCTGAGGTCAAGGGTCGACCGAAGCAGTACTACTCGATCTACCAGAAGATGGTGAATCGGGGACGAGACTTCGACGACATCTATGACCTCACCGGTGTGCGCATTCTCGTCAATTCGATTCGCGACTGCTACGCCGTCCTCGGCGCCGTCCATGCGCGGTGGAATCCGATGCCGGGCCGCTTCAAGGACTACATCGCGACGCCCAAGTTCAACCTCTACCAGTCGCTGCACACCACGGTCTACGGACCGGGCGGTCGACCGGTCGAGCTGCAGATTCGCACCCATGACATGCACCAGCGTGCCGAGTATGGTGTCGCGGCGCACTGGAAGTACAAAGAGCGTGTCAACTCGGGTCGGGGCGAAGGTGCTGAGCGTTCAGACACTGACATGGCGTGGCTCGCGCACATCAGCGACTGGCAGGCTGAGACAAGCGATCCCACCGAGTTCCTCGACAATCTGCGCTACGAGATCGGCGCGAAAGAGGTCTACGTCTTCACTCCGCAAGGCAAGGTCATCGGGCTTCCCGCCGGGGCGACGCCGGTCGACTTCGCGTATGCCGTGCACACCGAGGTCGGGCACCGCACGATGGGGGCAAAGGTCAACGGTCGGCTCGTACCGCTCGAGACCGTGCTCAACAGTGGCGATTCGGTGGAGGTCTTCACATCGAAGAACCCCGATGCTGGCCCGAGCCAAGACTGGCTCAACTTCGTCACGAGCACTCGCGCGCGTTCCAAGATTCGCCAGTGGTTCACGAAAGAGCGCCGCGACGAAGCCATCGAGCAAGGCAAAGACGCGATCGCCCGCGCGATGCGCAAGCAGAACCTGCCGCTGCAACGGCTCATGTCTCAAGACGCCGTCGCGCAAGTCGCTTCCCAGTTGCGCTACGAGACCGTCGAGGCGCTCTATGCCGCTGTCGGTGAGGGGCACGTCTCGACGCAGTCGGTCATCGAAAAGATCCTCGCGGCGCTCCATGTTGAGTCGGAGAGCGACGATGAGTCGTTCACAGTGCCGACGCGTGGTCGTACGCCGGTGCGCACGAGCGACTCTGGAGTGCTCGTGCGTGGTGCCCCCGACATCCTGGTCAAGCTTGCCAAGTGCTGCACGCCGGTACCCGGTGACTCCATTGTCGGGTTCATTACTCGAGGTCAAGGAGTGAGCGTTCACCGCGGTGACTGCACCAACGTGCGCTCGCTCCTCGAAGAACCTGATCGCATGATCGAGGTCGAGTGGGCGCCGACGGCCAAGAGCGTGTTCCTGGTACAAATCCAGGTCGAAGCGCTTGACCGCAGCGGACTCTTGAGCGACGTCACGCGCGTGCTCTCTGAGCACCACGTCAACATCTTGTCGGCGAGCGTCAACACCTCACGCGACCGGCTCGCGCTCAGTCGATTCGTCTTCGAGATGGGCGACACGACGCACCTCGACCGGGTGCTCAACGCTGTGCGCCGCATCGACGCGGTCTACGACGTCTACCGCGTCAGCAACGGCTGAAGCGTCGGAAAGACTCATCGCCGCAGCCATGCGTTCGCGTGCTCTGCGAATGTGCGACGCTCGGGTTCTACCGTTGAGCCGACGCGCCACAGCCTCGCGCAGCGCGGGGTGGTCACGCAGCCCGCGCGCCAGAACGAGCGTGATGTCGTCGCCCTCGTCATGACGGGCCAGATCGATGGCGGTACGAACCCTCGTCGTCACACCGAGATCACCCCAGCGATGCACATCGCCCTCGGTGATCACGACCTCTCGAGTTCCGAGCCGCCGGCGGCGTCCCGACGAGATGCGCGCCCCCACGGGCACACTCGTCGACATCACGGGGCGGGTCTCCAGCCAGCCCCACACCCAGGCGGCAGTGCGGTGCGACATTAGGATGCGCGGCTCGACGAGCAAGGGAGCCAGCGACAATGCGCGCGCGAGCGGGGTGAGCGGTGCATCCACGGGCAGGTAGCCCTCGCCGAGGGGCACGAGCTCACCGTCGAGCGTTGCGGAGCGCAATTCGGGTTCAGTGAGCGATGTTCCGGGGATCAAGAGAGACGGGGTGCGGGTCACGTCCAGCAGAGTGCCCGACAACCTCGCGCTGAGTCTGCGAGACGCTGCCGCTGTGGAAAGCCGAGGTCCTGGGGACTAGCTGTCGACGGCTGCGAGCCAAGCGCGGCGCGCCTGAAGTGCCTCGGTTACCTCAGCGATGCGGCGCTCGTCTTTCGCGGCGGTCGCTTCGGCGAGATCTGCCTCGAGGCTAGCGATCGCGTCTTCGAGCTGAGCGGCGAGACCCTGCGAGCGGGCTTTCTTCTCGGGGTCGTTGCGCTGCCAGTGGTCGTCTTCGAGCTTCTTGACCGCGAGCTCAATCTGGCGAAGCCGATCTTCGACCGTGCGCACCTGATCGCGCGGCACCTTCCCGATCGCATCCCAGCGCCGCTGAATACCCGTGAGGGTGTTGCGCGCCGCGATGCGATCTGTGGCCTTGAGCAGCGGAGCGGCTTCGTCGAGCAGAGCAAGCTTGGCCTCGAGGTTGCCAGCGAACTCCTCGTTCTCGCGAGCATCGACTTCGGCCTTCGCCGAATACAGTGCGTCGCCGGCGGCCTTGAACTGTTCCCAGAGCGCGTCGTCGACCTTCTTGCCCGCGCGGCCAGCTGCCTTCCACTCATCGAGAAGTCGCCGGTAGGCGGGGATACCGGCAGGGCCCTGGCTCTGCAGCGCCGTCGCGCGCTCGACGAGCGCTTGCTTGCGAGCACGAGCTTCCTTGTGCTCAGAGTCGAGACTCGCGAAGAATGCACGTCGGTGCGACTCAACGGTCGTGCGGGCGGCGCGGAACCGCTTCCAGAGGTCGTCACCGATTTTCTTCGGAAGCCGAGGACCGGTCTGCTGCTGGTCCTTCCATGCAGCGAACAACTCATCGAGCTGGGCCGAGGCCTGCTTCCACTGCACTGACTGCGGGTCTTTGGCAGCGAGGGCTTCGGCCTGCTCCACCAGCTGGGTGCGCGCGGCAACAGCAGCCTCGAGCGCCGCGGCGGCTTCAGCCTTCTGCTCTTCGGTGAGCTTCTCGACCGTGCCGGTGAGAGCCGCGACGCGAGTGCGTAGCGATTCGAGGTCTCCTACTGCCGCAGGGCTCTCGAGCGCGGCCGTGAGGGCCGAAACAGTCTTGGCGATGTCCGAAGCGGGTGCGCCTGCCTTCGCGCGCTGCTCGAGCAGGCGAACCTGGCCTTCGAGTTCCGTGAACTTGCGCGTGAAGTAGGCGAGTGCTTCCTCAGGAGTGCCGTCGGGGTACTGGCCGACCTCGCGTTCGGCACCGCGGTCGGTGACGTACACGGTGCCCGTCTCGTCGACACGGCCCCAGGGGGAATTCTCGTTGGCAGACACGTCTTCAATCCTCGTCGAGTGCGCGTTCGCGCGGCGGCCGGGTGGCGGTCTTTCAGCGTAGTGCACGCTCGCGCGGCTGGTCAGTGGCGCGAGCGTGCAGCAGCCACGATCGCTACTCGATCGTGATCCCTGTGATCGTGGTCGGTACAGCAGGCGGGCCGTCGGTCGAACTGTCGAGCACTCCCTGTGCCACGACCTCCTCGACGAGTTGCTCCAGGCCGCTCGTGACGCGGCCCATGATCGTGTAGCCGCCAGCGGCATCGCTTGGAATCATCGACTCGTCGTAGACGATGAAGAACTGGCTTCCCATGCTCGAGCCGTCTCCGCCCGTGCGCGCCATGGCGATGACACCTTCGGCGTAGACGTCGTCGAGCGGTGGGTTCTCGATCGGTCCGAAGCGCCAGTCGGGCCCCCCGGTTCCGTCACCGTTCGGGTCGCCGCACTGCAGCACGAAGATGCCTTCCGTGGTGAGACGGTGGCAACTAAGGCCGTCGTAGAAGCCGTCTTGAACAAGCGTGACGAATGAGGCGACGGCTTGAGGCGCGGCCAATCCGTCGAGCTCGTACAGCAGCTCGAGCCCGTCGTTGATGGTCATCGCCCCGGTCCAAGTGCGGAACTCGCTCAGTGCTGGCTCAGGAGGAGCGGCGAACGACTCGCTCGGCGCGGGAGTCTCGCTCGCGACCGGCTCAGGCGCACCCGGGCCCGCGAAATAGAGCAGTTGGGCTCCTGTGGCGAGAGCGCCGACGACGACGAGCACGAGCACGGCGATGACGTTGTCGCGGCGACGACGGCGCACGCCCGTCTCGTGAACGGTCTGCCGTGCCTGGTAGCGCCGCAGGCGGTCTTGCGCCTCGCGATCCTTCGTCGATGCCACTGCTCCTCCATCCGGCGCCACGTGCTGGCGCGCCGCACTGAACTCTAGTAGAGCGCCGCCGACCCACGCAGATTCGCTGCCGCTGTGCCTTGCCCACGGTCACCGTCGGCGATCACGGTTAACATCGCAGCATGGATGCCCACCCCGGGCTCGGCTCGGCAGCAGTGCCTCTTGCCGTGCGCATGAGACCTACCCGGCTTGACGAGGTCGCGGGCCAGCAGCACTTGCTGCGCCCCGGTTCTCCGCTCGTGAGCTTGGCGAGCGACGACCCAGAGCGGGCCCCGAGCGCGGTCTCGGTCATCCTCTGGGGCCCACCAGGAACAGGGAAGACCACGCTCGCTCAGGCGATTGCGCGCAGTTCTCGTCGTCGCTTCGTCGAGCTCTCCGCAGTCACGGCCGGTGTCAAAGACGTACGCGAGGTGATGGAGCGCGCGCTCGCCGATCGCGACCTCTACGGCACGTCAACGGTGTTGTTCCTCGACGAGATCCACCGCTTCACGAAAGCCCAGCAAGACGCTCTCTTGCCCGGGGTCGAGAACGGTTGGGTCATCCTCATCGCGGCGACGACAGAAAACCCATCGTTCTCGGTGATCTCTCCACTACTGAGTCGCAGTTTGCTGCTGACTCTCCAGGTGCTGAGTGATGACGACCTCGGGCTGCTCATCGATCGTGCCGTCGACGACCCGAGAGGGCTCCGGGGCGAGGTTGCGCTGGCTCCGGAAGCGCGCGAGGCGATTGTGCGCCTGGCTTCCGGTGATGCGCGGCGCGCTCTCACCGCGCTCGAGGCGGCAGCGCAGTCTGCGGTGTCCAGCGCAGCCGAGGGCGAGAATCCCGTGATTACGGCAGACATCGTGTCTGCTGCTGTTGATCGCGCACTGCTGCGCTACGACAAGCAGGGTGATGAGCACTACGACGTCATCAGCGCCTTCATCAAGTCGATCAGGGGGAGTGATCCCGACGCGGCGCTGCACTACTTGGCGCGCATGATCGAAGCGGGGGAGGACCCGCGCTTCATCGCTCGCCGCGTCATCATCTCGGCGGCCGAAGACATCGGCATCGCCGACCCTCAGGCGCTACCGATCGCGGTTGCCGCAGCTCAAGCCGTGCAGCTCATCGGCATGCCAGAAGGGCGCATTCCGCTGGCAGAGGCGGTCGTCTATCTTGCGACAGCGCCGAAGTCACACGCCGCATACCGCGGCATTGACGAGGCGATCGCCGACGTGCGCGCGGGCAAGCTCGGTCGCGTGCCACTTCACCTTCGCGACGCGCACTATGCCGGTGCGCGGCGGCTCGGGCACGGTGCCGGGTATCAGTATCCGCATGACGACGCACTCGGCGTCGTGGCCCAGCAGTACCTTCCCGACATCCTGAGCGGCACGGAGTACTACCGTCCCACGAGTCGCGGCCTCGAGCGAGACATCGCTGCCCGACTCGAGCGGTTGCGGGCAATAACGCGGGGGGAGACAGGCGAGTGAAGTAGCGAGGTGTGGGGCTGGTAGACTCAACCGGCCCGTTTTCGCGGGCACGCCCCCTCCTTGATGATCCGCCGGTGCGCTGCGACGTGCGCCCGACCGGGCGAGGGTGTGTACGTCCGTGAGCCGCGAAAGACGCGGCCACGTCATCCGGAAGGATAGTTGTGCCCACCAAGTCACAAGACCGCCGCAAGGTTCGTCTCTCTCGCGCTCTCGGTATCGCCCTCACTCCGAAGGCGGCGAAGTACCTCGAGAAGCGCCCTTACGCTCCCGGCGAGCACGGTCGCACGAAGCGCAAGGCTGACAGCGACTACGCCGTTCGTCTTCGCGAGAAGCAGCGTCTGCGCGAGCAGTACGGCATCCGCGAGGCTCAGCTCAAGATCGCCTTCAACGAAGCGCGTCGCTCGCCCGGCCTGACCGGTGAGAACCTCGTCGAGCTTCTCGAGATGCGTCTCGACGCTCTCGTCTTGCGCGCCGGCTTCGCTCGCACCACGGCGCAGGCTCGTCAGTTCGTCGTGCACCGCCACATCCTCGTCGACGGCAAGCTCGTCGACCGCCCGTCGTTCCGCGTGAAGCCGGGTCAGCTCATCCACGTCAAAGAGCGCAGCGAGGGCACTGAGCCTTTCCAGGTCGCTGCCGCCGGCGGTCACGTCGACGTGCTGCCCAAGACGCCTCCGTACCTCGAGGTCGAACTCGACAAGCTGCAGGCACGCCTTGTGCGTCGCCCGAAGCGCGCTGAGGTTCCCGTGACCTGCGAAGTGCAGCTCGTCGTCGAGTACTACGCAGCTCGCTAGTTCTCGCTCCCGCAATTCTCGAACGGGGTCTGGCCGCGTGGTCGGGCCCCGTTCTGCGTGTCACGGTGCGCCGCTAGGCTGGATGTCTGCCTGCGCACTCGCGCTGGTCGTTCACCAGGACACCTCGGTCGAGAGAGGACCCACCATGAAGAACGCACTCTGGCTCATCGCCGGCATCGCCATTGGATTCGTCGCAGCCCACCAGGTTTCGCGCACCCCCCAGGGGCAACAGTTCTTCGACGACGTCGACGCGAAGGCTCGCGAGTTCGGCGCCGCCGTGGTCGAGGGCTACAAGCAGCGCGAAGCCGAACTGCGCGCGGCCGTCGCCGAGGCGGAAGACACCATCGCCGACCTCACTAGCCGACTCAAGTAGCACGGCGGGGCCGACGCCCCGCCCGAACATTCAGGACACCTTCTCCCTCATGCAGACCGCCGACATCCAGCGCCGGTGGCTCGAGTTCTTCGGAACCCGCGGTCACACGGTCGTGCCCTCCGCTTCGCTCGTCAGCGACGACCCCACTCTGCTCTTCACCGTCGCAGGCATGGTTCCCTTCGTGCCCTACCTCACGGGCGTCGTGCCTGCGCCGTACCCGCGAGCGACGAGCGTGCAGAAGTGCATCCGCACGAACGACATCGAAGAGGTGGGCAAGACTCCTCGCCACGGCACCTTCTTCCAGATGAACGGAAACTTCTCCTTCGGCGACTACTTCAAGGAGGGAGCCATCAGTTATGCCTGGGAGCTTCTGACCTCGTCGCAGAACGATGGCGGTTTCGGCTTCCACGAGAAGGACCTCTGGGTCACGGTCTACAAGGACGACGACGAAGCGATCGCTCTCTGGAAGAAGATCGCCGGGCTCTCTGACGAGCGCATTCAGCGACTCGACATGGACACCAACTACTGGTCGACGGGTCAGCCCGGTCCGGCTGGCCCCTGCAGCGAGATCTTCTTCGATCGTGGCCCGGCGTACGGCGTCGATGGCGGCCCCGCCACCGACGATGACCGCTATGTCGAGATCTGGAATCTCGTGTTCATGCAGTATTTGCGTGGCGAAGGCACAGGCAAGAACGACTTCGAGATTCTCGGCGAGTTGCCGAACAAGAACATCGACACCGGCATGGGAATGGAACGTGTCGCGTTCCTCCTGCAGGGTGTCGAGAACATGTACGAGATCGATCAGGTGCGCCCGGTGCTGGATGCCGCCGCCGAGCTCTCAGGTCGCCGCTACGGTGCCGACCACGACGATGACGTGCGCATGCGGGTCATCGCCGACCACGTGCGCTCGAGCCTCATGCTCATGACAGACGGCGTCGCTCCCGGCAACGAGGGTCGCGGCTACATTCTTCGTCGCCTGCTTCGGCGCAGCATCCGTGCAATGCGACTGCTGGGCGTCGACGCTCCGAGCTTCGAACAGCTCTTCGCTGCCTCCCGCGATGCCATGAGTGCCGCCTACCCCGAGATTACGCAGCACTACGACCGGGTATCTCGTCTTGCGCTCGGCGAAGAGGAAGCCTTCCTGCGCACGCTCGCCGCCGGCACGAGCATCCTCGATCTCGCGGTTGAAGAGACCCAGAAGGCGGGTGGCTCGACGCTCTCGGGTGACACCGTCTTCCAGCTGCACGACACCTTCGGGTTTCCGCTCGACCTCACGCTCGAGATGGCGGAGGAGAACGGCCTCACCGTTGACCGGGCCGCATTCGATCGACTCATGGCCGAGCAGCGCACGCGCGCGAAGGCCGATGCCAAGTCGAAAAAGGGCGCTCTTGCCGACCTGTCGGTCTACAGCGAGTTTCGCGCTCACGGCGAGACGGTCTTTCTTGGTTACGAGGCACTCGACGCAGAGACCACCGTGCTGGGCATCATCGTCGACGGCCGGAGTGTTCCTGTCGCGCAGGCGGGAGACATCGCGGAAGTGATCCTCGCCGAAACCACGCTTTATGCAGAGTCGGGAGGCCAAGAGTCAGACGAGGGCATCATTACTGGCACCGGATTCGAACTCGAAGTGCTCGATGTGCAGAAGCCGGTGAAGGGGCTCGTGAGCCATCGAGTCGAGGTGCGTCACGGGCAGGTAGAGGTCGGTGCGACGGCCCAGACGCGTGTCGACCCGCTGTGGCGGCGAGCCGCCACTCAAGCGCACTCGGCGACGCACGTCATCCACGCCGCACTGCGCCAGACACTCGGCGATGACGCGCATCAGTCGGGTTCGTACAACAAGGCTGGCTATATGCGCCTCGACTTCAGCTGGAACCAGGCGCTGAGTGCTGCAACGCGAAGCGAAATCGAAGAGATCAGCAACCTCGCGGTGCGTGACAACCTTCCCGTCGAGACGCGCATCATGGCGCTCGACGAAGCAAAGTCGATGGGTGCGATGGCGCTCTTCGGCGAGAAGTACGGCGATCGCGTTCGTGTCGTCGACATCGGCGGACCGTGGTCGCGCGAACTGTGTGCAGGCACGCACGTCGGCTCGTCGGCCGAAATCGGAATGATCAGTCTTGTGAGCGAGTCGTCAGTCGGGTCGACGAACCGCCGTGTCGAGGCCCTCGTCGGGTTCGATGCTTTCCGCGAGTTCGCGGCGGAGCGCGCAATCGTGCAGCAGCTCACAAGTTCGCTCAAGACACCCCGAGACCAGCTCGTCGATCGCATCAGCGACCTCGGAGCTCAGCTCAAAGCCGCGGAAAAGGCGCTGCAACAGGTGGAATCGGCACGGCTTGCTGAGCGCGTTCCCGCGCTCGTGTCTGCCGCCTCAAGCCTTGGCGCGCTCACCGTTGTCGCCGAGAACCTCGGCGCGGTGTCGTCCGCTGACGATGTGCGGTCGCTCGCGACGAGCGTGCGGGGGCCACCATCATCGTGGCAACGACCCCCGGTGCGCGCGAAGCGGGAGTGAAGGCGGGTGCGCTCGCGCGCGCGGCCTCTGCCGTGCTCGGCGGTGGCGGTGGCGGCAAAGACGATCTGGCTCAGGGCGGCGGCCCCAACGCTTCGGCGATTCCCGCTGCGATTGAGGCTGTGCTCGCTGAGTTGCGCGGCTGACATGCGCACCGGTGTGCGGCTCGCCATCGACGTTGGCACGGCGCGCATCGGCGTCGCACGGTGCGACGCGCTCGCGACCCTCGCAGTGCCGGTGGCGACGCTCATGAGGCGGCAACAGCCCGTGCAGAGCATCCAGCGGCTCGTCGAAGAGTACGAGGCGATCGAAGTAGTCGTGGGGCTCCCTGTATCGCTCAGCGGTTCAGAGACTGCGTCGACGGCAGATGCGCGCGTGGTGGCCAAGCAACTCTCGGCTGCGCTGTCTGTACCCGTGCGGCTCGTCGACGAGCGCCTCACTACGGTCAGTGCTGCACGAGATCTGCGGGCGGCGGGTCGTACCTCAAAGAACTCACGCTCCGTGGTCGACCAGGCTGCCGCTGTTATCCTGCTCGAGCACGCCCTCGACCTCGAGCGTTCGACTGGGAACCCGCCCGGTGCGCTTGTCGAGCCGCATGAAGGACGAGCCGCCGAGTGACCGGTACCGACCCCTGGGACGAGATCTTCCGCTCGCAACCGAGCGACACCGACGCGAGCGCGCACGACTCGCGCGGCGGAGCGGAGTCGAGCGAGGCCGCTACGCCGTCATCGCGGAGAGCCGCGCGCGAACAGGAGTCGCGCCGAGCCACGTCGCGCACCCGTGCCTCGAGTGCAGGGTCGACACCTCCGCGTCGGCGTCGACGGTGGCCGTGGGTGCTGCTCGGCGTCTTCCTGCTGCTCCTCGGTATCGGCGCGGCCGCAACCTGGTACGTCTGGACGAACTACGAGTCTCAAGTGCGCGAGGTGCTCGGCTGGGAGTTGCCGAACGACTACGAGGGCTCGGGCAACGGCACTGAAGTGCTCGTGACGATTGAGGCAGGCGAGATCGGCGCCGATGTCGCCACTGAACTCGCCGAGCAGGGCGTGACGATGACCTTCGACGCGTTCTACGAGCTGCTGCTCGCCGATGATTCAATCCAGTTCATCCCTGGCACCTATCGCCTGCAGGAAGAGATGTCGGCGCAGTCGGCGCTCGACGCCCTCCTCGATCCCGCCAATAAGGTCGAACTGAGCGCGACGATCCGCGAAGGCTTGCGAGCGGGCGAAGTCATCGCCGCACTATCGGCGGGCACGGGCATAGCACTCGAGGACTACGAGGCGGCGATCAGTGATCCGAGCGTCTACGGAATTCCCGACGAAGCCCCGAACATCGAGGGATACCTGTTTCCTGCGACCTACACCTTCGAGCCTGGGACGACGGCTGAAGACCACATTCGCACGCTCGTCGAGGAGATGTTCTCGCGCCTCGACGCAGCAGGGGTGGCCGTCGAGGATCGACACGAGGTACTCACGAAGGCCTCACTGATTCAGCGCGAGGCGCGCCTTGCCGACGACTTCTACAAAGTGTCTCGAGTGATCGAGAACCGCTTGGATGAAGGCTGGCGACTCGAGTTCGACTCGACGACGCAGTACGGCGCGGGCGAGACGGGATCGGTGTGGTCGAGCGGTGACGCTCTGAGCGCCGACAACCCATACAACACCTACGTGATCACAGGTCTGCCTATCGGACCGATTGCGGCCCCAGGAGACGTCGCCATCGATGCGGTGCTCAACCCCGCCGACGGGCCGTGGTTCTTCTTCGTGACCGTCAATCTCGCCACGGGCGAGACGGTGTTCAGTGAGACCATCGCGCAGCATGAAGCTGGCGTTGCGCAATTGCGCGCGTGGTGCCGCGCGAGCGAAGAGAACCAAGCGTACTGTGCCTGAGCGTCGGCTGGCCGTGATCGGCTCGCCAGTTGCGCACTCGCTCTCGCCTGCACTCCACGGTGCTGCCTATGCGCTGCTCGGCCTCGATTGGCACTATGCCAAATACGAGGTTCGCGAGTCGGAACTGAGCGGCTTCATCGAGGGGCTGGATCGCAGCTGGCGCGGAGTGTCGGCGACGATGCCGCTCAAGGAAGAACTCGCAGCCCTCGGCGACGATCGTGATCGCGCTGTCGAGCTCACCGGAGCAGCCAACACGCTGTTGCTTGCCGACGACGGTCGACGGGTGGTGCGCAATACCGATGTCGTCGGCATCGAGAAGGCGCTGCGCGACCAAGGGGTCGTTTCGGTCCACCACGGGGTCATCGTCGGTGCAGGAGCCACGGCGCGCAGCGTTGTGGTCGCGCTCGACACTCTGGGCGCGCGCTCCGTGACGGTCGCGGTGCGCGAGGTGTCTCGGGCTGGCGCTCTTCGGAATCTTGCCGAAGAGCTCGGCATGGAGCTCGATCTCGTCGCCATGAGTGACCTCGAGCACGTTGTTGACGGCACAGACGTGGTCGCCTGGACTCTGCCGAACGGTGTGCCGCTCGACAGGACGTTGCCGGTGGATGCCCGTTCGACGTCTGTGGCGCTCGACGTGACCTACCACCCGTGGCCGGGTCCGCTCGCCGCGCAGTGGCTCGAGGCGGGTGGTCGTGTGGCATCGGGGCGTGACATGTTGCTGCATCAAGCCGTTCGGCAGGTGCGCCTCTTCGTCTCCGGCCAAGACCTCGTGCGACTAACCCGCGAGGACGAAGTCGAGGCCGCGATGGCCGCGGTGATCGACGCTCCCTGACGTTCGCGGCCCGAGTCGCCGGTGTAGGGCGAGATCAGCGCGCACGACGGTCTCGCGGCGCGTGGAAGGATAGAGGCATGCTGCGTTGGTTGACTGCCGGAGAGAGTCACGGCCCTGAACTCATCGCCATCATCGAGGGCCTCCCCGCCGGAGTGCCGGTGCTGCGCGAGGCCGTCCAGGCCGATCTGCAGCGCCGCAAGCTCGGCTACGGTCGCGGCGCGCGCATGAAGTTCGAACAAGATGAACTCTCGATCTCAGGCGGTGTGCGCCACGGTCTCACAATGGGTGGGCCGGTGGCATTGCGCATCGGCAACACAGAGTGGCCCAAGTGGACCACGGTGATGAGCCCCGATCCGGTCGATCCCGCCGAACTCACGGGAGGTCGTGGCGCGCCCCTCACGCGGCCGCGGCCGGGCCATGCCGACCTCGTCGGCATGCAGAAGTACGGCTTCGACGAAGCACGTCCCGTGCTCGAGCGGGCGAGCGCTCGTGAGACCGCAGCACGCGTGGCGCTCGGGGCCGTAGCGCGGTCGTTCTTGAGCGAGCTTGGCATCTCGCTCGTGTCGCACACCCTGGCCATCGGCCCGGTTCGTGTTCCCGACGACGCGCCATGGCCTCGGCCCGCTGACGTCGACAGGCTCGACGCCGACCCTCTGCGTTGCCTGCACCCCGCCACGAGCGAGGCCATGGTCGCGGAAGTGGATGACGCACACAAGTCGGGGGACACTCTGGGAGGCGTCGTCGAGGTTCTCGCCTACGGAGTCCCACCAGGGCTCGGCTCGTACGTCCACGGAGACCGTCGACTCGATGCGAAGCTCGCGGGAGCGATCATGGGCATCCAGGCCATCAAGGGCGTCGAGGTCGGCGACGGTTTCGAAACCAGTCGTCGCCGGGGGTCGGCCGCTCACGACGAGCTCGTCATGGGCGATGACCTCATCGAGCGTGTGACCGATCGAGCGGGAGGCACCGAGGGTGGCATGAGCACGGGCACCGTCTTGCGCGTGCGTGCGGCAATGAAGCCGATCGCCACGGTGCCGCACGCCTTGCGCACGATCGACATCGCCACGGGCGACGCCGCACCCGCACATCACCAACGCTCCGACGTGTGCGCTGTCCCCGCGGCCGGAGTGGTCGCAGAGGCGATGGTAGCGCTCGTGCTCGCTGATGCTGTGCTCGAGAAGTTCGGCGGAGATTCCGTGGGCGAGACACGGCGCAATCTCGAGAGCTACCTCGCCTCGATGCCCTCGGCACTTGCCACTGCAGTAGAAGGTCGACCCGCACCGGGCGATGACACCGCTCAACGTGGCTAGTCTCGACGACATCGCCGAGGCAGGCTCGCCGCTCCTCGTGCTCATCGGCCCGCCAGCGGCGGGCAAGAGCCGCATCGGCAAGCGCGTCGCACGCAGGCTCGGCGTTCCCTTCATCGACACCGATCGCCTCGTTGCCGCCGAGCACGGTGCGATTCCGACGATCTTCGCCGAGCGGGGCGAGCAGGTATTCCGAGAGCTCGAGGCTTCGGCGGTGCTGGGTGCACTGGGGCGACACGCCGTCGTGTCACTGGGTGGGGGAGCAGTCATGACCCCCGCTGTCGCCGAGGCTCTCGACGGGCATCCCGTGGTTCTGCTCACCGTCACCGAGGGTGCGGCAACCGAGCGCCTCGATCCGGAGACGCGCCCGCTCGTGCGCGACGGCATCGGAGCCTGGGTCGCACTCGTGCAGAAACGTATGCCGACCTATCGCGCTCTCGCGGTGGCTGAATGGGACACCTCGACGCGACCCATCGAGGCGATTGCCGACGAGATCGCGCAGTGGGTCAGCGCGCATGCCACACCAGCGGGAGAGTCATGAGCGAACACACCGTCATTCCGGTCTCTCAGGGCAGCGCGGCAGGGGGATACGACGTCATCGTCGGGCGCGGCGTGCTCAGCGACCTCAGCACTCATGTGCCGAGTAGCGTCGCGAAGCTGCTCGTCGTTCATGCTCCGCCGCTCGCCGCCGTCGCTGACAGCATTCGCGAGCAACTCGCCGGTCGCGTCGAGGTTCTACTTGCCGAAGTGCCAGACGCCGAGGCCGCCAAACGCGTAGAGGTCGCGGCGTTCTGCTGGCAGATCATGGGCCAGACAGATTTCACCAGAACGGACGCTGTGCTCGGGCTCGGTGGGGGAGCCACCACCGACCTCGCGGGCTTCGTCGCTGCCACCTGGTTGCGCGGCGTCCCCGTCATTCAGGTGCCGACGACAGTACTCGGCATGGTCGATGCCTCTGTGGGCGGCAAGACTGGCATCAACACGGCAGAAGGCAAGAACCTCGTCGGTGCCTTCTGGGCACCTGCGACCGTGCTCGTCGACCTCGACCTGCTTGAGGGCCTTCCGCAGAACGAGGTGCTGGCGGGTCTCACCGAAGTGGTGAAATGTGGCTTCATCGCCGATGCGCGCATCCTCGACATTCTCGAACAGTCGCTCGATCAGGCAGTCGACCGTGAGAGTGCCGAGTTCCGCGAGATCGTTGAGCGTTCCATTCGGGTCAAGGCTGAGGTCGTGAGCGAAGACTTCACCGAGCGTGGCCGTCGTGAGTTTCTCAACTACGGGCACACGCTCGGGCACGCGATCGAGCATGCCGAGCGGTACCGCTGGCGACACGGTGCTGCCATCAGCATCGGCATGGTGTTCGCGGCCGAGCTTTCGCACCTTGCCGGCTCGCTTCCCGAGGCCGAGGTCGACCGCACGCGTCGCATCTTGTCGTCGCTGAGCCTGCCGACCACATACCCGCTCGGACGGTGGAAGACTCTGCTCGCGACGATGCAGCGCGACAAAAAGGCTCGCGCGGGGATGCTGCGCTTCATCATCCTCGACGCGGTCGGTCGGCCTCGGGTGCTCAACGGCACCGACGAGAGCCTGCTGTTTAGCGCGTATCAGGCGGTGGGCGAGTGACCGCCGCTAGGCTCACCGCATGAGCCTCGACCGCGTGCTCGTGCTCAACGGGCCGAACCTCAACCGTCTCGGCACGCGCCAGCCCGAGATCTATGGCACGGCAACTCTCGACGACGTTCGCGAGTCATTGCGCATGATCGCTGGCGACGTCGAGATCGATCTGCGTCAGTCGAACGATGAGGCTGAACTCATCAGCTGGTTGCACGAGGCGGTGGATGCCCGGGTTCCGGTCATTCTCAATCCCGCAGCCTTCACGCACTACAGCTACGCCCTCCGTGACGCAGCGACTCTGGTCACTGAGGCCGGACTACCGCTCATCGAAGTGCATCTCTCGAACCCTCATGCGCGCGAAGAGTTTCGGCACACAAGCGTGATCTCGGGCGTCGCGACGGGCGTCATCGCCGGTTTCGGGCACGACTCCTACCTGCTCGCGCTCCACCAAATCCTGCGCTCGGCCTAGGCTCGACTAGACTTCCTCGGCGGCGCGCTCGCGCGCGCACTTTCTCACCCATCGGAACGGATACGACAACCCTCATGGCCACGACGAACGACATCAAGAACGGCAGCGTGCTGAACCTCGACGGTCAGCTCTGGAACGTCATCGAGTTCCAGCACGTGAAGCCGGGCAAGGGCGGCGCCTTCGTGCGCACGAAGCTCAAGAACGTCACCTCGGGCAAGGTTGTCGACAAGACCTTCAACGCCGGCACGAAAATCGACTTCGCCACCGTCGATCGCCGCGACTACCAGTACCTCTACCAAGACGGTGCCGACTACGTCTTCATGGACACCACTGACTACGACCAAGTCACTGTGCCAGCGGCGGTCGTCGGCGATGCGGCGAACTTCATGCTCGAGAACCAGAGCGTGACGATCGCGATGCACGAGGGTGCAGCACTCTACGTCGACCTGCCCGCCTCAGTGGTGCTCGAAGTGACGTACACCGAGCCTGGCCTGCAGGGCGACCGCTCGACGGGCGGCACCAAGCCCGCGACGCTCGAAACGGGCTACGAGATCCAGGTTCCCCTCTTCCTCGAGACCGGTACCAAGGTCAAGGTCGACACGCGCTCGGGTGACTACCTCGGTCGCGTCAGCGACTAGTGAGCGCTCGCGCCAAGGCCCGTAAGCGGGCCCTCGACATGCTGTACATCGCCGACGTGCGACAGGTGCCGATCGCCGACGTGTTGGCGGAAGAGACTCGTCGCGCTGCCGCACAGCCGCAACGGGCATCCAGCTGGCCCTACGCCGAGCAGATCGTGCGCGGTGTTGCGGATGACCGTGCCGAGCTTGACGCTCTCATCGAGCAGCACGCCGTCGGCTGGACTCTTGCTCGCATGCCCGCCGTCGACCGCGCCATTCTGCGTCTCGGCGCGTGGGAGTTGCGAAGCAACCCCGATATTCCCGTGGCCGTCGCGATTTCCGAGGCGATGGAACTCGCGAGCGTGCTGTCGACCGACGACTCGGCACCTTTCGTCAACGGCGTTCTCGGTTCAATCGCGGAGGCCGTGCGCCCGTAGTGTGACGTTGTGTTGCGCTCCGTGTCACACTGTGTCTCCGCGGTTTGGCGAGCGAACTCAGCGCTCATACGGTGTTGGCATGTCACTGAGCGCGTCCACCATCGCCACAACTCCGGCGCTTCCCGTCGCACTGCACGGGGTAGGCCGCACCTTTCCGGGTGCCCGTGGCGGAGAGTCGCGCATCGTGCTTCGAGACATTGACTTGCGCATCGAGCCCGGCGAGATCGTCGCGCTACTGGGGCCTTCTGGATGCGGCAAGTCAACGCTCCTGCGCCAGATCAGCGGCCTCGATCGTCCCACCGAGGGAAGCCTCACCATTGACGGGCTACCCGCCTCGTTTGCTGACCAGCGCTGCGCCGTCGCATTCCAAGAACCGAGACTGTTGCCGTGGCGCACGATCACGCGCAACATCGAGCTGGGGCTTCCGCGTTCGATAGGTCGCGATCAGGGGCGCCGTCGCGTGGCGGAGCTGCTCGACCTCGTGCAACTCGGGCACGCAGCAGGTCTCAAGCCCCGCGAGATCTCGGGCGGCATGGCGCAGCGGGTCTCTCTTGCCCGAGCGCTCGCGCGCGGGCCCGGCGTGCTCCTACTCGACGAGCCCTTCGGGGCGCTCGATGCGCTCACTCGCCTCACCATGCAAGACCTGCTCATCGACATTCATGCCGTCGAGCCGGCCACTATCGTGCTCGTCACCCACGATGTCGACGAAGCTCTGGCACTCGCAGATCGCATCGTGCTTCTCGGCACTCGCCACGACCGGCCGGGCGCCACGATCGCGCAAGTGATCGACGTACCGGGCACACGACCTCGTGACCGTGCCTCGGCAGTGCTTGCTCGCTTGCGGGCACAGTTGCTCGACGCCCTCGGCGTTCCGAGCCATTCGCGCTGACGAGCTCCCGTTTCTCTCCACCACCCCACAGCACTCCATTCTCGAAAGGCCACCATGTCTCTCCGTTCCCGCATCACTGTCGCCGCTGCGACGCTCGCTACAGCCGCACTTGCGCTCACCGGTTGCGTTCCGGGTGAGGGCTCATCCACGGGCGAACCTGCGGAAGGATCCTCGTGGTCGAGTGACACACTCACCGTCGACTTTGCGACCTACAACCCGCTCAGCCTCATCATCAAAGATCAGGGGTGGCTCGAGGCTGAACTCGGTGACGATGTCACCGTGACGTGGGTGCAGTCGGCGGGCTCGAACAAGGCCAACGAATCGCTCCGGGCTGGAGCAGTCGACGTGGGCTCCACTGCCGGTTCAGCCGCTTTGCTTGCGCGCTCGAACGGGAGCCCGATCAAGACCATCAACGTCTACACGCAGCCGAACTGGGCCGCGCTACTCGTGCCCGTCGGTTCGGACATTGATTCGGTCGACGATCTTGCAGGCCGCACCGTCGCTGCAACCAAGGGCACAGACCCTTACTTCTTCCTGCTGCAGGCACTAGCCGAGGCTGGCCTCGAGCTCGGTGACATCGATCTGCAGAATCTTCAGCACGCTGACGGCAAGACGGCGCTCGAGACCGGCGCAGTCGAGGCCTGGTCAGGACTTGACCCGTTGCTCTCGACGTCGGTCTACAACGGCGCTTCCGAGATCATCTACGACAATGTCGCGTTCAACTCCTACGGCTTCCTCAATGCGACCGAAGACTTCATCACGAATCACCCTGACCTGGCTCAGCTTGTCGTGAACGCCTACGAGAAGGCTCGTGAGTGGGCGCTAGAGAACCCCGAAGAGACCGCGGCCATCCTCGCCGAAGTAGCGGGCATCGACATCGCTATCGCCGAGGCGACCATTGCCCGCACCGTCATCGACATCGACAACGTTCCCGGCGACGAGCACCGCGCGGTGCTCGAGGTCATCGGGCCGATCTTCGTCGACAGCGGTGATGTGGCAAACCAAGAACTCATCGACACTGCGCTCGGCGAGTTGTTCTTCACCGACTTCGCTACGGCGGCCGACCCGACGGCGATCGGCTGAGCATGAGTTTCGACGAACGCGGCAGCGTTCCCCCCGCACGGCGCCCTTCCCCTGAGGGGCGCCGTGCGGCGTCGCTGTTCGGCTGGGTGGATAGTTTCGGATTCTCGGCGGCAGGCACGGCACTCCCAGAGTCGCGACGCGGACGAGTCAGCGGCTCTGCGATTGCGCTCGGGCTCGTGCTGCCGATTGCGATTCTCGTCGTGTGGTGGGCTACCGCCGAACTCAGCGACATTCCCGACTACCTGCTGCCTTCTCCTCCCCAAGTCGTCACTGCCGGTGTCGAGCTCGCTGAAGCCGGACTTCTCGCGACGTACGTGCTCATCTCGTTGCAGCGCGTCTTCCTCGGTTTCGTCATCGGCGCGAGCGTCGGTTTGGCGCTCGGTGCGCTCGTCGGCCTCTCGGACCTCGCCTCGAAGTTGCTCTCGCCGCTCCTCGGTGCAATCCGAGCGGTTCCGTCGCTCGCCTGGGTGCCCTTGTTGACGATCTACCTGGGCATTTTCGAAGAGCCCAAGATCACTCTCATCGCCATCGGCGCTGCCTTCCCGGTATTCACGACGGTCGCGGGAGCCTTGCGGCATGTGGACCCGCATCTCGTCGAGGCGGGCAGGGCTTTCGGACTCGGTCGACTGCCACTGTTGACCACGGTGCAGCTTCCTGCCGTCGTGCCGTCGATCGTGTCGGGTCTGCGGCTGGCGCTCGCGCAGGCCTGGTTGTTCCTTGTGGCCGCCGAACTCATCGCCTCGTCGATGGGACTCGGGTTCCTGCTCACCGACTCGCAGAACAACGGCCGCATCGACCGGCTCTTCCTGGCGATCATCCTTCTGGGCGTGCTCGGCAAGTCCACCGACGCCCTCGTGGGTCTCGGTGAGCGCGCCCTCCTCAAGCGCTGGGGCTGAGCCACTAGACTGATCGGCGTACCGACGTCCTTTAAGCACCGTCCTGTGAGGCGGGGAAGGAGGTCAGAGTGGGCGCACGCACCGTGCTGCACGACGCTGACATCACTCGCGCTCTGCGCCGTATCGCTCACGAAATTGTCGAATCCCGTCGGGGAGACGGTCGGCTGGTACTTCTGGGCATTCCGACCCGCGGTCGCGTGCTCGCTGAGCGAATCTGCCGCATCATCGATGAGTTCGAGCCTGGCATCGCTGAGTGGGGCTCGCTCGACGTCACGATGTATCGTGACGACCTCGCGCGGTCCGCGACAAGGATGCCCGCGCCCACCGTGATTCCTCCCGGCGGCATTGACGAAGCCATCGTTGTGCTCGTTGACGACGTTCTCTACTCAGGGCGCACCATTCGCGCCGCCCTCGATGCGATCGTCGACCACGGGCGCCCCCGGGCAGTGAGGCTCGCTGTACTCGTCGACCGAGGGCACCGTGAGCTGCCGATCAGGGCCGACTTCGTCGGTAAGAACATCCCGTCCGCGACGAGCGAGCGGGTCTCCGTGCGCTTGCGCGACACCGACGGCGTCGAAGAGGTGACGATCGAAGCATGAAGCACTTGTTGAGCACTCGCGACCTCGACCGTACGACTGCTGTGAGCATCCTCGATCTCGCCGAAGACATGGCGCACACGGCTGATCGCGAAGTCAAGAAGCTCCCTGCGTTGCGTGGACGCACCGTCGTGAACCTCTTCTTCGAAGACTCCACGCGCACACGCCTCTCTTTCGAATCCGCTGCCAAGCGACTGAGCGCCGATGTCATCACCTTCAGCGCGAAGGGTTCGAGCGTCTCGAAGGGCGAGAGCCTCAAGGACACCGCCCAGACGCTCGCGGCGATGGGAGCCGATGCGATCGTCGTGCGCCATCACGATTCCGGCGCAGCTCACCAACTCGCGCACGCCGGGTGGATCGACGCCGCTGTGCTCAATGCGGGCGACGGCACGCACGAGCACCCAACGCAAGCGCTGCTTGACGCATACACGCTGCGCGCCCGCCGCTTCGGTGCGGGTGCGCGCGGGCGCGGTCTCGAAGGCCTGCGGGTCGCGATTGTGGGCGACATTCTGCACTCGCGCGTAGCGCGTTCGAATGTCTGGTTGCTCCAGACGCTCGGAGCCGAGGTCCATCTCGTTGCGCCCCGCACCTTGCAGCCGCACGGGCTCCGTTCGTGGCCCGTGACGGTTCACGAGCACCTCGACGACGTTCTCCACCTGCCGCTCGACGCCGTCATGATGTTGCGTATTCAGACCGAGCGCATGAAGGCCGCGTTCTTTCCGTCAGCGCGCGAGTACGCACGCGAGTGGGGGTTCACCGCCGAGCGTCTCGCTCAGCTCGGCCCCGATACGATGGTCATGCACCCTGGCCCGATGAATCGCGGCCTAGAGATCTCGTCCGCCGCCGCCGACTCTTCGAGGTCGACGGTGCTCGATCAAGTCACGAACGGGGTGTCGATACGCATGGCCGTGCTCTACCTACTGGTCTCGGGAACCGCGGGAGAGCCAGCATGAACGGCCTCGTGATTCGCGGCGCATCGCTCCTGGGTGGGCACCGCGCCGACGTGCGTGTGCGCGACGGCGTCATCGCCGCTGTCGGCACGCTCTCGCCTGAGCTCGACGAGCGCATGATCGATGCTCAAGGCCTCATTGCGTTGCCTGGACTCGTCGATCTGCACACTCACTTGCGCGAACCTGGGGGCGAAGCCAGTGAGACGGTGCTGACGGGCACGCAAGCGGCAGCGGCAGGCGGCTTCACCGCGGTGCACGCTATGGCCAATACATCGCCCGTAGCTGATTCGGCCGGCGTTGTCGAGCAAGTGCAGCGCCTCGGTGAGCGGCACGGCTACGCCACCGTGCGGCCGATCGGCGCAGTCACCGTGGGCCTCGCTGGAGAGCAGCTTGCCGAGATCGGAGCGATGGCCCGTTCTTCGGCAGCCGTGCGAGTATTCAGCGACGATGGCTTCTGCGTGCACGATCCCTTGCTCATGCGCCGCGCGCTCGAGTACGTCGCCACCTTCGGCGGTGTGATCGCGCAGCACGCGCAAGAGCCGCGCTTGACCGAGGGCGCTCAGATGAACGAGAGTGAGCTCTCGGGCGAGTTGGGCCTCACCGGCTGGCCGGCGGTCGCCGAAGAGGCCATCATCGCGCGCGACGTCCTGCTCGCCCAGCACGTGGGCGCGCGCCTCCACGTCTGCCACGTCTCCACTGCGGGCTCCGTGGAGGTTGTGCGCTGGGCCAAGAGTCGCGGCATCGCGGTCACGGCCGAGGTGACGCCGCACCACCTGCTGCTGACCGAAGAGCTGGCGCGTGGATACGACCCGCACTTCAAGGTGAACCCGCCCTTGCGGAGTGATGACGACGTGCGCGCTCTTCGTGACGCGCTCGCGGACGGCACGATCGACATCGTCGCGACCGATCATGCGCCACACCCCGACGAGGCAAAGCAGTGCACCTGGGCCGAGGCTGCGAACGGGATGGTCGGCCTCGAGTCGGCACTCAGTGTCGTGCAACTTGCCATGGTCGATACCGGATTGCTCGACTGGGCCGGAGTGGCCCGCGTCTTGTCAACGACACCTGCCGACATCGGTCGACTCGAGGGCTATGACACTCCGCTCGAAGTCGGTGCCCCCGCGCATCTCACGCTCGTCGAGCCCGAGTCTCGCCGCATGTGGTCGACGGAGCATCTACGCGGTCGCAGCACGAACACCCCGTACGCGGGTCGCGAGTTGCCAGGACGCATCGTCCACACCATCCACGGCGGCATCGTCACGGTTCACGATGGCGAGCTCGTCGATCAGGAGACCGTGGCAGCACTCGCCAGGGAGGCGCACCGTGGCTGAACTCGTTCCCGCCCTCGTGATTCTCGGCGTCATCGTCGCCGTGCTGGGGCTCATGGCGCTCGGCTGGCGTTCGCGTCGCCGTCGTCAATCGCACCTGCCTGCGCCCGCCCTTCCTCCCGCAGACCTCGGCGTGGCGAGCGCGTCGTTCGACGCGATGCACGTCGCCACGACTCTCGCCGATGAGCCGCTCGAGCGTGTCGCCGTGCACGGGCTCGGGTTCCGGGCATCCACGAATGTCGCCGTGCACCCAGAAGGAATCGTGCTCGACCTGCTCGGCCGCGACAGCCTCTACATTCCCGCGAGCGCGTTGTGCGGCGCGGGCAGAGCCACATGGACGATCGACCGCGCCGTCGAGAAAGACGGACTCGTTTTCGTGCGATGGATGCTCGGCTCGACCGCAATCGATAGCTACTTCCGGCTCGCCGACGCCGCGACAAGCGCGGCGCTTGTAGACGCGACACTCTCGCTGATCCCACCCGCCGACACTTCACCGACCTCAGGCCCAGACACCGCAGAAGGAACCACACCGTGACCCACTCACCCGCCGTGCTCGTGCTCGAAGACGGGACCCGTTACCGCGGACGCCGGTATGGCGCCGAGGGGCGCACCGTCGGAGAGGCGGTCTTCGCCACAGGCATGAGCGGCTACCAAGAGACCCTGACCGACCCGAGCTACGCGGGGCAGATCGTCGTCATGACGGCGCCGCACATTGGGAACACGGGCATGAACGATGAAGATCCAGAATCGCGACGCATCTGGGTCGACGGCTTCGTCGTGCGTGACCCCGCGCGCATCGTCTCGAACCACCGCGCTGTGCGCAGCCTCGATGACGAACTCGAGAGTGGGGGAGTCGTGGGCATCAGCGGAATCGACACTCGAGCCCTCACTCGCCGACTCCGCGACTCCGGGGTCATGCGCGCCGGCATCTTCTCGGGCGCCGACATCGAACTCTCGGACGACGAGCAGCTCGCGATCGTGCGCGAGAGCGCCGGTATGGAAGGCCGCAACCTCTCTGCTGAAGTCTCCGTCGCACAGACTGAGATCATTCCGGCGGAGGGCGAACCCGTGGGTCGCCTTGTCGTTCTCGATCTGGGCGTGAAAGCTGCGACACTGCGCCACCTCGCGCGGCGGGGCTTCGAGGTGCACGTCGTTCCCCAGTCGGTGACGCTCGACGAACTGCTCGCGATCGGCCCGGTTGGGCTCTTCTACTCGAACGGTCCTGGAGACCCTGCAGCGAGCGCCCATCACGTCGAACTCTTGCAGGGCGCGCTTCGCCACGGCCTGCCGTTCTTCGGCATCTGCTTCGGCAACCAATTGCTCGGTCGCGCTCTCGGCTTCGGCACGTACAAGTTGCCGTACGGCCATCGGGGAATCAATCAGCCGGTGCTCGACAAAGCGACCGGTCGCATCGAGATCACGGCGCACAATCATGGTTTCGCGGTGGATGCCCCGCTCGAGGGGATCGTCGAGAGCCCCGCCGGATTCGGCCGTGTCGAAGTGAGCCACATCGGCCTCAACGACCAGGTGGTCGAGGGTCTGCGCGCCCTCGACATTCCGGCTTTCAGCGTGCAGTACCACCCCGAGGCCGCGGCAGGCCCGCACGACTCCGAGTCGCTCTTCGACCGTTTTCGCGACCTCGTCGTCGCCCACCTCTCGAGTGAAAAGGCCAGCAACTGATGCCCAAGCGCGACGATATTCACAGCGTCCTCGTCATCGGCTCCGGTCCGATCGTCATCGGCCAGGCCGCTGAGTTCGACTATTCGGGTACGCAAGCGTGCCGTGTGCTGCGCGCAGAGGGACTACGCGTCATCCTCGTGAACTCGAATCCCGCGACGATCATGACCGATCCTGGGTTCGCCGACGCGACGTACATTGAACCGATCACTCCCGAGGTCATCGAGGCGATCATCGCGAAGGAGAAGCCCGACGCGGTGCTCCCGACCCTCGGCGGTCAGACGGCGCTCAACGCTGCGATTGCGCTTCATGAGCGGGGCATCCTCGCGAAGTACGACGTCGAGCTCATCGGCGCATCCTTCGAGGCGATCCACAAGGCCGAAGACCGGCAGCTGTTCAAGCAACTCGTCCTCGATGCAGGCGCCGACGTCGCGCGTAGTCACATCGCGCACACGGTTGAGGAAGCCGTCACTTTCGCCGAAGACCTGGGCTACCCACTCGTCATCCGCCCGTCGTTCACCATGGGTGGGCTCGGCTCGGGCTTCGCGCACGACCGCGATCAGCTCGTGCGTATGGTGACCGACGGCCTGCACCAGTCTCCGACCACCGAAGTGCTGCTCGAAGAGTCCATTCTCGGCTGGAAAGAGTACGAGCTCGAACTCATGCGCGACCGCGCCGACAACACCGTCGTGGTCTGCTCCATCGAGAACGTTGACCCCGTGGGTGTGCACACCGGCGACTCGATCACTGTCGCTCCGGCGCTCACCCTCACTGACCGCGAGTATCAGAATCTTCGTGACATCGGGATCCGCATCATCCGCGATGTCGGAGTCGATACGGGCGGGTGCAATGTCCAGTTCGCTGTCGACCCCGCAACCGGGCGCGTCATCGTCATCGAGATGAACCCTCGCGTCTCGCGCTCGAGCGCTCTCGCCTCCAAAGCCACGGGGTTCCCGATCGCGAAGATCGCGGCAAAACTCGCGATCGGCTACCGACTCGACGAGATTTCCAACGACATCACGCGCGTCACTCCGGCAAGTTTCGAGCCCACGCTCGACTACGTCGTCGTGAAGGTGCCGCGATTCGCCTTCGAGAAGTTCCCGGACGCCGACTCTGAGCTGACGACGACCATGAAGTCGGTCGGTGAGGCGATGGCGATTGGCCGCAACTACTCGACAGCGCTACAGAAGGCCCTTCGTTCACTCGAGAAGCGTGGCAGCAGTTTCCACTGGCAGGGAGAGCCGGGCGACGCGGCAGCGTTGCTCGAGCAGGCGCGAACACCCACCGACGGTCGCATCGTGACAGTGCAGCAGGCACTGCGGGCGGGTGCGAGCATCCACGACGCCTTCGAAGCAACGGGCATCGACCCGTGGTTCCTCGATCAGATCGTGCTCATCAATGAGGTCGCGGCAGAGATTGCGGCAGCTGCCGAACTCGATGCCGAGGTGCTGCGCCACGCGAAAGATCACGGCTTCAGCGACGCGCAGATCGCCCAACTGCGTGGCCTCGACGAAGCAACTGTGCGGCATGCTCGGTGGGATGCCGGAGTTCGACCCGTGTTCAAGACAGTCGACACGTGCGCTGGTGAATTCCCCGCCCTGACTCCGTACCACTACTCAAGCTACGACGACGAAACAGAAGTCGCGCCGAGCGAGGCTCGCAAGGTCGTCATTCTTGGTTCTGGCCCGAACCGCATCGGTCAAGGCATCGAGTTCGATTACAGCTGCGTGCACGCGAGCTTCGCGCTGCGCGACGCCGGCTTCGAAACGATCATGATCAACTGCAACCCTGAAACGGTGTCGACCGACTACGACACCTCCGACCGGTTGTACTTCGAACCGCTCACGCTCGAAGACGTGCTCGAGGTCATCCACGCCGAATCGGCATCGGGCGAACTCGTGGGAGTCATCGTGCAGCTCGGTGGGCAGACCGCGCTGGGGCTCGCACACGGCCTCGAGCAGGCAGGAGTGCCGATCCTCGGCACGTCACCCTCCGCGATCGACCTCGCTGAGGAACGCGGACTCTTCTCGGGCATTCTCGCGGCGGCCGGACTGACGACCCCTCGCAACGGAACGGCAATCGACGTCGACAGCGCGGTGCGCGTGGCGGAGGAGATCGGATTCCCCGTGTTGGTGCGGCCGAGTTTCGTGCTCGGCGGTCGTGGCATGGAAATCGTCTACGACTCTGCATCGCTCGTCGACTACTTCGACCGAGCGAAAGATCAAGCGATCATCGGGCCCGGTCAGCCGTTGCTCGTTGATCGGTTCCTCGATGACGCGGTGGAGATCGACGTTGACGCGCTCTACGACGGCGAACGCCTCTACATCGGCGGGGTCATGGAGCACATCGAAGAGGCTGGCGTGCACTCGGGCGACTCTGCGTGCACCCTGCCGCCGGTGACGCTCGGGCGCGAGATCGTTGACCGCGTGCGCGAGGCCACGCGGGGCATCGCTGCCGGGATCGGAGTGCGTGGGCTCCTCAACGTTCAGTTCGCCATCGGTCAGGGAGTGCTGTACGTGCTGGAGGCCAATCCGCGGGCCTCTCGCACGGTTCCCTTCGTTTCCAAAGCTCTCGACATTCCTCTCGCGAAGGCCGCGTCGCTCATCATGGCAGGCCGCACGATCGACGAACTGATCGCCGAAGGAATGCTGCCTCAGCAGGACGGCTCACGCGTGCCTATCGACGCGCCCGTGGCCGTCAAAGAAGCTGTGCTGCCCTTCAAGCGCTTCCGCACGCGAGAGGGCGTCGTGGTCGACTCTGTTCTCGGCCCCGAAATGCGGTCGACGGGAGAAGTCATGGGCATCGATCGCGACTTCCCCCGGGCCTTCGCGAAGAGTCAAGACGCCGCGTACGGCGGGCTTCCCGACTCTGGAGTGGTGTTCGTGTCAGTCGCCGACCGCGACAAGCGCGCGATCGTGCTTCCCGCGCGCCGACTCAGCCAGCTCGGATTCACCCTGTGGGCAACCTCGGGCACGGCCGAAGTGCTTGCGCGCTACGGTGTCGAGGCCCGCATCGTGCCCAAGCACTTCCAGGCTGCGGCCGACGAGCGTTCGATCGTCGATCTCATCAACGCCGGCGAGGTCGACGTCGTCATCAACACTCCGAGTGGACGCACAGCGCGAGCAGACGGAGCGGAGATTCGCACGGCGACCGTTGCGTCTGACAAGCCTCTCTTCACGACGATTGCGCAAGTTGGTGCAGCCGTGGCCTCTCTCGAGATCGGCGACGAACCGGTCACCGTGACGAGCCTGCAAGACTATGCGCTCGCGAGGGTGGCGCGCACATGATCGACTTCGGCACGCGCCTGCGACAAGCGGTGGATGCTCACGGCAGGCTCTGTCTGGGTATCGACCCGCACGGCTCGTTGCTGCAGTCATGGGGCTTGCCAGACACCGCTGCGGGGGCTCGAGACTTGGCGCTCCACGCCTTGCAGACTGCAGTAGGACGAGTCGGCATCGTCAAGCCGCAGGCAGCGTTCTTCGAGCGGTTCGGAGCCGCGGGCTACGCAGTGCTCGAAGAGGTCATCGCGACCGCGAGAGCGCATCGCTTCATCGTCATCGCTGACGTCAAGCGCGGCGACATCGGGTCGACCGCGGCAGCCTACGGTGCTGCATGGTTGTCTCCCGGCTCGCCTCTCGAGGCCGACGCCATGACTGCTGTGGCGTACCAGGGCCTGGGCTCGCTCGACCCCGTAATCGACATCGCGCTCACCCATGGCAAGGGCGTTTTCGTGCTCACGGCCACGTCGAACCCTGAAGGCAGGGGAGTGCAACAGTCGGTGAGCGGTTCTGGGCGTTCCGTCGCTGGGCAGCTCGCGCGCGATGTGGCCGTGCGTAACGCGGGCAGCGCCGGCTGGGGTTCTCTCGGCGTCGTCATCGGCGCGACCGAACCGATTACGGCGAGCGGCATCGACCCCGTCCTGCTCCAGCACACTCCCGTGCTCGGCCCGGGGTTCGGATATCAAGGGTCCCGACTGTCGCAACTGGACGAGATCTACGGCGTCGCATCGGGCTCGGTGATTCCTACGGTGACCCGCAGCGTGTTGTCCGCGGGCCCCGATGGCCTCGCGGCGGCGCTTGACGCTCATCGCTCGGAGCTCGCCGCGTGACTCGGGGCATGCCGGAGGTGGACCGCCAGGCAGCGTCGAAGGCAGCGGTCGCCGCCCGGCGCGCACGCGCTGCGATCAAAGACGACATCCGCGCCGGCCGCCGGTCGCCGCGCGATGTCGCTGCCACCGCGTGGCGAGACACCTCAAGCCCTGAGGCCGGCGTGCGTGTCCCAGAGTTGCTCGGTGCGTTGCAGGGCATGGGACCAGTGCGCACTGCGGAGGTGCTCGAACAACTCTCGATCTCTCCCGTGAAGCGACTCGGCGGACTCGGCCCTCAGCAACGACGTCGACTCGATGACTGGCTTGCGCGTCGCGACCTCGCGCGCGGTCGCGGGCGACTCGTCGTGCTCGCCGGCCCGACTGCGGTCGGTAAGGGGACGGTGTCTGCCTACATTCGGGAACAGCATCCGGACGTGCTCTTGAGCGTCTCAGCGACGACACGGGCGCCACGGCCCGGTGAAGTCGATGGTGTGCACTACTACTTCGTCGACGACGAAGAATTCGACCGAATGATCGCCGACGGCGAGCTTTTGGAATGGGCAGTGGTGCACAACCAATCGCGCTACGGCACTCCGCGGCCGCCCGTTCAGCGCGCGCTCGATGAGGGCCGCAGCGTCTTGCTCGAGATTGATCTTCAGGGTGCGCGTCAGGTTCGCAAGGCGATGCCAGAGGCCTTGCTCGTCTTCTTGCTGCCGCCGAGTTGGGAAGAACTGGTGCGCCGGCTCATCGGCCGGGGAACCGAGTCTCCTGAAGAGCAATCGCGTCGCCTCGAGACCGCACGAATCGAGTTGGCTGCTCAAGATGAGTTCGACGTGCTCGTCGTGAACGACGAGGTTCGTCGCGCCGCGCAAGAGGTCGTAGACTTGGCACTAGTGCCTAGTGACAGTGCGCGACCCGCCGGTCGCGCCGGCCCGAGCGCGACAACGACCGGAGCAGGCCCGAACTGACGGGCTGGAACGAGAGCGAGACATCCATGGCTGACAAGAACTCGGGCATCATCGAGCCCCCCATCGACGAGCTGCTGTCGAAGGTCGACTCGAAGTACCAGCTCGTGATCTTCGCTTCGAAGCGGGCTCGCCAGATCAACGACTACTACGCGGACCTGCACGAGGGCAGCCTCTTCGACAACGTCGGACCGCTCGTCGACTCGACGGTCGAAGACAAGCCGCTCTCCGTCGCCCTTCACGAGATCAACGAGGACAAGCTCGTCCTCACGCGCGCTGCCGACTAAGGTCTCCGGCGTGGTCGAGGCGGAGGCGTCGACTGACCGACTCACGGTCGTCCTCGGCATCACCGGTGGCATCGCGGCCTACAAGTCCGTCTCCATAGCGCGTGCCTTCGTGCTCGCGGGGCACGATGTGCACATCGTCGCGACAGAAGGCGCACTGCGTTTCATCGGCAGACCGACGTTGGAAGCGATCAGCCGCAACCCCGTGCACACCGACCTCTATGAGGGTGTCGCCGAGGTGCGGCACGTCGCGCTCGGCCAGCGCGCCGACCTCATCGTGGTCGCACCTGCGACGGCGCACACAATCGCTTCGCTGGCTGCGGGTCTCGCTGGCGACTTGCTCGGCACAACCATCCTCGCCAGCACGGCGCCGCTCGTCGTCGCGCCGGCAATGCACATGGAAATGTGGCACCACGCTTCGACGCAGGCGAACATCGAGACTCTTCGCGCGCGAGGAGTGACGATTGTCGGGCCAGATGACGGCCAGCTCACGGGAAGTGACAGCGGTCCCGGTCGCATGGTTGAACCCGAGGCGCTCGTGAGCGCAGCGCTCGGAGTATTGGCGCCGCGCGACCTACGCGGGCGCAGCATCCTCATCTCCGCGGGGGGGACGCGAGAACCTCTTGATCCTGTGAGATTCCTCGGCAATCGATCAAGCGGTCGACAGGGGGTCGCCCTCGCGACCGCAGCACGTGACCGCGGAGCGCACGTCGTGCTCGTCGCAGCGCACCTCGACGTCGACGCTCCAGCAGGTGTGCACCTTGAGACCGTGGGCACGACGGAAGAGCTACGACGCGCCATGCTCGCTCACGCCGACGAGGCCGACACGGTCATTATGGCGGCTGCGGTCGCCGACTTCAGGCCGACCACGGTGGCCACGGGAAAGATCAAGAAGGACGCTCTCGGCGACGAGCTACAGCTCACGCTCGAGCGCACGCCCGATGTGCTGGTGGAACTGACGAGCGCTCGGCGGCACGGGCAACGCATCGTCGGCTTCGCGGCTGAGACCGAGTCAGACGCGACGCGCCGCGTCGAGATCGGTGCTGAGAAGGCACGACGCAAAGGTGTCGACCTGCTCGTGCTCAACCAGGTTGGCTGGCAACAGGGCTTCTCGAGCTCGTCGAACAACGTCACAATCCTCGACGGCAGCGGTAGCGTGGTCGCCGAGGCCGAGGGAGACAAGCTGTCGGTGGCGCACCGTATTCTCGACCTCCTGCGGTGACCGCGGACAACCGCGGCCCCTACGCGCGAGCGGCTCAGCGCGGGCCTCAGCCGGGCGCGCATCCCACCCGACTACGACGACAGGAACAACCTTCCCCATGACCTCGCTGCGATTGTTCACCTCCGAATCGGTGACAGAGGGGCATCCCGACAAGATCTGCGATCAGGTCTCCGACAGCATTCTCGACGCACTTCTCGCGGTGGATCCGCACAGTAGGGTCGCGGTCGAGACTCTCGTCACGACGGGTCTCGTACACGTCGCGGGCGAGGTCACGACGAGTGGCTACGTCGATATTCCCGGCATCGTTCGCCAACGCATCTCTGACATCGGCTACACGTCGAGCGACGTATGGTTCGACGGTCGCTCGTGCGGCGTCTCCGTATCTATTGGTGAGCAGTCGCCCGACATCGCGCAGGGTGTCAATGCCGCCTTCGAGTCGCGAGAGGGCGCCAGCACCGACGTGACAGATCAGCAAGGAGCCGGCGACCAGGGCATCATGTTCGGCTACGCGACGACAGAGACCGCCCCACTCATGCCGCTACCGATCTGGCTTGCGCATCGACTGAGCGAGCGCCTCGCCGAGGTGCGCAAGCGCGGCGTGCTCGACTACCTCGCGCCCGACGGTAAGACGCAAGTCACGATTGGCTACGAGCGATCAACCCCCAAAACGGTCGAGACCGTGGTGCTTTCCACTCAACACGCGCCTCGGGTGAGCACAGAGCAATTGCGTGACGAGGTTCGCCGCGCCGTCATTGAGCCAGTGCTCGAAGCAGCAGGTTTCGACGCTTCGACACCTCGAGTGCTCATCAACCCGACGGGTCGGTTTGAAGTCGGCGGGCCTCACGGTGACGCTGGCCTCACGGGGCGCAAGATCATCGTCGATACCTACGGTGGTGCCGCGCGCCACGGGGGCGGTGCCTTCAGCGGCAAAGACCCCTCGAAGGTTGACCGCTCGGCTGCCTATGCGATGCGCTGGGTTGCGAAGAACGCGGTCGCTGCCGGACTCGCTGATCGACTGGAAGTACAAGTGGCGTACGCCATCGGCGCGGCGGCTCCTGTGGGGCTGTACGTTGAGACGTTCGGTACCGCCCACGTTGATGAGGAACGCATTATCGAAGCGATCCGTGAGGTCTTTGACTTGCGACCGGCGGCGATCATCCGCGATCTCGACCTCCTGCGCCCGATTTACGCGCAGACGAGCACCTACGGTCACTTCGGTCGAGAACTTCCCGACTTCACGTGGGAGCGACTCGACCGCGTTGACGCGCTGCGGACCGCCGCCGGGCTCTAGGCCGTGAGCACCGGAGTCGTCGCGCGCGTTCTGCTCGACTCACCACTGCCACAACTCGATCGGCTCTTCGATTACCGAGTGCCCCCTGCGCTCTACGAGACCGCGAAGCCAGGGGTGCGCGTTGTCGTGCCCTTGCGCTCCGCCGGTCGACAAGCGAAGGGATTCATCATCGAGGTCGTCGACGATGGAGAGTTTGACGGCGTGCTCAGCGAACTCGACGAGGTCGTGTCGCCTGCTCCGGTGCTGCACCCCGACGTCTATCGGTTGATTCGCCGCGCTGCCGATCGAGCCGCAGGCACGGCGAGCGACCTCGTGCGACTTGCCGTGCCACCGCGACAAGTGCGCGTCGAGAAGTCGTGGCTCGCGACTGATCGCTCTACGGCGCCGTTGCCACCCGCTCCGTCGGTCGAAGGGTATGCGGCTGACGACCTCGCCGGCGTGCTCACGCACTCCGCCATCGAGATTTCCGACACCGGTCTGATCGAGCGCCCTGGCCGACGGGTGGCCCTCACGGCGATCCCCGAGCCGACGCAACTGGCGAGCGGTGAGTGGGTGCCGAGCGCACAACGTACTCTCGCCCAGCTCGCGGCAGCGACGCTCGCCTCCGGCCATAGCGCGATCATCAGCGTGCCCGATTATCGCGATCTCGATCACCTCGCTGCGAGCCTGGACGAGCTCGTTCCGGCGCACTTCATCAGCAGGCTCGACGCGTCGCAACCCCCAGCGGCCCGCTATCGTGCCTTCCTGCGCACTCTCGACGACAGTCCCGTCATCGTCATCGGCAACCGGTCGGCACTGCTCGCGCCCGCTCCGCACCTGGGGCTTATAGCTGTGTGGGACGACGGCGACGATCTTCACGTGGAACCGCACGCACCAGGCGTTCACACGCGCGACCTTGCATTGCTACGACAAGAAGATTCGGGTTGTGCGCTCGTGCTCGCGGCGCACGCCCGCAGTACAGACGCGCAACGACTGATCGACATCGGCTGGCTCGTTGCTGTCGAACCGTCGCCCACGCGACGACGGCGCATCATGCCCACCGCGCACCAAGTCGGTGCGGAAGGTCCGGCAAGCCACGCCCGCATTCCCTCGACCGCATGGCGCGTCGTGAGTGAAGCTCTCACGACCGGCCCGGTCCTCGTGCAGGTCGCGCGCCCCGGCTTCGCGCCGCGGGTAGCGTGCGCCGAGTGCGGCGAGACGGCGCGCTGTCACCGATGCCGGGGGCCCCTCGCGTTGCCACGGGCGGGATCAACCCCGGCGTGCCGGTGGTGCGGCTCGCTCGCCGTCGGGTGGACATGCACGACATGCGAGAGCAGCCGATGGCGGTCGGCGGGACGAGGTTCGACGCGAACTGCTGATGAACTCGGCAGGGCGTTTCCTGGCGCGCGGGTTGTGGTCTCCGACGGCGCGACCCCGCTTCAGCGCGCGCCGGGCGGCCGCACGCTCGTCGTCGCTACCCGCGGCGCCGAGCCGCTCGTGCCGGGGGGCTATCGCGCCGTGCTCCTGCTCGACGGCGAAAGCATGCTCGCGCGTGAGAGCTTGAGGGTCGTAGAAGACTGCGTTCGATGGTGGTGCAATGCGGCAGCGCTCGCGATGCCGGGGGCTCCCGTACTTCTCGTCGGCGTCGGGGGCGCCGTCGCTTCTGCCCTCGCCATGGGTCGGCCAGAGAGCATCGCTGAAAGTGAACTCGCCGACAGGCGAGCGCTGCGGTTTCCGCCTGCCGTTCGCGTTGCCGCGCTCGTCGGCACGCCCGATGCCGTCAGCCGCGCCAGCCGCGCGCTCGAGGGGCTCGACGGCGTCGACATGCTGGGGCCAGTGGTCCTCGACGAGGAGCGAGTGCGCACGATCGTGCGGCTCGATATCTCCCGCGGGGCCGAGGTCGCTGCCCGACTGAAAGCAGAGCTGGTGCGGGGAGCGACCGCGAAGGCTCCCGCGATCCCCGGTCGACCTCCGCGACGACGCGTACCAGCATTGCGCGTGCGCTTCGACGACTCGGAGCCCTTCGACGACCACGCGCGGGCATCCACTTGAATAGACCTATGACTCCTCTGCGTCTCGTGGTCGCCGGCAGCCCCGAAGCAGCAGTTCCCACCCTCGAGCGCCTTGCGCAGTCCTCGCACGAGGTCGTTCGAGTGATCACCCGACCGGCTGCCCCCCTCGGCCGCCGCCGTGTTCTCACTCCGACGCCTGTCGCCTCGGCAGCGGCGACGCTGGGCCTGCCCGTTCTCGAGGCCGCGCGGTTGAGCGAACTCGAGAGCGATCTGCTCCCGCTTGACGTCGACCTGGGGGTCATCGTCGCCTATGGGGGACTCGTGCGCGAGCCGCTTCTCCACTGGCCACGACTCGGCTGGATCAACCTTCACTTCTCGCTGTTGCCCCGTTGGCGCGGCGCGGCTCCGGTGCAGCACGCCATCATGGCGGGAGACACTACGACGGGCGCGACAGTGTTCCAGCTCACGTCGGGTCTTGATGAGGGAGACTGGTACGCGCAGCTGACGACCCCGATCGGCGCTCAACGCACAGCGGGCGCGCTGCTCGACGAGCTCGCGGTGCGTGGCGCTGAGCTCGTGAACGACGTCGTCGACGCGTTGGCCGAGGGGAAAGCCGTTGCGCGACCCCAAGAGGGAATGATCACTCTCGCCCCGAAGCTCTCGAGGGACGACGCACGCGTGCGCTGGACCGAGACCGCCGAGCAGGTGCACGCGCGCATTCGCGGAGTAACTCCTGAGCCTGGCGCGTTCGCTCAGTGGGGCGAGCTGCCGGTGAAAATCCTAGAAGCCGCGATCGCTTACGACGCGCCGACGATTCCTGCGGGCAGGCTCGTGAGAGAGTCGTCGCGAGTCCTCGTGGGCACTGCGACTGCGCCACTCGAGCTTCTACGCGTGCAACCGGCGGGCAAGAGCGGCATGCTCGCCATCGACTGGTCTCGCGGACTGCCGAGCGACGCCGACGTGGTCTTCTCGTGAGCGCTCGACCCCAGCAACGGTCGCCGCGCGCTGTGGCTCTTGACGTCGTGCGCGCCGTCAGCAGCGATGATGCCTACGCCAATCTTCTCCTTCCGACGAGATTGCGCCGCGCGCGGCTCTCGGGGCAAGACGCGGGTTTCGTCACTGAACTCGTCTATGGAACTCTGCGACGTCGCGGTCTTTACGATGCGATCATCGCGCATGCCTCTGGGCGCGCCGTGGCGTCAATAGACCCGGTCGCGCTCGATGTGTTGCGCCTCGGTGCGCATCAGCTTCTGGGAATGCAGACACCACCTCACGCCGCTGTCGGGGAGTCAGTTGCGCTTGCCAAGCGCTCGGGGGCGACGCGTGCAGCGGGATTCATCAACGCGGTTCTGCGTCGCGTGTCCGAGCGTTCCGAGGCGGAGTGGGTCGCGCTGCTCCAGCGCGAAAGCCGAAGCGTCGACGAGCGCCTGGCAATCGAGTTCGCGCATCCCACCTGGGTCGTAGAGGCGCTGCGTTCAGCACTCGAACGAGAGGGTCGAGCCGACGAACTCGCACTGCTCTTGGAATCCGACAACGTACCGCCTCGAGTGAGCCTCGTCGCCCTTCCCGGCCTCGCTGACGTCGCCGAAGCAGGACCACCAGGCTCGCTCTCACCTCTCGCTGCGATTGCGCCCCTCGGCGATCCATCCGAGATCCCCGCGGTCGCTGAAGGCCGAGTGCGCGTGCAAGATGAAGGCTCGCAACTCGCTGCGCTTGCACTGAGTCGTGTCTCGACGGCTCAGCTCGGCGAGCGGTGGCTCGACCTCTGCGCAGGACCAGGAGGAAAGGCTGCCCTGCTCGCGGTGGAGGCGCGCAGGGCGGGAGCGCGACTGACTGCCAACGAAGTGAGTCCTGCGCGAGCGGGACTCGTGCGCGCTGCCCTCAGCGCTGTCGACCCTGAGGTCGAGGTACGCACGGGCGATGGGAGGCGTGTCGGCGCGGTCGAGCCGGGAGCATACGATCGCGTGCTCGTCGATGCTCCGTGCTCGGGCCTGGGGGCCCTCCGCAGACGTCCCGAGGCCAGGTGGCGCAAGCAACCGGACGACGTGGCGGAGCTCTCTGCACTGCAGCTTGAGCTCCTACGCTCCGCCATCCAGGCGGTGCGTCCAGGCGGTGTCGTTGCCTACGTCACGTGCTCACCCCTACCGATAGAGACGACCGGCGTCGTGGATGCTCTTCTGGCGAACCCGCCCACCGACGTGACGCCCCTCGACACCCGGGAGGTGCTCGACAGTATCGCCGGACGTGCGCTCGACCTTGCACCACTGCCGCACGGGGCCGCACAACTGTGGCCTCATCGGCACGGCTCTGACGCGATGTTCGTGCAGCTGCTGCGTCGGTCGCTCTGAGCCGGGCATCCCTCGTCGCCACCGTGCCCACGGCTACGCTGGAGCGGTGACCGTGCGCATCAATCCGAGCATCCTCTCGGCCGACTTCGTCAACCTGCAACGAGAGGTCGAGCGCATTCACTCGGCAGACCTCGTGCACGTGGACGTCATGGACAACCACTTCGTGCCGAACCTCACTTTCGGCCCGCAAATGGTCGGGCGGCTGCAGGCGGTCTCGCCCATACCGCTCGATGTGCACCTCATGATCAGCGATGCCGACCGCTGGGCGCCCGGATACGCCGAGCGCGGAGCCTTTTCGGTGACCTTTCACGCCGAAGCCGCGACCGATGTCGTCGCGACGGCGCGGGCGCTGCGTGATCGAGGCAGCAGGGCGGGGCTGGCGGTCAAGCCGGGCACCCCGATCGAACCGTACCTTGATCTGCTGCCGGAGTTTGACCAGGTGCTCGTCATGACCGTCGAACCCGGTTTCGGCGGGCAGTCGTTCATGGAGTCGACGATGCCCAAGCTCCGGGTACTGCGACGAGCCGTGCAGCAGAGTGGCCTTGACGTGTGGCTGCAAGTCGACGGGGGAGTCGCGCTCGACACCATCGGCATTGCGGCAGAGGCCGGAGCCGATACCTTCGTCGCTGGCTCTGCTGTGTACGGTCGTGACGACGTCGAGGCCGCCATCGGCGAGTTGCGGGATGCAGCGCTGAGGCACCGTCACTGACGCGGTCATCGAATACTCGCGGTTCTGGTTGGATGGAACCATGACCCAGCTCAGCAAGCCCGAGATTGACTTCATCGACGGTCCCGCGCCGCAAGAACTCGTCATCACCGACCTCGTGGTCGGCACCGGAGACGAGGCAGCCCCCGGCGCCACCGTCGACGTGCACTACCTCGGCGTCGAGTTCGAGACCGGCGAAGAGTTCGATGCATCGTGGAACCGCGGATCGTCTATCAACTTCCCCCTCGGTAGCCTCATCGCCGGGTGGCAGCAGGGCATTCCCGGCATGAAGGTCGGAGGCCGCCGCCAGCTCGTCTGCCCTCCACACCTTGCTTACGGTCCCGCTGGCGGAGGGCATCGCCTGTCGGGCAAGACCCTCGTCTTCGTCATCGATCTGCTCGGCGTCTCCTGACGCAGGGCTGAGCGAGGCCGCCCGCGCCTCGGGCACGCCCCGCGGCCCGGTAGCCTGAGCAGGTGAAGACTTTCGACGCGCTGTTCGCCGAGCTGAGCGAGAAGTCGCAGTCGCGCCCTGAGGGCTCGGGCACGGTGGCGCAACTCGACGCAGGCATCCACGCCATCGGCAAGAAGATCATCGAAGAGGCCGCTGAAGTGTGGATGGCCGCGGAGTACGAGAGTGACGAGGCGACGGCCGAAGAGGTGTCGCAACTGCTCTACCACCTCCAGGTGCTCCTCATCGCCAAGGGGCTCACCCTCGACGACGTCTACGCACACCTTTAGCCAGCCCCGCCTGAGCGGCGGGCGAGAACCGAAGAGACCCACGCCCATGCTGAGAATCGCGGTACCCAACAAGGGTTCGCTCTCCGAAACTGCCGTCGAGATGCTCGTCGAGGCCGGTTACGCTGGCCGGCGCGATCCGAGGGCGCTGACGGTGTCCGACCCCCGCAACGGCGTCGAGTTCTTCTACCTGCGCCCGCGAGACATCGCCACCTACGTCGGTTCCGGTGCGCTCGATGTCGGCATCACTGGCCGTGACCTGCTGCTCGACTCCGGCTCGGCAGCGCGAGAGATCCAAGCGCTCGACTTCGGCGGGTCGACGTTTCGATTTGCGGCTCCTCCGGGTAC
>Ga0209066_10000516_pt1 | contig 56003 bp, 74 predicted proteins | sample All_14_2_FD_187198 | JGI IMG/M metagenome (GOLD analysis project Ga0209066, IMG submission 187198) | Freshwater microbial communities in response to fracking from Pennsylvania, USA - Allegheny Zone_MetaG_DW_15 (SPAdes) (version 2) ...
CACAAACAACTACTCAGACCCAAAACAATTTTGAACAAATAGGCGTACTTACTTTTTATCCAAACAACACTGGGCCAGTGCCCTACCTTTTTTACTCGAACGCACGGGGAAACACAGAGTCAAAAGCGCTCGTATTTGAAACGGTGGTGACGAATAACCTCTCCTCGTGGAGCGGATCTCGCGTTGCTATTGCTGGTGCCCTGCACGCCGAGCATGTGGTGGTTAGCTCGATACGGTATGTATCGGGACCATAACGCAAACAAAAAAGAAAAAGCGCCTTGCGGCGCCTTTTCCAATCGTGTTGCGGGGGGGGGCGGGAAGTGTCTTGCCGAAGACGGCAAGCACGTATTGGTCACAAATCATTTCTCGCCGTCGCTCGAAATGTTCGCGACCCCGCCTCGCAGTTTTGCCTGCTGGCAAAACATTGCTCCGGCCTGCAATTCCCGCCCCCGCAACTGCGCAAATGCGAAAACCGCCCTCTCCAGGCGGTTTTCGTTTGCTTGTTGCCCGTGTCGGTACTGTACCCACCACCGCAAGCAAACTAAAGGTTTTTTGGCGCGCACTCTCATCTCTTTAATGAAGAGGGCCGGTATGGCTTGGGTTTCAAATGTTTGCAACGTTTTTGATCGGTCTGAAGAGCCGAGCAGGGGCGCCGATACCGTACCAATTCAACAGACTAGGGTTAATTTGGCATCAGAACCGTATAGCTTGCAAGCAAGAGGAGCCCTCCAATGAAGACAAGGAGACCATTCATGGCGTAGAGCGTCGTTTGCGCTTGAGCATAAGCAACCCGCTCGTTAGTCTGATGAGTCAAGAAAAAGTTTGTACGCTTCCTGAGCGGTTGATACCAATTCACCAAACACACGCCTACACATAGCGCTATTCCAATTACACTACCCAGAAGAGGAAAAGAGGCCCCGAATTCAATGACATATTTCCCGTAAAAGATCGGAGCAAATGAAGCGATGTAAATAATACTTGCATACCATGGCGACGCATTGAGTGAGACGCCTTTCATTTCTTTCATTGAAAGCGGCGTTATGTTTTCTGGTTGTACCAACGGGATCAATACGTCGCCCCGTACTTTTGCTATGCGGTAGGCGAGGAATCCAAATATTGCATACAGAAGTAACAGGTACATCCAAAAGAATGAGCCGAGATATTCGCTTAAGAAATTTACGTATGAATACAGCGCTACAACAGGAGTAAACAGTAACCAGATTAGAAAAAGGGCGCCCGCAAGTGTAGTAATCTTCCGATGCATATTGTGATAATTACAATCTAGCACGGCACTCGAATCACTTCGGGTTCGATTCTTGCATCCACAAAAAGAGGGTCGATACCGCACTGAATGAAACAAATGAGACATTTGTACATAATGAAACTTGATACTTTACTTTCTCTGCATTTCGTAAATGATATGTGTATCCGGCGAATAAAGAATCTCAAAGGTTCCTATCCCCCACGCAGTAAAGCTAAAAGGAATGCTATAACGATCAGTTCCACTGGTAAAAGTTTGGAGCAGAAAGAATGGAGCTGCCCCACCACTGTTCCAATCTGTAACTGTAATGGTTTTTTGTTCTAGGGCATTTGGATCCTCGATAATCCTATAAAGGTCGCCGCCTGAAGGAATCAAGGAGTAGAAAAGTATAAAACATACGCCAAACAATCCTGCAAAATATACGAGCAAAAACATATACTTCTTTACTCGCAAGCTGCGAATATTAGCAAATTTCTTTACTTGTTCCGGAACTAGGAGTCCGTGTACAAATATAAGAAATATCGTTAAGCTTGCGACAAAATATCCAATCAATCGCCATAACCATTCGGGTCCAACGATGCTTGGAAGTACTATCGCTACGAAAATGGGCAAGACTTCCCATAATGAAATATCGCGACCAGCTAACTTTCTCCTCCACTCAATTAGTTTATAGAGCATAGTTCATTTTATTTCTTAGAATTTGTACCTGAGAAAGCATCAATTACGTATTGCACCGCTTTGCTTTGATCAGAATTTGAAGAATGGAAGGCGTCTAATATGTTAGAGAGGACACTACCTTGCTCTACACTCACGTTACCACCCGATACCGCTTGGACAATCGTTGAATAGGACTCGTTCATCGCGTATGGAACCGCCATTTTAAATTGAGTTTGCAAAGAAATATTATTGATCGTACCATTTTCTTCAACGTTGAGAAGTTGGTTTAACACTCAAAATTATGTGCGTGGATGGAAGGTACGTGATTTCATAGGTATTTCCATACTTAATTGTTCCTAAGAGGAAATATACTGCGTAAAACCCATTTTCTGGGATTGAAGTAACGTTACTATCAAAAACGACTGTTTGAGAAATGTAGCCAGCAACAGAAGACCCATCAATAGATGAGACTGTACCTACCATGTGAGGCAAATACCCTTCTTGAACAACCTTTAGTACGTCGAGCGCCAATGGGACTGTTAACAAATACAATGCAACACCAGCAAGAAGCCCTATAAGGATTCTTGTACCCGTATAGACCCTCTCACCAAACTTGTCAGTAATATAGCGAGGCCAAATATTTTTACCCTCTGAACCTAAACTTTTTTGCGGACCAAACGCATAGCTGAAAAGCAGGATTGGGATACCCGTATACACTAACGAGATACCAATTAATCGGCCGAGCCATTCGGGAGTCACTACTGAGGCTAAAATGAAAGGTCCGAAAATTACTAGAACAGCAGTATACCAACCCCATCTTTTTTTGATTTCTCCAAAGCCCCATTTTGTAATTTTCTGAGTTGTCATATTTATTTCGAAAATTCTTTTTTTGCTTTCTGAGTTGCAGCAAAGCGATTCATGAAGTTATGTCTGGCTCGATTTGAATAGCCGGATTTGCTGCATGGATGGATTTGAATAGATTATGGTATTCATCTTGCGCCATGCCTGGCTTATTAATAAGACCGGCCCTACGAAGAGAGCCCGACTCACCTCGAACTTCCATATATACCTCATACACAAGACCGGCGAACCGAGGCTTTTGTTTGATTGAAACAATAGAAGATAGATCGGTCTTTCCCCCGGCCGTGGGGAGTTTTGCGTGATTCCGGACTTCTTCTCCTTTGTGCGGCAGTACGCAACCCCCATCAAACCCTGAGAGGAGGTTGCGTTATTCCCGACGACTTCGATCTTCATGGCTGTTTTGGACTCATTTCTCCTACTTGCGGAGCCTTAACACATTATCGATACAAGAAAGAAACTACGGCAAAGAATATCGCAACAGCTCCATAGAAGACAAAACTCCATCCAACGACATGGCGACGAACAAAATCGCGACCTTGAGGAGACATGAGTTCCTTGTCAATCTGCGGAGTTGGAAACCTCTGTCGAAACCAACTATCAACTCGTTTATTAAAGACATTTTGCAGGCCAAAGATAATCAGAGCAATTCCGAAGATGAACAGGAGGACCGAAACGAGGACAAGAATATTCATAAGTGTGTGCGTTATTGTTTAGTTAATAAAAGCGGCTTCATTGCGTTATTTTTGACTCGAAAAAGCTGCCTTAACATCCATGGCGGCTTTCACTTGTGCCGAGGTTAAGGTTGAATAGCCGAAAGCACTCCCTACCTGACCCAGCGCCTGTATTTGACTTCCTGTGAAGGAAGCTGTTGCACCACTAGATCTGTTAGCCGTCGAGAACTGGTTTGCTGTGAAGAAGCTGTTCGAAGATGAGTTATAGCCATACAGAAGCTGCGGACTTAGCGAACTAGTACCAGAAAGTTGGAAGTCATTCAGCCCACTACCAGAAACAACTATGTACGGATTGGAACTGGTAGGACCAGAAGATCTGCCGTTCAGCAAAGCTTGGATTGTAGAGTACTCGGCCGTTAGCGCGTCAAATCCAACACCTGCCGTGATTCCATAAGCTCTCTCTAAGACCTTACTAATTCCTCCTGTTGTAAAATCGAGGGCCAGGTTTGCAGTGGAATAAAACTTATCCTGTGCGGAAGTAACATTCGCATACCGGAAGTCTGTGTTGAAGGCATCGTAGGAATCGACGCCGGTTTGCGCTGCATCGTAAATTGCAAATATAGTAGCAAGTGCCGCGATTAGCGCTGGAGATTTACCTTCTGGATCCTTCTTCACTATAGGATTATCTTCCGCGTAACTGTAACTGTTGAGCTTCTGAGGGTCTCGAAGCAGCTGGTCTTGTGTTTGGGAGGTCAACTGTTGTACCTGTTGTAGGTTTCCGAGAGCCAGGGAGACAGGATCCTGAGAGAGGAATTGACCACGAGACCCCTCGTAGTAACGCGCATTCAAATATGAAAGCCCCGATGAGTCAGCAAACTGTCCAATATATTGGCGGCCGGATGAGATCGTCCCGTCTGTCGAAGTGGCAGCAATCACTGAACCGTACGGTGCGTAGACAAAGTACTCAGCAAGGGTACCGTTCTCGTTTGACGTCGCCTGTGTTGAGTTCAAGTTATCAGTATGTACGTACTGCGTCGTAGAAGTGCCAGTGGCGCTTCCGTTTTCCAGAGTTTGACTGACGGTAGCAAGTAGATGATCTCCATCGTATGCATAGAGAGTTGAGGTGGCTGTAGTAGTTGCCCCGTTCACGGTCACCAAATCTCCATTAGGATTTGTCATTCCTTGGATGAGTTTTGCAGGTACGCCACTCTGCTGAAATTCGGCTACCGAATGAAAGACCTTTCCGTTCGCAAAAGATACCGGTTGGCGCTGAATATCGATCTGCAAAGGAAGCGCGCGAGGCAACATGGTCTGCGGAGCGTCTGGATTATCGTCGATCGTGAGAAGTGTTCTGTAATTCCACTCGCCAGCCGGGGCAGGTTGCGCTTTAAGAAAGTATAGTACTGGGTATTCGATCGTGAAGCCGGTAGCAGGATCGGTAAATACGTTTAATGGGTGGGCGTCATTCATCTGCGGAGTAGTAGAAACCGTGGTGCCGTGCAATTTCCACACAGCAAAAGCGCAGGCTAGTACTGCAAAGACAATAATTGCTATCACTAGTATTTTTTGGTTGGTGTTTTTCATTTTATTTTTAGGCTTGCAAGCACTGTCTCGAAGTCCGACTTTGCTTTTTCTCCCGCGGACCCTTCTGTATCGCCAGAGCTTGCCTGTACGAACCAGTTTCCGAAGGTGAAAACAACGTAATCAGTCGAGTACATGCCGAAGTTGGAGTGATACTTGAACGCCGGTACGCCTGCAATCGTGGTAGACGTTAGAGTGCGCTCTGCATCGGGATCGATGACTGGATTGAAGTTTCCGTTCGGATTGCTTCGCAACCATTGATCAAGCGAGATAGACTGATCCGATTTGAGAAAGAATGTGAGGACTATGCCTGACGGTGCTCCGCCACCATATCCGGCTTCTGCGCGTGCTATCGATTCACGCACTGGTAGATCGAGACCCATAACTATCGAACCAGCAACGAAATTGTATTGAGCTTGGGGACCACCCTCTATCGTATTTTCGAAGAGTACGTAATCGGAAGAATAGTTGAGCGAGACGCCGAATCGCTCCGAGCGGTAGGACTTCAGACCATTTACCGTAGGCGAGTCGTGGTATATCCCAGAGTAGTACGTCCTTCCATCAACGAGCGTGACGGGTGTTATGGTTGCTCCTCCTATGACCGGAACAATAGGCGCAGTCGGAGGCGACACTAACTTCGATACTGCAAAAATTCCAAGCACTATCGCTAGTATGGCTACAAATCCAATTGCTCTGCCTGCATAAAATTGTTTGAAGTTTATGAATTGCTTTTGCATAGAGTCAGTATATACCTCTAGCAAGATGCCGTTCCCGCCCCCATACGCCAGGGCAGGAAGTAAACACTGCGATAGATGCTGAGTATCTCTGGTTCGATTCCTGCGCCCCTGCTCAAAATCGGATCAATTTCGGAGTGATTGCGACACGAAACGATGCCGAATACGAGAGTCGGAATCGAACTGGATATATGTTGAATTCGCTACATAACAGAAAAAGCTCGCAGTGTATTTGCGAGCTTTTTCTGGTGAACACCCGGGGCGGTACAGTACTGACTTTGATGCCTGTCGGTACTGGTTCCTGGCGTCACAACCGTGTTGCGGGGGCGGGAATTGCACCCGCGCCTGGAGGTTATGCTTGTCACGACAACTTTCGCTGCTCCTTACGGATTCGTGATCTGGACTATGCCTTCGACCCAGTGGGCCGCCTACCGTCTAGTCTCTACACCTTCCCAGCTCCAGTTTTAAGAAACGAAATTCCATTTCCAAAAACTGGAGCTGGGCTTGGCTCGGCATTGCCGTGCGTTTTTACACGCGAGGGTTTCACCGAATTTGGCAGGTAATCATATGTGCAATTGCTCACACACACGCCCGAATAACTCAAGCCTCCCGAGCTACTACTGCTCTACCCCGCTGCTAAATAGTATACCTGGAAACTATCATTCTGCAATGATGTTTATAAACCACTGTTATATACCTGTTGTATGAGCCACAGTGGTACAATATCATTATGAAAGTCAACGCGCAGAAAAAAGCCATATTCCTCCGCCAACAAGGAAAAAGTATCAAAGAAATTGCGCGAATACTTGAAGTAAGTACTGGCTCGGTAAGTCGATGGTGTAAACAGGTTGTTTTGTCCCCTTCGCAGCAGGCTCTCCTAGAAAAACGAAGTCGAGATGCCGCACGAGCTGCACTTGCACCGTGGGTGAAAAAGAACAAGGCGCTGAAACTATCTGATCTTAAAGAACAGCGGGTGCATGGAGTAAAGGATGTGGCACACATGCAGAAACGCGATTTGTTTATGCTAGGACTTGGCCTTTATTGGGGAGAGGGATACAAGCGAGGCAGTCAGGAGTGGGGATTTACTAATTCTGATCCTCTCCTTATTAACACCATTATCGCGTGGCTAGAAACATGCTATGGCGTTAAGTACGATCGGTTGCGTGCGCGGGTCACCATAAATAAACAGTATGAAAATCAAGCTGGACGCATAACGAGCCAATGGTCGAAAGAAACAGGAATTCCATTGAAACAGTTTTCTTCTCCGAGCATCATTACTAGCTACGGGAAAATCGGGACAGATATTCGTACATACCGAGGAACGTTACGTATAAAAGTTAGCTGCGGCACCTCGCTTCGGCGAAGAATTCTTGCAAGTATTGCTAGTGCTGGAACTCAAATAAGTTCAAATTCGCGGAAAACGGACTCGAAACGTGCAAGCGTGCGACGTGCGAGCGTCTCTGAAAGATCAAACGCGGAACCTTGGTGAGCTATTTGGTTGCGGACTTTGTGCGCTTCCCATGCGTCTTGCAGTGTTGCAAAATCTGATGACTCTACATTCTTCAGTTTTTCACCAAGCGTCTCTCCTGCGTACCCCTGACGAGTGAGCATTTCGTCGAGCATGATGTCCGCTTCGATGATTGCCTGGCGCCAATCGCTTACATTTGGACTCTCGCGAAGCTTCTCAATGTGCTCCCAACGCGGATCGCCGGACTTTTGATTTGGCGCAAGGTGCAACGTGCCATATTGCGCTTTCTCACGTTCACGCAAATCAAAAATACGGACCGTGACGTACACGATCACAAACAAAGCAATAATTGAAAGGAGATACCCAACCAGCACGATCCAAGTCCATAGATGTGCAAGAAATGCTTGCAACTGTGAAATGTCCGCATGCGCATAACATGAACCGTGGATACAGTCATAGATGAGGCGGAAAAAGTACTCCGTGTTGAGTTGTCCCCCTGTGTTTACGGTAGCTCCTGTAGAAAGAAGTGTGAGCGCAACAAGGACAAATGCTATGACGGGGATAAATGCCCAGAACGGAATTTCCATACGTACAGTATAAACGCGCAGCACTAGGGCAGCTGCATCTTCTCCACTGCTTCTGCGATTTCAAAAAGATGTGCCTCTGCTTGATGCAGTGCAGTAAAGTGAATCCCTACAGGCAGATCTTTTCCATCCCGCAACACTGTTCCCATAGGTACTGAAATGGCGGGCATGCCAGTGAGGTTTGCGGTCACCGTGAATACGTCTTCGAGATACATCGACACCGGGTCGTTTGTTTTTTCTCCGAAACGAAATGCGGGCGATGGCGTTGTAGGAAACGCAATTACGTCAACATGTTCAAACGCCTTCTCGTATTCTTTTCGCAAAATCGCACGCGCTGCTTCGGCTTTGCGATAATAGGCATCAATGTAGCCGGAAGAAAGTACAAAGGTGCCAAGCAAGATGCGGCGGCGGGTTTCTTCCCCAAACCCTTCGGTACGTGAGAGCAGGTAGTCGTCGAGCAGTGTCGTTCCACGGGCTGCGTGGCCATAGCGGATACCATCGAGACGCGCGAGGTTCGTGGACACTTCTGCAGGCATCACCACATAGTAGGCAGCAAGTGCATACGCACTTGTAGGGAGTTCAATATCAACCAGTTCGTGACCCGCTTTTGAAAACTTCTCGAGTGTTCCCTCGAATGTTTTGAGTACGTCCTCGTCCACCCCTTTTGAAAGCAAAGCGCGCGGTACACCAATTTTCATTTTTTCTGAAACCAGTTTCTGTACATACAGTCCGTTTGGAATTGAGGTCGCGTCAAGTGAATCAATCCCCGCAATCGCTTCAAAAACAATCCGTGCATCCTCCACTGACTTTGTCAGTGGGCCTGCCTGGTCGAGCGACGAACCCATGGCAATAAGTCCCGAGCGCGATACTGCCCCGTAGGTTGGCTTGAGACCTACAAGCCCTGTGTGTGCTGCCGGCTGGCGAATAGAACCACCCGTGTCGGTGCCAATAGCGGCGATAGCCATGTGAGCCGAAACCGCCGCCGCAGAACCTCCCGACGAGCCACCCGGGACACGGGACGTGTCATGGGGGTTTTTTGTTGCGCCAAAGGCGGAGTGCTCAGTTGAAGAACCCATGGCAAATTCGTCCATGTTTGCGCGACCAAGGAACAGTGCGCCGTTTGCTTTGAGCTTTTTAATAACGGTCGAGTCATAGGCAGCCATGTAGTTCTCAAGCATTTTTGAAGCCGCGCTCGCAATCTTTCCTTCTATTAAAACGTTGTCTTTGATAGCCAGCGGGATACCGCAGAGAAGTGGCGCCTTATCCCCTTCTTCGTCTATGCGCTTTTGTGCTGCAGCGATAGCCTCGTCGTCTGCGTCAAAAAGTTCCAGGTAGGCGTTTAGTTCTGGATTCTTTTCCTGTGCAGCCTTCGCACAGGCGTCCCAGAGTTCGCGTACGGAGAAATCACGCGCGCGCATGGCGCGCGCCGCCTCCGTTATTGAAAGCTCGTTTAGCGCCTTAGTCATTTTGAATAATCTGCTTTACGACGAGCGCATCACCTTCGCACCCCGCTGGGTACTTCCCTGGGTCGCGCTCAGGGAACGCGCTCGCAAGCTTCTCAGTCCACGTCTGGGGTAACGTAGGCTCGCCATCTTCTCGGAGTACGTTTCGAAGGGCAGATTTTTCGCTTTTCAAATCCGGAGGCAAAGAAAGTGAGTCGAGTTGTCCAACATAGGCAATAATTGCATCAAACTCCTCGGTAAATTTGGGAAGTTCGTCGGGAGAAAGACTGATGCGCGCCAGGGCGGCAAGTTTTTGTACGTCTTCTGGTGTAGTCATGATTCCACTCTATCACGCGCTGAGTTTCTTGAGAAAATCTGCCTCTGAAAGAACTTGGACTCCCAGCTCTTCTGCTTTTGCGAGTTTACTCCCTGCTGCCTCCCCGGCTACCACAAACGAGGTCTTTTTTGAGACCGCACTTGAGGGTTTTCCGCCCGCCTGACGTACCATTGCTTCCGCTTCTTCGCGGGAGAGTGTTGGGAGTGTACCCGTTACCACCACTGACTGACCGGAGAGTGCCCCAGCTACTGGCGCTTCAACCGTTTGGATTTTCAAATGCTTTGTAAGGCGGGCAAGAAGTTCTTTATTTCCCGTGTCGGCAAACCAAGCTGTAATAGATTCTGCCAAAATTGGACCGATGCCTTCAATCTCTGCAAGCGTACTTTCTGACGCGGCTACAAGCTCCGCGAGTGTTCCAAAATGTGTTGCAAGCAAGTACGCATTTTCCTCGCCCACGTGCGGAATTGAAAGTCCAATGAGCAGCCGATCAAGTGAGACTGTCCGTGCCGTTTTTATTGCAGTGATCAGGTTCTGCGCTTTGAGTTCCTCAAATCCCTCAAGCGCAAGGAGCTCGTCTTTGGTCAGTTCGAAAATGTCATCGTAGTCAGCAATGAGTTCATGCTCCATGAGTGTGCGCACCGTCTCACGCCCCATACCGTCTATGTCAAGCGCACTCTTCCCTGCAAAGTGAATGAGCTTGCGTGCTTGTTGGTCAAACGAGCCTGCAACTGCACAGCGATGCGCTGCTTCTCCTGGCACACGCTCGATGCGCCCGTTGCCACCGCACAGCGGTGAAAACTCTGGGAAACGCCACGCGTTGGTCCCTTTCGGTCGAAGCTCAGTAATGACCTGCACAATTTCCGGAATGATGTCACCGGCTTTTTGCAAAATAACCGTGTCGCCCACGCGGATATCTTTTTCTTGTATAAAATCTTCATTGTGAAGCGTCGCCCGCGCAACGGTCGATCCGGCAACCAGCACAGGTCGAAGGTGTGCGACCGGCGTGAGCTTGCCAGTACGTCCCACCTGCAACGTAATGTCCTCCACCACCGTCTGCACTTGCTCGGCTGGGAATTTATACGCAATAGCGAAGCGCGGCGCTTTTCCTGTGTAGCCGAGAAGTGTCTGTTGCTTTCGATCATCGAGTTTGATGACGACACCATCGAGCTGGTAGTCGAGTTTCTCACGCGCAGGACCTTGCCACTTTTCCCAATATGGAAAAACCTCATCAATGGTTTCAATGTGTTTATGTTCTGGATTTACAGGCAAGCCAAGTTCTGCAAGATACTTTAGTTCTTCTGTTTGGGTTGCGGGTTCTTCCTCAGATGTCAGGGCGAGGTCATACAAGAAGACACCAAGTGGACGCGCTGCAGCAATTGCAGGATCAAGCTGACGAATAGAGCCGGCAGCTGCGTTACGCGGATTCGCAAAAAGTGGGAGCTCTGCACGAGCACGGTCAGCATTTAATTTTTCAAAACCAGAGCGCGTCAGGTACACTTCCCCCTCCGCTACGAGATCAACAGGATGCGAAAGTGTTTCTGGAAGAGTCGCTATAGTACGCACATTGTGCGTAACATCTTCTCCTGTCACACCATCGCCACGAGTTGAAGCAAGAACCAGTTCTCCTTTCTTATAGGTGAGAACAATTTTAAGGCCATCGATTTTAAGCTCAAGATCGTACGACGGTGTGCGGCCTGAAAGTTTCCGTACGCGCGCATCAAACGCGCGAATTTCCTCTTCAGAAAATGCGTCGTTAAATGACCACTGCGCAATGGCATGTTTCACTTTTCTGAGCTCAGGCAGCGCCCCGCCCACGACACGCGTCGTCACTGACTCCTCTGCAGCAAGTTCCGGATACTTTTCTTCAAGCATTTTCAGCTCTCGATACAGTGCGTCATAGGCTGCATCGGTTATTTCCGGCGTATCGCGGGTGTAGTAGAGTTCGGCGTGATGTGCCAGGAGTGCCCGCAATTTCTCCGCGCGCTCTTTCGACTTCTTTGGGACTGGCATCCTCCCAGTATACTGGAGGTCTAATAGTGTGCGAAGACGCCGCGAGCAGTAAATCGGGCGCCCTTTGGAGTAGCTACTACTGAACAAGCAACGTCATACCCTTGCGAAAATATATACGTCCCGCCCGCAGCAAATTTGTAGACTGTCACATCAACACAATGAGTATTGTTGTCGAGCGAAAAACGCCCCGTGGTCGCCCACTGATCAGCAGTATGCGAAATGGTCGAGGTGGCGATGCCAAATACTCCGTCGCATTTCATAGATGGTGCCGGCGCATTTACATTTGAATCAAAATTAAACGTATTCTCTTGCTGATCTGCATAGAGTCCGCACTCGAGTCCGGCATCAGCAACATAAAAAGCGATTTGAGACGCAGTGGCTGAGGAAGCAATGAGCTGCTGTTTGTATCCAAGTGAACCGAGCGCAAGACCAAGAGTAAGCACTGTGGACATAAAAATGACCGCGACGAGGAGCGCGAAGCCGCGCGTTGAGCTCACCCTATGAGACGTACTACGTGAGGTTATTGCCATGGTGTAAGATGGTCGGTCACCGTAACAGAATACCGCTGATTGTGATACATCCAGAATACCGTTGCTACCACCCGTTCGTCGTTCGCAGAAACATCAATCAGCTGCACCGTGCGCGTAAATGGCGTCTTGATACTCCCGAGTACATCAGACTTTTGCGTGTAGATGCCGTTTGCCAAATAGAGCGGGGTGCATGAATTCCCTGAGCACGGGAATAAAGAAAAACCGACATCCTCTGCAGGGTCAAAAGTACAGACACTGCCACGACAATTTGTAATCGATGTTAGTTCTGTACCACGTACAAAGTCGTCCCAGGCTATTTCAGATAAACTCGGCCCCGACGAGTCCGGGTCATACGTTTGGCTGGCGGTCAAATAGGTTTGATCGCGGAGCATGCGCACGTACTCGATACCTTCCTGTGCGAGATAGGAAGCGATGAGCTGGTCTTTCGAAAGATTTGCCGCGAGCGCAGCTTTACTTGCGGTCACCATGGGACCAGCAATGGCGATAGTGATTATCGCAACTGCCACCAGTGTCTCGACCAGGGTAAATGCCCGAACGGACTCGGTTCTAAAGTTTCGAAACGCTGTACGGAAATAACTCATATGTCTATACCACGCATGGTTGCCCCGGTTTCTATGCTAAAGGTTTGCGTCTTTCCCGGACCTGCGGAAATTGAACCGGTAATAACAATAGTAACGTGCGGCGGGTATGCGTCCCCACGATCTGCACCAGACACGTAGAACTTAAGCGAAGTAACTGTCACCGAAGAGTCGGTGACCACGCCACCGGCAGCACCTCCGATAGTTTTCACAATTGCTCCGCCCATAAGCGCATAGGAAGCTGCTCGGCCATTGTTATCAGTAAAATAGAATGCATTACCGGGAACGGAGCTGCAGTTCCCTCCTGCTTCTGTTGCGCAATTGTACCCACTTCCCGTACGAATATCGCGCGTCATGGTTTCAAGCGAGAACGCAAGACTATCAACTGATGTAGAAATTGCTTGGGCCTGGCGATTGATAGCAATAAGCACCAAATAGGCTCCCGACGCGAGTGTCATAACAAGTGCAAACACGCCGACAGCGACCACCATCTCTACGAGCGTAAATCCTCTTTCCATTCGACTGCGTAGATGTTTCATCATGTTATTGTGCAGGGCATGAGGGAAGAGTTGTAATGGCACCATTCCAGGTCACTAACACCGCATGCGATCCGCCACGCGTTGAAGAAAGAGTTATGCACGCCTTGTAGAGGCCTGAGGAATTGGCGGTGTCACTACTGCCAGACGCTGCAACACTGCCGCCCGTGAGTGCAGTAAAGGTTGGAACAGGATTTGGGCGAGTAAAGACGATGTCGAGGCGGTCAATAATAAATGAACCGCCACGCGCACAGTATCGCTGTGAAGCAGTGTACGCACAAAAATTATCTACGATGACACCATTATTAAGAATATAGCTTTGCACCTTTTCTCCAGCGCTTGCGTCAAACACACAGTTTCCAGGAAGTGCATTCGGGGCATTTGCGCCATTTGTAGGAACCGTATGACACTGATTCGACACACCAGGGAGCGGATAGGTATCAGTGAAAAGAATATATGACGAAGGATTTGCCGTAGAAAACTCAACGCCGTAGCCTGCGTTGCGGGTAGTTGCGGTACCACGACTCGAGATGCCGTAGGTCTCGGTGTTACGCAGAGAAAGTGAAACATCATAGGCAGCATTTGAAACAACGAACGCTTTATTGAAACTGTTTTGACTTGTAAGCACTACGCCCGTGATGGTGCCGATGATGGCGATAACCATCAGCATCTCAATCAGAGTAAATCCGGCATTGGTATGTTTTAGAAAAAATCGGTTCATGGTTTTCATACGCCCAGTAATCGCATCATACCTTCTGAAACGAGTGTAAAGGGGTTCCAAGAAGTGAACAACGCCAGAAGAAACCCAGCCGCAAGGAACGGAGCAAAGGGCACCGCAACACCTACGCGGTTCCCTCTTGGTCGTGCGGCGAGCATACCCACCCCGATGACCGCGCCAATCCAAAAAGAAAAAATGAATCCTGAAACAGCTGAGCCGCCCGCAAGAAGCGAGAGGCCGAACACAAGCGGTGCATCTGCAAACCCCATAGCGCGGCCTCGCGAAAATATATTGAGCGCGAGTATTCCGAGTCCAAGCAGGGTTGCGATACCAACCGTCACGCCAAGTGAACGATAGTCAGGAGCACTCATCCATGCGACACACGCGGCAAGAATTATAAATACATAGAGAAACACGGGTGGGAGTATTTCGTGCGCAAGATCATAAAGCACAAGCGCGAGAAGCGACGCAAGTGCCGCGAGTACAAAAAGCAACGTGTAGTTGATTCCAAATTGTACATAGGCAACTACAAAAAGCGCGCCCAAAAGAATTTCTGAAAGTGGCCCTAAGGCGGCGACACGGCTCCCACAACACTGCGCCTTCCCTTTTCCGGCAACATAGGAAAGCACCGGGACTAGAGAAAAGATTGAGAGCGGTTCACCGCAAGCATCACACTTTGAGCGACCGCGTACTACACTTTCTCCGGTTGCGCGACGACTCACTACAACTCCAACAAAACTCGCAACAATCATCCCGAACAGAAAAACACCAGCGCCAATAAATGATTCCATGTAACTACAGTGTACCAAGAGAAAACCCGCGCGGCAGGAGCCGCGCGGGTTTTCTTGGTATATCTTCCTACCTGACTAAGAAGCGCTGTACCGAACAAACAACTACTGACAGGCTGTACCCGTGATTGCCGTCGTCATCTTTCCAGCAAAGCCGGCTGAGTCTACACACCAATAGTTGTTCGTGCCCGTAAGAGATGCCTGGATTGCATATGCGGTTCCTGAAACTGCACACTTTGGCGCAACACCGATTGCATTCTTTGCTCCAAGAACAGCATTTTTTATAGTTGTATCACCAAATATCGTTGAAGAAGCAGTTTGTGGTGTTACTGTACAATCTGCCGGAGCACTGATTGCCGCGCCAGAATTGTATGAATTATTAAGTGTTGGGTACACAATTTCAGCCTGCGTCTGGATGGTTGAAAGGTTCGACTGTACGGCAGCATCATTACCTCTTGAGCGAGCGGTGTTGAGCGACGCAAGTACGACCGCCGAAAGAATGCCAATAATGGCAATAACGACAAGAAGTTCGATAAGAGTGAAGCCTGTTGAACGATTTTTAATCATATATATAAATAATACTAATGTCTGTATTGTACGCTCAAAAATGAGAAGCAACGTTATCCTCTGTGGATAAGCCCGGCTTACATAGATCCGGCGAGGTTATAGATAGGAAGAAGCACAGCAGCCAGAAGCGTCCCTACACCAAGACCAAGGGCTACAATCATGATTGGCTCAATAAGGCCCACCAAGGTGTCCACGGCAGTACTCACCTCGCGATTGTAGAACTTTGCGAGCGTGGTGAGGATTTTTCCAAGCTCTCCCGTCTCCTCCCCCACCTTTACCATGGCAACCATAATACCGGGCATTTCATCATGCCTCCCCAGCGCATCAGAAATAGACGAGCCACCTTTTACGTCTTGCGCAGCTTGCTTCAAGATATCAGTATACGCAGCATTGCCCACGACGCTTCCGGTGATTTCAAGCGCCTCAATCACCGAAACGCCGGAGAGAAGCATGGTCGAGAAATTGTCGGCGATACGCGCCAGGTAAAGTTTTTTATACAGATCTCCGACATACGGCACCTGGAGCTTCACCCGGTCGAGTAGTAACTTGCCTGATTCTGTCTTACTGAGTTGCCACAAATAAATACCGCCCGCACTAAGCGCAATGAGAACAAAGATACCGTAGTTGACCAAGAATTCTGAAAGCCCGATAACGATTTTCGTGTAGATGGGAATTGCCTGACCAGAATCAACAAGTACTGCACTAATCTTTGGGATAACGAGCGTGAGCATGAGCGCCATAACCGCAAAGAAAATACCGATAACAAAAATAGGGTAAATGAGCGCATTCGACGCTTTGCTTCCTATTTCATACGAACGGTCCAGATAATCAGCGAGATAACCGAATGTTTCTGAAAGTTTTCCAGACTCTTCTCCTGCCCGCACCATATTTACATAAAAATCGGAAAAAGCTTTCGGGTGTCGCGCCAGCGCTTTACTAATCTGACTTCCGCCTTGCAAATCATCGGCGATGGTAGAAAGTATTCCTGCCAGACGTTTGCTATCTACTTCTGTAGCGAGCAGACGGAAAATACGGAGCGCCGAGACTTGAGCCTCAAACAAGGTTGCAATCTGTCGGGACAAAATAACAACGTCGCGATTTTTTACACCGCCGAAAAACGGGATATCAATTTCAAGCAGTGATTTTTTCTCCGTCGATTCGATAGCGGAGATAATCAACTCGCGGCGCTGTAGGGCTGAAATCGCGACATCTTTTGAAAGTGCCTCGATAGTTCCATCCCGCTCGTGTCCATCTTTATCAATTGCGTGATATTTAAACAGCATAGGCTATAGGTAACGCTCGAAAGTCTTAGGGTCCATTGCGTGCTCGTAGGCGTGCTCCACAGTCACTTCCCCACGACGCACAAGTTCTGCCAGCGATCGATCCATGTCAATCATGCCTTCCTGCGAACTGGTCTGAATGACGGCACTGATTTCGTGAGTGCGGGCCTCGCGAATCAGGTTGCCGATGGCGTTATTGTTTATGAGCAACTCGTAGGCAGGGATGAGTCCGCCTGAAATGCGCGGAATGAGGCGCTGCGAAAAAATGCCCGCAAGTGATCCTGCCAACTGCACCCGCACTTGCGATTGCTGCTCTGCGGGAAACATGTCGATGATACGGTCGATAGTTTGTGCTGCATTGTTGGTATGAAGCGTGGAAAACACCAGGTGTCCTGTCTCTGCGGCAGTCACGGCTGAAGAAATGGTCTCGTAGTCACGCATCTCCCCCACCATCACTACGTCTACGTCTTCACGAAATGCCGATTGTAGTGCCGTATGGAAATCTGAGATATCGATATGCACCTCACGCTGGTGGATAAGAGACTTCTTCGGCTCAAAAAGATATTCAACCGGATCTTCAATGGTGAGAATGTGCTGCGCATGCGTGTCATTAATGCGGTCAATCATCGCCGCAAGCGTCGTAGATTTGCCTTGCCCCACAGGACCCACCACCAGAAAGAATCCTTGCTCTCGCTGTGTAAAACTTTCAAGTATCGGCGGGAGGTTGAGTTCAGTAAACGTGCGGATTGAGTGTGGAATGAGTCGCAACGCAAGTGCCGTCGTGCCCTGTACGCGATACCCATTTACACGAAAACGGGCATCTTGTTTATACGAATAGGAAAGGTCAATGGTTTGATTTTCAAGAAACATATTCCACCGCTCATCGGGCACAATAGATTTCAAAATCGCCTCCGTTTCTTCCGGAGTAAATGGTTCCTGCCTTGCAGAGGGTATGAGCGCGCCTGAAATGCGCATCATCGGAGGTCCGCCCGCGTAAATATGCAAGTCGGAACCGCCCTGGGCGACGACCGCATCGAGTAACTCTGTAAAACGTTTATCAATCATATATACGATTATGCCGAGGGCGAACTGCCGCCGCCGATGATACGCTCAGTTTCGGCAAGAACTTCCGAAGGAATTGCTGAGGCTTTAATAATATAGCCGTCGGCGCCAAGTTCTTTTGCTTTTTCAATATCGCTGTCTTGTCCCTGGTTCGACAAAATAATAATCTTTGCGTTTGGCGCCAGTTTTTCTTTGCGAAGCGCAGCGAGCGTATCAAAACCACTCATACCTGGCATGATAACGTCGATAAGCAACGCATCGGGAAAAGTCGTGTCTTTACGCAGCTGCGTGATCAATTCTTCACCGCTTGTAAAAACACTTACTTCGTGCCCGGCATTCTTAAATTTTAGTGCGTATAAATCGAGCAAAAAACGATCATCATCGGTGAGGTATGCGCGGTAAGACATAACAACAGTGTACCCCGTTAGACGCTTCCGTGCGCGGATCCTACGCCAGAATCTGGGGACATTACTAGATACGCCTTAACAAAGACACCTGTTCGTTTGCAGAGCATCTAACGGGGTGTACTACGTTTGTGGCAGAACCTCTTCCTCGTCGGGGAAAAGTGTTCCTCCCAGAGTATTCACTTCCTCAAAAGGAATTACCCCTTGTGCGGCTTTGGTAATCGCATCTTCACGCATGGTAAGCATGCCTTCGGCGCGTGCCGCCGCATATACTTTTTCTTCGACCGGCTCCTTGAGCACAACCTTCTCAAGCGAATCGGTCATTTTGAGTATTTCAAATACTCCCACGCGACCGCGAGTACCGTTGGGGCACTCCGACGTAGCCGCCGCATGATAAAACTGTTTAAATTCAGGCAAAGAAGCGCGCGCCTGTTCTGGCAAGTCTGCAAACTCCGCGTCCAAAAGCTGCCGCAAGCTTGGAGACACTGCAAATGGTTTTCCGGCACCGTCGCAGAGTTTGCGTGTCAGGCGCTGTCCCAATACCGCAATCAGAGTTGGTGCAATAAGGAACGGGTCAACACCCATGTCGATAAGGCGCGGAATAGCGCCGGCAGCGGTGTTGGTGTGGATAGTCGAGAACACCAAGTGGCCGGTGAGCGCAGCTTGCACCGCAAGCTGCGCAGTTTCTTTATCGCGAATCTCGCCCACCATAATGACGTCCGGGTCTTGACGGAGAATCGAGCGCAGTCCTGAAGCAAACGTATAACCGATTTCCGGACGCACTTGCGACTGTGCCACACCGGGAATCTGATACTCAACAGGATCCTCAAGTGAAACGACGTTTGATTTCTCGCGGTCCATGTCCGAGAGCATGGCAAACAGTGTGGTGGATTTACCCGAACCTGTAGGTCCAGCAATGAGCACAATGCCATACGGCGCGCCCAACATTTCTTTGATGGTGGCGAGATGGTCCGGAGAGAAACCGATAGATTCAAGCGTTGCGGTTGATTTTGTCTGGTCGAGAATACGCATTACCACCTTCTCACCGAATTCAGTCGGAAATGTTGAGACACGGAAATCGATGCGACGCCCCGCCACCGTTGCAGAGAAACGACCATCTTGCGGCTTTCGTTTTTCGTCTAGGCGAAGTTGTGAAAGTATTTTTATACGCGCAACAACAGCAGCATGAACCTTTGCAGGAAGTTCAAGCGAGGTATGGAGATCTCCGTCCATACGGAATCGCACACGTGTCTTTGCGAGCGTCGGCTCAATGTGGATGTCGGAAGCCTTTCCTTCAATAGCATAACGCAAGACAGTAGAAACAATTTTAGTCACCGGAGCATCCTCTTTGAGCGAACCGGGGTGACCACTGAGATCAAGTGTTTCATCTTCACCTGCGGCAGCACTAGCGGTTTTTCGCTTTTCATTGACCGGTCCTACCGATGGATTTGTCTCAAATTCTGAAAGCGCCTTACCCACTTCACCGCTGAGGTTTTTATATGAATCAATCGCCCTGTCAAAATCCTGTTTTGTTATCAAAAAAAGCTTATACGGCATGCCTACGCGCCCTGAAATAAACTGCAGTGCATCCATCGCCTCAATGTTGTCAGGGTCAACAATGCCAACCTCAAGCGCCCCGTCAGCAATCGTTATAGGTACGAAGCCGTAGTGTTTCGCGCTCTCAAAAGGCACATACGCAACGGCTTCCTCTTCGACTGGCGGGTCCCCAAGAATACGTGCCGGAATACCGTAGACTTCTCCGGCAGCCGTGAGTGCGTCTTTAAGCGAAACACCTTGTGCTAGTAGCGCTTCTTCAAGTGGCACCTTTTTGGCAAGCGCTGACTCAAGTGCGGCTTTACCGCTCGGAGAAAGTAACCCTTTATCAAACAGTATCGAAGGTAAATTCATTTATGGGCATCGTATTACGGAGCAAAGGGATCGGTACGCCCCACTGATTCGGGTGCAACCGGCGTTGCAAGATCGACCAATGAAGCAAAGCGTGGGTCAGTGAAAATATTTGTGTCAAACGATATACTTCCCAACTGAAGACCAAGACTTTGAAAGGTTGCTTGAGCGCCTGTAGTTGCAGGAGTCGTAGTCAGGGGCACATCATTTCCTCCACCGCTGAAGAAGAACCAGTAGGCACCCGCACACACCACGAGCGCTGCGAGAATGAGAATGATTGTTTTTGTATCAAGTTTCATACGTAATTCGTGAAGTATTAGCGGAGCCAGTAAAGACGCAGAGTCATGGAATACGTGTAAACCCCGGTATCAGAACCCTTCACGGTCAGATCAGTCACATCGAGAAGACGCATGCTACGCTCAATACCCTCAAGAAATGCATGGAGTGATGCGTAGGTGCCAATTGCCGAAAGTTGTAAATCAATAGAGCCAACGGGGCTATCCCCTGCAACAGGAAGTGCCGTAGCGCCCCCTGAAGAACTTGTATCCACCTGCGCAACATCAATTGAGGTAAGAGAAATTCCTGAGCGTGCAGCGAGCGCATTGAGATCAAGAATTAGACCGACGTTCGCAACGGAATCGGGGAGGAAACTCTCGAGTCGAGACAAGTTGCCCGTATCTATTGCGTTTCGAGCGGAGGCAAGCTCATTTTGCTTCGAGTTAAATTCGTTTGCCGCAGCGAGGGCATCATTGTCAGCCTGTATTGCGTCTTTTGCAGCGGCTATCGACCCAGACCAAGTTGGGTTTATGTACCCGAAGAAGATTCCGAGGGCAAGTCCGAAGGCAATAAGTGAGAGAAAGCGGCTCATGGTGTGGTAGTACTTGTAGTGGTAGCAGGCGACATACCCACTGGCGCAGCACCGGTATCTACAGGAGCGAGTATCGCAGGGGCAGCCGGAGTATACGCAACAAGCGAAGGGTCAAGCGTTGCGGCAAGCTTAAAAGAGACTGCGCCATTGTTTGTTACTGAAATATTGGAGAAGATAGCATTTTTAATACGACCATCTTTAGCAAAGGCGTTTGAAGCCGCTGCCAGTGCATTAAAGCTTTGTGCCATGCCCGCCCCTTGGATGGCTATCGTGCCTTTTGTGTCCATTATTATATGTAGGCTTGTAAAGCGAGTTGTTGAAGGAAGGATATTTTCAAGAAGCGTAAAAAAGTTCGAGATTGATACGTGGTTGTCGAGTAGTCCCGTACTTGCGGAGAGACGATTGCGAAGACGTATGAAATTTTGCACCGCTGCAGAATCAATACTCGACTCGGCTTTTGAAAGTTCTGCATCTTTAGAGGCCTGTTCTGATATAAGAATACGGTTGTATACAAATACGCCGATCGATGCGACCACCATTACCGCAAGAACGAGGTATGCAAGGACACTGAGCGCACTCCCGAAATCGCTTCGGTACTGACGCACCTGCTGCCCTCCCGGGTGGGGCACAAAGGACGTGGGAATTGAGGAAGGAAGAGGCATAATGATTCATTCGTAGTATACGTTACAAATGTCTACGTGTACGCGTGGATGCTGTGCAAAACCTATACTCGGTACACATGCAGCATTTTAGATTTCATCCAACTTGCGGAGCGCAAGACCAACCGCAACCGCAAACTCGGGACCAATATCTTCGAGAACCGGCCGCATAAACTCTGGGGCTTCTGTTTTTGCAAATGGATTAGCAATTTCTACGTCGATGGAGAATGTCCGCTTCGCATAAGTCCCGAGTTCCTTGGTGACCCCTCCCCCACCAGTCAGCATAACTGAAGACACACTCTTCTCGCGGCCCATTTCATACTGCACCATCACGCGCTTCGCCTCTGAGAAGATTCGACTGAAAACCAGTTCAAGCGACGCCTCTGCGGCATCGCCACTCCCGAGCCCGCTTTCTTTTTTGAGCATTTCAGCACGCGCAAGCGGAAGATTCGAAGCAGCGGCAATCGCACGCGTAATGTCTTGGCTTCCCGCTGGAATAGTGTGTGAAAGCGCAACGATGCCGTGCTCGACAATGTAAACCTTGGTCGAGGCTGCACCAATATCAAGTACCAACACCGGTTTGACCGGTTCTGTTACCACCGAACGGAGCGTGCTGAAGATTTCAATCTCGTAAAAGCTCGCTTCGACGCCAGCGGCAGTAACAACAGACTGCAGAAGTTTAAGCTCATCGTTGTGAACAGCCACCAGCAACACGTTTATAGTATCTTTTGACTGCGTTTGCCCTCTCTCTTCATCTGGAAGAATAAACCAGTCGAGCTGCACTTCCGACACGGGAACCGGGATGTACTTACGTGCTTCCAGTTCAATAATGGTTTTTTGTTCTTGTGCGTTTTCGCGACGCGGAAGCGTAACAAGCGTGAGAAGCGAACGTGAAAACGGAATCGAGACACCCGCTGATTTAGTCGTAACTTTCGCCTCTCGCAAAAGGTCTTTGAGCGAGGAGGCAATCTGTTCTGCCGAAAGGTTCGTGGCCTGCCCTACTTCAATACCCGCATAGGGACCAAGCGAAAGCTCGCCATACGTCTCAAGAATGGCTTTTCCTTTTTCTTTACGAAGTTGCACGACCTTGAGCGACGACGATCCGATGTCGATACCCATAACGCTACGTTCTTTCGTTTTAAAAAAATCACCGAGGAAAGACATGTCATGATAGTAGCATGTTAGAAAAAATTCTCGCGCTGATATTTCCCCCACGCGCTGACGAACTAACACTTCGCCCACTGTCTACGGACGACTTTTTAGAGCGTCTTGCCCCGGAGCAGTTTTCTGTGGGCATGGTTTCCATAACCACCCTCCTCCCGTTCCAGGATCCTGTTGTGCGTGCGGCCGTGCACGAGGCGAAGTACCATGGCCTCGCAAAAGCACAGGATTTCCTTTCTGCCGCACTTTCTGAGTACCTTCGTGACACCGACGACTACCGCGCAAAGCACACCGTGCTTATTCCCGTCCCTCTTGGCAAAAATCGAAGGCGATCGCGCGGATTCAATCAGGTAGAAGAAGTACTTAAAAAACCAGCAAAGGAACTTGGATTAACGCTTGAAACAGGACTCTTAAAACGCGTACGCGAAACCACCTCCCAAGTGACTCTTCCCCGAGAAGCGAGGAGAGAAAACATGCGCGGCGCCTTTCAAGTAACCAAAAAAGCAAATCCGACATACCTTTATATAGTAGTGGACGACGTAGCTACCACGGGTGCCACCCTAGAAGCAGCTGTAGATGCCCTACGTGTCGGCGGGATCCTACACGTAGAAGCCCTCGCTCTTACGCACTAAATTTGCTAATGTGTGCAGCAAGGAGAGGTGGGTGAGTGGCTGAAACCAGCGGTTTGCTAAATCGCCGTATAGGTAAAACTGTACCGAGGGTTCGAATCCCTCCCTCTCCGCCAAAATAATGAAGCCGGCGCGCAAGCGTCGGCTGATTATATTTTGGCAGGTAGAGGGAGGGATTCGAAGGCGAGCGCGGGTACCAGCTCAGCAGAGCTGGTCGCGCGAGCGTGGTCAGGCGGAAGGAGGCGCGTCGGCGACGACTGAGCGCTTGACCGATACGTGCCTGATTCTTATCAGGACACATCCCTCCCTCTCCGCCAAAAGACGAAACCGCCCTTTGGCGGTTTCGTCTTTTGGCGGAGAGGGGCAGACATGGGAGTCCTGCGCGAGATTTCAGCTATACCGGTGGAATTGCCTGACGAGAAACGTACTCATACGTTGCTTGATGAAATGCCTGAATACACTATTGGATTGCATCGCTTCCTTATCCTTTTCCAGAACATACTGCTGCCCCCAAAACGCCGCACAGACTCACAAAAGCATTCGTACATCTAAGAGCTGTGGTGTGTGCCCACAGGGAAAACTGTTCTCTCGGAGAATTCACCGTATACTATCTGCACGCATGGATTTCTTTTCTCCGCAGACTCTCCTAGCAAGCACCCTTGGTGTTCTTGTTGTTGGATTTATTTTAGCACGAGCACTACGCCCAAAGCGTTTTTACTTTGTGCGTCATGGCGAGACAATTCTAAATGCAGCTCACATTCGCCAAGGCACTGAAGGCGGCCTCACCACAAAAGGAAAGTTGCAGGCTGCCGTTGCCGGCGAGTTCCTTGCCACCTGTGGCATTACGAAGCTCATCGTAAGTCCTTTCGAGCGCACAAGAGAGACTGCGGCAATCATCAACGAAAAACTGCATGTGCCTATCCTCTACTCCCCACTTGTTGCCGAGCGTCGCAATCCTTCCGAAATCATTGGTAAGCCAACTGACGATCCTACAGTTGCACACATCGTCGACGAAATGGACATGAGCTACCACGACGATAATTATCGTTTCTCTGATGAAGAAAATTTTCAGGACATGAAGGAGCGCGCGCGCAACACACTCAACCTGCTAGCCCAAGAAGGTGCACCGCGCACCGGAGTCATTACGCACAGTATGTACTTGAAAATGCTCATTGCGTACCTACTGTATCGCGACACACTCCACGCCAAAGACTACGTGAAGATTTCATACTTCAACGCGGCCGACAATGCCGCAGTGACCGTGTGTGAATACTGGCCGATTCTCATCTTTTCAAAAACGCGCGGCTGGCGTGTCATTTCATACAACCAAACCCTTGATCAAAAAAAGAAATGACCTCGCTAATTGAGCGAAGCCTGATTTGGATACGAATAGTTGTGCAGGTACTCAGAGTTTCCTGATATAAAAAGGTACACACTCACACAAAACACAAATGCCACGATAAGGGCACTAAAGAATTTCTGCATGGCCACCTCCTATCGCACACCGTAGCACGACAAAACCCGCGCAAGTAAAGCTTGCGCGGGTTTTTATAACGGCGGTATCTTTTTAGAAATCCATTCCTCCCATGCCACCCACACCCTCATTTGAAGGCGTCTTTGGCTCTGGGATTTCCGTAATTGCTGCCTCTGTGGTGAGCAAGATGGCCGCAGCGGAAACCGCGTTTTGCAGCGCCATGCGCGGCATCTTTGCCGGGTCTACGATACCCGCCTTCAGCATGTCATCAATTACTTTATCAGCAACGGCGTCGTAGCCCGCATTTGCCTTCCCTTTTTGTACGCTGTGTACGATTTCCATTGCGTCTTCCTTGCCCGCGTTAAGCGCAATCTGCATAAGCGGCTGGAGAAGCGCGCGAGCTACAATCTCAAACCCAATTTTCTCGTCCTTATGCAGCTTCTCGCCTGCAATGATTTTCTTTGAAATCTTTGCGAGTGCTGTACCGCCGCCAGGAACTATTCCTTCTTCGATAGAAGCTTTGGTTGCTTTCACCGCATCATCAATCTTGTCTTTGAGATATTTCATCTCGGTCTCAGTTGCGGCACCCACAGAAATAACTGCAACACCACCGGAAAGCTTTGCAATACGCTCCTCAAGCTTCTCTTTGTCGAACTTTGAGTCGGTGAGTTCTGCTTGCGCTTTGAGCTGAGTGAGTCGCGCTTCAATGTCGGATTTCTTACCTTTGCCGCCGACAATAGTCGTTGCATCTTTTGTAGAAACAACACGGTTTGCTTTTCCAAGCATACCGAGTGTTGCAGCCTCAAAGGTCGTACCGAGCTCATCAGAAATAACTTCTGCACCGACCACCGTCGCAATGTCTGCAAGCAATTCCTTCTTCCGATCACCAAAACCTGGCGCCTTGATTGCTAGCACATTGAAGGTGCCCTTCAATTTATTCAGCACAAACGTCGTAAGCGCTTCTCCCTCAACGTCTTCTGCAATGACCACCAGGTCGCGCTTGCCCGACTGTGCAACTTTTTCGAGAAGAGGAAGGATTTCTTGTACGCTGCTGATTTTCTTATCCGTCACGAGAATAGCCACGTCTTTCATTGCGGCCTCCATGCGCTCCGGGTTCGTAATCATGTACGCAGAAACGTAGCCCTTATCAATTTGAAGTCCTTCTACGACTTCGTAGGAAAGCTCCATGCCTTGTGACTCTTCAACGGTCACCACGCCGTTCTTGCCGACTTTTTCAACTGCCTCGGCAATAATTGCGCCCAGCTCTTCAGACTCTGCAGAAATAGAGGCGACCTGCTTCACTTCAGCTTTGCCTGAAACAGGTTTTGCCATTTTCTTAAGCTCGGCGATGGCCGCGTCACGCGCTTTCTCCATCCCACTTCGAATACCCATTGCGTTTGCCCCTTTCAAGAGGTGCTGAAGACCTTCTTCTACAAGCGCTTCAAGAAGTACTACCGATGTCGTCGTGCCGTCCCCGGCAGTATCGTTAGTTTTGTTTGCCACCTCTTTGACGATTTCCGCGCCAAGATTTTCAAAACGATCTTTAAAAGATATTTCCTTCGCAATAGAAACGCCATCGTTCGTGATACGCGGACCGCCGTAGCTCTTTTCGAGTACAACGTTTCGTCCGCGCGGACCAATCGTGACTTTCACCGCACGTGCTGCCTGCGCAATGCCGCGAGCAATTGCCCTGCGCGCATCTTCAGAAAAAAGAATTTGTTTTGCCATATACACAAGATAGTTAGTTAAGTACTAGGCGTTAAGAGGATATATGCCTCTCTAGCGCCACGTAGCTAGTTTGTAATAATGCCAAGCACCGATGACTCAGAGAGAATATAGTACTCAACGTCATCGAGTTTAATTTCATCATAGCCGTACTTTGAAAAAAGTACTTCATCGCCTACCTGTACGGTAAGTGGCACAAGCTTTCCTTCTTCACGCCTCCCATCGCCGACAGCGATAACTTTGCCACGTGCGGGGCGCTCTTTGTTTGCCGTATCAGGAATAATGATGCCGGAAGCAAGTTTCTTCTCGCCCTCCTTTTCGGCAGGCTTCACGACAATTTTCTCGCCCAGTGGTCGGAATGCAAAAGTTTTTGCCATAGTGTCTGTATATATATGAATAATGCGCCCGTTCGCCCAAGTAGAGGGAGTATACACGTAGGGACGGAAAATGTTCAACTGGTCAGTAATTCTCCTTAGAATTACTTTCACTTGCTTGAGGCTGGGCTTGCGTGCTATGATTCTTTGCACAGTATGGAGACACTCATATCGGCATTGCCGTATGCGGAAATAGTCCTCGCAATCCTTCTCATCATTGGCATCGTGCTACAGCAGCGTGGCGCTACCCTGGGAGGAGCCTTTGGAGGCGATAATTTCGCATCGACGTTTTACAAGCGCAGAGGCGCGGAAAAATTCCTATTTAATGCAACCATCGCGGTTGCCGTCCTCCTCGTTCTCGCCGCTATAGCAAACTTCCTTCTGCAAGGATAACGTGAACCCTGTTAGAAATACTACTGAAATCGAGTCTGCACACGGAATGACCGCTCCGATTTCTAACGGGGTGAGCAGCCACTACCGACGTGCTATTGAAGAACTGTCACGGATGCGTAGCATCCCGCTTTTTGATGCCTTCTCGGTACGACTTGCCTCCCTTTCTTCAGGAGATCGTTTCATATTCTGGGTACTTGCCACACTAATCGGTCTCACATCACTTTTTAGTATCTATTCTCTAGAACAATCGCTGTTAGTACGCGTACCCACCTATGGCGGATCACTCGTGGAAGGCACGCTCGGGAGCCCTCGCTTCGTAAACCCATTACTTGCTATTACCGATGCTGACCGAGACCTGACCGCTCTCACCTATGCGGGACTCATGGGGCTCGACGACAACGGCACCCTAATTCCGGTGCTAGCCGAAAGTTACGAAATCTCCCCCGACGGGAAACAGTATACATTTGTCCTCCGTGAGAATGCGCGCTTCTCAGATGGAACCGCCGTCACAGCAGGTGACGTAGTCTATACCGTAGAAAAAGCTCAAGATCCTGCTCTTAAAAGTCCCGAGTATGCTGACTGGTCAGGCGTGCGTGCAGAGGCCGTAGATGCACGCACGGTACGATTCACACTCTCAAAAGCGTATGCGCCGTTTCTTGGAGTTACTGTGCTTGGCATTCTTCCCTCGCACCTCTGGCAGGGGGTGAGTAACGAAGAGTTCCCCTTCTCCACACTTGAAACCAATCCTGTAGGCGCCGGTCCCTTCAAAGTACAAAGTGTGTCACGCAATAATCAGGGGCTCATCACAAATTACACACTTTCTTCGAATGCGTACTACGCACTAGGCCGTCCATATCTGGATACCATTCGTTTCAACTTCTATGCACGCACGGAAGATCTTGCGAATGCCGTAAAGAATGAGTCTATCGATAGCTCCTACGGAGTGCCCGCCGATAATGCACTTACCGCACCCTACTCACGCGTCTTTGGAGTCTTCTTTAATGCGAGTCAAAATCAGCTCTTCTCAAAGATAGAGGTGCGAAAAGCGCTCTCTTTTGCAGTCGATCGAGATAATATTGTGAAAAATGTGCTTGGCGGCTACGCAAGTCCTGTCCTTGGCCCGGTACCGCCCGGCAGCGGCATCATCGAAACCCCCGTACCAACAAACGCGCATCCGGTCGAAGATGCCGCCGCAGTACTCGAAAAAGCAGGATGGACATATGATAGCGCCACGCGCGCATGGAAAAATGGAAAACTTTCTCTTTCTCAGATAACTATTAAAACTTCAAATGTTCCGGAACTTAAAGCCGTTGCGAGCGCAGTGAAAGCGGATTGGGAGAAGCTTGGTATCACCACTGATATTGAACTGTATGAACCGGGCGATCTCAACCAGAACGTAATTCGACCGCGCAAATATGAGGCACTTTTGTTCGGGGAAGTCATTGGGCGCGACAAAGACCTCTACGCATTTTGGGATTCTCAGGAGCGCAATGATCCGGGGCTTAATATTGCCCTGTATACAAACAAAAATGTCGATTCTCTGCTTGAGAGCGCACGCACCACGAGCGATCCAAAAGAGCGCACAAATGCCCTTCAAAAAATCGAGGACGCTATCGCCGCCGACTTCCCTGCGGCATTTACCCACGCTCCCGACTTTATCTATACGAAACCAAAAGATCTTGGTGGTGTAGAGCTGCCCCAAATCACGACCCCTGCTGATCGCTTTGCAGGTATCCGAAACTGGTACCTAAACACTGAAGCGGTGTGGCCGTTTTTTGCGGGAACACGCAGTGAGAGTCAGTAGTGATATCGCGAGTGCGATATGACCATTGACTCATGCTTCGTGAATCAGGCATGAAAGAAATCAAATTACTTACTATTAGCTCATTACTTACTCTTATGAATTCCGCACCAGCACCCGCTCCCGCTCCAAGCAGCGATTCGCGTTCTCCACGAGACGCTTCCGCTTCACGTGGCGTCCGCGGGTCGCAAAACGACCGAGGACCACGACGCTCGTCTGCTCCTTCAGGAAACCGTGGACCCGCACGTCCAGGTGGCGCCTCACGCCGTATCCAGCGCATCTTGCGTCGTCCTTCTGCAAATCCGTCACGTACAGTACACACCGCCGATTATTATCCAGAACCAGCAGGTCCGGACACGGTCCGTATCATTCCGCTTGGCGGTACCGAAGAAGTGGGTCGCAATATGACCGCCGTTGAAGCAAACGGCGACATCATCGTATTTGACGCCGGTTTCCAATTCGTCTCTGAAGACGGTGGCCCTGGCGTTGACTATCTCCTCCCCAACACACGCTATCTTGAAAAAAACCAGGATCGCGTCCGTGCCGTAATCATCACCCACGGACACCTCGACCACATCGGCGGTATTCCGTTTGTGCTTCCTCGTTTTGGTACGCCGCCAATTTACACCCAGGAACTTACCAGCGTGATGATTAAACGACGTCAAGAGGAATTTCCCGACGTTCCCGCGCCTGAGCACATCGTCGTTAAGGTTGGCGACTCCGTTACTATAGGCAACACAAAAGTGAAGTTCTTCCCGGTTACTCACTCTATTCCAGACTCAATGGGTGCCTCGCTTACAACCCCACAGGGAAACGTAGTCATTACCGGGGATCTAAAGCTTGATCACGTTGACTCGGTCCCGACTGAAAAAGAAAAGAAAGTCTGGGGTGAACTTGCAAAAGATAACAATCTTTTCTTCATCGCTGACTCAACCAATGCCGAAAAAGACGGCTTCTCGATTCCAGAAAAGCGCGTCATCCAAACTCTAGAGGACATCGTCCGCACCGTACATGGCCGCCTTATTATCGGAACCTTCGCCTCACAATTTGAGCGCATGGTGCATATTATTCAGATTGCCGAAAAACTCGGCAAAAAGATTGTGACTGAAGGCCGTTCGATTCGCACCAATCTCGAAATCGCCGAGAAAATGGGTCTTATCACCATACAAAAAGATACGGTCATTCCCGCCCAGGACATGGACAAGTATCCACCGGACAAAATTGTCATCCTCTCGACCGGCGCCCAGGGTGAAGAGTTTGCTGCACTTATGCGCGTAGCCACTCGCCAGCATAAATTCATCACGCTCAATGAACGCGATACGATTGTGCTCTCCTCTTCGGTTATTCCGGGTAACGAACTTAACGTCCAGAAGCTTAAAGACAACTTGTATCGCCAAGGTGTGACTCTTATCCACTACCGCTCGAGCGACGTGCACTCAACCGGTCACGGAAACACGGGTGAGTTGGTTTGGATTAACCAACAAGTGAACGCGAAATACTTTATGCCAAGCTACGGGTACTACTCAATGACCTATAATCACGCGAAAGCGGTAGAGCAAGCGGGGCGCCCTAAGGAGAGTATTATTCTCGCCGACAACGGCACGGTTATCGACATCACCAATGGTGAGCTTAACATTCACAAGCAGAAGGTTCCTTCCTCGCCGCTTGTAGTGGACGGCTTCACTATCGGCGACATGCAGGAGGTGGTCATTCGTGACCGCCAAGCGCTCGCCAAAGACGGTATGTTTGTGATTATTGCGAGCGTCAACCTCAAGACAGGTAAACTTCGCAAGTCGCCAGACATTATCTCTCGCGGATTTATTTATCTTCGCGAGTCTCAGGAACTCCTGAACGAGGCACGCATTCTTATTAAGAAAACAGTTGAGGATTCGACCCACAATATGAATCCAATCGACCTCGACTACGTGAAAAACAATCTTACCGATGTCATAGCAGGATTCCTCTTCACACGTACCAACAAAGCGCCTATGGTGATTCCTGTTTTGATTGGAATGTAGGCACTTTTCTGGAAAACACGCCGCGACACGCGCGGCGTGTTTTTCCGTATGCTATTCTCGATACACTATGAAGCCTTCAAACATACTGTCCCTTACCAGTTTTGTGAGCGCTATTTATGTCTCACTTACCGCCTATATCTCAACTTCGTTTTTGGCATCCTTTATGCCGGCGAGCGCCACAGGCCTCGTAATCTCAACGGGAGCGGCACTTGCACTTCTCGTTCTCCCTTTTGCCCCAAGCCTCATCGCACGCATTGGCGCACAACGTCTTGCGCTTGTTCTGACAATTGCACAAGGCATTGTACTTTTTTCACTTGCCGCAACCCCCTCGGTCTCAGCAGCAATCGCCCTTGTGGCGCTTCTCTTTGCGATGACGCCACTCATTTCCTACTGTCTCGATCTCCTTCTCGAGGCAACCGTTGTAAACGAGGGCGTTACGGGCCGTGTTCGCACGCTGTATCTAACCGCATACAATTTCAGCGCAGCGCTCATCCCTTTTTCGCTTGTCTTTTTGCTTGGTAACAGCGAAGACTACGCCCTCGTATTTTTTGTTGCAGGGCTTTCTATTCTTCCGCTCATTCTCATAATCGCTTTTGCAAAGCTGCCTCGCGTCCAGCCTTTTAGCCTCTCCTCAATTTCAGCGGCGGTACGATGCGTGCTTGGCGACAAAGACATTGTTGCCGTGTCAATTGCCTCCTTTGCGCTCCATCTCTTTTTTGCGTGGTCTCCTCTTTTTATTCCGCTCTACCTGCATCTTGAGATAGGAATTCCCTGGAGCCAACTGGGGTGGATTCTTGCTGTAGGTCTTTTGCCGTACGCTATTGTGGAATACCCTGCAGGACTCTTTGCCGATACATACGGTGATAAGTTCCTTATGGTTTCCGGATTTGTCATTGCCGGTATAGCTCTCGCACTTGTGGGAACCATAACCAAAGAAACCTCTCTCATTACCATTCTCCTTATTCTTGTAATGTCGCGCGTTGGCACAGCATTCGCCGAAGCAATGACCGAGAGTCATTTCTTCCGACGAGTCTCGGAACACGACCTGCGAACGGTCAGTGCCTACCGTATTTTGTGGCCTCTGGCTTCACTTATAGCACCTATCGTTGCTGGTTTTCTGCTGGCCATTGGAGGTTTTGCTCTTCTGTTTATCATCATTGGATTTAGCATCGCCGCTATTGGTGGCACTGCAGCCTTTAGTACACGCGAGCTTAGAAGCGTTACGGTAGCGAAAAACCCCCTGGCACCTTTACGATAAGACCCTCTTTAAGAAGCGCCGCAAGCTGTTGCTCCAGCTGTACATGACGTTCTTTACTAAACATCGCCGCTAACGATGTTTTACGCCGTACACCTCCGGCGAGCGCACGTACGATAGCTCCGCGCACTTCGCGCGCCGAACCTTTAAACGTTGACTGTTTTGCGTAGTGTTTACTCTTATAATTAAGTTGTATCCCCGAGTGTTTAAGCTGTGATCCATAATCCATAAGCGCGGCATACCATTCTCGACCGGCCCCTTTCGGATAGGCCTTTGTAAGCACATCGAAAATATCAGCATCAGAAATATCTGATCTTTCGGAAAAGAAGTGGTACGTAACCGCAGTACGTATGTTGGTTTCAACAAATACTGCGTCCGCATTGTAAGCAAACGCGGCCACCGCACGTGCGGTGTAATGGCCAACACCAGGTAGCTGTTCGAGTTCAGCAATACGCTTTGGTACCCGACCATCATGATTCTGAACAATGTTCTTTGCCGTCTCGTGAAGCATCTTTGCACGACGATTGTAACCAAGTCCTTGCCACGCCAATAGCACCTCGGCGAGCGGCGCTTCAGCTAAGCGCCGCGGCGTTGGAAATTTCATAAGAAAGTTTGTATAAAACGGAATGACCCGTTCTACCTGAGTCTGCTGCAGCATAACCTCTGAAACGAGAATTCGGTAGGCATTACGTGTTTTGCGCCATGGAAGATTGTGACGGCCGTGCGCGCGATAATACCGCAAAACGCGACTTCTAAACTGCTGCGGTGTCATAGACAGACACAGGGTGCGCTATAACTATTTTTTTGTTCTGGATAGTACGCATACGTCGTTTTTTCATATGAGCGCAGTATATCAAAGCTCATATATCACGTCTTTACGCTCAACCACCACCTTCCACCCACGCCTTTTGGCGTGAGCATACAACGTCTGGTTCGGATTAAAAGCTATCGGTGTCTCTACCATTTCGAGCATAGGAATATCGCTTTCGGTATCTCCCACCCCCACTGAACCATCGAGAGTAAGGCGTTCCTTTCGGATTGCGCGCGTAAGCACTGCTGCCTTATTGAAAATTAATTCTTTGTCTTCAATTTCTCCGGTAAAAGAATCTGAGGCGCCACTCGTGTAGAACGTCCCATACACTTTATCGAACCCTGTCTCATATCCAAACCCATCAACAATGAATTTCGGGGAGTGGGAGATTGCGAGCAAGAAGTATCCGCTATTCTTTAGCTCCGTAACCAAATCGCGCGTATAGCGATACACGCGACCGCGCTTCTCTTCTATGATTTCTCCCGCAATAAGTGAGACTTCTTCGTACGAAGCGCCTTTCAATTGTGTTCCGAATACCGTCACTACTTTCTTGATGTATGCCTCATACGAACCTTTTCTATCAAGCCAGCGTATGTGTTCATCGGCATAAACGTCGCGCGCACTTCGCGGAAAAACATCCCGCTCAACAAGTCGATCGACAAGTTCAATGAGAAGTGAGGAACGGAAAATAGTGCCGTCAATATCAAACACTGCTACGGGGCGCTTTTGCATTACCTGCAATGGTACCTCGAGCGCTTATAAATTAAAAACACCGCCATAAAGGCGGTGCGAGAGGAAAAAAGAAAGAGCGGATTCAGAAGCAGGCGCATAGTTTCTCTTCACGTTTCCTTAAAGGCGAGTTTTAGGCCAGCGTGTTAAGGAGGGCGGCCACATTTTCGTAAGAGGGTGTTCAAAACACTCGTGCGGACGCGCCGGACACACATAGCGTCCATATAACACTAAACCATTGTTTACATATCTCCAGTCTTTCTTTGGAATGAGCGCTTCGAGATCTTTGGAGATTTTCGTTAGATCGTCTTGATCAGTGAGGTCAAATCGCTTTGCAAAACGCCTTACATGAGTGTCCGTTGGAATTCCTTCCCATCGATCATACAATTCCCCCAAAATAACGTGAGCCGTTTTGTACCCAATACCAGGTAATGCAACAAGCGCAGCTTCTGTGTCTGGGACTTTTCCGCAATATTCGTTCTCAATACTTCGCGCAGCGCCGATAATAGCTTTTGCTTTATTTCTGAAAAACGGAACAGAAGAAATTTCCTTAGTAAACTCAGCCTGGTTTGCAACAGCAAAATCCTTGGGTGTTTTGTATTTTTTCCATAATGGCTCTGTCACTCTGTTTACCACCTTGTCGGTACACTGGGCTGAAAGTATGACGGCAACCACCAGTTGAAATGGCTTCGTGTAGTGCAATTCTGTTTTTGGCACAGGATACGCTTTTTTTAAATATCGTACTATCTGTGCAGCGCGTTTTTTACGTTCAGTAAATTTTTTTGAAACCAAAACAGCGGCAACCATAGTCTCTACGCACCAAGGGTCTTGAGATCTGCGAGTACTTCCTTGGCGTGGATTGCTGGTTTTACGCTCTCATACACCTTGGCAATCGTTCCCTCCGGTGCAATGAGAAATGAGGTCCGTGCCGTACCCCTATAACTGCGCCCCATGAATTTCTTCTCGCCAAAAACGCCATACTGCCCCACCACTTCTTTATGCTCATCCGCCAAAAGCGTAAAAGGCAATTCATAGGCATCAGCAAATTTCTTATGGCTTTCTACTGAATCAGTGGAGACGCCAAGTACAACTGCGCCAATGGAAGAAAAATCCTTAAACTGATCGCGAATAGTACACGCCTCAATTGTGCAACCAGGAGTATCGTCTTTCGGATAAAAATAAAGAAGTACCCACTTACCCTGATAATCCGAAAGCGTATGAGAGACACCTTCCTGATCGTTAAGAGTGAAATCAGGTGCGCGCGTGCCGACAGCAGGAATATTCATTCCCACATTATAGCAAATCGTCTTCAGGAGACTCTGTGTGCGGAAAAGCCGTATGGAAGAAAAGAAGTGCAAGGGCGCCCATACTGAAGGTCGTTAAAAGAAGCACTAGCGTAATACCCACAAAAGGAATCAGTGAGACGAGTGCGAGTATGAACATGCCAAACAAACCATCTCTCCATAAAACGGTTTTGCGATGTTCAAATCTCCATGCAAGTGCCACACCCACGAGAATTCCTGCATACACAAGAGAGAGTCCTATCAAAAGTCCGTAGGCTATCGCCAATAATACGGCCAACCCAATACCCACGAAGGTAACCGCAAGGAGCAATAAGAGTGCAGGAGTCGCCACGAGGAGCGCAAATCCGAGCAAGATTGTAAGAAACACGCTGCGCGTTGAAGAAGAGAACGCGCGCAGGGCTATTGTTTGAGAGAGCCGAGGGAAAAGTCCCGCAAGAAGTCCTGCCAAGATAAGCGCACTCAGAATCTTAACTATAAGAAACACGCCCACCGAAACGAATGCGAGCGCACGTGCTTCTTTTGTGGAAGGGAGATATGAGGATCCAGTATAGTGTGCCCCGCCATCGATTATTGCAGAGGATGAAATGGTTGCTTCTTCTGGCGCTTCGTATGAAAAGGTTCCGCGGATATGGGTATTATCTCCAAGCGTAATACGACCGAGAGCCACCACGCGTACATCACCTGAAAATTCTCCATTGAGCGCCACATTGTTTCCATAAATAACAACCGGTCCACCAGCACCTGCAGACAGGGTTGTATTGGCCGCAACAATAAACGCCGAATGAGCGCCCATCACCGACGCATCGACTGATCCTCCAAACGCTACAAGGTCACCACCAATTGGCGCCTTGATTTCGATGCGGCCTCCAAACGCGCGAAAATCACCGTGCACTGGTGCACGTACATCGACAACACCACCCGCAAAAAGTGCATCCTCCGCAATGAGTGCCCCACTGACAATAGAACCCGCGAATGCAGAGAGATCTGAAGAGGATGGTGCGGTAATGGTAATAGTACCGCCTGCAAGATAGCGATTTCCGGGAGTAGAACTTGCGACAAAAAGATTTTGATCAGCGGAAAATGAAGGCGTCGCTTCCGCGGCAAGCGCCAGTACCGGAGTCAGGAGCGTAATGGCGAGAGTAAATAGAAAGCTATACTTCATATCATTAAGCCACCGGGGGCATAAAGAACGGAGGCTCTTTGGGCGGCACCGTCATTTTTTTGAGAGGCATGATTGTACGCAAGGGTTCAATATGTGTTGCACTAAAGAAAATGAGCAGTGCAAGAGCCGCAGACCCAAGACAGTACACGCAAAGTGCTTGTATCACAAAGACTTGCAGGAACGTAAAGTAGAGCGAGGCAGCAAACCCAAAGGCGGCAAGACCCTGAAGTACGCGCCTGAGCAAGGGGTCAATCAAGAATAGCTCCGCAGCAGAAATGAAAAATACGATCGCGTAAAAGAAAAGACCATATTCTGCAAGCGATACACCAAACAGGTGCGAATAGGGAGACTGCGCCACCACATTACATCCATTGAGGTTTTCAATATTGCAGAGCAGTGGGGTGCCGTTTTGTTCACTCTGGGTAAGATATGCCGAGTTTGCAAGACCGCAAAACGCAAAAAAAAGAATTGCCCAAACAGCGAATCGTTTCATACGGATATCGTACGCGCTTTTCCACAGAGGCGCAAATGGCGACAAATAGAGCCGGTCGTGTCTCCATCGCACGCCAAAAAAGAGACGAAGCAGAGGAGCACGCATACCCGAGTATTTTAGTAGACAAAGGACGCGCCACCGGACACGCTTAAGCAATTCGTGTTGAATATGATCTAAAAAATCACCCACCTCGATCTTCTAGCATTCTTTTTCGGCTCACAGGACGAAGGTGCTTGGTATCGTTCTCTCATTCTCTACACTAACACCTGCTCAGAAAACTGAGACTGAGAAGTATAGTACTGACCTCAACAATTCTTCATCTGAGGGAGAGCGTAGGGACACCAACATTGAGACGCACTCTAAGTTCTGCCCTGCCGAAAAGGGGCACTTTAGATACTACGGCCGCAACCAGAACTAGAAATGCTGCCAGGTACTCACTGCCCCAACACTGCAAAAGGTGGGTTAAATAAAGAACCTAGTTGCCAGGTTCTTTATTTAACTCTGTTCTTACAAAGTTCACAGCAGGCTTTGACAGCGGCTGGGATTCTTGCGTTATATGCAGGACACATTCCCTCCGTTCACCAACATTCAAAAACAAAACATTTCTGTCGGGTTTTTATTTTGATGCTTCTGACAAAGGATTGTTCAGTGTTTCCGGAGCAACGGGGAGCGTAAACCAGAATGTGCTTCCTTTTCCTTCTCCTTCGGAGGTAAATCCGATACTTCCCCCTTGGCGCTCAATAGTACTTTTTGCGAGTGACAATCCAAGACCAACCCCTTCAGTATCGGTAGTTTTTGCTCTGTCCGTACGGAAGAAACTCTTAAAGAGTCGGTCGCGATCTTCAATGGCAACACCAATACCGCTGTCTGTAACCGAGAACCGTACTCCTTGACGATCTTTCCTTGCCTCAATATGTACCGTCCCCCCCGCAGGAGTGTAGGTAATAGCATTTTCAATAAATACAGTAACCACAGATTCTGTATGTCGCTTATCGCCTTGTACAAAAGGAACATTTTCGAAAGATTTGGTAACTACAATTTTCTTCGCCGTAATTTGCAACGCAAAATGCTCAAGGGTATCAGTGGCAAGCTGTGCAAGATCAACCGCTTCCTTCTTGTATCCATTCATTCCTTCACCGCTGTGAGCAGCCTCCATGAGATCGGTGGTAAGTTCAATCAGACGATTATTTGATTCATCGATGCGACGTAAACCTTCAAGAAGCGCAGGGTCGCCCTGCGCACGCGGCATAAGTTCGGCAAGCGACCAGCGAATCTGAGTCAATGGCGTACGCAGTTTGTGTGTTGCGACCGTAATGAATTCATACTTGAGCTTCTCTCCTTCGGTTACCTGCGCCCATACCATACGCCCGATAAAAAAAGCGACGACACCAACGATTGCCGGAACCGTCCAAAACTGGAGCTTTGGAAAAGTCGCCACGATTACATTATTTAAAAGGATGAGCACCACAAGGAACCCCGAAATGAGCGCGATGCCCGCAGCATAATAAAAACTGCGTTTTGCAACAATTCGCACATCAAGTAAGTCACTCGCAAAAATACCGTATGCAATAGGGATTAGGTGTACCCATAACCACATACCGAAAATAGGGTCTCCTGGGATATTGAAAACGAGAAGATAGTTCCACCCTCCAATCGCGTACCCAATAATGTATGCAAATATAAAGTATTCGTATCGCTGGCGGACGATGCCTGAGGAAGACCAAAAGGCTACCAACAAATTCATAAACGCAATGAATACGAACACAAACAAGTACACCACCATTGCGATGTAGAGCCAGCCCGCGTTCAGATAGTAGGGGAAATACAGTTTTGGAGTGACGTCAGGAAGAAACCAGTGTGGCTGCAAAAGGGCAAGCACAAAAATACTAAGTCCAATGACATACGAAAGTATGATGAACCAGCGCCATTCTTTTGTACGATTTATAACGGTAAAAATAAGTTGTACCGACGCCATTGCGATAAATACGTCAATGATATTTGTCATCCACCACGCATACGCGCTCGCATGGTCCGTCTGTAGCGAGGCCATCGCAAAAAAGAACGAAAACAGCACTATCGTAACCGTATGAAAGAAAAATGCTCGGTTACCGGGATGGCGCCAATTTTGAAAGAACACAAGCAGTCCACCAATAAGCACAATGACGGAAGTTATTAAATTTCCGCCAACAACAAAAAGAAGTTCGTTCGGGAGTCCCAACATTAGTGTTTAGAGAGCTGTACCCGCACAACGTCGACAATTTCTGACGGAAGCGAGAGTGCTTTGACAAAAAACGCTTGCGCGCCAAGTGCTGCTGCTTCACGCTCATCTTCAAGCGCGCTCAGGTTTGAAAGAATAATGACAGGTATGTTTTTAGTTTTTTCATCATTCTTCAGACGACGCAACACCTCCTTCCCATCCATTTTGGGAAGCGTGATGTCCAAAAGAACAAGATCGGGAATATCTTTTTGTGCAAGCTCCAGACCGCTTTCACCATCGACCGCTGTCTGTACGTCATAACCTGCCGCCACAAGCTGATTGCTTATGGTCGACGCAAAAAAAGGTTCGTCTTCAATATATAACACTTTCTTTTTTGCGGTGGCAGTTGGTTCCATAACCGAAAGTATACCCCGCTCGCCTAGGGTCTACCAGAGTATCTGTGGACACTTGTACAGCATCCTTACAAAATTGCGACGCAAAACCTCCGAGTAACATATACCGCCGCACAATTCACCCGGCAGGCTTCATATAAGATGGACAACACAAGAAACACCGGGTACGTTCACTTTTTTCAAGGAACATGCCTGTAGCTAGGCCGCAAACAAACAGAGAGGCAACAAGAAGGAGATACCTCTTGAGCACCAATGCGAGTACTCCCCCGAACAGGATTTCCGATAAGATCATGGAATCGCTGCACGTTGTACTCAAGTAACAATCTCCGTGGCATGTACTACGGCAACAATGACCGCTATCGAAGCAATACCGTCGACAAGCCTTTTAAAAATCTTTATGGAAAACACGAAATAAAAATTGTAAGGAACTCATGCTCGTTGGTCCGGTTGAAAAACTTACACATTGTCCCCATCATAGCGCGCTATGATATGTTCATGAACAATAAAACTTTGCGTGCTTTTGTCGCCCTCGTTCTCGCGCTTACCGCAGGAGGCGCAGGATACACAATGGGAAACACTGCCGCTCCACTTTCAGAGGACACGATACGTATTCCCGAAACAAACGTGGTCGCACCCTCGGCAGGAACAACTCGCGTTCTTTACTCTCTTGATAAAAAACAAAACGACAAAGAGCTTATTGCACTTATAGATGCGGCTTCGTCACACATTTATTTCGCTATCTACGAGTTTACGCTCCGTGATGTTGCCAACGCACTTATTGCCGCAAAGAAGCGCGGCGTCACGGTAGAAGGCCTGGTCGATTCAGGAGAAAGCGCCAACTCATACAATGCACCTATTATTGCATCGCTTCGTGCCGCCGGCATTCCGATTGCAACAGAGCACCATGCCAGTGGCAACGGCATCATGCACATCAAAGCGCTCGTGACTGACTCTGCGTATGCTATAGGCAGTTATAACTGGACCAATTCTGCAAATACTCAAAATGACGAGATTCTCGAAATAGGCACTAGCCCCGAGTTGGTCGAAACCTATCGAAGCATCCTGCGGCGGCTCATTGAGCAGTATGGCGCTACCGCGGCGGCGCAAAGCGCCGCCGCGCTTGTTTCTGGCGGACGATACTCTATAGATGAAGCAGCAAACCATATCGGCGAAACCGCCTTTGTGACCGGAAAGCTCTACGATGCCCACACCTCATCAAGTGGTACCGTTTTTCTTGATTTTTGCAGTAACTACAAGACATGCCCGTTCTCAGGAGTCATCTTTGCCGATGATGCGAAGAAGTTCAAAAGTCTGACCTCTCTTTCGGGCTCCACTATTACCCTCTCAGGTACGATTTCCTCGTACCAAGGCAAAGCTGAGATTATAGTTTCTGACCCGAGCCAAATAGTGAAATAACCTTGTGTATAGGGGTGTTTTTGTGCTACAATCACATACGTTGGCCACGGAACGTATTCGTATAAATAATGAGATACGCGCACAAGAGCTGCGCGTTATTGGTGCCCAGGGTGAAAACCTGGGAGTTATCTCCACAAACGAGGCCCTCAAGACCGCAAAAGCAGTTGGACTCGACCTTATCGAGATATCGCCGCTGGCGATCCCGCCCGTTGCGAAAATCGCTGATTATGGTAAATTCGAGTACGAGAGAAGCAAAAAGGAAAAGCAGGTAAAGGCGAAGGCGAAGGTCTCCGAAACCAAGGAGGTTCAGATTAAAGTCGGCACCGGCGAGAACGATATGCTCCTCAAGGCCAAAAAGGCAGCCGAATGGCTCGCTGAAGGGCATCGCGTCCGTGCCGAGCTCTTCCTCAAAGGACGCTACAAGGGCATGGAGGAGAAATTCCTTAGGGACCGCCTCGAGAAATTCCTCATTCGTATCCCCTACAGCTACAAGATGGCCGAGCCCGTTGCGAAGAGTCCGAAAGGGTTTGCAGGAGTCATCGAACGAGACCTCGTGGCTCAAGCAAAACGCGAAAAGGAGCTCAAACAACCAACTCAACCAACTTCATGAAAACCAACAAGTCATACTCAAAGCGTATCCGCGTAACCCGTAACGGGAAGCTTGTCGTACGCAAGCCAGGCCAGAACCACTTCAATGCAAAGGCTTCGGGCAACCAGCGCCGCAACAAGCGCGCAACCGCCCTGCTTACGCTCACCGCAAAAGTACGCCGCCGCTTCCTTCCTGCAACCGGCGCAAAATAAGCGTTTTATTATTTTCTAGATTACTTAATTACGTACGTATGGCACGAGTCAAAGGTGGACTAATGGCGAACAAGCGCCGCAAAAATATCCTCGAGCGCGCAAAAGGCTTCCGTCATGGACGCAGCACAAAGGTTGCGCAGGCACATGAGGCGCTTCTTCATGCCGGCAAGTACGCCTTCAACCACCGCAAAGACAAGAAGACCGACTTTCGTCAGCTCTGGATTGTGCGCCTTAACGCCGCTATCCGCGAGAACGGCCTCAAGTCCTACAGTACCTTCATCAACCTTTTGAAAACGAAAGAGATTGGACTTAACCGCAAAGTCCTCTCAGAAATTGCCGCGAACGACCCCGAGCTCTTCGCTCGCGTTTTGAAGAAAATCGGCTAACAAGCCAGGAACAAAAAGCCCCGCTTCCGCGGGGCTTTTTGTTTTCACTTCACCTGCTTCACCGAGTCTTTTGAAATCTCCCACGTGGTGCCGTACTCGGGGACCACTGCCCTACCGCCAAGGTAGTCGTGAATACGTTGTGCAAGAAAGCGTGCGCTTGAGGGCTCACCGAGTGCCGTAAATATAGTTTTTGTTCGCTTGCCTTCCAGAGCTTCTTTTGCAAATTTCATAAGCTCATCACGGTCTGCGTGTGCAGACCATCCTTCAAGGATTTCAACCGTTGCCCGCGAACGGACATCCTTCCCATTTAAACGAATACGCTTTGCGCCTTCTTGAATGCGACGACCAGGAGAGCCAGGAGCCTGATACCCAACAATAAGCAGCGTTGTCTTTGGATCCGGCAAATATCTAGTCTCCCATCCACCAATACGCCCACCATGACTCATACCTGCACCGGCGATGATAATTTTTTGCCCAGGAACCTTTTCGATGTTGAGCGACTCTTCTTTTGAAAGCGTCTGAGTAAGGAACGGAAATTCAAAAAGGCTTTTTTCTCGACGCATTTCATCTTGTGCCTCAGTTTTGAAATACGTATTGCCATACTTCTCGTAAAGACGAGTCACTCGAATTGCCAGTGGCGAATCAAGAAATACGGGAATAGCGGGCAGCTCCTTCGCAGCAAAAAAGTTTGAAAGTTCATAGAGCATAAGCTGCGTGCGTTCTATCGAGAATGCAGGAATAAGAATCGTCCCTCCACGATCAATTGCTTTCTTGAGTGTATCGCGGAGCCGCGCGACGCGGTGCTCCGCAGGCGGATGAAGACGGTCACCATACACACTCTCCATCACAAGTGCGTCCGCGTCCGTCACCGGCTCCCAGTCAGGCAGGAGTGGCGAGGGAGCGTTCCCAATATCACTCGTAAGCACGAGTGTGGTTCCTGTCCCATCCGTAAACCGGACACTCCCAGAACCCAAAATATGGCCTGTGTTGCGTAGATATACCTTTAGTCCGGGCGCAATCTCTTGTTCCTGGTGATACGGCAGTTCTTCCCAGAGCGCGAGCGCGCCCGTTACGTCTTCGGCACCGTAGAGTGGATCACGCCCAAGGCGCTTAGCCTCTTCAGCAAGAATCGTGATAGAGTCATGGAGAATCAGTTCTGCCAGCTCTTTCGTAGGAGCGGTAGAAAGAATCTTTCCCTTGAATCCTTCTTTTACAAGTTTTGGAATGCGCCCGACATGATCGAGATGCGCGTGGGTTACCACAAGCGCATCTACTGCAGACGCATCATAGGGAAAGGGGTCGTAAACACAAGGCGCGCAGAAATCGGCACCTTGTTCCATCCCGCAATCAACCAGCACCTTCCCCTTCTCTCCTTCAACAAGAAAGTTCGAGCCTGTCACTTTTCCTGCGCCTCCATAAAATGTAAGTTTCAGCGCCATACAGAAAATCGAGCTACGGTATAGGCTACACTAGCGCCGATACAGTCATTAAGTATGTCATGCGTGGTATCAAACCAGTACTTCGATTCGTGATAGGTTATCCCTGAAACATATTCAAACACTTCCCACCCAATTGCCCCACCAGCCATAAGAGTAATGAAAAGAAACGGACGGAACTTGCCGAGGAGCGCAACGCTAAACACTCCCATAGTGAGACCGCCCAGCAAATGCATAGGGATATCGAACCATCGATATATCCAGTACCACGCGTGCGTTTCTGCATAGACATGAAGACCCAAGAGAAGACCTGAAAGAAAAAGGGCGGCAAAAAGCCAGCGAAGTCGCATAGCAAAACTGTAGCACGAAACACAGAAATCCCGTCTTAAAAAGACGGGATTTCTGTGGAACCGCCGGGGTATGGCAACTTATTGATGCCATGTGGGTACTCTCATCGCCTCCGTCGGAACGCGTTAAACCGCACTCATACTCGGCACGCGTGAATATCGAGTTCCCGTAAAAAGAGCAAGTTGCGTTTTTCACGGCGGCTCCAAAACTCAGTATACTATTTCTTAAAAACAGCGCAGCTGTGCACGCACAAGAAACGTCGAACGTGTTGACTTTGCTATGCAAGTGTTGTAGTACACATCTAGGAAAAATAAGGAGGCCATATGGGCAATATTCTGATGTTTCCCTCTGTCGAGGAGGCTGAGCGTAAACTTGAGCAAAAAGGAATTCTTTTTAGCGACCTCGGGGCATGTTTTACCCTTAGGGTCATGCGGGAAGCTCTTTGCAATGTTGATTTGCAAGATGCGTATGACGAGCTTCAACGAATCCTTACGCAGTGCGAAAAGAAGCGTGTCGAGCCGACATTCGCGAATAACCACTCGGTGCCACTATGGTTTGGGTACGAGGGTGACCCTATTGGGGAGGCCGTGTTCTCGCGAGAACACTTCCTGACCATATTTAAACTTATCGACAGATGAAAAAACGCTCGACACCATTACGGTCTCGAGCGTTTTCTTTTTTCCCTTAGAATGCTTCCTCGGCACTAATGAATTCGAAATCGTTGCGCGTATAGTCGAACAGCTCATCCGGCTTGAAAAAACGAGCTACCTCTTCAGTAGCGGCTTCAATTCCATCAGATGCATGAATAAGGTTCGACTGCATAGAGAGAGAAAGGTCGCCGCGAATTGTACCGGCTGGTGCCTCAAATCCTTTTGTGGGGCCGACAATAACACGCGTCGCAGAGACTGCATTGATACCTGAAACGACCATCACCACCACCGGGGCCTGCTTCATAAAATTCTTAATGCCCGCGAAAAACGGCTTGTCTTTTATGTGTGCATAGTGTGCCTCAATGAGCACATCTTCGAGCAGCATCATTTTTATACCGACTATCTTGAGACCCTTTCGCTCAAGGCGTGCAGTTACCTCACCCACAAGACCGCGATGCACTGCATCCGGCTTAAGAATAATAAGTGTCTTTTCTTCTTTTTCGTGTGCCATAGGTAAAAAATTAAGTCGCAAAGCGACGGTTACTCAGTAATGATACGTGCTCCACCTTTTTCAATCAATATGGTGTGCTCATGGTGAGATGAGCGGGAGCCATCCTTGGTACGATAGGTGTACCCATCAGCGGCAATCAAGACGCTTCCCTTGCCAGCGGCGGCAATGGGTTCAATGGCGAGCACCATTCCCTCGACAAGCTCCTCGCCTTCGCCTTTACGGCCATAATTTGGCACAAACGGCTCCTCATGGACGAGTTCACCTACGCCGTGACCGCCAAGCGGTTTTACCACCGTAAAGCCCGCATTTTCAATTTCCTTCTGAATCGCAAAGGAGATGTCACCAACGTGATTCCCCGGTTTTGCCTCTCTAATACCCGCAGCAAGCGCACTTTCGGTAGCACGCATAAGGCGCACCGCCTCGTCACTTACGTTCCCCACCCCGACGGTCACAGCCGTGTCAGTAATGATACCGTCGTGCACAAGTCCAATGTCGAGACTGACTATATCGCCTTCTTTGAGCGTTTTTAGTTGTTCATTTGGAATGCCGTGCACCACCTCCTCATTGACCGACACACACAACGTTGCCGGGTACGGACGCGGCGCACCTTCCGGGGTATACCCGAGAAACGCAGGCGTATCCCCTCCTTCGCGAATGAGCCGCTCCGCAAGCTCATCGAGCGCTTCTACGGAAACTCCGGGCTTAGCTGCCTCTACACACGCACGCAACACCGCCGCAAGGCGCTTTCCTGACTCTATGAGAGTTTCGTTTTGTTCTACCGTATGAATAATCATGATAGATGTAGTACCGCAGTTATATCTTCGGCAATTTTTTCAGGATCTTGCTCTCCATTAATTTCTATAAGCGCGCCCGCTTGCCGAAAGACATCTATTGCGGAATCCGTGTGTTCGTAATATTCCTTCAAACGCTCTGCGACGACATGATCATCTGCTCTACGGTCAATCTTTTTGCGCAGCTCAAGGCGTCGCTCAACCTCCTTATCAGAGACGGCTATGTAAATCACAGAGAAGGGTCGTTCAAGCCACGCAAGCGAACTCACTACAAGTTCGGCTTCTGGGAGCTTGCGATTAAATCCATCAAAAATAACGCTTGCGTCTTCCTCAAGCGCAAAGAGCGATTTTTGGTAGAGGTACATGGCAAACCAGTGTGGAGCAAGAAGCCCAGAATCAATTTCCGACTTAACCTTTCGACCTATGGGAGTGTCTTCCTCGGCGATAGCACGGAATTGCTTGCCCGCAGAAATAACTGGCCAACCAGTAGCGCGAGAGAGAAGTTTCGCCTGTGTGCCTTTGCCGCATCCAGGTTTCCCGACAAAGAAAATAGTTTTTGTTTCAGCCATGACATGAGCATACGGGAAGAACTCTCCAAAAGCAAAATGGTGGTGCCCGTGTCGGTACTGTACCCATAACCCATACACCCGAGCGGGAATCAGGAACTAAGGTAAATACTGAACGCTATCAGTCCGATTCCAGCGCCCCTGCTCAAAATCAGATCATTCTAGATGTGATTGCGACACGAAACATCGCCGAATACGAGAAAAGAAATCGAACTGAAAATACGTTGGAAATGCTACACAACAGAAAAAGCGCTCTATATATTTAGGCGCTTTTTCTGGTGAACATCCGGATCGGTACTGTACCGATTTTGCCATGGGGACAGGAATGGTTCCTGCGTCACAACCGTGGTGCGATGACGGATATCGAACAGGAACGCAGAAATGTTTTGAGCCGCGCGGCGCAGTTTATAACTTCGACCACTCATCCCCGAAGCAAAGCTTCGGGAGGCATTACTGGCCGAAGCCAGTAAAAATGAGGCCAGATGCAAAAAGGCACGGACAAGCGAGGTTTGTAGGCGTACTTATTTGTACGACGGAGAACCTCACCATGCGTCCGTAACGATGCAGATGGCTTTTTATTTTAACTATGCCCCTTTAGTTAGTACTCGCGGAGTGAGACCTGTGCGTCGATTTTGTGTACCAAATCGAGAATAACCTGGACTGCAATGAGGAGCGCAGTGCCGCCAAGCACAAGGGTTGTGATACCGGTAAGTCCCTGAATGATGCTCGGCGAAACAGCAAGAAGACCGAGGAACACTGCCCCGGGGAGCGTAACGCGGTTTACTACAGCACCAATGTATTCCTCCGTTTCGCGACCCGGGCGGACACCAGGAACAAAGGCACCAGTCTTTTGGAGATTTTCTGCTACGCGGTGCGGTTCAAACGTAACCGCCGTGTAGAAATAGGTGAAAAGAATCACGAGCAAGAAATAGAGCGCGCCATACTGCCAAGGGTTCGCGAGAAATGCGGTATACCACACCGATGCACTTGCCGCGAAGGCTACATGAAGTCCTGAAAGCATCGAGAGGACCATCTGTGGAATAAGGAGTAGCGAGAGTGCGAAAATGATTGGAATGACGCCGGCCTGAAGGAGGCGGATTGGGAGATAGGTTGCAGCTCCCTGTTGCATCGCGGCACCGCGTACGGCACGAGCATACGCAATGGGAATTGAACGCTCAGCGTCCGAAACCACGACTACGGCGTAAATCATGGCGAAACCAAGCGCGAGGAAGACGATGTAGGATGGAATGTTCGCTGCTGTCGCAGAGAAGATCGCTTGTGAGATACCGTTCGGAATACCTGCAGCAATGCCCGCAAAAATAATGAGCGAAACGCCATTGCCAATACCAAACTCAGTGACGAGTTCGCCAATCCACATAAGAAGAAGCGATCCAGCTGCTACCATCGCGATGTTTGCTACAAGCGCGAGCGTACTCAAGTGCGCAACGACCCCTTGCCCTTCGAGAAGGAATAGGAATCCGATTGCTTGAAGAATGGCGAGTGGGATAGTGAGAAGACGGCTCCAGTTCACAAATTTTGCGCGCCCCGCCTCGCCCTCTTCAAAGTATGCCTGCTTTACCTGCGGGAAAATAATGGTCGCAAGCTGCATGATGATACTTGCCGTGATATAAGGACCGACGCCAAGCATTACAATAGAAAGTTGTGAGAGACCGCCACCCGAGAAAATGTTAAGGAGTCCGAAAAACTGGTTGTTTGCAAAAAAACTGATGAGTGCATTCTTATCGACACCTGGAATTGGAATTGATGCAAGAAGGCGGAACAGCGCAAGGGCGCCAATAACGAAAAGGATACGCCCGCGGATGGTTTTATCCGTGAATGCGAGCTTGGCCTTGTGTATGAATTGATTCAGCATGGAACTTACGCCGCTGCGATGGAGCTTCCTGATTTCTCCACCGCAGTACGAGCAGTAGTCGAGAACGAGACACCGACGAACACAAGCGCCTTCGTAAGCTCACCAGTGCCGAGCACCTTTACGTGTGGTGCGCGACCCTTGGTACGACGTACAAGACCCTTGCGAACGAGAGAGGCCGGAGATACGCGCTCACCTGCATTATACGCCATTTCAAGCGCCCCAATGTTGATTGGTGCAAATACCTTACGCTCGATACGTACCGTACGAGAACGATTTTTTCCGTGACCACGACGCTTTGGAAGCTTCTTGATGAGATCACGGACCTCCGGGCGGATCTTGTGACCCGCACGTGCAGTCTGACCTTTGCCACCGCGACCGGAGGTCTTTCCGCGAGTCCCACCGCGACCTACAGGCGCGTTCTTGCGGTTCTTGGTTGTTGGTGCGAGAGAGTTGAGTTGCATAATAAAAATTTATTTCGCGCGAAGCATTTTGAGTGCTTCAACGGTTGCGCGCGCAATCGTAAGCTTATTTTTAGAACGGGTGTGAATTTTGGTGACCACGTCATTCACACCGCCAAGCTCAAGAACCGTGCGCATTGCAGAGCCTGCAACAAGACCACGACCCTTTGAAGGAATGATTTCAACGGTTGAGGAAGCGTATTTCGTCTGCACCGCATGCGGAATCGAGTTATTCTCTCCGGTACGCGTAATGGTAATCATGTTCTTCTTTGCATCGCGTGTTGCCTTTTCAATAGCGAGCGCGGTATCAACGGCCTTTCCAAGACCTACACCAACGCGACCCTTTCGATCGCCAATGACTACGGCAATGGAGAAACTGAAGCGGCGACCGCCCGCCATAACACGAGCCACTCGACGAGCAACGAGCGTTACGGAATCAAACTCACTACGCTCGCGCGGTGCACGCTGTGTGTTACGACCTCCGCGACGTGGAGTACGCTCAGCGCGACCACGCACTGCGGTTGCAGGTGTTGCTTCAGAAGCCGGAACAGTTGATTCAGTTGTTTGTGTTGGTTCCATACTATTTAAAAAGTGAGTCCGCCCGCGCGGGCTGCTTCAGCAAGTGCTTTAATTTGTCCCGTATAGGTATATCCTGCACGGTCAAATACAGCCTTGCTAATACCAGCGGCAACCGCAGTCTTTGCAACGGCAGCGCCAACCGCTTTTGCCTGCACCATCTGTGAACCTTTAAAATCGCGACCATGTGCAGAAGCCAAAGTCTTTCCCGCTTCGTCATCAATGAGTTGTGCTGAGACAAATCGATTGCTACGAAACACCGAGAGACGCGGGCACGTAGCCGTACCGGAAATCTTTGCGCGAACGCGGTTTGCGCGGCGCTTACGCAAATCATTCTTAGAGGGAGTGGTGGTGTGCTTCATACATTAAACGGCTTTCTTGCCCTGCTTACGGCGGATAACTTCACCGTCATAGCGAATACCTTTACCGAGATATGGCTCTGGCGGTTTCACACGACGAATATTTGCGGCAAATTGACCTATACTTTCCTTATCGATACCCTCAATAGTAATTGAGTTCTTCTCAACGGTTGCCGTTATGCCCTCAGGAACAGGAAGCAATACCTGGTGTGAGAAGCCAACGTTAAAGACAAGATCCTTTCCTTTGAGCTCGACTTTAAAACCAACACCTTCAAGGATGAGCTTTCTAGTAAATGGTGTTGTGACGCCAGTAACCATGTTGCGCATGTGTGAGGCAAAAGTACCAACAAGCGCACGCGCAAGACGTGACGAGTTCTTTGGGGTTACCATGATTCCTTCGGGAGTAATCTCGATTCCCACCGTAGGGTGTACCTGTTTTACGAGAGTACCCTTTGGGCCCTTTACCGTAAGCGTGTCGCCACTGAATGATACTTCAGCGTTCCCGGGCACGATTGGTTTTTTTGCAAGACGGCTCATAATTACCAAATTTCAAAAAGAGTCTCTCCACCGACGCGATTACGACGCGCTTCACGATCAGACACCACCCCCTTTGGGGTCGAGAGAATAAGCGCCCCGGTCCCGCCCGCAACACCATGAGCGCCGGATGCAGGAGTATAGAGACGACGACCCGGCTTGCTAATACGCTTTACCCCACGAAGACGGGGTGCGCCAGTATCGTTAAACGCAAGTGCAATAATGAGGGTTTTCTTGATTTCTCCCTCTTTTGCAATTTCTGCAATGAAACCAAGCTCCTTGAGCTTTCGAGCAATCGCCTCAAGGTGGGTTGAGTGAGGGACCGTAATCTCACGCTTGCCTACCATGGCAGCATTTTGAAGGCGCACAATGAAGTCTCCTACGCGATCGGTTACCATGATGCTTTCTTTACGCCCGGAATCTTGCCCTCACGAGCAAGTTCACGGAACTGGATTCGAGAGATGCCGAATGCGCGAAGGTAACCACGAGAGCGGCCCGAGATAGCGCAGCGGTTCTTAAGGCGTACCGGAGATGAGTTCTTTGGAAGAGCTTGGAGCCCATCCCAATCGCCTGCAGCCTTAAGCTCCGCACGCTTTGTGGCGTACTTAGCTACGAGTTTCTGCTTTTTCAGCATGCGGGCGATTTGAGATGTTTTGGCCATAAAAATAAAAGCTCCGGAAGAGCGTCCGTGTAGACTATCAGCGTTTAGTGTCCACGTCAACGCGGAGCGGCATCCCGAGATGACGGAAGAACATTTCCGCTTCGGCTTTTGTCTTTGCCGTGGTCACGACTGTAACGGCAAGACCAAAAACATCCTTGATGTCCTCATCAGAAGTCTCCGGGAAAATCGTATGTTCTTTAATGCCAATGGTGAGATTACCCATTTCGTCGATTGCCGTTGCAGGCAGACCACGGAAGTCACGTGTGCGAGGAATAGCAACGTGAATCAATTTATCGAGAAAATCGTACATACGTGCGCCGCGAAGCGTTGCTGCAAGTCCTACAGTATCGCCTTCACGAAGCTTAAACGTTGCAATCGACATACGAGCGGCGCGACGAGAAGGCTTCTGACCTACAATCTTCGTAAGACGATCTTCGATGAGGTCGATAACCTTCTTGTCGCGCTTCTTTCCTACACCCGTAGAGACAACTACCTTTACGATGCGAGGACCCTGCATAGGGCTTGTGTACCCAAACGTATCTTTGAGTGCGAGGTATGCTGACTTCTGTTTTTCTTTGGTTATATTCATAGACGTTTTATTTCTCGACCTTTACCACGTTTGACGCATCAATCGGCGCTGGACGCTCGACAATGCGGCCAACCTGACCTCCCGTACCCTTTACGTGACGCTTAATGATGTTCACTCCTTCGACGAGCACTTTGCCTTTTTTGGGAAGCGAGCGTACCACAGCACCGATTTTGCCCTTGCTTTTGCCCGTTATAACTTTTACGTTGTCTCCTTTTTTAATCTTCATAAGCAAATGATTAAACGACTTCAGGAGCAATAGAGGCAATGCTGTGCCACCCGCGCTCGACAAGCTCGCGAGGAACCGGACCAAAAACACGGTTGCCTTTGGGACCCATTTCTTTGCCTTGCTTCTCGATAATGACAACCGCATTCTCATCAAAACGTACGTATGAACCATCCTTGCGTGCAAACGACTTGGTCTGTCGGACTACCACGGCACGATAGATTTCCTTTTTCTTTACCGCCTTGCGTGGTTCTGCGGTTTGGATAGCGATAATGACCACATCTCCAATACGAGCATAACGACGCTTCGATCCTCCTGGCACCTTAAAGATGCGGGCGATTTTTGCGCCGGAATTGTCTGCTACTTTAACGATGGATTGTGGCTGCAACATACTTAATTTGATTCAACTTCCTCAGCGCGCGTGCTGGTAATCGACTTGATCACAAAACGCTTAAGCTTTGAAATAGGGCGCGTGGATACGATCGTAACCGTGTCCCCTACTTGTGCGGCATTCCCTGGATCGTGTGCAAGGAATTTCTTCGAACGTACAGTATACTTTTTGTACTTCGGATGCTTCACGTAACGATCAACACGCACGGTAGCAGTGTCCTGCATCGCATGCTTTACGACGGTACCGACGAACGTTTGTGGTTGAGTAGTAGTGTGTTCCATAATGAATTTATGCGGCAGTATCTGCGGCGCGGTTACGAACGTTTTGTTCAGTTAAAACGCGAGCTATGGTTTGGCGCGCCTTGCGTGGAGCGGTAGTATCTGCGGGCCGTGAACCAGCCTGCGCAAAACGAAGCGTACGAAGCTCCGCACGAGTCTCAGCAAGCTTCTTGGCAAGCTCCTCGGACGACGTATTCTTTATGTCTTGTTTTTTTGCCATATAAAATATTAGTAGCGCTCAACAATAGACGTTTTCATGGGAAGCTTCGACCCTGCTTGCTTGAGGTATGCCTTAGCAACATCTTCAGCAACACCATCAAGTTCAAAAAGTACACGACCGGGGCGTACCTCAAACACATAGTGCTTAGGGTCACCTTTACCTTTACCCATGCCCACTTCCGCAGGCTTTGCGGTAATTGGTCGGTCTGGGAAGACGCGAATCCAAAGTTTACCAGTTTTAGCGGTTGAGCGCGTAAGCACTTTACGGGCAGCCTCAATTTGATTACTGGTGAGACGCGCTGAGGAAATCGCTTTGAGGGCAAAAGAGCCGAACGCCACCGTAGTACCGCGTGTGTCAGGGCGTGCAAGACGCTTGTCGCTCTTGCGCTGCGTCTGCCACTTGCGGTGTTTTACTTTTTTAGGAAACAACATGGTAGTGAGAATTATGCACGTGACGAGGCAGGGTATGTGGCTGCGCCCGGCTCAGAAAGACGTGCCGCCTTCTTCTCATCGTAGATATTGCCGCGGTAAATCCACACCTTGATACCAATGACACCGTAGGGAAGATGCGCCTCCTCGTGCGCAAAGTCGATATCGGCACGGAAGGTTTGAAGAGGAATTCGACCGCGCTTGAGTTCCTCTTTGCGAGACATTTCTGCGCCACCAAGACGTCCGGAGACGGTAATGCGCACACCTTCGACTTCGCGGACCGCCTTTACCTTCTCTACAGTCTGCTTAAGTACGCGACGGAACGGCATACGCTTCTCAAGACCCTCGGCAACCATGTAGGCCACTACCGCAGCGTCGGTTTCCGGCTGACGAACTTCGACAATATCAAATTTTACAGTACGAACGTCCTTTGGAGCCACTTTGCGAATAACGTCCCCCAGTTCCTTGCGGAGCTTTGTAGCATTTTCACCGGAACGGCCAATAACGAGACCTGGGCGAGCAGTTGTCACAATAACTTTAATTTCGTTTGCAGAGCGTTCAATCTCAATACCGCTTGAGTACGTACCGCGAAGACGCTTTTTAAGGAAGCGGCGTATAGTCTCGTCTACCAAAACGTTCTCACGGTAGCTCTTCTTATCAACGGCAAACCAGCGACTCTTCCAATCACGGATGATGCCAAGGCGGTGCGCGTAAGGATGTACGGTGTGTGTCATAAAAATTAGGCAAGCGTCACAATGACACGGCTTTTCTTGCGGCGAATCACCGAGGCGCGACCGAACGCGCGAGGCATATAACGCTTCATCATACCGGCACTCTCGACAATAACCCCTTTAACCGTGAGTTCGTCAGGATTCTGGCCTTGCTGCTTAGCGTTTGCGGCCGCGCTCTGAATAAGCTTCTTCATAGGCTCAGCGGCACGTTTAGGGAGAAAATCAAGCGCTACAATAGCTGCTGGCACTTTCTTACCCTTTACGAGGTTTGCCACAAGGCGAACCTTACGAGGTGACTGGTTATGATTTTCAAGGGTGGACTTCATAGGCTATTTTTTGGAAGGAGATTTTGCGGCCTTTGCAGCGGCAATTTCAGACTCCTGACGCTTCTGTTCAAGCTCTTTCTGCATCTTTCCTCCGTGACGGACGAATTTCTTCGTAGGGGAGAATTCGCCGAGACGGTGGCCTACCATTTCCTCAGAAACGAGGACGTCCACATGGGTCTTGCCATTGTGGACACCAAAGGTAAAACCGACCATCTCAGGGCTAATCTGGCTGCCACGTGCCCACGTCTTAATGACCTCGGTTGTGCCGGGTTTCTTTCCTTCCACCTTTTTGAGGAGTTTTACATCCACGTAAGGGCCTTTTTTGAGTGAGCGAGACATGTAAGCAATGAAAAGCCCGCGAAGCGGGATAGGTGAAATGTATAGGAAAGTCTTCGCGGTGTCAAATAATACCTGACCAATATCCTGCCTAAAGGCGACTTTGGTATACTTGAGGTCATATGCAAAGAAACACACTAATCGGGATTGGGGTATTTGTGCTCATCTTAGTTGCTGGTGCCTACTATGTGGTAACACGCGCACTTCCTGCGGAGAATGGGCCCAGAGTGACCCAGACCGCTACAGCACTTCCCGAGCAATCCCCCTATAAAGAAAATGCTGAGTACTACACTATTGCAGTTAATTACCCAACCACTACCCCACTTACAAGCGTGAACGCTGCCGCAAACAAGAATGCGCTCATTACCATGCGTAACGCACTTGGCGACATGGTCGCCAGTTTTAAGTCAGACGGAAATTTTAGCAACCTCACTCCCGAAGATGTAAAAATGATGGGATTTGATCAAGGTCGAAAAGAATCACTCAATGTAAAGTATTTGATTTCTTCTTCTATCAACACCGTCTCATACATCTATACTGTTTATCAGGACACCCTTGGTGCTCACCCGAACAGCGCGTTTAGAACATTCACCTTCGACACAAACACAGGAACTGAACTTAAACTTGGCGACGTCTTTACGTCTGACACGTATCTCCAGAAGCTCTCGACCATTGCCCGAGCAAAGCTTCCAGGAATAATTGGCACCGAGTACGCTGACTCTAGCTTTATAAACCCCGGCACGACGCCTGAGGAACAAAACTTCCAGAATTTCTTCCTAGACAACAAGGACTTTGTTGTCCTCTTCCCTCCCTACCAGGTCGGACCATATGCCCTCGGCCCCCAAACGCTTCGTATTCCGATCTCCGAACTTAAAGACATTCTCAAACCTGAGTTTGCCCAGTAACTACTCAAAAACAGGTGCCGGGCCTCACGGCCCGGCACCTGTTTTCTTGCCATTTTGAGCAGAAAAGTGCAGTATCGGAAAGGACCTATCAAGAGGAGTAGAGATGAAACAAAGTACACTTGAACGCTTGTCCATTTCTGAGGAGATACAAGCGGCGATCAAGTCTATTGATCTTTTTGCTGATGCACTCTCACGCGCACGTGCAGGAGAAAAATGGCTCGACCACAATGCGCCGCCCTACTGGCGACTCACCATGATTTCCGTACACGACGGTTACATCACCTGCCACGTGCGCATGCACGTGGATATCGAAAATCCGCTTGCGCTTGCCTTTCGGCATGACAAACGATTCCCCAACAGGCCTACATGGGCTGACGTGCGGAAAAAGTTCTTTGACGGTCAAAGAATCTACGAAGCAGAACTTCTTGGTTTCATTGAGAAAAAGACTCGCGTCGGGGATGTAATCATTCCCGACAACGTCGACGCGTATTATCTAAATACCGCCTGGGAAGAAGTACTCGGAAACTTTTCCCACCACACGCTTGCGACCCAGCTTGCAAGCCAAATGGCGCGCAGTTAATGTGCGCCACCAAAACAAAATCCCGTCACGAAAGTGACGGGATTTTCTTTTTGCGAAAATTAACCCTTCTTACTGCGCTTGCCAACTTTACGACGAGTGACAATGAAGACATTTGAGTACTTCTTCGGCGTGCGAGTCTTCTGACCTTTGCCGGTTGGCTTACCCCACT